>Ga0233439_10000840_pt1 | contig 42082 bp, 40 predicted proteins | sample SI_123_September_6_FD_182713 | JGI IMG/M metagenome (GOLD analysis project Ga0233439, IMG submission 182713) | Seawater microbial communities from Saanich Inlet, British Columbia, Canada - SI_123_September2016_100_MG | ecosystem: Environmental > Aquatic > Marine > Inlet | place: Canada: British... | reverse complement strand
ATCTTAGTTGGAGGCTGTTCAAAAATCTATTTCCCCGATTCTGGTAAGTTTTGTTTGTGCTGCGTATTATCGCCGGTATTTAATTAGTCAATTATTATCTTGAACAGCAAACCGCTCCGTTTTACCTCGTGCTCTCATCTGAAAGATCACATAGACCAATCAAGAAGCCATGTGATAAATTGACCTATCAATGCGAGCTAACAAGAGGCGACCAAGATGGGGTTAATGATATGTTCAGATTGCAAGAAAGAGGTTTCTACTAAAGTAGCCTCATGTCCTAACTGCGGTGCGCCCATTACAGGGCTATCAGAAGGGCAAGTACTCAATAGTAAATCAACACTACAATTAACCAGTAATATGCTCAAAATGCATACTGTCTTATCATCCCTTTTGTTTTGGGGTGGAGTTGTAGCAGCCTATAATAACTGGAGGGATGATCCAGAGACTACAAAATACGCATCGATTGCTATACTTATTGGGATGGTTTGGTACATCGTAACCAAAATACTAACTACGGAGACATCACGACTAGATACATAGCTATAACCGTATCGACACTTGCACAAAGCGCATGAGCGATTGTTTTATATAAATCAGTTTTCATTACACCCTCGAGGAATCATCCAAGAATACTCCGGCTTTTCATGTTTGAGATATTCATTAACAGGTATTGATTCACCAGTCACTAATTCTAATGCTTGAATGGTTACAATGTAATCATCAAGTCTATTCTTTTTAGCATCAGCGCTATTTGGAATCATCCACGCAAGGGCTCCGTCATTATGAATAATCACTTTCCAAAATAAATCAGGTGTTTTAATTCCATGAGCTTCGGTAAAAAAATCATCCTTTGGATTATTGTCCCATAGAACACCAATAATCAGCAGTTCATTAATATCACAATAACATTCGGTCATTTCCTCAGTCAGTAGCCAAGCATCACGATTCAATACTAGCTGCCTGTGGCAGAATATTGGTCATGAAATTGGATTGTCTGATAGCTGCTTTTGAGTAATCCAAATGATTAGCCGGAACTAAATGACCTCGGTCATAGCGCTGACCTTTCTGTTTGTATGTTTTAGCGGAGAGTTGTTGGTATGATAAAGAAACACTCGGCTAATGTGAAACGATTTGTGGCGTTTAAAGTTACCCGTATCATGGGTGTTTATCCTGTCATTTGCTTAAAAGACGCTCGAGATCGTCGAGATGAGGCTAAAAAACAGCTGGCCAAGGTGGTCCAGCGGTTGTCAGTAAGTCTCAGAAGCATCAGCATAGTAAATCTAACACATTTGAGGCAGTTACCCGTGAATGGTGTTAATCTGCGAGACTAACGTACCGCATCAGCAAACATTTTGATCCGGTTGTATGCGCTTGTTAGGAATTTTTGATTATCTTTTCGAAGTATTTAATAAAAGATTCTTATTAATTGGAATGTATTTTGATGCTGAACTAATTAGTGAAGTAGATGTAAACTTAGGTACACCATAGACCTCTACTATCGCATTTAAATCGTTACGGATTTTCTCAACCAGCAACTCAAAATCCCCATCACCTGATGCTAACACAACCACATCTGCATCTTTGGCGTACTCTATAGCATCGAGAGTTATGCCGACATCCCAATCGCCTTTTGCTGACCCATCAACCCTTTGGATAAATGGCTTAAGTTTTACCTCAAAACCGATCGCTCTAAGTATATTTTGAAACTGTCTTTGTTTTTCATCATCGCGCTCTATGGCGTAAGCAATCGCTTTTATTACCTTCCTATTTGAAGTGGCTTTCACCCAAAACTTATTGTAATCAAAATGACAATCATAAGATTGCTTTGTCGTGTAATAAATATTCTGCACATCAACGAGTACAACTAATTTTTCCATAGACTGGGTAGCTCGAGTTCCTAACATTAAGTTAATTTGCACCGCTTTTTGGCGTCAAACTGAACGCCTTGTTATAGGGCAACATGTAATACTTTGAATCTTCGTGATATGTATAGTATGTGCCAATGATAGACATTATTGCGCATAACGAGCAGCTAATCCTATCATTTGATAGCCCATAGGGCCATACTGACATTGCTACGCATTGACTTGGCCGCTTAAATGAAGGTCGTTGCGTTATCACAGTCCATAGGTTGGCTCAAACTGACTTTAGGTTTAAGAGGTGACCTCAACAGGAGAGTATCATGAGTAAAGGACGAGACAGTAAAAAGAATACTAAAAAGAAACCGCTTTTAACGGCAAAAGAGAAGAAAGCTGCAAAGGCAGCTAAGAAATCCACAGCCAATGTTTTAGGTAATTAAGCACGGGATGGCCATCGAGTTTTTTTTCGATGGCCTTTATTTTGTGAGTCAAAATAGCGCAAAAATCACTTTAGTTAACTAGCAATACCCACCAAGGGAATAGACGGAATCAGCAACAAAGTGGCATTTCCTTGTTAATGGAACAAGGGCTACCGAATTCGGAAACGTGGCGTATGTTTGCTTCGGGCGTCAGCGGACTTTAGGTCGCTCTATAACGTTTGAGCTAACTTGATCGGTGCGTTTTATGCGCCGGTTAAGTTAAGCGAGTTGTTATGTGTTTTTTACTAAATTGCTACAACTTTGTTAGCACAAGGGCCTTTCTGACCTTGGCCTACTTCATATTCTACCGCTTGGCCGTCATTAAGAGATGCATAATCTCCACCACTTTGAATTTCTGAATGATGAACGAAAAGATCTTTACCACCATCTTCTGGAGTAATAAAACCAAAACCTTTACCTGCATCGAACCACTTTACTGTACCTTTACTCATAATATATTCTCTAATTAATGGGTGAAATGTTGAACTCTACACATTCTAATTCACTAGGTCAAAAATGAAATTATTTTTTTTAAAACACATAACGCCAACATAACCGGCGCGAGGCACGAGCATCTGGCGCACATTCTAGATAATTTAGTTCTTGATCGATGCGTTGGGAACACAAGAAATATGAAAATCGCTGTTTTTGTTTTTCAGGGTTGAATACCGCAAGTTTAATTTATAGGTCGTTTTGAAGGCGTATTCTGAGATTAGTTGGGTATGCATTTTTAGTTGAAGTTATGGCGACCGAAAGGGTGCACTCAATACGGAAGGAAACAAACAAATTAAATACACAATTTCTTGTGCGTGGCTGTCATGGCTAGAGCCGCACCCTTACACCGTGGGGGGAAGAATACTATGGATGGTGCTCACACACATAAAATTTGGACGCTTAATCTTAACAACAGTTCATTTGTCTGATTATTGAAAACTGGGATCAAAATTTGGGATTCCACCTCTATAATGATTGTTTTTTGAAGGGTGAAATTGATTTTCAGTACTGCTTTAGATCAGCTAAAGAATCTTGGCCATACCCTTGTAACCCCCCATTATCTGTTGAACGAGTCAAATAGCGGTTATTGTTCGAATTTCGGGTGATATCTATCTCGCCATAATGGTTATCGATGTGAAATTATGAAGATGTGATTTTTTTATTTACTAAATAGTTGGTGTGAAAGAGGAGCGCTAACCTTGAACAATGTCGGTCTAGTTTTTTTCATGATTTTTTATAGTGCTATGTGTTCTTTACTTAAGAAATATTTATTTTTATCGATAAAAAACTGAAAAAATGTTTTGATTATTACGTAAAAGGTAAGTTTGAGAGGTCAGGGAGTTATTATGAAAATTGGTATTGTTGGTGCGGGTGTTTCAGGTATAGGAGCTGGCAGACTATTAAGTCAGGCAGGTTTTGATTGTGAAATATTTGAGCAAGGTAGTCAAGTAGGGGGGGTCTGGACAGAGGGGTATCATACGTTTGGTTTGCAAACGCCTAAATCTTTGTATGAAGTTCCAGATTATCCCTTTCCTGATAGTTATCCCCGCTTACCCAGTGGGGAGGAGTTGCAAGCTTATCTGGAGAATTATGCTAAAGACTTTAACGTTTTTGACAAAATACAATTTCATTCAAGTATTACAAGATTAGAACGAAAGCATCCTAGTGGATGGGTCATGTATTACATTAATCAAGAAACTTCTGAAGAGGTAAAAAAGACATTTGATTATATAGTGATTACAACGGGTATTTATTTTGACCCTTATATGCCTGTGTTTCCAGGGCAAGAACGTTTCAAAGGACAAGTAATACATACCAAACAATATCGAGCTCCTAAACAAGTTACGGGCAAAAAAGTAGTTGTGCTCGGTTTTGGTAAGAGTGCTTTAGATGTCGCCGGCGAGGTTACTAAATTTGCTCATGAAGTAACATTGGTTTACCGTAAAGCTCATTGGCCCATTCCAATGGATATTCTTGGTTTTTTAGATGTCCGTCGGATATATTTAACCCGTTTTGTCGCTCAGTTTTTACCTTTATATCAACGACCTTTTAAATGGACGAAGTGGGTTCATAAATATTTCAAATGGTTAATTTATGGTTTTTGGCGATTGACTGAGAGTATTATTAAATTTCAATATTCCCTTAAGGACTGTAATGTTATTGCTGATCAGGCCATTGAGATTGATATCTTTAATTTGGATTTTTTACCTCGAAAGGAAGTTTTTCAATTAATGCGCCAAGGTAAAATAAAAAACCAAAAAACGAGTATTAAAGAATTTACAGAAAATGCAGTGGTTCTTGATAATGGTCAAAGTATCGAATGTGATGTGTTGATTTTAGGAACAGGTTATAAAGCAAATGATCAGTTTTTACCTGAAAGCTTTCAAAAATCACTAGAAAAGGATGGGGCATATCTTTATCGACATATTCTTCATCCTGATTTACCTGATATGGCTTTTATTGGCAGAGCGGCTACTTTTTCTAATTCGTTAACAGCGCATCTTTCATCAGTTTGGTTAGCCCATTTATTAAAAGGAAAATTTCAATTACCTGAGACTGAGGAAATGTTCTCAGAAATAGAATCGATAAAAGAATGGAAACGTGGTTTTATGCCTTCTATTGCAAGCCGTGCTACGGTTATTAAATTACACATGGTGCATTTCCATGATGAATTATTGCGGGATATGTCTATTTCACCTTTTCGCAAAAAGAACTTACTCTTAGAGTGGTTTGGTGATTATCGCCCATCTGATTATCGTAAGGTTTTATCTGAACTAGATGATTCTTAAATTAAACCAATTGCTAAAGAATGTTATAAATTATATTGATAATTGAACTTATAGAGAAAATAGATGTTGAAAACGACGACTTCTGTTGTTGATGGAAAGCAAATAGTGGAATATCTAGATATTGTCGTGGGTGAAGCCATCCTTGGAGCTAATATTATTAAAGATATTTTTGGTGCTGTTAGAGATTTTGTAGGTGGTCGTTCGGCTGCTTATGAGCAAGAAATGGCAAAAGCCCGGGAGATCGCCTTCAGCGAGATGGAAAACAAAGCCAAATTATTAGGTGCCGATGGTATTGTTGGTATCGATATTGATTATGAGGTTATCGGCTCCAAGGGGAGCATGATGATGGTCTGTGTAAGTGGTACTGCTGTAAAATTTAAAGGCTAAAAGCGATCTCTGAGCTGTTTAAATTTTGGGTGCCAAAACCCATTCTAAGGCTTCATCATAATTTTCAAAGTATTTCATTGCTCCTGAAATAAACAATCCCCCAATTTTCGCAGCATATTTGAACAAAGCCTTATTGCCATAAATAGCCACCCTTGAAAACTTCTTTCCATGCCGTAGGCCTAGTTTACAATCATCACATAAAGCTCTTAACGTCCATCCTTCCATATCTGTAGTATCAAGTAACGCTTTTATTTCAGGATGCTGAAGGCCTTCGAGCGCAGCATCAATTTTTGGTATTAAGATTAGATAATCTTCATGCGTTAATTTCCCTGTTGCCTTTAAGATAATAAAAATTTCATTTTCATTCGTTTTAAGGTCAATTGAAAAACCCTGTTTGTTAAAAACCATAAAAGAACCTCAGTCAGATATAAAAACAATTATTTATTACTGTGTCTGCATCACTAGAACTATTAATCACCACGACTATTGACTAAGACGTGGTGCCGGGGTTGATCTTTGGGTAGGCGGCTACGGACAACTTTTGTATACCATTCATCATTGCCTAAAAACTTATTATTGACATCGTCAATAACCCCACGAGAATCAAAGAGCTTATGGTGGATAACTTGGCCAATAAAAAACTTAAATTCAGGCATAGTAAAACAGCTCAGACATAAACAGTATTAGAGTTTAAATGATCTTCTAAATTTAACCAACAGCCTGATACGATAGACTTGTACCGATTGGGTATTTACTGCAAAGGACAATTGGTCATGGCAATAAGTGAATTTGAAATATTTAAAGTTGAAAAAGTAGCCAAGGAGTTCTGTTCGAAGCGAAATGTGAATTTCCCTCCCAATCAACTTTATATCGATTATAGACTCGAGGATCAGGTTCTTTATTTATTTGAAGTTCGTCCTAAATGGGACGAACCTAATGTAAAGATAGAAATAATGGTTGCTAAGTTTTGGTACATCAAAAAAGATAAGCTTTGGAAACTGTACTGGCAGCGTCAAAATATGAAATGGCACCTTTATGAGGGAGGAATAAATAAAAATCTTGAGCCATTACTTATTCAAGTAAATGAGGATAATTATGGGTGCTTCTGGGGCTAAAAAGAGTATTGCGTAGCTGTGTTAAACAGCGGTACATACTTCTTTAAAATTAAGGCGAGGCGCATCTTGACAGTAGTTGGGGTGCGCCTTTTTATTTAAGGCAATTATGATTCTTGTGTTTTTAAGGTACAGGCTGATACTCTTTTAAAAACGATAAATAGAAAAGGAGATTTGTTTTGGCTAAGGAACAATGTTTATTTTGTGATATTCCACAGGAGCGGGTTATTGCTGAAAACTCAATCGCCTATGCAATTCGAGATGGGTTCCCTGTTACTGAAGGGCACACCTTAATTATTCCAAAGGATCATGTGGATGAATATTTTGGATTGTCTATTGAGGAACTGTTGGGGTGTGATAATTTGTTAAAGTCTGTAAGGAGGGATTTACTATTAGTTGATGATTCCATCAAAGGATTTAATATTGGTATGAATTCTGGAACTGTTGCAGGACAGACAGTCTTTCACTGCCATATTCATTTGATTCCAAGGCGCGAAGGTGATGTTGAAAACCCACGCGGAGGTGTTAGGCATCTCATTCCAGGCAAAGGATACTATTAGAATATGTCTGTAGTCTTTAACGATAAAGGATAGGAACTATCTTGTTTTTTATAAATCTCAATAATATCAGTTTTTTGTGGATGAAATCACATCCATCAAAAAGCAAAAGACCCTAATGAGTCGGGGGCATGGGCGTTCTTAAATTTTTTGCACCCAGAATTGGTACATGCCACTGAAGGTGTCGGGGTGTTGGCATTCAAATTGATGCCAGTTAGATAATGAAAATAAGGCGTCATCGGCTGAGTAAATCATTTTGAATTTATTGAGGGTTTGACTATGACCCAGTTCAAAACCGAGAAATTGAAGGCCTAGCTGTTGTAAGGCTGCTTCAATTTCCGGTAACGTGAAACGATGTTCTTGAATGTGAAAGAGTAGGTCGCGGCATTCACTTAAATTATAAAAATCGGGAATAGTTAAAATTTTAGCCAGTTTAGAATCAGCATCCTGTGCTATGGCAACGATGTCAGTACGGCATTGGCGAATGTCCTTTGCAGAAGCGCTGTAGTGGTTTGTTTTAATAAAATCACGTGATGTTACAATCGCTTGGCGGGCGAGTTCACTGTACAAGCCAATTTTCATAAGTCCCTTCGGACGTAACAAATCAATCAATACAGCCCACCCGGTCAGGGGATCTTCCAAATGGTGAAGGACCCCCACAGATTCAATTAAGTCAAATTGTCGGTTAAGTTGGTTTAACTTAAGAATATCAGCTTGCATATAGTCAATGGTTGAAACTGATAATTCTTGCGTTTTTCTAATGGCGTAAGACAAACTGCTTAGACTCAGGTCAATAGCAAGAACGTTACTGTTTAGAAATCTTGAAGCGGTATTTAATGCATGCTGCCCCGTACCACAACCGGCAATAAGGATGTCAGGTTTTTTACTAAAGGGTTGTTTGTTGAGGTTAAGGTTAAGATCCAAATTTTCCAGCGCTTTTTCAATCGGCAAGGGTGTTGAATAAAGGCCGGCATTAACCCATCGAGGGTAAGGGCTTTGTTCATACTGATCTCTGACTGATTTGGAAATCTTATTGGTGATTGTTGTGATTTTATGAATTTTGGAACGTAATCGTTGTTCTTCTTGAACTTCAATTAACTGCCGCACAATAACTTTTTCTAGAACTACAAAGTAGTGCGGAGCCAGTAATTGTTCAGACCATGCATAATGATTAAGCGGTCGGTAACTGGCTAATAGGATAATCCAAGCGCTTGGCAGGGTTTTATCCTTTTTGAGAAGTAGATTAATTTTATTTTCAAGGTGATTGATTTTAATGGTTTCATCATCGCTTTCAAAAAAAACATATTCATTAGTAAAACAGTGTATTGCAAGTGCCTCATAGAACGGTGCAATGTGATGGGTATTATTTGTTGTGAACAGGGTGTCCAGCATGGAACGCCGTATGTGTGTTAACAGTGATTCTACCTCAGGGTTAGGGAGAGGGGTTAAGGTCATTAATTGTAGCAGGAGCGGAATGGTTGTTAATTGTCTGGTAATCAAGTATTCAGTATGATCAGGGGTCGATGTTTTATAAGTGTTGAGTACAGCTTTTAATTGTGGGTGGTGGCGTAAATTACTCATGATGGCCGATGAAATATCGCTGGGTCTGACGCTGGGTTGCTCAAGTGCCTGGCGAAGGAAAGGCATGATCGCTGTGTTAAAGGTGGTGAATTTAATACCTTGCAAAATAGCGACAAAGGTTTCCCAGAATAAGGGATTTTCAGGATCTATTGAAAGGGCTTGTTGGATGGAGGTCAGTGCTGGAATCGGTTGATTAAGTTTATTGAGTACATTACCCAAATTGTTGTGTGCATCGGCATATTCTGGGTTGAGTTGCAACGTTTGCGTATAGCTTTCAACAGCGGCATCCAGTTTGCCGACTTCTTTCAGGGTATTACCCAGATTATAATGTGCATCGGTATAATCAGGTTTAAACTTGAGCGCTTGTTCATAGCTTTCAATAGTGACATCCAGTTGGCAGAGATTTTTAAGTGTGTTGCCAAGGTTGAAATGTGCCTGCGCAAAGTCAGGTTTAATTTTTAATGCCTGACGGTAGCTTTTAACAGCTGCTTTTAATTGTCCGCGTTCTTGGAGAACATTGCCTAGGTTATTATGGGCCTCTGCAAAGTTCGGGTTAATGTTGATGGCGTTTTTATAACTTATGGTTGCTCTGGCTAATCGGCCTAGGTTTTGTAGTGCATTGCCTAAATTGCTGTGTGCTTCAGCATAGTTTGGTCGGATCGTTAAGGCGTTCTCAAAACAGTTAACAGCCGTTTTAAATTGGCCGAGTTCGTTATAAGCCGTTCCTAAGTTATTATGCGCTTCAGCAAAGTTGGGGTTAATTGTAATGGTTTGCTGGTAACATTGAACGGCGGCGTCGAATTGGCCAAGATCCTGTAAAGTAAATCCTAGATTATTATGTACATCAGCATAGTCAGGTTTGATTTTAAGTGCATATTGATAACTGTTAATGGCCTTGACCGGTTGTTCGAGATTTGCGTAACACGCACCTTGAATATTGTAAAGTAGTGGAATATCAGGGCAGTTAGTTAATAGTTTATTCAGGGCATCCAGCGCTTCTTCAGTCTTCCCTTTTGCATGTAGTGCAATAATAAAATCAGTCTGGATTTGTGACGGTCTTTTTTTTTGTTCAGTGTCAGCGTTAAGTTGGGTTTCTAATTGGTCGACGCTCTCGCCAATAAGGCCTTGTGAGCGGCCACGATTAAGGAGTTTTTGTGCCTTATCTTGTTGACCGGTACAGATCAATGTATCAATATAATTGACCCAAAATTGTCCTTGGTTTGGGTTTGAATCTAGTGCTTGCTGGAAAAATGGTAGTGCTTTATTGAGTTGACCGTTTTGAACGGTGAGCACAGCTAAATTATGGTTGGCTTCAGCGTGGTTGGGAGTTACTTTTAAAACATGACGGTATAACCGCTCAGCATCTTGTAACTGACCGTTTTGGTGTTGCTGGATTGCCTGTTGAAGGTTTTCCTGAATATCCATTGAATACGATGACCTTAAATCGTTTGATGCTTTATAGTATAGATTCGGCGGTTTAAGGGCAATATTTAGCGGTAATTAGCATTATTCCTTGGGTTTATCTGTTGTCAAATAGCAAAGTTCAGCCATTAAACCGTAGTCATTTTTTTTGTGACCCGTTTAGCTGGAATACTCCAAATAGGGCATATGACACATTTTCAGGAATAATCTGAGTTTCTCTTTAACTTATTGCTATAGTTCAGCTCTATAGGTTTAAAGATCGTTATTTAAAATCTTAATTTTTTAGGCCACGGTAAATAGTGATGTTTTTTAAGTGCTCGGTGATAAAAGGATAGACTCGGTCACTATAAACCTTTAATTGATAGTTATGATCCCTGAAAATGTTTAAGTGCTCCAAAAAGAAGACTTCGCTTCAATTCATCTGGTTTTTTATCCTCGCTCCGCTATTGCTTACGGCTTGTCAATCAACCGGAAAAACTGCATCGCTTAAGCCTTATCATGACCATGGCATTGCCGCGTTTAAGGGTATTATTGCCACAGATTTTGCACCCGATGGAACCTTGTGGCGTTTATTTCCCACGGATAAAAATATATTTGTTGAATACTCAACCGATTTAGGGCGTTCGTTTAGTCGGTCTTTTAAAGTTAACTCCAAAAAACAAAAGATTAATATTTGGGCTGAAAACCCACCCATTATTAAAATAAGCCGTAGTGGCCGCATCCATGTGCTTTATTACGCCGATGAGGATCAGCGGGCAACCACTTATTTCAGTTATTCCGACGATCAGGGGCGAACGTTTAGCACACCCATTTTAGTGAGCGATGAAGCGGCAACGGCGATGCACTACATGGATCAAATGCTGGTTGATTCAACCGGAAAAGTTTACTTTTTCTGGCACGATACCCGCCACGGCCGCCATGATCCAAAATTAGGGTCGGGCGTTGTTTCATTGTATTACACAACCTTTGACAGTGTTAACGGCCGTTTAGAAAATCAAAAAATAACCGGTGGAATCTGCTCGTGTTGTCGCACGGCAACGGCACTCGCACCCAATGACAAACCGGTCATTCTTGCTCGAATGGTCTTAGAAAAGGGTATTCGTGATCATGCGTTAATACGATTGCTGGACAACAATCAATGGTCAAAACCGATTCAAGCGATTACCGATGATTGGCGTGTGGATGCCTGTCCTGAGCATGGGCCGGCAATATCGATAGATGATCAAGGCCGGTCGCATTTGGTTTGGTTTACCTTAGGGGAACAACGCCAAGGAATCTTCTATGCCCATACGGATGATTACGGTCATCATGTTAGTCATCCTCCATTGGCCTTAGGTGACCCCAGTCAACTCCCCGGGCACCCGGCTGTATTGGCTATCGGTAACCGTGTTTATCTGGCTTGGCAAGAATTCGATGGGGAACAAACGCATCTTGTGGTTCAACACTCTCATGATCGCGGTGCCAGTTGGTCACACAGAAAACAGGTGTTGAGTGCTCCTGGTCGTACCGCACATCCGCAACTTATTCAACAAAACGATAACGCCTATCTTATTTGGTCTTCCGAAGGAAAAGGCTTACAACTACTGGCTATTAACAATGACTAAAACTACTTCAATGCCTATTTTTAAATTTTTAAGCACGACCTTATTATTATTTTTTACCGTGGTGGTTTCTGCCAATGATGCCAACGAACCGAAAAGCTTACGCCTCGGGAGCTATCAAGAATTAGTGGCAAAACATGATACAAAACCTTTGGTTGTTGTTTTTTGGTCGATAACTTGTGCATCGTGTTTGAAAGAAATGGCGACCATTAAAGAAATTCACCTAGAACAGCCCAGTTTACCCATCGTGATGGTATCCATTGATGATAGCGCGGAAGCTCCCGCAGTTCTGGCAACACTACAAGATAAAGGGCTTTCCGATCTTGAATCATGGGTTTTTGCAGAATCTAATGCACAGCGTTTACGCTATGAGATTGACTCGAACTGGTACGGTGAAATTCCACGGTTATATTTTTTTGATGCTGATCATAATCGGCGTGGCATTAGCGGTAAAATTAGTAAAGCGGATTGGCTTGAATTATTAGCAAATTAATATAAAATGTCGTGCTTGATTCTGTAAATTTTTACAGGTAAGTGAGCGCACTACTGACCGTAGGCTCTGTGAGTTTTATTATTGAAGTGTGCCGATAAGGGCAATAACATTTTGTTTTTTTAAGAGCTACCTTTTTATGATCCTACATACCGTGACGCGGTTTCTTTTTTTAGCCACTATCATATTGATGATGTCGGGGTCTTGGCTCTTAGCCGCAGAACAACATACCCATGTGGCGGGTCATAGCGAGCATTTAGAAGCGCTGGATAAACTCATTATTAGTGCACCGCTTGGACAATCGGTTACCAATACCGCTTTACCAGTATCCATTTTAACGGGCGATAACCTGAGACAAAAAATCGCAGCAACCTTAGGCGAAACGCTTGCCAATGAACCCGGGATTACTAATCAATCGTTTGGCCCGGGTGTGGGACAACCGGTAATCCGCGGACAGAGTGGTTCACGCGTCAGTGTTATGCAAAATGGCTTAGGCAGTCTTGACGTTTCTGCTTTAAGCCCAGACCATGCCAATAGTACCGATGCTTTTTTTGCGCAGCGGATTGAGATTTTAAGAGGCCCTTCCTCTTTACTCTACGGGAGTAGCGCTATTGGGGGGGTTGTCAATATTATTGATAATAGAATCCCAGTCCTTGATATGGATAGTACGGTTTCGGGTGCAGTAGAGCAACGATATAACACGGTTAATGAAGGTAAAACTACCGCTTTTAAAGTTGATGCAAATCATTCATTTTTAGCTGTTCATCTTGATGGTGTTTTTAACGAAAATATTGCCCTGCAAATTCCTGATTATGCGATTGACCCTAGTCAAGCAGGGGAGGCTTATAATTCCCAAAACCGCCTTGCTAATACTCAAATGAGAAAGCAATTAGGTTCAGCAGGATTTTCGATTAACGGTGACTCAGGATACCTTGGTTTTTCAATTAATCATCAAACTAATAATTATGGTGTGCCCCCAGAAGATGCGGGTGAATCCGTTCGAATTGATTCCAAACAATCTCGCTATGATTTAAAAGCTGAATTATCTGAGCCTGTGACAGGGATAGAAAATATTCTTATGCGTTTAGCTTACAATGACTATCAACATGTCGAACTTGAAAACAATGATCCCGGCACGACCTATAATCATGAAGGTTTTGAAGGGCGCCTGGAAATTGCTCAATCGGCTTGGTGGCTATTTGATCATGGCGTTTTAGGATTACAAACGCGAAACAGTGAATTTTCGGCACTGGGAGAGGAAGCCATTGTGCCAAAATCAACAATTGATTCAATCGGTTTTTTTACGGTTCAAGATTTACACAGTTCCTTCGGGACTTATGAATTTGGCTTGCGCGTTGAACATCAATCGATTAATCCTGACAATCAAGTCACTACGCATCATACGCCGGTTAGTGGATCGGTCTCGGGTCTTTGGGATCTGGCGGAGCCTTTGTCACTCAGTCTGTCTTTTTCACATTCTCAACGGGCACCGGATATTCAAGAGCTATTTATAAAAGGCTCACACCCGGCAACGCAAAGCTACGATATTGGCAGTCGTGTGTTAACGGAAGAAACCTCACGGAATATTGAACTGGGTTTACATTTTGAAACGGATGGCTTTAAAGCAGATCTTAATCTCTATCATAATTGGATTTTAGATTATGTGGCCCATATTCATTCCAATCAATATTATGATCTTGTTTCTGAAGCGATTAGTCAGGGCTGTGGAAGTGGATCTTGCCATAAGGTTTATAACGTCGAACAACATGATGCCCAATTTCAAGGGTATGAATTGCAATTAATGATGCCTTTACTTGAAGTGGGTGTGCATCACGTGGATGCTGAGTTTTTCAGTGACTATGTCCGGGGGCAATTTTATGATCACGGTGATATTCCACGCTTGCCGCCACTGCGTTATGGTTTTCAATTAACATGGCATCATCCGGATTTAATGGCCAATATACGATTGACTCGAGCCGAACGCCAAGAGCGACCGGGAAATCATGAACCTCAAACGGATGGTTATTGGCTACTTAATTCAGGGACGACTATGACTCTCGTAGAGGATGCACAGTCACGGTTAGTTTTTTACGCTAATGCTAAAAATCTTCTTAATCAGACCATTCGTCAATCAGTATCGTATTTGAGAAATATAGCCCCGCAGCAAGGGCGGGGGTTTGAATTTGGAGTGCGGGCAGAATTTTAAAAAAAGGCCCCGGCCAACAACGGTCAGCGAAGCCCTTTCTTAATAACATCCTTGTTCTTTAAATTGAATCCTGGGGGAGTGTTAATCTAAAGCCTGAGTTCTTTAAGGCTGTACGTATTTTAGGAGAACAAATATGACAAAATCAGCGCTTTGAGAGAATTTTCTTAATTTGTGTTAAATACTTTATTTTCTGGGGCGTTGTAGTCATTAAAAAAGGCATTAATTTTAACGACTAGGCTTTCTACACCCTTAGAGGTTAGTTTTTTTTGAGGGCCTTTAACTTCAACAACCCAGCGTTCGCTGAGTTTTCCGGATTTTGCCTCAACGAGTTGTACAATAAGATAAGAAAATAAGAAACTGGGTTTGTGTAATCGCCCGACTAAAATAAAATCTGCGTTATTCGCCCGTGCTAATTGGGCGGCCACATCGTGGTGATTAAATAGGTAGCCAACACCGCTATCCATAAATTGTTGTCGCTCTTTACTGACAGGGATAATGCTAAACCCCGCCTGTTGTAATTGCGTTTCCAGCATGGGTTTAATCGCTGCGGTACGCTCAACTTCTGTTTTTATACCCGGTGCCAGAGTCATATCTTTGAGTTCAAAATCAAGAACGGCCAGTTTAGGCTGTGCTTGGACTGAGCATGATAACCCTAAAAAAATTAACAGGAATAGGCGAATAATCATTTATTTATCTCTTTAAAAAGGGCTTTATTTCGCTCGACAGTAATAACTGAACCTCAGCGAAAATCAATGTTTAAAAGTAACACGCTCTGAGATAAAAGGTTATGTATTCGCTTAAATAAAGCTTTAAAACGGTGTTATTTGGAGAAAAAATATAATTTTATTTTTATGAATTTTAAATTCATGCCAAAATGGTGAGATTTTAATAGAAAAATGTGAATGCTCGATGGATGAATTTCAACGGATTAACCGCTTACCCCCTTATGTTTTTAACATTGTTAATGAATTAAAAGCAAAAGCCCGTGCAGCCGGGGAAGATATTATTGATTTTGGAATGGGAAATCCAGACCAACCCACGCCGAAACATATAGTTGACAAACTGGTTGAGGCGACGCATCGCAATGATACTCATCGCTACTCAATATCAAAAGGTATTCCGCGGTTACGAAAAGCGATTTGTCACTGGTATAAAAACCGTTATGACGTCAATCTGGATCCTGAAACGGAAGCCATTGTTACGATTGGTTCAAAAGAAGGATTGGCCCATTTGGCGTTAGCTACGTTAGGCCCGGGTGATGTGGTAATGGTTCCTAATCCGGCTTATCCTATTCACCCTTACGGTGTTGTTATTGCGGGTGCTGATTTACGTCACATTCGTATGGAGGCGGGTGTTGATTTTTTTCAAGAGTTGGAAAATGCCATTATCGACTCCTGGCCCCGTCCTAAAATGTTGATTTTGAACTTTCCCGGAAATCCAACCACACAATGTGTTGATTTGGAGTTTTTTGAGAAAGTTATTGCTATTGCACAAGAATATAAAATTTGGGTTGTTCATGATCTGGCCTATGCCGATATTGTTTTTGATGGTTATAAAGCACCGTCAATTCTGCAAGTGCCGGGTGCTAAAGAGATTGCCGTTGAGTTTTTCTCATTGTCTAAAAGCTATAATATGCCGGGCTGGCGTGTTGGTTTTATGTGTGGTAATCCAGAACTTGTGGCGGCGTTAACACGGATTAAATCTTATCTTGATTATGGCATGTTTACCCCGATACAAGTCGCCGCGATTACCGCTTTGGAAGGGCCGCAGGATTGTGTCGCTGAGATTTGTGAGATGTATCGTAAACGACGTGATGTTTTATGTGATGGTCTGAATGCTATTGGTTGGAAAGTTGAAAAACCCAAGGCAACGATGTTTGTCTGGGCCCCTATCCCGGAGAAATTTAAGGCCATGGGTTCGCTTGAATTTTCTAAAAAATTACTTATCGAAAGCAAAGTGGCCGTTTCGCCAGGGATTGGTTTCGGTCAATACGGTGATCAGTTTGTTCGTTTTAGCCTGATCGAGAATGAACACCGGACTCGCCAAGCTATGCGCGGTATTCGTGATATGCTCAAAGGTCACAACAAGGTATAATGGTATGTTTTTAACGTACACTTTTGGTTAAAAGTGTTAATTTAAGTGGAGCTTGATTTGGATCCTGTAAGAGTAGGCTTGTTAGGTTTGGGAACTGTTGGCGGCGGTACCGTTAATGTTCTAACCCGTAATGCTGAGGAGATAACCCGGCGTGTTGGTTGCGCTATTAAAGTTACCCATGCCTCGGCTAAAGACCTTTCTCGTGAGCGAATCTGTGATACCTCAGCGATTGAATTAACGACAGACTCTTTTGCCATTGTTAATAATGATGAAATTGATGTTGTTGTTGAGCTGATAGGGGGAGATACCCTGGCTAAAGATTTGGTGATTGCCGCGATTAATAATGGTAAACATGTGGTGACGGCTAATAAAGCATTGATTGCCTTACACGGTACTGAGATTTTTGCCTTAGCGCAGGAAAAAGGGGTTATGGTGCTGTTTGAAGCCGCTGTTGCCGGTGGCATCCCCATCATCAAGGCCATTAGAGAAGGCTTGAGTGCGAATAAAATTGAATGGTTGGCGGGTATTATTAATGGCACCGGTAATTTTATTTTAACGGAGATGCGTGACAAGGGCCGTGATTTTGCAGATGTTTTGGCGGAAGCCCAAGCACTGGGTTACGCTGAAGCCGATCCAACCTTTGATGTTGAAGGTATTGATGCCGGCCATAAGTTAACCATTTTAGCCTCAATCGCTTTTGGAATTCCTTTGCAATTTGAGCGGCTTTATCATGAAGGGATTACTGAAATTTCCCAAGAAGATGTACAATACGCTGAAGAATTAGGGTATCGGATTAAACATTTAGGCATTGCGCGTAAAACCCCTGCCGGCATTGAACTGCGCGTTCATCCGGCGTTAATTCCTGAGAAACGATTACTCGCTAATGTTGATGGGGTTTTGAATGCGGTTGTCGTTCAAGGGGATGCAGTAGGACCGAGTCTTTATTATGGCCCTGGGGCAGGTGCTGAACCCACGGCATCGGCCGTAGTCGCTGATTTAATTGATGTAGTAAGAAATATTAATTGTGAACCACAACATTTAATACCACACTTATCTTTTCAGTCATCATCATTGTCACAAGAGCCTATTTTGGCTATTGATTCGATCGTTGTACCTTATTATTTACGGATAACTGTTGCTGATAACTTGGGTGTTTTAGCAGACGTAACCAATATTTTGTCATCACAAGGTATTAATATTGAAGCGCTGATTCAAAAAGAACCCCGTAAAGAAGGGACTGCAGTTGATGTGATCATCATTACGTCGAAAGCACTTGAGAGCAAACTTGACCACTCTATTGCAGAAATAGAGAATCTTGATACGGTTATCGGTAACGTTAATCGTATTCGTTTAGAAACACTGGGATAAATCTATGGCATTCAGACCACGTTATACAGGCCTCATTGAACGATATCAAGAACGATTACCGTTTGGTGATGATACGCGTATTATTAGCATTGGTGAAGGAAATACACCGCTTATTCAATTGCAAAATATTCCTCGGCTGATCGGTAAAGAGGTTGAAATTTATGCAAAATTTGAAGGGCTAAATCCAACCGGTTCTTTTAAAGATCGCGGTATGACAACGGCGGTGACCCAAGCCGTTTTAGAAGGCAGCGAAGCCATTATTTGTGCCTCTACCGGTAATACCTCAGCTTCGGCAGCGGCCTATGCGGTACGTGCTGGAATTAAGGCCTTTGTGTTAATTCCAGAAGGCAAAATTGCCCAAGGCAAACTAGCACAAACCTTAATGTATGGTGCTAAAATCATTCAAATCAAAGGCAATTTTGATGACGGTATGCGTTTAGTCAAAGAGATCGTCGATCATGCACCCGTTACGATTGTAAACTCCATTAACCCTTACCGAATTGAGGGGCAAAAGACGGCGGCTTTTGAAATTATCGATGAATTAGGCACTGCACCAGATTATCATTGCTTACCGGTTGGTAATGCCGGCAATATAACGGCTTATTGGAAAGGGTATCAGGAATATTCAACCGATCAGGGAGCACTTAAAGCCGTTGTTAATAAACGACCTATTATGTGTGGTTACCAGGCCGCAGGTGCAACGCCTTTTACCTTAGGTTATATGGTTGATGAACCTGAAACAGTTGCAACAGCAATTCGTATTGGCCACCCACAATCGTGGGATTCTGCATGGGCTGCAAAAGAACAATCCGGGGGTTGGTTTGATTGTTTTGAAGATGTAAAGATCCTCGAAGCTCAAAAAATGCTTTCTGCTTATGAAGGTATTTTCTGCGAACCGGCCTCTGCAACGTCTTTGGCAGGTGCCTTAAAAGATATTACTTCTGGAAAAATCCCGGAAGGCAGTAAAATTGTCTGTACCCTGACCGGTAATGGTTTAAAAGACCCTGATACCGCTATTGCACAATCGACAATAAAACCCACCACGGTTGATGCTGAACTGGGTGCTGTAAAAACAGCTATTCTTGATAGTTTATAAAAGTATAACGGTTTTACTTTTTAGTGTTTAAGCCGTTGCCGACTAGAATTCCTAACGGCTTAACTTCATGTTGAAAAAGGTCGTTCAACGTTCAGTTGAGCGTCAACGGGATCAACTGGGTGATCTCGATCCGGTGTTAAAACGGATTTATCTCTCCCGCGGTATCTACACAGAAAAAGCGCTGGATTATTCTCTAAAACAATTGCCTTCTCCCTCGCTACTGTCGGGCATGGAGACGATGGTTGCAGCGTTACTCGCGGCTCTTAAAGCGAATAAGAAAATCCTTATTCTCGCTGATTTTGATGCGGATGGTGCCACCAGTTGCGCTGTCGCAATCAAAGGGCTGCGTTTATTGGGTGCTCAACAGGTCAGCTATGTTGTACCCAATCGATTCGAATACGGTTATGGCTTAACCCCTGAGATTGTTGCCTTGGCGGCCCAGTCTGAACCGGATATTATCATTACCGTTGATAACGGTATTTCCAGTTTTGAAGGTGTTGAGGCGGCAAGAAAAGCCGGCATCCAAGTTCTTATTACCGATCATCATTTACCGGGTATGACGTTACCGCCGGCACAGGCGATTGTTAATCCAAATGTAGAGGGTGACGCCTTCCCCAGTAAGTCCTTAGCCGGTGTGGGTGTTATTTTCTATGTGTTATTAGCACTGAGGGCACAATTACGGGCCATTCATTGGTTTTCTGAACACCATATGATAGAGCCTAATTTGGCACAGTTACTCGATTTAGTGGCCTTGGGGACCATTGCTGATGTTGTTCCATTAGATTATGTTAATCGCATTTTAGTGTTCCAAGGGTTATCGCGTATTAAATCGGGCCATTGTTGTGTTGGGATTAACAGTCTGATTGAAATTTCAGGACGTAACCCAAAAACATTGTCAGCAACTGACTTAGGGTTTGCAATTGGTCCTCGCCTCAATGCGGCAGGGCGGCTTGATGATATGGCACTGGGCATAGAGTGTTTATTGTCATCTGACCCCATTGAAAGTAAACAAATGGCGCAGCAATTAGATCATCTAAATAAAGAACGTAAAGAAATAGAAGCACAGATGAAATCCAGTGCGCTGTCAATTCTAGCGACGCTATCCGACGTTGAAGCAAACGCGACACAATCTGCTGTTTGTTTATACGATCAACAGTGGCACCAAGGCGTTATTGGAATTTTGGCTTCTAGAATAAAAGATAAGCTCAATAGGCCGGTGATTGCCTTTGCGAAAGCTGATCATGGCTATCTGAAAGGATCAGCACGCTCGATTTCGGAAATACATATACGAGATGTTTTAAATGACATTGCCACTGAAAATCCACAGTTATTATCAAAATTTGGCGGCCATGCTATGGCTGCAGGGCTCACGATAAAAGCCTGCGATTTTGATCTCTTTACGAAGGCTTTTATTCAGCGAACGCAACAATTTATAGCTGACTTTGATTTAACGCCGGAAATTTATACCGATGGTCAATTAACTGAAGATTATTTGACGCTCAATTTCACCGAATTAATTGCGGCAGCAGGTCCTTGGGGTCAAAAACACCCAGAACCTTTTTTTGACGGTATTTTTGATGTTTTACAGATACGAATAGTCGGGGAGAGGCATTTAAAGTTAGTTTTACGCCTCCCTTTAGGTGGGAAGCTCATAGATGCTATTTATTTCTTTGTCGACAAACCTGAGTCTTGGTTGGGTGTACGTCAAATAAAGGCGGTATATAAGCTCGATACGAATGAATTTCGAGGGCAGCGAAATTTACAATTTATCTTGCAACATATCATCAAAATTACGTAACAATTGTTTGAATCGTTTCGAATAGGAATGGTTCTTTTGCGCGATTGATTAGATCATTCAGCACTAGCTGCTGCTTGATTGTATTGTATTATCAACGCATAATCAAAGATGACTTTATTTAGGTTATTTAAATATGAGAATTATTGGTTTTTTGCTAATGTTGTTTCTTATTTCGTGCTCTAAGGATGCGGTTAAATATAACGCCAAGACTTATGACTGGTGTAACGATATCATAGGGGATTTTGAACAAAACAAAAAATCTGGTTTGAGTTCTGAGACTTATCATTGGTGTACGATGCTGATGTCTGAAGCGGGAATACCGATAACTGTTAAGCCACCCCCATCCGCACCCGTGGCAGAAATGAGTGTCGAGAATGAAGCAGGTGTAACCAGCGCCCAAACGCTTTTAAGTCTTACAAAAGAAGAAATTGATTTTGAACCGAACCAGAATATTAGCCCGGAAAGTATTAAAACAGATTTAAATTCTAAAAAAAGGGTTAATTCCAACGTCGCTAGTCGCCTTGAGCATGATAAGCATTCAACTGATTTTAATGAGCAAGCTAAAATCAGTACAGTCCCCTTAATGGTGCCGCCTACACTAGATTTGGAAGCAGAGGCTAAAGATCAATTCAATTTAGCGTTAAACTATTTTCATGGTCAAGGCGTGCAACAAGACTATATCAGTGCACATATGTTACTGACGCTTGCAGAAAGAAATGGCGAAGAAGATGCGTCCGATTATAAATTGGCAGTAACTGAAAGAATGACTATGAGTCAAATACAAGAAGCGCAACAGCGTGTGATGCTCTACGATGCAAAAGAGAACCGCACTAAACAGCCGGTCAACGGAGCCACAGAGAGTGAGGATCTTGCAGAAGACCCTTTTACTTTAGGGTTAATGTATTTTCAAGGAAAAGGGGTTCCCCAAGATTATGTGATGGCACTCATGCTTTTTGATATTGCAGCGACCAGCGGCAATCAAGAGGCCTTGTATTACCGGGATGCCGTTTCAGAAAGAATGGAGCCCTCAGAAATTCGTCGGGCTGATGGATTAGCATTGGAATGGTCTAAGCAACATCCTTAATAAGAATCAGGCTTAATAAGTGCATGTTCTCCTTAAAGAACGGAACAGCACGCTTTGCCGGCAATTAAAAAAACCTAAAACGCGCTGTTCTTCTTACCTTAAACGATAATTTACAGCCGCGTTATTTTGTAGTTTCTGTTTCAGTAGCCGCTGTTTCTTCAGCTTTTTTATCCTCAATGGATAAGACTTTTAACGGTTCATTATTTTCAGCATCATCGGCTGATTGCTCACTTACTAGAAAATCAACTTCAGCCGCATCACGTAAATCCGATAAATATTCTTGAACTTTTTGACGTTGTAATGATGGTAAAAGCTGTTTTTTAATGGCTTCAAAAGCAGGGGGTTGTTTAGCTCTTGAATCTTCGCGTAAAACAATGTGCCAACCAAAATCAGTTTTTACGGCCTGCTGACTGTATTTTCCATTAGCTAAGGCAATAACTGCTTCGGTAAAAGGAGGGACCATTTGCTGTGGAGAGAACCAACCTAAATCACCGCCATTGACAGCAGAAGGTCCGGTTGACTTTTCCTTAGCAAGAGTTACAAAATCACCACCTTGGTCAAGTCGGGCGATTATTTCTTTAGCTTCGTCCTCAGTTTTAACCAAGATATGGCGAGCCTTGAATTCTTCGCCGCCACCGTTGGTGACTTGTTTGTCATATTCTGCTTTTAATTCCTCATCTGTAATTTCATGTGTTTGTAAGAAGTGGTGCAGTGTCGATTGTGAAAGGACTGTGTTGGTTAATTCGCGAATTTTCTTAGCAACCTCAGGATTATCCGCTAAGTTGAATTTTTTTGATTCACTGAGTAAGAGCTTGCGCTGAATTAATTCTTCAATTAAATCTTTTTGTGCAAACTTCATACCCGGCGAGCGTTGTTGTATTTCTTGCTTTAACTTGGCCAGGGATTCTTTACTGATATAGGCACCATTAACAATAGCAACGGCATCGCTTATATCAATGGCGGGGTCATTTTCAACTGGTTTTTTAAGATTATCACAAGCCGTGAGTAAACATGCTGATAGCAAAATGAGTAAAAAATATTTCATTGTTTTTTATCCTTATTTTTTTTCTTGGGGTGTTGATGCATCTAATCCTAGGGCATGAATTTCTTGTTTCATCATGTTACCTAAGGCCTGATAAACTAATTGGTGGCGTTGAACGAGTGACTTTTCAGCAAAGACTTCGGCGACGACAATCACGTGATAATGACCACCACCGGATTGCATTCCGGCATGGCCTGCATGGGCACTTGAATTATCAATGACTTCTAATTCAGCCGGGTTTAATGCATCAGTAATTCTTGATTTTATTTCTTCAACACTCATTGTGGAAATACCTTTTTAAATGGTTTAACAATAACTTTTTCATAAACGCCTGCAGCGATATAAGGGTCTGAATCAGCCCATTGCTTAGCACTGGCCAGATTGCTAAATTCTGCAACGACTAAACTCCCGGTAAAGCCAGATTCACCGGGTGCCTCAGAATCAATGGCAGGGTGCGGGCCGGCTAAAATAAGCTGTCCTAGATCTTGTAATTGTTCTAATCGAGCCAAATGGGCAGGGCGGGCATTAAGCCTTTTCTCTAAACTGTTTTCAATATCTTGACTAATAATGGCATATAACATGATTAGCTCTCTTTTTCGTCTTTTGGCATATATTTAGATAAATAGAGTGCCTGAATAATAATGAAAATAAAGGTCAGGCCCAGCATTCCGAAGAGCTTGAAATTCACCCACGTATCGGTATCAAAATTGTTGATAACATATAAATTAACAAAACCCAAGACAATAAAATAAAAACTCCATGCGAGATTTAGCCGTTTCCACACCGGTTGAGGGAGTTCGATATTACTGGCCATCATCCGTTCAACAAAAGGGCGCTTACCCCAAAATTGGCTACCTAAGAAAGCAATACCAAATAACCAGTTGATGATCGAAGGTTTAAGCTTAATAAATTGTTCATCTTGTAAATAAAGCGTTAAACCGCCCATGACGACAATTAGGATTAAGGTGATCCAGTGCATCATTTCAACTTTACGGTAACGAATCCAGGTAAAAGTGACCTGAAGAATGGTGGCGCCAATAGCAACGGCGGTGGCCATATAGATACCATAGAGCTTAAAAGCACCAAAAAATAAAATGATCGGGAAAAAATCAAATAACAGTTTCATAATTGCTCAAAATAGAAAGTGACTTACGTTTAGATTAATGGGGTTAATTTAAACAAATTCAAGTCGTTTGTTTAGGGTAGTGTATCTTAGACGTTTCAGGTCTTTTACAGAAAAGCCAACTGGTTTTTTCAATAAAATGGCTATTGTAATTATAACGCGCTACATTGTATATGCTTATCCATCTCATCTGATAAAATGGTGCAATTAAGTCGGGGAGTTTTATCGTTATGTCTGATCCAGATCAACAAGTAGAATTAGAAGCAGCTGTATTAAAAAGGTTGTTACATCATTTGCAAACTCATCCGGACGTTCAAAATATTGAATTGATGAATCTGGCTGATTTCTGTCGAAATTGTTTAGCTAAATGGTATTTAGCCGCCGCAGAAGAGAAAAATATAACCCTTGATTATGATCAGGCCCGGGAATTTGTTTACGGAATGCCTTACCGTGAATGGAAAGAAAAACATCAGCAAGAAGCGACCCCTGAACAATTAGCGCTGTTTGAACTAAAACGATCACAAAAAAAACACCGTTAATTGCAATTTAAACTCGAATCAGCCCAGGCGCATCTTAATAATGGATAAATCATATCTATTTAATACCGATTTTTCAGGTGTGCTAGGTGAGGACTATGACTTACTGAAACATATTTGTCCGACCGCTATTGAAATGAGCCATTTAGTGGGCTCAACGATTAAGGGCTATACTTCGGCTACTACTCGCAGTGGCACAGCACCGTTTACTGTGATTGAACTGGGTTGTGGAACTGGAATAACAACGTTGTCGCTATTGTCAGCGCGTTCGGATATTTTGATTACCGCCATTGATAATGAGCCCACCATGCTCAATCAAGCCAAAAAGTCCCTTGCAGATTATGTTAAATCGGAGCGGCTTTCGTTCCTCGAAGAGGATGCGCTCAGTGCGTTATCAACGCTTCCCGATAACAGTGTGGATATCATTGCCAGTGCTTATACCTTGCATAACTTTTTAAACGATTATCGTAACGAAGTTCTTGTACAATGTTATCGGGTGTTAATACCGGGCGGTTTGTTTATTAATGGTGACCGTTATGGCCTTGATGATATTTCTGCACATACGGCTTTAATTCAACAAGAAGTGAGTCAGTATTTTAAAGTGCTGACAGCACTTAAGCGTATTGATTTACTGGAACACTGGATTGTTCATTTGTTTAGTGATGAGTCCCAAAATCATTGTATGCGAGAGTCTGCAGCGATAAGACAGATGGTGACTTGTGGTTTTACTACTCCCGTTGTTCAAGATAGAAATGCTGTCAGTGCCTTATTAACAGCGATGAAGGCGTAATTAATAAAACACTAACTATTTAACATAATATGTATTATGCGCATATATAGTTTGGGGTTTTATTCTGTTTATTGACCAGCGGGACTAAAAAATACTTAACATTTAAAGTGCTTGGACGATATAAAGAATTAGGGATTGCTATTGTTCATTAAAATATCTGTGGGATTCAGGGAACTGTTATGGAAACGCAAGTAAAAAAATCATTACCGATTATTTTATTAACCGCCATTCTCATTAGTGTTTTGGCTGGATTTGGATCCTTAGGGTTTATTGAATTATTTGAATTTACCGAAACACAGTTATATTCAACTAGCATCTATGACCTGTCTGATCAAGGCTCAGCCGATTATCTCGCAATTATCGTCCCTTTGCTTATTGGCGGCCTTATTGTTGGCCTCTTAACGCATTATTTAATGCCCGATCATCGCAATGTGGGTTTTGCCGGTGTGCTTGAGGCCGTACACTGTAGAAAAGGTGTGATTTCTTTTCGTGAAGGCATAGGCATCGGAATTGTTTCCGCCGTGTCTTTAGGGTCGGGGGCATCGGTGGGACGTTATGGCCCTGCCGTTCATTTGTGCGCTTCTATTGGTTCTGCTATTGCACATCGTTTTAAATTTTCACATGAAGGTTGCCTGATTCTCTTATCTTGTGGCGTTGCATCAGCAATAGCTACTTCCTTTCATGCACCTTTTGCCGGTGTTTTTTTTGCCCATGAGTTGATTTTAAAGCACTATTCCATTCGTGCGTTTTCTGCTGTCACAATGAGTGCAGTCATCGGTATGATTATTGGCGAAATTTTTCGACAAGATCATTCTGAATTGGTCTTGATTTTAAACCATGCCCCCGTTTATAGCGATTATTTATTGTGCATTATTATCGGGTTGTTATCAGGATTATTTTGTGTATTATTTATGAAAATGTTAATGCACTCACAAGCATTGACTGGCAAATTAAAAATTGATAATCGCTTAAAACCCATGTTTGGTGCATTTTTTCTAGCCTTGATTTTTTGCTTTTATCCACAAGCGATGGGTGTGGGTAGTTGGGCCGTACAATCCAGCTCAATCGGTGAATTAGGTTTTCAATTAGCAATTATTTTATTGTTTATGAAATTATTGGCCACCTGCCTCAGTTTTGCTTTTGGTTTTAATGGCGGGGTTTTTGGACCGGTTGTTTTTATGGGCGCCATGATCGGTACCAGTGTTGCTGGAATTGCAGCTATCAGTGACATTCCTATTAATGCTGATGGCCTTTATGCTGTGACCGGAATGGGGGCTATGGTGGCGTCACTTTTTGGTGCGCCCTTATCGGCCGTTATTATCGTATTGGAAATGACTGAGCATTTTGATGCGACGACTTTTGTGTTATCTGGTGTAACCGCCTCCTACCTATTAACCCGGCTATACTTCTCCCCTTCTTTATTTCATTATCAATTAGATAAAAAAGGCATTCAATTGACTGAGGGGCAAGAAAAACAAGTTATACGGAGCACCCCTATCAGCGAATGTATGACCACGCAATTTGTTTGTTGTCAGGTTAACCAAACCGTGGCGGAAATTAAAAAAAATTATTTTGAAAGTGAAGATGAAAATGATATTTATTTAGTTGATTCAAATCAAATTTTACTAGGGCGCGTGGATATGAAACGATTACTCAAAGCAGATGATTCACTCACAGGAATGGATGTTTTACAAACAGATGTTTTTAAATTTGATAGCGCTGACTCGGTTGAATTAGCGTTTAATCAGTTGAAGGATTTTGTGGGTATTAGCGTCCCTATTACCCAAGACAATAAATTAGTCGGGATTACCAATGAAGGAATGCTGATTGAATTCTACCTCGAATCGTTAGATGATGTACGCAATCAGGAGCTTGGAATTGTAAAAGATTAATTGCCCTATTCGTCTTCATCTTCAGTTAAAAACCGTAATACTTCAATCTCGAAACCGAGCTTTAAGTCGTCTGAGACTTTCTTAGAAATGCTTTGAGCCTTAAAAATGGTCATTTCTTCATCCGTTTCAACTTTTTGATAAGACCTGCCTAACGAAAACATTTCTTGAGTAAACTCAGGCGGCATCCAGGTAAAGACAACACCGTTGAGCTTGGATTCAAAGCGCATAAATTCTTTAGCCTTGGGTCTCTTCTTTTTTAATTCATCTGTTAGGGGTACGCCACTGTATTTTTCTTCAAAGACTTCTGTTGCTTTGGCGGCATCGATAAACGTTTTATCGAGATGGTTACGCATTTGCATGGCCATTCGTAACCGGGTAATTTCTGAGCGGTGACTGTCATTGTCAAGAGTCTTACATTCTTCATACTTTGAACGGACAACGGCTTTTGCTTGATCAAGTTTATTTGCAGGTTTCTTACTAAGTCCAAACATGTTTTAAGACCTACGTTGATTAGTTAGATGAACTAATTACTATGATGACAAATTTTCTATAAAAAATCTCTTAAAATATTTTTTAGTTGAACTATTGATGCTTTCTGAATTTGGCAAACACGTGACTCAGTAAGTCCTAATACTTCGGCTATTTCTTTCAAATTTAGTTCATCTGAATAATACAAGGAGAAAATAAGTTGCTCTCTTTCGGGCAGTTGATCAATGGCTTTAATGAGTTCCTGACTAAGCGCTTCTTTGTCAAGACTCTCGATTATGGGTAGACCGCTAAATAAAGGTTCAACGGAATGGTTGTTCTCCGTTATAAAATCAAGTGAAGTTGTTTGCAGGGTATGATTTTTATGTTGTTGGGATTGTAGTTCATGTAACGACAAGCCCATATGGTCAGCGATCTCATGTTCAGAAACAGCGCGGCCTAATTCTTGTTCGAGTTCATTTCGTGCTTGATTGACATCCCGTATACTTTTCATAACAGAACGAGGGAGATCGCTTACATGGCGGATTTCATCGATCATGGCCCCTCTTATTCTGATTCTTGCAAAAGCCTCAAACTGAACATTCTTTTGACAATCAAAGTTTTGATGCGCTTCTAATAAACCGATTAAACCGACCTGAATTAAATCATCCAGTTCAATATTAGAGGGCAGTCGTGCAGCAAGGTGGTTTGCCACCTGTTTTACTAAAGGAGTAAATTCGGTTAATACCTGTGAATAATCAATTTTTTCTTGGCTATCCACATAGAGTGTTAAATCTCTCATCAATGATGTGATAGTTGCTCAAAAAAACGTTCAAAAAAGAATTCAATATCACCTCGTGGAATCGCCGGTGTTGGCCAGTTGGAAATATTCCTTGCAACCCGCATGTAGGATAAACTGGCCGAGGCTCTTGGATCTGAAGTGATAATCGGTGTTTGATATCGGTTAGATATCGTTATCTGCCGATCAAAAGGGATACTGCCTAAGAAAATTAAACCGCCGCCCAAAAACCGGTCGACTGTTTTATTAATCTTTTCATATAAGATACGACCTTGATTGGCACTATCAACCATATTTGCTATAAAAAATAAGTTGCTTATTCCGTGTTCTTTTTTTAGGACTTTAATTAATGCATAGGCATCCGTAATGGAAGACGGTTCGTCGGTGGCAATAATAACGACCTGGTGAGCAGCTTTGAGGAAATATAGAACACTACCAGAAATACCTGCGGCGGTATCAATGATTAAATAATCATAATCCTCCTCTAATTCACTAAAAACTTGAATCAATAAACCAATATCACGCTCCCCTAATTCGCTCATGTATTGGATACCTGAAGAGGATGGAATAATTTTAATGTTTTCAGGGCCTGAAAGAAGGATTTGTGTTAATGACTTTTCACCGTTTAAAACGTGTGATAAGTTGAACTCAGGACGTAACCCGAGCATGACATTGATATTGGCCAAGCCCAGATCAGCATCTAAGAGTAATACTTTTTTTCCTTTTCTGGATAAAGCTATCGATAGGTTAATGGAGGTATTGCTTTTCCCAACGCCCCCTTTTCCGCTAGTAATAGCAATAACCTGAACCGGTTTTTGCTTAGATGACTTGCTGTGGTTCATTTTTTTAGACCTAATGGATGTTTAATGTAGAATCAAGGGTCAATTTATTCACCTTTTAAGGCGGTTAAAACCCCTTTTATTCGCTGATTAAGGAATGTTAATGTGGCCTGATAACGCATGCTGTTATCAGCAAATAAATTATTCTCGGTATCAGATTCGACGGTATTACCATCGATAGAAGGCGTTGTTGGAATCCGGTATTTTAAGCCTAAATCTAAGGCATTCTTTGAAAAATCAATATGATTGCTATGGGTTGATCGTATTGACTGGGTTTCCATATCTTTAAGTAGCGTATAAAAGTTGAAATCCCGTGCTCGATAATGGGGAGTGTCGGCATTAGCAATATTTGATGCTAAAACAGTTGATCGCATTTGCCGTAAATTCAAGGCTTGTTCGTGTACACCTAATGCATTATGTAATATTTTCATAGGTCCCCTTCTCTATTCATTGTTAACGCAAATTAAATGCTTAGTTAATTTTAATAGCGCGTTATTAAACTGAAATAATCATGTTATGGTAAATCAATAGCCGTTAAGTTAGCATCTTTTCTTTCTAAAACCGACTGTAGCAGTTCTTTAGCGGTTATCCGGTGTAAATCATTCGGTATTTGTTGACCATCGGTCAGCAGAACAATTTCAGATTCCGATTCAATCACCGTCGATAATATTTCGCCTAAATTAAGTGCTTCGTCTGTTTTAGTAATAATCACACCATCGGTTTCATTAACGAGTGTGTTACAAAATAATTCATTAGCTTTGGATTGACTGTTCGCAGAGAGTGTTAAAAAAATCTGTGCGGATACGTCATCACTGTTTAAAACATTAATCGTGTCAATGAAGTCATCATTCTGAAAGTTGTTACCGGGTGTATCAATTAAAATCAAATCATAATCATTTAAAGTATTTAGCATTATGGCTAATTCAGTTTTATCCAAGACTTCACAGACCTCAATACCCAGCATAAAACCGACTAGTTTCATCTGTTCTTTAGCGCCAATTCGATTATGATCTAATGTGAGTAAGGCGATTTTCTCCATACCATTAGTCATGGCATATTGTGACGCTATTTTTGCAATCGTCGTCGATTTACCCACACCGGCCATACCTACAAAAGCAAAAACGCCCCCTTCCCGTACAGGATCGATTGATGAGATATTAATGTGTTCTGTCAACCACTCTTCAGCACTGAACCAATTAAGATCACTATCACTGGCCATTAAGCAATTTTGTTTGATGGTATTAATAATATTATCTGAAAAACCTAAGGACTGTAAGTGTTGAAGAATCGCCTCTGATTCAATAGGACTGTCTGTAGTATTAGAATTTTGAAAATGTGATTCAATCAGGTTGCGCAAAGTAGATAATTCCGTACTCATTGATTCAATTATCTGGTCAGATTTTGAATTCTGAGCATTCATGTTTCCAATAATCGGTTCTATGTTTTGGGCTTTGTTGTTTTCTATCGGGGTTGTTTTTTTTGCGTTGGATTGCGTTTTACGTTTATTTTTTGAAAGAGCCGTTTTAGGTGTCGTCGTTTTTTTGATTTTAGTCGTCGCTTTTACGGTAGATTTTAGCTCAGGTGTTTTTTTTCCATTGTTCAGTTTTATTGACGGTGTTGTTGAACCGGAGTGACCTTTGTTACCGGCGCGTAGTTTAGCCGGCGATCCCTCATACTGTGAATGGCGTCTATCAATGGCGGTAAAAGACTGATGTGGCTGATGCCCATGGTTTGTGATCTGTTGCTGTGCCTTATAGTGAGCTTCAGCTGATAATGTTTGATAATCAACGGGATTATTTTGGTTTTGCATCACTTTAAAAAAAGATTCATATTCATGATCAGTTGATTCTTTACCAATTGTAGCGGATTTAGATTGATTAAAATCAACAACGCCATCTTCAAGATCAATAGCAGCAATAATTTCTACCTTTTTACCCAGTTTTTTATTCGATAAAATGACCGCATCATCGCCAAACAACTCTCTAACCTTGTCCATGGCAGTGCGGGTATCGATTTCTACAATTCTTTTAATATTCATAATATAAGCCGTTATTGATCAGATTTATATTCAACAGTGTGAATCACATGGACTTCTTTTTCATCAGGAATTTCGTTGTAACCTATAATGGTCATTCCATGTATACGATGACGGACCATTTTAGCTATCCAGGGTCTAATCCCGGGAGAGACGACTAAAATAGGTTGTATTCCTTGATTAACAATATCTTCGCTACTGGTTTTAAGGTTAGATAATAACTGTTCTGCAAGATTAGGTTCAATAGCCAGACCTTGTTCTTGACTTCTCGTTAGCACGTCATGTAATAATTGTTCCATTTCTGTGGATAGCGTAATAATTTTTAACGATTCTTCTACATCAACGAGTGATTGAACTATCATGCGACCAATAGTGGGTCTGACCGCCGATGTTAACAAATCTGGATTTTGAGTTTGTTCAGCGGTTTCTAATAGCGTTTCTACGATTGTTCGCATATCACGGATAGGGACTTCTTCGGCCAGAAGATTTTGTAATACGGTTGTAAAAGCGCCCAAAGATAACTTGTTAGGTACTAATGTTTCAACCAGTTTAGGGGCCACTTCAGCTAATTGGTCGAGGAGTTGTTGAGCTTCATCATAGCCAAAGACTTCTTTGGCATTTTCTAAAATAATTTTATTTAAGTGGGTGGCTAAAGCCGTTGACGGATCGACTACCGTGTATCCCAGAGTATGGGCGTATTCGCGTTCTGAAGGGTCAATCCATACGGCAGGCATTCCAAAAGCCGGGTCTTGTGTGTCAATGCCGCTTAATTCACCGTGTGTTACACCGGGGTTAATAGCGAGTTCCTTTCCTGGAATTAATTCACTTTGTCCACGGCTTACACCGTTAATATTGATCCGATATTGGTTGGGAGAGAATTCTAAATTATCTCGCAGTCTGACTGTTGGAACTAAAAACCCTAAATCATGAGATACTTTTTTTCGGACTCCTTTTATCCGTTGCATTAAGTCACCACCTTGTGACTGATCAATCAAAGGAATCAGTGCATAGCCGACTTCAAGTCCAATAACATCAAGGCGTGGAACATCGTCCCAACTTAACTCTTTAGTTTTGGGGTCTTCGTCTTCTTCAACATCGCCGCCCTCCCCTTGTACACTGGTGTCTGACGGGAGATAATTTCCTGAACGTGCGGAATAAAAAGCAATGCCACCTGCAATCGCAGCCAGAAATAAAAATACGAAATGTGGCATGCCGGGAATAAAACCTAAAATAGTCAAAATACCTGCAGTCACCGCTAAGGGCTGCGGGTCACCCATTTGTAATTTTAATTGACTGTGCATCGATGAACTTGACGACACTCGGGTAATGATAATGGCGGTAGCCGTTGATAATAACAGTGATGGAATTTGTGCGACTAAACCATCACCAATGGTTAATAAAACGTAGGTATGCGCGGCATCATTAAAAGTCATTCCATGGGTTGACGTTCCAATCACTAAACCACCGAGAACATTTATTATTAAAATAATGAAACCGGCAATGACGTCGCCCTTCACAAATTTTGAAGCACCATCCATAGAACCATAAAATTCAGATTCTGCGGCGACTTCTTCACGACGTTGTTTGGCGGCTTCTTTGGTGATTATTCCGGCATTCAAATCAGCATCAATCGCCATTTGTTTACCGGGCATGGCATCTAAGGTAAAACGAGCAGTCACTTCAGAAACGCGACCGGCCCCTTTAGTGATAACGATAAAGTTGATAATCATCAAAATGGAGAAAACGATGATCCCGACAAAATAATCACCACCAATGATAAAATCACCAAAGGCTTGTATAACCGTTCCGGCTGAGTCCGTTCCATTGTGTCCTTCAACCAAAATTACACGAGTAGAGGCGACATTAAGTGCAAGCCGTAACAGTGTGGCAAATAATAAAACAGTTGGGAATGATGAAAAATCAAGGGGTTTAAGCGCATTAATACAAATCATAGCTATCACTAACGATAGCGTGATATTAAAGGTAAAAAACAAATCCAGTAAAAAAGGCGGAAGGGGTACCACCATCATCATAATGATGCAGAATAATACGCTCGGAATCACCAGTGAAGATGAATTAGGCACTGAAAATGACTGCCAAAAATTTGACAGTGCCGCGTTATTAATCATTAGCGTTTACATTATTTTGACAGGGTACTTGCTTCATACTATAGCTTAAGTTATTGATTGTTATTATTAACATTAATTGATAATTGCGCATTTATACTTTATAAATGAAACCATATAAATACTGAGCAACTATAGTGCCAATGGCTTAGGGCAGAGCTTTATTCATTGCCTTTTTAAGGTCTTTTCTTTGCACCCTTAATTGACCAGAGCCCGTATTGAGATTTATAGTTAAAACGGCAATCATTTGCCGTTTTAACTATAAACAGTATCGGTTATTTTCTTGAATTAACAGTGAGAATGGCGGTAACAGTGGGTATTTGAAAACAGGCATGTTTATTGCACGTTTACTGGATAGTGATTGCTACACAATTGAGTGGCTATGGATTTGTTTATTATTTGCATTGGAGCGGTGTGATGCTGAAAAAAATATTAATTATGTTATTTATGATGTTGATAACAGCCTGTTCGGCGAAAACTGAATATAAAGTCATGTCTGAAGATACATCTGCTGATCAGAAATTTTTACCCGTTTATAAAAAAGAGGTATTAATTGCTGTAGGTTATGCCAACATCAGCACTCAACACAGCGATAACATATCGCAAAGACGTTTAATGGCCATGAGAGCCTCCAAATTAGATGCCTATCGCAACCTGATTGAACAAGTCTATGGCCAAAACATTAATTCAACAACAACGGTTGAAGATATGGTGGTTTCAAGTGATACCTTAAGAGCCCATGTACAAGGTCTTATTTATGGGGCACACTTAGTAAGCATTTCGCCGGTCGGGGATGACAGTTATGAAACCAAACTGGAATTAACCTCAACCATCGTAAACGATCTACGTTCGATGCTGAACAATAGTTAGCCGAATGAAGAAAATCTTTAGTGTTTTTGTTGCCCTGTTGTGTACCACAGCACAGGCGAATTACATTGAATCAGAAGGTAACGCCACCATTCAGTCGGGACAACTGATACAAGCGAAAAAACAGGCTATTTCAGATGCACTCAGAAAAGCAGCGTTAAGTCAAAAGGCTAACCTCATCAGTAACAGTATGCTTGATAGTCACGGGCAGTTACATGAAACCGTGATTTTGAAATCAAATCTTTCCATTCAGAAAATTGATATTCTTGAGGAAACGTCAGCGGGTAAAAATCATTATGTGAAGGCAGGTATTCATTTTTTAAAAGATACAGATCCTAATTCATGTTCAAGTAATCGGTTGCGAAAACAAGTTGCGGTGAAGGTTATTCGTGATGGTAATATTACTTCAGATGCTACGCATGATCTAAGCGCTGTCTTGCGTGCGGCATCAAAAAAGATGAATCGTTTAATCCAGAATGAAAGCGGTTTTGTTTTAAAAAAACAATACCAATATAAAAGCTACTACGGTGCAAGCTTTTTACCGTCAAATGGTAAAACCAACACGCAATTGATTACTATTATGGCAAAGTGGCATCAACCGGATCGTATGAAAAATATTACCAATGATCTGTATCGAGGGTTGACCGCTTCTTTTAATTATCTGGATAGTATTACTCGACTGGTAGAAACAGACATCGAAAACACCTTGCCTGTTAACAAAGAATTTAAACTATCCATGGTTTATCATGATAATAAACCCCCTTTTGAACAGCATGAAATTACTCAAATTTTTGAGGCCTTGCCAGTCGATTATTTTTCAGATCAAAATGCGGCTCGCCTAGATCATCAGGTAGAAGCGTGGTTAACTGAGTCCTGGCAACAGGTAAAATCCCAGTTCAATTGTCAACCGCCCATAACCCATGTCTCTGTAAAAGCTAAATCTATTCAATTACAAATGGGGTCGATGCATAATATAACTATTGGACAATTATTGTTGGTGTTACCGCTTAATTATATTGATGATATCACTGAAAAATTAAACAGTGATTTTATTGATTTATTTAAAGTCATTTCGGTAAAAAAGAACAGCTCATTGGTCATACCCTTAGGGCGTGACTTAAGTGAGATGCAACCGCTAAGTGAACAAAAGTTTGTTATTGCACTATAACTAAAGGTGCCAATTCATGAATGCCAAAATGATTAACTGTTTTATTTTATTTTTCATCTTAGTGATACCGTTTAAGACGGGTTATGCAGATGTTAACTCTGCCAACCAGCATGCGCTGTCTATTTTAATGAATGAATTTAAAATAGCAAAAAAAGCACTTAAAGCTAAGCCAGGTAAAATTGCACCGGGTCAACGTTACACCATTGCAAAGGGTGATACGCTCAAAGGGATTGCATTAAAAGCTTATGGCACCACTAATCTCAGTATTCGATTGGTGAGAAATGTGATTATGAAAGAAAACCCGAAAGCATTTTTTCGCGGTAATGAGAATTATTTATTCGCGGGTAAAGTGCTTAAGATTCCTTCTGTTGATGATATTAGAAAACATGTCTTTTCAGCGACTTCAACGACTAAAAGTAGTCGGCAGAGTAAAAGAAACTGGTTGCGCTTTCCTTAAAATCATTCAACTAACGGGTAGATGTTTTTTTCGAGCACATTAATGAGACCCGAGTAGTCACTTTCCTTTTGAAGTTGTAGGGATTCAGTCAGCAGTGGCTTTAACTGTAAGATCTTCTCTTCTGGCCATCTGACGGCTTCAGACTTTAAAAGGTCCACTAACTCTATTAATTTTTCATTGCCGACGGAATTATTTTCTTGTTTAAAGGCCACGATAGTAGCATCTAATGCTTGACACAAGTCGACGCTTAACGGATTACCGGCTTCATTCATGGGGTATTCAATGAGTGTCTTTTCAAGCAAGGGCAAAAATTCATTGGATAGTTTATCTGCTAAATTAAGATAATCTTTTGCTTCGAAAAAAGTTAATGATTCATTTAAGAGTTCTTGAAATGGAACTATTTTTTCTGCCGGTAACTCGGTTAGAAAAGGATCTAAAAGAGTGAGAAAATCCATAAGCGATTCATGGCCTTCATCAATGTTATTTAAACTGAAGGCTTTGATAGCCTCTGACAAAACAGAATATAACTCAGAGTATTTGCTGGTCATATCAGTTATCTCCCAAAGATTTAAAAATTATATACAATTTGTTGTCCATTTGAGTCGGTTCAATTTTATGCCAAAAAAGGGACAGTTGTTCTTTTTTACGTAATAATTAAAATTTTCAGTTTGTTTACGGTGTAATACTGCCTAAGGTTTCCGTCTTAGTAATATTACCCTCTTCATTCCAAAAGGTTGATTTGTTTATTATGTCATTAATGTAAAGAATCTCCCACTTTTTCTGGCCATTGGGATACCACATAGTATTTAATCCATCTTGTTTACCCAACTTGTAATACATTTCCCAGCCTTTGTTACCACTTTCATCCCATAGGGTATAACGGCCATGTAATTGGTCCATTTTATAATGTTTTTCTATATTTTTTCGGCCACTTTGATCCCATGCAATAGTCAAACCTGAACGGTAGCCATCGCGAAACATTTTTTCTTCTTTAAGTTTTCCAGTTTTATACCAAAAACGCGCAATCCCTTCTTCTTTACCGTTTTTATAATGCGTTTCTTTTTTCTTTTTACCATTAGAAAACCAAACGGTTTGTAAACCTGATTTCTTTCCTTTATGGTAATTGGTTTCGGTATATTTTTTACCTTTACCATAAAGCTCAATTTTATTGAAAAGACCATTTTTTAACCAATAGGTCGCTATACCGTCTTTTATGCCATTGTTATAATTAACTTCGGCTTTCTTTTCACCGGAGTTATACCAGAACGACTCTTTTCCATGTTCTTGGCGGTTAACAAAATTTACGCTATGGATAAGTTCATCGTCATGGTAGGTTGACGTCCTGCTAACATTACCATCGGCTCCCCACTCCGTTCTTTGACCGTCTTTGACATCAAATTTATAACGCTCCTGTGAGGCCAATAAACCATTTTCACGCCATTGTCGTAACCATCCATGCTTCTGCTCATTGACATAGTTTACTAATTGTTTTTTTTGTCCGTTAGGGTACCAAATGGTGTGCGGTCCGTGTTTCTTATCTTGTTGATAATAAATCTCGGTGATTTTATTGCCATCGAAAAATTCAGTTCGTGATTGGCGCTGACCGCCGCTAAAAAACTCTTGCCATAATTGTTGGCCTTGATGAGTCCAGGCAATACTTATGCCTTGCTTCAAACCTTTTTGATAGTGTTCTGACTTTATTTTACGCTTTGATTCATTCCAATAAGTTATTAGTCCGTGCAGTTTGCCCGCAGAAAAGTTTTTGATAACTTTAAAATAATCTTCACCTTGCTCAGAGGTATGTTGGTAGTCAATAAACTCCCCGGTAAACGGTTGTGTTTCACCGGTGACATAAAACAATTGGTTTTGCTCAATGAGCGCGATCGGTTTTTTAAATGTTGTCTTGTTAACCAGGACTGAATTATCAAGTGTAGTCATTGGTTTAGTCTGAATCAAATCAATGTGTTTTTGACCGGGCTGGTCAATAATCACTTCAGAGACCCGTGCCAATGATGGCATCGTCGTAACGGTGTAAATAGTGATACTAACGACGACCAATATGCTGATGAGTAAAAAAGAAGTAACATTATCTTGTGCGCTGAGTTCTTGGTCAGGGTCGAGATCGCCGTATAACTTCAGGTCTTCGGTTTGTTTTAGTTCATCTTTGAGGATTTGTTTTCGATATTTGATGTAGAGTGATTTCTGTAAATTCAAATCACCCCCGCTATTCATTTGTGCTTTGGTCCACAATCCTTCGCGAACATAGTTGGATTTAAGCTCTTGGCACACTGACTGATACAGATAATCTTCAATTAAGCGATCATGGGCATATTTTTGCTTTAATTTTTTGAAAAAAAACATTGGAACCTGTTGTAAGTGAGAACTAGAAAGACATTTTGGTAAAGCTAATAAAACCCATCAGTAGCGTCTATTTAATAAGCCATGTCGTCTGGAAAAAAAGAACACCGTGTTTTGTAGATGATACGGTGACGTCCGATACATAAATTTATTTTTCAAAAGAAACTGTGTACTGTCTATGTTATGTCAGTTAGCTTAATGAATCTTCAATTATTTTAAGGCATTAATATACCTTTATTATATTGCCGAGTTAATAATAAGTCACCGTTATCATCCCACCAAGTCCACTTGCCATCTATATTTCCCTTATGGTGATGACCTTCATAACGTTTTTGCCCATTAGGAAACCAAGTGGTTTCAATGCCGTTGATCACATTATTTTCATAATTGAGCTGTGATAATTTATTGCCTCGTTTGGACCAGCGTGTGGATAGTCCTTCAAGCCGGTTTTTACTGTAATTAAATTCCTGTGTTTTATTGACGCCATTAACCCATTGGGTTAAATGACCGTGTAGTTTGCCTTTTTCATAATTAGCCTGAACAGACTTTTTACCTTCAATCCACCAAATAAATTCACCCTCTCGATAATTATTGATATAAGTGCCTTGAGATAATTTTTGACCAAATTTATTGCGCCAGATAAGGGGACCGTATAGTTTATCTTTTTTATAATAAGCCTTCATGTTTTCTTTAGTTTTGGTATCCCATCTAAAACAACTCCCCTCCAGATTTCCAGACTTATACTGACAATTACTGGTTTTCCAACCGTCTTGATTCCAACGAATAACTTCACCGTTCAGTCGGTCGTTTTGGTAATGTGCTTTAACTTTTTCCTGTCCATTTTCATACCACCAGAGTGAGGTCGCATGCTTCTTGTTGTTCTGAAAGAAGGCCTCTACCTTTTTGTGACCATTTTCAAACCAAAGAATTAAATTCCCCTGTAATTGACCGTCTAAAAAATTGGCTTCTAATTTTTTTTGACCGTTACCATACCATTCAGAGCGCAGGCCATTGGGTTTTCCATCTTTATAATTAATTTCTATTTCTTTAAATCCACTCTCTTGCCAAAGGGTTCTTAAGCCCTGAACAAGGTCACCTTTAAAAGCAACTTCTTCTTTTTTCTGACCATTGTCATACCATTCCGTCCAGAGAACGCCATCACTTTCTGGTTGGTAATTGACTTCAACCTTTTTATGCCCTTGTTCAGTCCATAGCGTTACGAGTCCTGAAATCTTACCATTTTTAATAATCCGTTCACTTTCCTTTTGTCCTTGTGCATACCATGAGGTCCAAAGCCCAGTGATTTTCCCCTTTTTATAGAATCCTTCAGCTTTTTTTTGACCATTCTCATACCACCAGGTATATAAACCTTCACGTTGATCATTTCGAATACCACCCTCAACCTTCTTTTGGCCATTCTGATAAAAGGCGGCATAGGTTCCTGAGAGTACAGGAGGTCCTAATTTAACAACGAGACCTTTATCCCGTAATGCCTGAAAGATCTCCTTTTCAACACAACCTGTTAAGCATAATGTGATCAATATAGGGTAGAGAACCAGTTTTATTTTTTTTGCTAAATACATGCCCCTTCCTTATCTCAGGGGTAACAATGAATTCTTTCCATGTTAAGAATGATTGCCACCTTAATTTAATTACCGATCAAATAGTTTTAAAAAAAACACAATATGCAAACGTCAATGGCTGTTTGCGATAAGGTTATAAACCACCTTTATCTTGTTCAATAGATTCTTTAGTTTCATTAACTTCTTTAACTTCTTTAACTTCTTTAACTTCTTTTGGAGGATACTGTATAGCTTCTACACTGGCTTGTCGCCTGTCTGCAGCAGAAATGACATCAAAATATTTATTTTGCTCTAAGGTTATTAACGCATCTAGTTTTTGAACTAATTTTTGGTCTTTGAATTTTTTTACCTCACCTTGTAAAACTTGTACTTTTTTACCTAAATTAGAGACTTGGCTTTTAGTATCTAGTATGCGATCTTTAAGATCAATATTACTTTTGTTAATTTTATTAAAGCCTTTATTGAAATGTTGGTTAAGTGTTTGGGTCATGGACTCATTCTTGGCGAGATAACCTTCTTCTCGCCGTTTCGCGGCCCGAAAAGAAACATCAAAGACACTCATGGATTCATCGATTTTATTTTTTAACCGTTGGTTTGTTTCGTTCAATGATAAAACTTCAGATTGCATTTCGTCGAGCCGCTGCAATTCCGTATCAAGGTGAATGACTTTTTTACCCACTGCTAAGGTGATAGCATCGGCTTGTGTGATAGATTCCTGCAATCGACTCATAAAGACGCCACCAATAGAAATGACAACTAAAATGAGGACACTAAAAACTGAAAAGATGATGGTTTGTTTTTTTTGTATGGCATTAACCGAATTTTCCAGGGTGACAACACTTTCATTAATTAGATTAGATGAATTATTGACTCGGATTGCGGCGTTATTGACCACATCTGCAGTTTCATCCAGGCTCGTGGCTACATTATCAGTCTTTGGCAAACTAGGTTTGGGCCGGCTACTAGCTTTTACAACGTCATCATCCGATAAGGTTAGATCATCGGTGAACTCCTCAAATTCCGCATACTGATCCTCCTTTTCAGTCGTTGCTTTGGTCACTTTTTCCTCTGCAGTTGTTTTTGTACTGGGGGATTCTTTGTCGGGTTTTTCTTTATCTTCAGCCATGCTATCTCTCCTGTATTTTAAAAAATAATTGTCTGTCTGTTTCGGTCTTTAAAAGGCGTTATTATAGGGTTAATAAATAGGATTTCCTTCTGGATCAAATTGGAAATCGTCAGGTACCGTCGGCGATGGCATAGCCGGTCTTGGAGCGCCGGCTTGTAATTCATTAAGTTGGAAAACATAGGCCAACACTTGTGCGATCGCGGTATACAATGAATCTGGGATTTCTTGTTTGACTTCGGTGGTAAAAAACAAGGCTCTCGCCAACAGAGGGATGCGTAAAACCTGTATTTTATGCTCTTGTGCAATTTCGAGTATTTTTTTGGCCATTTCATCGGCGCCCTTTGCAACCAATACCGGTGCGCCTTCGCTATTACGATCATAGGATAATGCCACGGCGAAATGTTCTGGATTTACGATCAGTACATCGGCTGACGGTACATCCTCAAGCATTCTGGCGGTTGCCATTTCATGTTGTTTCTGACGGATATGTTGTTTGACTTCGGGGCGCCCTTCAACATCTTTGAGTTCGTCTTTAATTTCTTGAAGAGACATTTTAAGCTTTTTAACATGTTCATGTATTTGGTAAGGAACATCGATTAAAGCAATAAGCACCAAGCCAAGGCACATATATAAGAAACTCCAGGCGAGCAATTCCCCACTCTTAGCAAAAGCACGCTCCAGTGGTATGCTGCCTAATGTTAAAAATTGATCAATTTGACTCGATACAATTAAGAATGCAATGCCGCCAACTAATGAGAATTTGGCAACGGCTTTAACGAGTTCCATGACCGCATTTATACCAAAGATCTTTTTTAACCCTTTAAGGGGGTTCATTTTACTAAACTTAGGCTTCGCCGCTTTGGTTGAAAATATCCAGCCACCAATCAATCCGGGTGTTGCCAAGGTCATTACAAAGGTTACTAAGTAAAGTGGTGAAAAAGCCATTAAGCCATCGGCGA
>Ga0233439_10000836_pt1 | contig 42192 bp, 35 predicted proteins | sample SI_123_September_6_FD_182713 | JGI IMG/M metagenome (GOLD analysis project Ga0233439, IMG submission 182713) | Seawater microbial communities from Saanich Inlet, British Columbia, Canada - SI_123_September2016_100_MG | ecosystem: Environmental > Aquatic > Marine > Inlet | place: Canada: British... | reverse complement strand
GCGCGGCATGGGAAAGCCTGACCGGCGCATCTGATCTCGGCGCTGACCTGCCCGCCTTCAAGCCCGGCTGTGGCGCCCTGAACCAGGAACAGGACCGTCTGGCCGAATTGCGCATTCGCCATGGTGACACGCCCATGGTTTCCCGTCTTATCCCCCTTGGTGCCAGGGAGGATGCGATTGAAGCTTGTTATGAGCGAGGCTGGAGCGATGGCCTGCCCGTGGTGCCGCCCACCCAGGAACGTGTATTGGCGATGCTGGAAGGCACCACCAGAGCGGCGGACGAGGTATTGGGGCCTATGCCATCGAACCTGGATACCTGCACGGTGGAGAAGGTGGCCATCAATGCGGTCATGGCCGGTTGCCGGCCCGAATATATGCCCGTGGTCCTGGCTGCGATTGAGGCGGTGCTGGAGGAAGATTATTGCCTGCACGGAACCCTGGCGACGACGCGCTTTGTCGGCCCCGTGGTCATCGTCAACGGGCCCATCGCGCAGCAAATCGGCATGAACGGCAAGGGCAATGCCCTGGGTCAAGGCAACCGGGCTAACGCGACGATTGGCCGTGCCGTGCAATTGGCGGTGCGCAACATCGGCGGCGGCAAGCCGCAGGGCGTCGACCGTGCGACCTTGGGCAATCCGGGCAAGTTGACCTATTGTTTTTGCGAAGATGAAGACGGCTCCGCGTGGGAGCCGCTGGTGGTGGATCGTGGCCTGCCCGCGGGCACTAATGCGGTCACGGTCTTTGCCGGCTTTGGCCTGCAAGGGGTCATCGATGACAAGGCGCGCAGTCCCGAAGAACTGGTGGAAACATTCGCCACGTCTTTACGGGCGGTGGACAACGTCAACAAATTCCCCGGCCCCGATTGCCTGTTGGTGGTTTGCCCTGAACATGAAAACACATTGATGGAGGGGGGCTGGGATAAGGCGCGCCTGCATAAGGAGTTGATGGCGCGCATGGTCGTGCCGGCAGAAAGCGTCATGCGGGGCACCCATGGCATGGCGGAAGGCGTCAACCCGAAGTTGGCGGGCAAGACTGTTTCAAAGCTGGTGCCCACAGGCTTGTTAATCGTCCGGGCCGGTGGCGGCGCGGGCAAGTTTTCCGGTATCATTGCGGGCTGGACCCCGGGCACGCCTGAATCCAGCCGCCCTGTCACAAAGGAGATAAAATCATGAGTTTAGATAATCTATTGGATCCAACGGGAGAGCGGGAGGCTGCGGAACGTCCGCGACTGGCCCGGCCCACATCGCTGGACGGTTTGACCGTCGGTGTTCTGGATATTTCCAAAGCCCGGGGCGACGTCTTTTTGGAAAAGGTCGCCTCCCTGATTGAGGGTCGGGGTATAGAGGTCAAACGCTATCGCAAACCGACCGTGGCGCGCACCGCGCCCATGGCGATCCAGCAGGCCATCGTTGAAGAAGTGGACGTGGTTGTTGAAGGCCTGGCTGATTGAGGCAGCTGCACATCTTGCTGTACGCATGATATGTTGAACCTTGAAAGTCGCGGTATTCCTGTCGTTGGCGTTGCCACCACCGAATTTAGTGAGGCGGCGGCGGTGCAGTCCGAGGCGTTGGGTTTTGATCCCGCCTATATCTGGGTGCCACACCCGATCCAGGATCGCACCGATGCGGAGCTTCATACTTTGGCTGAGCAGCACGTGGATAGTATTGTCGCCGCACTAACTGAACAGTTGACCGATTAGGACCGGTTTGTGAGGGAAACTGTTACGGTCACAGGTGCGTCTGGTTATATCGCACTGCATGTGATCGCCTTGCTGTTGGATGAAGGTTATGAGGTGCGCGGCACGTTGCGTGATATGGCGCGGGTGGAGCCTTTGCGCGCCGCTCTGGCGCGTCATACTGAGGTATCGAACCTCAGCTTCGTTGCAGCGGACCTGACTTCGGATGCGGGCTGGGATGCGGCAATGACCGATTGCCAATATGTCATGCATGTTGCCTCCCCTGTCCCGATTGTGGAGCCGAAAAATCATGAAGAGCTGATCGCCCCGGCGCGGGATGGTACTCTGCGGGTGTTGGCGGCGGCATCGCGGGCGGGGGTCCGGCGCGTGGTCATGACCTCTTCCAATGCTGCGATCAACAGTGGCCATGGCGGAAAGTCCAGCTTTACAGAGGCGGATTGGAGTATTTTGGGCGACGGCACCGGTGCCTATGCCTCTTCCAAGACCATCGCTGAACGGGCGGCCTGGGACTTCGTAGCCGGTTTGCCAGTGGATCACGGCATGGAATTGGTGGCGATCAATCCCTGCGTTGTCCTAGGCCCCCTGATCGATCCTGACGGCAGCGCCTCGATTGAACTGATCCGCAAGCTGGTGGCGCGGGAAGTGCCGGGCTGCCCAAATCTGGGCTTTACCATTGTTGATGTGCGCGATGTCGCCGCGGCCCATTTGGCGGCTATGACGTCCCCACAGGCAGCTGGCAATCGATATTTATGTACGACAGAGTTTCGCTGGGTGGCGGAGATCGCGCAGGCGCTAAACCAAACGGTTGGGCAACGGGGCTATCGCGTGTCGACCCGGCGGTTGCCCGATTGGCTGCTGCGTTGCGTTGCCCTGTTCGATCCTGCGGTGCGGCGCATGGCCCCGCGTTTGGGTGAGCGACAGGAATTCGACAACAGCGCCATTCGGCGGGATTTGAACTGGCAGCCCCGAAAGGTCGAAGACAGCATTGTCGATACGGCGGAAAGTTTGATCGAACTTGGTGTCGTCTGAATAGAAAATTTTGAGACTGGAGAACGCGTTTCTAATGCAAAGACGAATTGAACTGACAGGACTTTCCAATTTCCGCGATCTGGGCGGTTATCAAACTTCCACGGGTGAAAGCGTTAAATGGGGGACTTTTTTCCGCTCCGACACCCTTGCCTCGTTGACTGATGCGGACATGGATAAGGTTTGCGCCCTGGGCATCAATGCCGCCGTGGACCTGCGCTATGGCGATGAAAGGGCGGAGGAACCCTCCCGCTTTCTAGGCCATGATCAGGTGGAGGTGCTGGCTCTGGGGCTGGATGAGAGGCCCAGCGTTTCGTTTCTGGATTCGTTTGAGCCATCGGATGTCACGGCGGAAATGGCGCGGACTTATCTGATGGAGAATTATCAGAACTATCCCTTTCTCTATGCCAAGGCCTACGCCACTTTGATCCAGCGCCTCAGTGCAGGCAATCGCATGATCGTCCATTGCACCGCCGGCAAGGATCGTGCGGGCACGGCGGCGGCCATGGTGCTGACAGCCCTCGGCGTGCCGCGTGACACGGTGTTCGAGGATTATTTGCTGACCAACCAATATTGGGATCGTGGCGGCCGGGAACGACCGGGCATGGATGCCGAAACCGTTGCCAATATTTTCTCGGCCCGAGAGGAATATCTGCACGCGGCCTTTGCATCGATTGAGGATCGCTGCGGCACGATCGAGGCCTATTTGCGGGACGTTGTCGGGCTGGATGATGCGGCGCGCGACGCATTGCGCACCGCCTGCCTGGATTAAGCACGCCCTTCGGAATAGTGGGGCGGGCCGCTTGAAGTTTAGGTCTTGCGTCGCCGATAACCCGCGAATCCCAGACCGATAAGGGCTGTTGTCAGGAGGGGCAGGGCGGCAGGGACGGGGACAGTGGGGGTGACGGTATCAGTGCTCACTACAACGTTATCGAGCGCAAAAAATTCGTCGCCGATCCCTTGATAATCTACCGAACGAAAGGTAAGGAACTCGGTGGTGCCACCCGCGATGAACGACAGCATTGGATTGCCCGCGCCGTGGCCGAAAAAGTAAGTCGGTTCGCCCGCTATCACATCCGCCCCTTCGCGTGATCCAAATAATGTGGCTCCACCAAGTGGCGTTGCGTCCGAATAAGTCTGCCCTGAATCGTCCGCGCCTATCGGAAATCCGTTGCGGAAAGTGGCATTCACCAAGTCTCCTGAGGAGCTGGAGTTCAAAATGAAATAATCCGGGCCGAAACTGAGACTGCCATCCCAAGTGCCGCCAATAAAGAGATCGAAGGCCAGATCATATTCGGCACCGGCTGTTAGTCCGTTTAGTGTAAGTACAGCTGTATAGGAGCCGCCTTGCCTGCCCAGAAATGTCGAGGAGGAGAAGGTATTTCTATCAGAGACGTTAAAGCCATCACTATTTGTCTCAAAATCGTTGCTGTAAACGATGGCTGCATTTGCGCTGGCGCTTATTAGTAAAACAGCGCTAACGCTGGCCAAGAAGAATGCTTGTATAATGTTTCTTGATTGCATTTTACTGATCTCTTTCCAAGCTCAGCCCTTCTAGGGGCTTAGTGACATTAGAATATCCATTAGTATGTCACGGTCGAGATAGGCTTGCTTGCAATCATCTTACAATTATCTTGCAATTAACTTGCAATTTCGGGTGCTCCTATAGTTCGTTTTTGGATTTGGCCCGCCCTGCCGCCGGCTTGGCAGTGGCGAATTTGCGGTGGAACGTTCTCTAGCAGGTGACGATTAGGTGTCGAAATATGTTCCACTAAATGGCCTGGCCATCGCCTGCCACAGCGGCGGTATATGGGTAGTCGTATCTGGAAATACGCCAATGTCGCGTTCAACTTTAGCTTCGCCGATTTCTTTGCTATCACTGTGGCGTTGTTCGTGCGACCGGTTTCCACATAGCATGCGGGCGGAATTGCCAAAAATCCGTGTTCCTCATTCCACCAATGAAGTGTTGACTTAACCCCGTGATCTTTCCGACCATGGCATCAGGAAATATTAATCGAGTGGGAGATTAGGTCATGGATTTGGAATACAGCGATCAGGTTGGCGAGATGATTGCCCAGGTAGAGATGTTCATGAAAGAGCATATCTACCCCCGCGAACTGGAATACTGGGACTGGGTGGACAATCCTGAAAACCTGTGGAAGTACCCGCCATGGCATGCGGGGCTGAAGGAAAAGGCCAAGGCAGCCGGGATTTGGAACTGGTTCCTGAACAAGGAATATGACGAATTCAGCCCTGGCCTCACCAACCTTGAATTTGCCCCGATCATGGAACGTATGGCGCGGGTGCCCTGGGCTCAGGAAATATTTAACTGCTCCGCCCCTGATCGCGGCAATATGGAAGTTCTGGCCCGCTTCGGCACGCCGGAGCAACAGGATAAATGGCTGCGGCCCTTGCTGGCCGGCGAAATCCGCTCTGCCTTTTCGATGACGGAACCGGCAGTGGCATCGTCTGATGCGGGCAACCTGGAAACCACAATTCTGCGTGACGGCGATGAATATGTCATCAACGGGCGCAAGTGGTTTACCTCGAACGCCTATAACCCGCTGTGTAAAGTTTTCGTGGTCATGGGCAAGACGGATCCGGAGGCCGTGCGACACAGACAATTCTCCATGATCCTGGTGCCCAAGGATACGCCTGGCGTTATTCTGGAACGGCCGGTCAGCGTCTTTGGCGGGGTGCATTCCCCAGGTGGCCACGCCCAGGTGCTCTACGATAATGTTCGGGTACCGGCGGAAAATCTGCTCCTAGGTGAGGGGCGTGGATTTGAGATTGCGCAGGGCCGCCTCGGGCCTGGACGCTTCCAATATGCCATGATGTTCGTCGGCATGGCCTCCCGTTGTCTGGAACTGATGTGCCGCCGGGTTGAGGAGCGCGAAGCTTTCGGTGAAAAGCTGTCGCAAAAAACCTCGATCCAGCATGACATCGCGCGATCAAGATGTGAGATCGAACAATGTCGCATGCTGGTTCTCACCGCTGCCGACAAGATGGATAAATATGGCCCCAAGGAAGCGCGGGACTATATCTCCATGGTCAAGATCATCGCGCCGCAAATGACCTTGGATGTTGCCAACCGGGCCATTCAGGCCCATGGCGGGGCAGGCTTTACCCAGGACACGCCGTTAGCTCATATTTATATGATGGCGCGGTTCTGCCAGGTCGCTGATGGCCCGGATGAAGTGCACATGTCACAACTGGCCCGACGTACCATTCGGGATCTGTACTAGAAAAACGCTTTCAGAATATAGACGTTATGTCCGGGCGCCTCTGACGAGACGTCCGGGCAGGGCGTCCGTCGGCTCGCCGTGGCGATAGACGATCTGCCCTGTGACGATGTTGGCATCATAACCCACTGTGCGCTGTACCATGCGCTTGCCGCCGCTGGGCAAGTCATACAGCACTTCGGGTGGACGGATTTTCAAGTTGTCGTAATCAATGACATTGATGTCCGCTTTTTTGCCAACTGCCAACAGGCCCCGATCGTTCAGGCCGATGGCCGCAGCGTTGTCGTGGCTTAACCGTTTGATGGCCCACGGCAGCGACAGCTTTTCCCCCCGCACCCGGTCTCGTGTCCAATGGGTCAGCATATAGGTAAAGGCCGAGGCATCGGTCAGCACCCCCACATGGGCCCCACCATCCCCCAGTCCGATCAGGGAATTGGGATGTTGCATCATGTCGGACACGGTTTCCAGATCGCCGTAGGCATAGTTGGACAGGGGGCGATACAGGATCGTCTTGCCATCATTCTCCAACAACAGATCGTATCCGACTTCCTCCGCGCTGCGGCCTTCACGGGCCGCGCGGGCGGCAACGGATTTGTCGGCGGCCGGTTCATAGTCTGGCGGGTCACCAAGGGGAAAGATGCGGTCCCATTGGGTGACCCTGGTACGCATCAAATGATCTTCCTGACGCTCCGCCAAAATGCGTGCACGGAATTCCGGTTGCTGCAGATGGGCGATCTTTTCAGTATGGGGCAGGTCGGCAATTTCGCGCCAGGCAGGGCAGGCCATAAAGGGGTTAAGGGATATCTCAAAGCCCAGCATAACGCCGGTGGGACGGGTGAGAACCTGGCCGAAAATCTGTGCGCCGGCAGCATTGGCCTCCGCGATATCGGCCATGGTGTCGCGCCAAAGCTCTGGCCGTTTATCACGCTGCAGCACGGTGATGGTCATAGGCCGGCGGGAGGTTTTCGCCATTCGCCGCAATATCGCCATTTCCGCCACCGGGTCATCGAAGTCCGTGATTACCTGCAGCCATCCCATGCCGGTGTCGCCGACGGCCTTGGAAATTTCGAGCAATTCCTGTTCCGCTGCACCTAAGGTGGGGGTGTAGGCACCGGCAACGGTGCGATGGTTGATGGTGCGCGAGGTCGAGAAACCAAGGGCACCCGCCGCAATCCCCTCAGCCGCCAGGCGGGCCATCTCCGCCCGGTCTTCGGCAGTGGCCGCTTCCCGCGCGACGCCCCGATCACCCATGACATAAACCCGCAGGGCGGCATGGGGTACCTGGGCGACCACATCCAGATCGAACGGTTTGCCGTCCAGGGCATCCATATAATCGCCAAATGTCTCCCAGTTCCAGGGCAGACCCTCGCTCAACACAGGTTCGGGAATATCCTCCACCCCCTCCATCAACTCCACCAACTTGTCCCGCTGGTCCGGTTTGCACGGGGCAAAGCCGACGCCGCAATTGCCGATCATGACGGTGGAGACACCGTTCCAGGATGATGGATTGATACGGTTCGACCAGGTAACCTGGGCGTCGTAATGGGTATGCACATCGACAAAGCCCGGCGTGACGATCCGGCCAGTGGCATCGATTTCTTCACCACCTTTTGGCAGGTTCTGGCCAATAGCGGTAATTTTTCCGCCCCCGATGGCAAGGTCGGCACTATAGGCCTCATCCCCCGAACCATCGATAATCGTGCCGTTGCGAATAACCAAGTCTGGTGCATGGGGGGCAGAGGACATGTTTTCCTGAACCTTTTTTGTTGGCATTTACGCCGCTGCTGCCGGTGCGGCAGCGGGCGTGGGCAGGGTTTTCGGTAGACACATCGCGGCGGTTAGGACCACCAGGGCCGTGGCCGAGAGAATATAGAACAATGTATCGAACCCCCAGGTATCATAGACGAAAGCGATCAAAGGTAAACTCGTCGCCAGGGCTGTGAAGCTAACGACATAGCGAACGCCGTAGATACGGGCCCGATGGGCACCCGAAGCCATTTTTCCGATCATAAAATCGTTGATGGGGATCTGGCCAAAGGCACCCAGCATGAAGCCCAGAGCGACGGCAAAGGCCAAACCGTTCGTCAGGCCGGGCATCACAAAGAAAAAGATGATCTGTATGGTGGCGACCGTCATGAACACTTTTCGTGGGCCGTGCCGGTCAAGCATCTTGCCGACCACTAGCTGCGCCATGGAGGCGACGGCGAAGACCGTGAAGGCCATGATGCCGACCATGGTTGCAACATCGCTTTGACCTGGTTGTGCCACGCTTTCAATCCAGCCCGAGAGTTGTGCCGCCAAGCCGGTCAATCGTTCATCAAAAATTTTCGGCAGGGCAAAGGTGGTTGATTGAAATATGACGGAGGTGACGGCGGTCGTCAGAAAAACAATCGCCGAGACGCGGATAAGCAAGGCCCGGTTAGCGGCGGAGGTATCGGCTACGACGGCTCCGCTGGGTGCCGGTGCCCTTTGATCTTCCTTTATACCCTCCCACCGCAGGGCCATATAGGCCAGCCCCATGATAATTGAGAAGATGCCTGGCAAAACAAACGCCATGCGCCAGCCACCGTGGTCGATCAGATAACCGGCGATTAACGCGGCAGAGGCGACACCAAGATTACCCCAGACGCCATTCATGGCAATCCGCATGCCTGTGTTTTTCCACTTCATGGTGACGATGGCCAGACCAACGGGATGGTAGATGGCGGCAAACATGCCGATCACAAACAGGCCCGTGCCAATTTGCAGGGGCGTGGTTGAGAAGGAGGTCAGAATGGCGACGGCACCAATACCGATGAAAAACACCGTCATCATGCCGTCCCGGCTCCACCGATCGGCCAGCCAGCCGGCGGGCAGGGAGAACAGACCAAAGGCGAAAAAGCCCGGCGTGGCGTACAGCAGCAGCTCGGCATAGCCGATGCCCCATTCCCGGTAGAGCACCAGGGCCGCGACCGTGGCGAAGATCAAGGTGAATAGATGGTCCATGTAGTGGCCGATATTCAACAGCAGAAAATATAATTGGTCCCTGTTCATGGCGCTCTTGTCCCCTACGTCTGAATAATAATTGACGGTATTTTATACTTGGCTGAATTGCGATGTCATGCCAAGTTTCGTCGAATATCTGCCAATAGCTCTATTTAGAGATAATCACATCATGATTGCGCAACACAAACGCAGTACCGACCCCGACGACTATCAGGACCTGCCCCAGGCCATTGGGGTGATGGCCAAAAGCTTCGTCGACGGTTTTGTCATTCCACTCCATAGCCACGAGAGGGACCAGCTTTTATACGGCATCTCCGGGATCATGCATTTACGCACGGAGGGGGAGGCGTGGATCGTACCGCCCGATGGGGCCGTCTATATTCCCGCCGGCACCGACCATTCTATCAATATGCATGGCGATGTTGATATGCGCACTTTGTATATCGATGCCCCCGTTGGTACACCGCAACTGCGCACCATGGCAGTTGTTGCCGTATCCGGCCTGCTGCGGGAGTTGATCCTGGCCTTGAACGAAGAACCCATCGTTTATGAACCTGACAGTCGCGGCGGCCTGATCGCGCAAATGATCGAACTGGAAATTGACCGCGCCAACGAATTATCCCTGAATGTGCCACTGCCAAAGGACCCAAGATTGCAGCGGCTATGCGCGGAACTGCTGGCTGATCCTTCTGACCGCCGAACCCTTGATGATTGGTCTTCCGTAGCAGGCGCATCCACCCGTACCCTGGCGCGGTTGTTTGAGCATGATCTGGGTATGAGCTTCAATCTATGGCGCCAGCGCATCCGTTTTCATAATGCATTGGAGGCGTTGTCGCGGGGGGAGCCTATTTCGCGTGTCGCAGCCCAGCACGGCTATCGCAGTGCTTCGGCCTTTTCCGCCGCCTTCGCCAAGGTGATGGGGATGTCGCCGTCGAAGGTCGCCGCCAGAGCGCATTAATTCTGAATGCGCTCGGACTCTTAAGAATCGAGCAATTGAACCAATTACTTAAGTCTCGGCGATTAAGCGACGGCGGCGATCCATGCTAATTGAAAATTGCTCTAATTAGCTATATCAAATAGCCAGATCCTTTGCGTTGTAGTCCTTGATAACCCGCTCGAAGGTGGCGTCGTTCAAACGAAAGTCATCCTCCAGGCCCGCAAAAGGTTGGTAGTGATAAGACGCCTCGTCCGGGTGCGTCTGCTGGCGGGCGTCAATGGCGACGGCGATGACGGCGGATCGATCAAATATCCGTTGCGCATCATAGTAATCGCCTTTTCCCACACTCAATGCCCCGGTCTGACCCAATACTGATGTGCGCCGGTGAAAACCAAACGTGATGGAGATGCGCAGGTCTGGCGACGTATTGGCGAAGGAACCATGGACCATCTGCCGGTTGACCATGGTGACATCGCCAGCCTTGCAGATCAAAGGCACGGCACCCGGCAATCTTTCGCTGCCGTCGTTGGCCGCGACCATACCCTTGATGTCGGCGCGTCCCGCCTTGTGAGTGGCGGGGATGACCCAAAGGCAGTTGGCCGGCGTCGTTTGATAGAGCTGAACCTGAAAATTAAAACCGTGAATGCCTTCATCCCAGTTCGCCGCGTCCCAGTGGGTTACCCCATCCTGATGCCAGGCAACAGACCCGCCCAGGCCTGGTTGTTTGACGAATATGGCATCGTTGAAGGGCACGAAATCATCCCCGTTGACCCCTGCGGCAATGGCCAGCAAATGCGGGTGGCCATACAGGCGCAGGCCCGATGGCATGGTCTGGCACATACTACGCAACAGATAGGGGACGTCTTCGGGGGCATTCGCATCGGCGCGGGGCTGGGTCATTTGACTAGGGTGCCGCCCACCCAGTTTGGACGTGCCGCCCCACGGGTCCGAAAGGGGTCGAACAAACGTGTAAGGCTCCACTGCGAAATCCCGGCCCAACGCGGGTCGACCCATGGCATCCACATCCGCCTCCCGGTTCACCGGCGCGCGGGCCAGCATATTGTCCGCATCAGCCCGCAGTTCAGCAATTTCGCCCGGATCGATGACGCCTTCGAACACATAGAAGCCGTTTTTCCAATAAGCCGCCAAAATATCCGGATGCAGGTTGCCGTTGGCATCAAAGCGTACCGGGCCGCGGCTGTTGATTTCATCGGCCAGGCGTTCGCCCGCCCGCAGATAATCAGCCATCCCGGCTGCGTGCTCGGCCGCCGTCGGACCCTTATTGGATGCTGTGTCGTCTATGGGGTCCTGCGAAATTGAAGTTTCACTCACAACATATCTCCCAATTGGTTTCCTAACGCTATCACCCGGCGACAGCCATCTGCAATCGACAAATCCTAGAGCGCTTCCGAAATATTGTGATCCATTTGATGGCGTCCATAAGTCATTCGGGTAGGCGCGTCGCGTAGCGCGATGTGGTTCATCGGGCAAGCGGCGTAACGCATCCGAATGGCTTAGGGGCGCCACCGAAGGCCGCTCACCAAGGCTCCGTGGCGGCGTTACGGTTCTTGGAAGATGTGCCGCATCGCCCGGCGAACCGCGCCTACCCACGGGGCTTTGGTGGGCGGTCAAATGGGTCAGAATATTTCGGAAGCGCTCTAGTTCGAGGCCATATAGAGTTGTAGCCAACCCCCCAGGATAAGAACGATGACGCTAAATCCGGCCAGGCTCAGGGCAGTTTTCATGACCAGGTGATCGTCGCTGCTTTGCCGGTTGGGCAAGGCGGCCAATAATATCGCGGCGACGGGCAGGGCAGACATTGCGGTATGGCTGGTAGCACTATGCTGCAAGGCCGCAAAAAGGGCGGTGGCGTCGAAATTTGCACCCGTGGCTGCGGCACCGGTCATGAACAGGGCGTTTCCAACCAAACCGGTTCCCGTCACATAGCCACCAGTGGCACCCAGGATCGTCACCGCTGCCAGGGCGGTATAGGCACCAAGATTGGCCAGCAGATCGGACAATGCAGAAATTGCGCCGCAGGTAACCAAAAGGCGCGCTGTAATCATGAACAGCAGAATGCTGGCCAAGGCGCGCCAGGCACGCCGGAAGACCTCTGACGAAATTGTCTCGCCGTTGCTTGTCTCACGGACTTTCTGGCGCTGGGCAAACCAGAACAGTAATGCGACGACGAAAAGCGCAATCCCTGGTGAGCTTAATAGGACGAAGGTGACCCGCCCCGTTGAAAGTTCAGGTGAGAAACCCAGCACGGCAATTTCGGAGACCGCCCATTTTTGCAGGATCACGGCGGCAATGAGCATGGGGTAGGGCCGCAATGCAGGTGCGGAAAGAGCTTCGCCAAGGCCCTCGTTACGCCGGGCCACAAGCGCGGATAACGCGATGACAGCCATGCCGCCGGCGACGCCCGCGACTTCAACCCCAATCCAATGGCTCCCCAGGCCGATCCCGAGCCAAAGGACAACGCCCATCAGAACCCCGTAGGCAAGATCGCTGACCGTCCACTTCGGAACAAACAGTAGGCAGAGCGCGGGCAGAAATGCGGCAACAGGTCCGGAGGTCCAGACAATCTCCGCCGCCAATGTTGCGACGGGTAGTCCTGCCAGTTCCGCCCCCAACAGCGCCGCGACGGATAGTGCGCCCCACGGCATCAGACACATCCCCACAAGCGCCAGGCCGATGGCGCAGCGTCGGTCCACCACGTTAAGCAGAAGCGGTACGGTCACCAATAAGGAGACGCCGTAACCGGTCAGTGATTCCACCATGACCCCGATGCCCGTGGCGATCAGGATCGCCGTGCGCGGCAGGCTGAGTTCAAGGGCCCCCATAACCGTCGCGATTGCCTGCGGCGCACCGATGCGACTGCTCGTGACGACGAAGAAAATACCGGGCAGCACAACCGAGGCGACCAAAGCCTCAATAACCAGCGCGTCGGTAACGGTCTGTCCTAATTGCAGCAAAGCCGGCGCGGAATAGATCGCCGACAGCCAGATTGCCAAGGCGGTCAGGCAGGCAATTGCAGCAGCGATAACCCCGCTCTGCCGAAATCCCATGACAGCAACGATCACCATGGCGCAGGGCAGCAGCGCGAACAGAGCAATCATGTCAAATTAGCTTCCGGTTCTGACGTGGTGGCGACGGCTATTTGTTCAGAAAATTCAGGGGCAGTCCGGGGCGGGGCCATTCCATGGCGACCAGTTTGCCGGTTGATGACAGCGTGATGTACGCCGTGCGCAAATCCTCACCGCCAAAACAGATGTTTGTGGCATACATATCCATCGGCGTGGGCACGTGCTCTACCTCGCCCCCCTCGGGCGAAACAACCGTGATGCCGCCGCGGACGATGGTGCCGATGCAGATGTTGCCGGCACTATCCAATGCCAGACTATCGAAGAAACGATAGTCCGATACACCCAGCAACAGACGGCCCGGCTCCCACGGCGCGGCACCTCTGCCGCGTGCGATCTTGCCCTCAGCTTCGATATCATAGGCCCAGCAACGGCCAGCGTGGGTTTCTGCAACGTAAAGGGTCTTTTCATCCGCCGACAGGCCGATGCCGTTCGGGCCATTGATGGGGAAGATGGCTTCCGTGATGAATGATCCATCCGCCTTGGCATAGTAAACCCCGGTGCGATCTTCGTCCCGGTGGCGGATTTTGCCGTGATCCGTGAACCAAAAACCGCCCGACTTGTCGAAGACGATGTCGTTGGGTCCACGCAGGGGATTGCCGTCGCACTCCGTATACAGCACGTCGACCTTGCCGGTTTCAATATCGACGCGTTCTATTCGCCCACCGGAATAATTTTCGTCCTGATAGCCGGGGAAATGCTTGTCGCCCTTGATGTGCCAACGAAAGCCACCGTTGTTGCAGACATAGCAGGCACCGTCCGGGCCTATGGCCGCGCCATTGGGACCGCCGCCGGTTTCCGCGACGACTTCGATTGTGCCGTCCGGCTTGACCCGGCTTAACGTCCCCCGGGCGATCTCAACCAGGATAACGTCGCCGTTGGGCATGGCGATGGGGCCTTCCGGGAACTGCAGGCCGGTGGCAACTTCACGTAGCGCACTCATAACATATCTCCGACTATTTTTTCGTTTGTTACCTATAATACCAAGTTGCGGTGATAAAGACCCATATAGATCGCTTCAAGGGCTCCTCGGGTAGGAGTGGAGCCGCCGACGGTACCGGTACCTTCAAGGTTTCACGACGCCGCCGAGGAGCTCCTGAAACGACCGACTTCGGCGCTTTACGAAGGCTTTCGGCGGTGTCGCGCGCTACTTGTGGTACTGGTACCACGGCGCAACACGCTCCTACCCGAAAACCTTCGTAAAGCGTCTATATGGGTCCTTATCACCGCAACTTGGTATAACATGACACGGTCGTGGCCATCGCGCTATGGTGCGGGCATGTCGAATAATTATGAAGTTGTCATTGCAGGCGGCGGTGTTATGGGTTGTGCCGTCGCTTATTTCCTGGCCGCAGACCCTGGCTTTGTCGGGCGCATTCTGGTTCTGGAACGTGATCCCACATATGAATTCGCCTCGACCACGTTGTCGTGGGGCGGTATTCGGCAGCAATTTTCCACGCCGGAAAATATCCGTATGGCGGCTTTCAATATCCCCTTTTTGAAGTCCGCGCACGAGACCCTGGCAGTTGCAGGCGAAGGCCCGGCCTTGTCCCTTCGCGAACAAGGCTATTTATTCCTGGCCTCAGCCCGGGGTGAGGCCTCTTTACGGGACGTGCATGCGATCCAGAAATCAGAGGGTGCGACGGTTGAGATGCTGGACCCTGGCCAACTGGCAAGCCGTTTTCCCTGGTTGAACCTGGACGGCATCGCGGCGGGTTCCTTTGGCTATGAAAATGAGGGTTGGTTGGATCCTTATGCTTTGTTGCAAGGGTTCCGGTCCAAGGCACGATCTTTGGGTGTTGAATTCCGGATTGCAGAGGTTGCCGCCCTGGAACGTCAGGGTAAGGCCGTGGTTGGCGTCAGCTTGACGGACGGCGAGACAATTGCTGCAGGCTGGGTCGTCAACGCAGCCGGTTGGCGGGCCGGTGCACTGGCCGCGACGGCGGATATCCAACTGCCGGTAGAGGCGCGCAAACGCATGACCTATGTCTTTGACTGTCGGGAAGATCTAAGCAGTATGCCCCTGACCATTGATCCCACGGGCGTCGGTACCCGGCCGGAAGGACAACAGCACATGGGCCTGGTGTCCCCGCCCGAGGCCGAGGATGGTCCGGGCACCGATTTCGAATTGGAATATGATCTGTTCGAGAATGTGATATGGCCCACGCTCGCCAACCGCATTCCGGCCTTCGAGGCAATTAAGTTGTCGCGGGCCTGGGCCGGTATGTACGACTACAACACATTCGATCAAAACGCTATTTTGGGGCCGCATCCGGAAATTGATCGCATCTTGTTCTGTAATGGATTTTCCGGACATGGTATTCAGCAATCACCAGCTGCAGGCCGTGCGGTTGCCGAATGGTTGATCCATGGCACTTCGCGCAGCCTGGATTTATCGGCCTTCGGTTATGAGCGTATTGCAGAAAACCGGCCAATATACGAAGCTGCCGTCGTCTAGACTTGTCATCTCGGAAATTGAGGAAACTAAATGCCACCGCGTCAACGTATTGCCGTCACCATTCCTGCCGGGCCCAAGCTTCAGGATACCATTGACCTGGTCAAATGGGCCGAGGCGAACGGCTATGAAGATGGCTGGATGTCGGATTCAGGACCGCCCGACAGCCTGACCATGATGGCCGCGCTGGCCGCACACGCCCCGACCCTGCGCCTTGGTATTGCCGTTGTCCCCGTCTATAGCCGTACGCCTGCGGTGCTGGCCGCGACCGCCAATACCCTGGGCCAGTTGATGCCCGGTCGCGTGGTGCTGGGTCTGGGGTCCTCGTCCCAGACCATCATGGATCAATGGCATGGCGTGCCCATGAAAAAGCCCCTGACCCGGGTGAAGGAGACCACGATCATGGTCCGCTCCATGCTGGCGGGGGAAAAATCCAACTTTGATCTCTCAACACTTTATTCCAAGGGCTACAGCCAGGCACCTTTGGAGGAGGAGGTGCCGATTTATCTGGCCGCCCTGCGCCCCAAGATGATCGAGATGGCGGCGGAAATTGGCGACGGCGTGATCTTCAATATGTGGCCCAAGGAGGCCCTGCCGAAGATGATCGAACATGTCCACATCGGCGCTGAACGCGCCGGCAAGGATCCGAATGAGGTGGAGGTCGTAAACCGTTATCTTGTTCTGGTGACCGACGACAAGGAAGCGGCGGTGGAGGCGTTTCGCGCCCGCATGGCACCCTATTATGCAACCCCGGTCTACAACGACTTCCTCGCCTGGGCCGGCTATGCGGACGTGGCCGAGACAATCTCCGAAGGTTGGGCGGAACGGGACCGGGAAAAAACCATGGGCGCCCTATCGTTTGACCTGGCCAATGAAATTGCCGTCATCGGAACTGCGGATGAATGTCGTGAACGCATCCGTTGGGCCGGTGAAACCGGTATCCATACCCATATTATTGCACCCTTGCCAGCGGCAGCGGAGGATGTCCAACGCACATTCGAAGCCTTCACGCCGGAAAATTTCCCTCGCTAGACCGAAAGAATTTGAATGTCTGATACAGCCCGTTTGTCCGTCGATATTGGCGGTACCTTTACCGATGTTGCCCTTGATGTGGGTGGCAGGATGTTTACGAATAAGGTTTTGACCACCCCCCAGGCGCCTGAGGAAGGCGTCATGGCCGGTGTTCGTGCCGTGCTGCCGGAGGCGGGCATCACCGCTGCTGATCTTGCTTTCATCGTTCACGGCACCACCCTGGCTACCAACACGATCATCGAACGTAAAGGCGCGCACACGGCCCTGATCGCAACTGATGGTTTCCGCGATGCAGTTGAGATGGGGTACGAGCATCGCTTTGATCAATACGACATCAATATTGAAAAGCCCGCGCCCTTGGTGCCCCGGTATCTGCGTTTGCCCGTGCGGGAACGTTGCAACGCCACGGGAGAAATTCTGCTGCCATTGGTGGAGGACGATGTCCGTGCCCTTGTCCCCATACTTAGGGAACAACAGATCGAAAGCGTCGCCATCACCCTGATCCACGCCTATGCAAATGATAAACATGAGCGGCGCGTCGCTGAAATTTTGCAGGCCGAATTGCCCGAATTGTGGATCACTTTGTCGAGCGAGGTTTGCCCGGAAATTCGTGAATATGAGCGTACCTCGACCGCCTGTGCTAATGCCTACGTACAGCCTTTGATGGCCTCGTACCTGGCAGATTTGGATGCACGATTGCGGGCGGAGGGCGCGCAGTGCCCGCTGTTCATGATGACATCGGGGGGCGGGCTGACAACGGTTGAAACCGCCCGGCGTCATCCAATCCGGTTGGTCGAAAGCGGGCCGGCGGGCGGTGCAATATTGGCGGGACGTATAGCGCTGGAGTGCGGTTTGGATAAAGTGCTGTCCTATGACATGGGTGGCACCACGGCAAAAATCTGTTTGATCGATGAAGGTCGGCCGCAAACCTCCCGCACCTTTGAGGTTGATCGGCAATACCGCTTTACTAAAGGCAGCGGCCTGCCCCTGCGCATCCCGGTGATCGAGATGGTGGAGATTGGCGCGGGTGGCGGCTCTATCGCCCAGGTCGATAATCTGGGCCGTATTCAGGTGGGGCCGGAAAGTGCCGGCTCAGAACCCGGTCCGGCCTGCTATGGCCAGGGCGGCACGGGTGCCACGGTCACGGATGCGGATGTGGCCCTGGGCCGGATCTCACCGGATGGTTTTGCGGGTGGTTCGGTACAGCTCTCGCCGGAACTATCACAAGCTGCCCTGGATAAGGCCATCGCACAGAAATTGAACCTGGACGGACCGCTCGCCGCCTTTGCGGTGTCCGAGATGGTGGAAGAAAACATGTCCAATGCCGCCCGTGTCCATGCGGTGGAACAGGGCAAGGAACTGGCGGCGCGTACCTTGATCGCCTTTGGCGGCGCGGCCCCTCTGCATGCCTGCCGCATGGCGGAGAAACTTGGCATGGACCGGGTGATTATTCCCACTGGCGCAGGCGTCGGGTCCGCCATCGGCTTCCTGGCAGCGCCGGTGTCTTATGACGTGGTGCGCAGTCGCTATAGCCGATTGGCGCATTTTGAGCCTGAGGGTTTAAACAAGATGTTCACGGAAATGCATGATGAGGCCCAGGCGATTGTAGCCTCCGGCGCGCCGGGGGCGGCGCTGGAGGAACGCCGTATCGCCTACATGCGCTATATCGGTCAGGGCCACGAGATCGTGGTTGAGGTGCCCGCCCGTGCCTTGGTGGAAGCCGATGGCGCAGTGCTGCGGGCGGCTTATGACGAAGCCTATGAAGCATTGTTCGGGCGGGAAATTGCATCCATGGAAGTTGAAATTCTGACCTGGGCCTTGTCCGTATCGACCATCGCACCACCGCCGCCCAGGCAAACGGACATCCCGGAGGCAGCTGCAGCCAGTGCCAGCGGCGAACGAAAACTGTTTGATGCGGACCTGACGGATTTTGTCATGGCACCGGTTTATCAACGGGATGATCTGACGCCGGGCATGACTGTACAAGGCCCCGCCATTATAGCCGAGGATCAGACGACGACGGCGGTTACCGGCCATTTTCAGGCCAGGATTGACGCTGCCGGCCATATAGAGATCACACGCAAGGTAGGAGACGCCGCATGAGTAAGAATTCCGCCCAAAATTCCGCCCAAAATTCCGCATTATTGGAAATCCAAAACCAGATCATGTGGAACCGCCTGATCGCGATTGTGGAGGAACAGGCCCAGACCCTGATCCGCACCGCGTTTTCAACCTCAGCCCGTGAGGCAGGAGATCTATCCGCAGGTGTCTTTGATACCCAGGGCCGCATGCTGGCCCAGGCTATCACCGGAACGCCGGGGCATGTTAATGCCATGGCGGCTTCAGTGGGTTTTTTCCTGGATAAGTATCCTGCTAAAACCATGAGCCCCGGCGATGTCTACTTTACCAACGACCCCTGGCTGGGGACCGGGCATTTGCATGATTTCACCATGGTTACGCCGACGTTTTATCGTGGTGAATGTATCGGCCTGTTCGCCTCGACCACCCATGTGGTGGATGTGGGGGGCGTCGGCTTTGGGGCCGATGGCCGGCAAGTCTATGACGAGGGGCTCTATATGCCCATTCTGCCGCTGGCCAAAGCAGGGACCATGGATGAGGCGATTTTAGAGATCGTTCGCGCCAATGTGCGGGAGCCGGTCCAGGTGGTGGGGGATTTGTATTCCCTGATGGCCTGCAACGATATCGGTTGCCGCCGGTTGGTTGAGATGATGGATGAATTCGACCTGGACCAGCTGGATGAGCTGGGCCAATACATGGTGGAGCATTCCCACCAGGCCATGCTGGATGAAATCGCCAAATTGCCAAAGGGCACCTATCACAATTCAATGCGGGTGGACGGTTATGATAAACCGTTGGATTTAGTCGCGGCACTGACCATTGCCGATGATGGCATCTATGTGGATTTCGCCGGTTCTACCGGGGTTTCCAACAAGGGTATCAACGTGCCCATCACTTATACCCAGGCCTATGCCTCCTTCGGGGTGCGATGCCTCGTCGGCTCGACCGTGCCTAATAATGCGGGTTCTTTAGCTGCGGTGAAAGTGACCGCCCCTGAAGGCACGATCCTGAACGCGCCGCATCCCTGTGCCGTCGCAGCCCGCCATATCACCGGGCAGATGCTGCCCGATGTGGTGATGGGGGCGCTACATCAGGCGATGCCCGATAAGGCACCTGCGGAAGGCACTTCATGCCTGTGGAACCCGGCCCTTATGGGGGGACATGGTCTGGTGCCTGATGCAGAATTTGGTGATGCCACGCCATTTGCCGTTGGTTTATTCCACACGGGCGGGACGGGCGCGCGGCCTCTTAAGGATGGCCTGTCCGCCACGGCCTTTCCGTCGGGCGTACGCAACACGCCGGTGGAGATCAACGAATCCATTGCGCCGATCATTGTCTGGCGCAAGGACTACCGCATGGATTCTGGCGGTGCCGGAGAATTTCGCGGCGGCACGGGCCAGATAATGGAAATCGCCTCCTCCGAGAATGCGCCCTTTGCCATCGCGGCGGCGTTCGACCGGGTCCATCATGCACCCCGCGGACGGGAAGGGGGACTGGACGGATTTACCGGCCGGGTGGAGCTTACGTCCGGCGAGATTTTGCGCAACAAGGGTACGCAAACGATACCCCGTGGTGATCGCCTGCATCTGGAAATGCCCGGTGGCGGCGGCTATGGCAATCCCTTAAAGCGCGATGCTGAACAAGTTGCCATGGACGTACGTAATGGCATGGTCTCAGCAGCGGCGGCGTTAGAACATTACGGCGTTGTTCTAGATGATCAAGGCGTCGTGGATGTACCGGCGACAGAGAAAAGAAGAGCCCTAAATGCTTGATGTTGGCGACAAGGCGCCGGCCTTCAAAGCACCAAGCGGTAAAAGCGGCGGTGGCGGCGGCACGGTGTCTCTGAAGGCGCTAAAGGGCAAAAAGGTCGTCTTGTATTTCTACCCCAAAGACGACACGCCGGGCTGCACCACCGAGGCCAAGGACTTTACCGAACTGAAGCGCAAGTTTTCAGCCAACGGCATAGCCATCATCGGCGTCTCGAAAGACAGTGTGGCCAAACATGACAAGTTCGCCGACAAGCACGATCTGCGCATTACTCTGGCGGCGGACGAGGACGGCGCGATTTGTGAGGCATATGGCGTCTGGGTGGAAAAGATGAACTATGGTCGCACCTATATGGGCATCGAACGCTCCACCTTTCTGATTGATGCCAAGGGTAAGATTGCCCAGGTTTGGCGTAAGGTCCGGGTCAAGGGCCACGCCGAAAAGGTTTTGGTGGCAGCCAAGGAAATTTAGGCGGCGTCATGCCTCATACCGCATGACCTTCTGAATTTTGCTAGGTCACCGTCATCTCAATATAGATAACCCTGATCTCTGATCCGAAGTCGGGGTTGTCGGGCAAATAGGGCTGTGGGGCGGAAATAGTGAAGTCCGGCGCGATGACGCCGTCGTCCGCCATGGCCTTGATGGTATCGCCGAAGGCCCGTTCCTGGAACAGATCGTCCCGCTGGGTGACAATGATCCGGCCTTTGGGCCGAACCATGCGGGTGAATTCCTGCAACACCTCCACACTGTTTGAAACATAGGTCATGACACCGATGCAGATCAGGGCATCATAGCAATCGTCGTCGATAGCCAGGGGCAGGGTCTGTAAATCGACCTGGGTTAGATCGCGATAAAGCTTTCGTTTTGCCGCCAGGTCCAGGGAAGCCTGGGACAGATCAACGCCATCGACAGGGCCGGTGAAGCCCGCTGCCCGCAACGCCGCTCCCGTCAGACCGGTGCCGCAGCCGACATCAAGGATCGCCGCCGTTGGCGCCACCGCCGCCCGCAACATCTCAGCCGCCTGCGCCGGGGCGCGATAGTCCCAATCCGCCAGATCATGGTCATATTTTCCGGCCCATTCGTCATAGGTCTTCTCCACTTCGGCGCTTGAGGTGCTGCCCTGTTTCAGCCAGTGGCGATCATCATCATCCTGCGTTGGCATTTGCCAGTCCTTCCTGGTGATCGGTGTTGCCGGCAGACTAGATCAAACGGCCTGGAAACGGAATCGTTTTTCGGCTGATAGTTTGATCTAATTCAAAGGGTTAGCGCAACTTGCCTGCGGTTAGATGAACGCAGGTTGCGCTAAACGAATGCGCCCGCAACGGCAACATTGTGGCTTCTGCCGTTCGGGCCGGGTAGGTTGGTGTTACCGGAAATTGGACGAAAACGGGACGGGGATACCATGATTGCATTTCTTGATGAGCCGAAAATCGCCGAACTGCTGGATATGGCGGCGCTGATAGAGGTGGAGGCTGCAGCCCTCGCAGCCTTTTCCAGGGGCGAGGTGATCCAGCCCGAACGCACGGTCCTGAATGCGGAAGCGGCGGGTGGTTTTTTCCTCACCATGCCTGCCATCGGTGATGCCATGGGGATCAAGATGGTAACGCTGTTTCCCGGCAACGCGGATCTGGGTCTGCATACCCATCACGCCCTGATCACCATGTTTAATCCTGCCACCGGCGAACCCCTGGCGGTCATGGACGGTCGCTTGATCACCGAGATGCGGACGGCTGCCGTCTCCGCCGTGGCGACGCGCCATCTGGCCGATCCAAACGCCCGTGTCCTGGCCATTCTGGGCAGCGGCGTGCAGGCGAAAAGCCACCTGGAAGCCATGCGCCTGGTCCGGGATTTTGACGAAGTGCGGGTGTGGAGCCGGACGCCCGCGAACGCCAAGGCCTTCGCCGACACCCACGGTGCCACAGCCATGGGCATAGAAGACGCGGTAAAGGGTGCCGACATCGTTGTCTGCGCCACTACCGCCTTTGAGCCGGTGCTGTCCGGTGCCTGGTTGAAACCCGGTGCCCACGTTAATGCAGTGGGTTGGAATTCGCCTGAGGGCCGGGAATTGGATGATGACGCGATGACCAATGTCGTCGTCGTCGAAAGCCGCGACGGTGCCCTGTCAGGAGCCGGCAATATTCGCGGTTCCGGCTGCGCCATTCATGGCGAAATCGGCCAGATCATCAATGGCGCCGTTGCTGCACCGTCGGCAGAGGCAACCACGATATTCGACAGCATCGGCATGGCCATAGAAGACATCGCCGCCGCCGGTTTGGTGTTGGCAAAGTATCAGGGTTAGACGGATGCGCCGCGTATAATCACCGCCTAACCAGCATCTTCCAGATCAATGCCGAAAGTCAGCAGGAATTTTGAGGTCATGATGTAGTAAGTGATGGCGATGGTCAGTTCGACCATTTCCTCCGCGTTCAGGTGCTTGGCTACAGCGTCGAAGGTGGCGGAGGCACCGGCACCGGGATTGGCGTTGTCGACCAGGTCGTCGGCGTAGTCGAGGACGGCTTTTTCCAATTCGTTGAAGGCGTCGGAGGCTGAACCGGCTTCCAGGGCTTCGATCTGGTTCTCGGGGATGCCGACGCGGCGGCCAATGGCTTTATGGGCGATAACTTCATAGTCCGCGCCCAGCTGGATGCCGACACGGGTGATGGCCAGCTCCCGCAGGCAGGCGTCTAAAATGCCGTGGTCGCGGATCACATTGCCCAGGCGGCAATAGTTGGTCAGGTGGGATTCCGAATGGGACAGCATGCGGAAAATGTTCTTGTTGCCCACCCGCTCCATAATCTTTTTGCCCCGCTCGGACAGGTGGTCGGTGGTTGCGTAATCCAGTCGTGCCATGGTGATCGTTTCCTAATCTATGAATGTTTCTTTTTGTTCTTATTCCGCCAATTATTCCGCTGCCTGAGATTCCGGCGGCGGGGTCCATTTCGTGCGCATGGTGACCAGTTCTTCTGCTGCTGAAGGGTGAATGCCGACCGTGGCATCGAACTGCGCCTTGGTGGCATTGCACCGCAGGGCGATGCCGATGCCCTGGACCATCTCGGCAGCATCGGGCCCGACCACATGGCAGCCAAGGACGCGATCCGTTTTGGCATCCACCACCAATTTCATCATGGTTTTTTCTTCCGATGGCGTCAGGGTGTGCTTCATGGGCGTAAAGCTGGACTTATAGATGTCCACATCGCCAATCTCAGCCCGGGCTTGTTCCTCAGTCAGACCAACGGTGCCACAACTGGGTTGGCTGAAGACAGCCGCGGGAACGTCCCGGTGGTTCGGCTGTCGCGGGTTGTTGCCAAATACCGTGTCGGCATAGGCATGCCCCTCCATCAACGCCACCGGCGTCAGGGCGATGCGATCGGTCAGATCACCCACCGCATGAATGTTGGGAATATTGGTTTGCGACCATTCATCGACCTTCACCGCGCCGCCCTTGGCCAGTTCCACGCCGACCGCTTCCAGGCCCAGGTCGCCGCTATTGGGATGGCGGCCCGTGGCATACATGATCAGGCCCGTATCCAGGGTTTGCCCGTTGGTCAGGCTGAGGCGATAGCCGTCGGCAATTTTCTCAATGGCGGTGACGTTGGTGTCCGTGCGCAGGTCTATGCCTTTCTTGCGAATTTCGCCTGCCAGGTGGTCCCGCACGTCACGATCAAAGCCGCGCAAAATCTGCTCACTCCGATACAGCTGTGTGACGTTGCGGCCCAGACCGTTGAAAATGCCGGCAAATTCAACGGCGATATAGCCGCCGCCGACGATGGTGATGTGATCGGGCAGGGTGTCGAGATGAAAGGCTTCGTTGGAGCTGATGGCATGTTCGATACCCGGCACATCCGGCATGGTGGGGGTACCGCCCGTGGCGAGGAGAATATTCTCTGTCGTCACAGTCTCGCCGGCGACTTCAATTGTGTGGGCATCGATTAGGCGGGCCCGCCCGTCGTAACGCTTCACGCCCGCACCATCCAACAAATTGATATAGATGCCATTCAGGCGGTCAATTTCCTTGTCCTTGTTGGCGATCAACTTCGACCAATCAAAGGTCGCCTTGCCTAACGTCCAGCCAAAAGATTCCGCATCCTCAAAATCCTCGGAAAAATGCGAGGCATAGACGAACAGCTTTTTTGGCACACAGCCGCGAATAACGCAGGTGCCGCCATAGCGGTATTCCTCTGCCACGGCGACGCGGGCACCATGGGTTGATGCGATACGCGAGGCGCGAACACCGCCCGAACCGGCACCAATTACAAATAAGTCAAAATCGTAAGCCATGGAAGTTTTCCCCTTCGCCAGTCATGGAAATTTGCGTTGCTAACAATCTAAGGTGCGCCGTTGGCAATTCCAAGATAGGGCGCTAAAACAGTAGCTAATTTTGCACACAGAGAGATCACAATCATGTCAATAAAACTGCCTGCCGCAGCCATACCTATAATGCTTCTGCTGGCTTGTACAATGTTGCCGGGCAAGGCCTCCGCCGGTGCTGCCGATGCTGGGCAAGAACTGGCCGGCGCGACGGCGCTGCGTTGTGTGTTCAAGGTCGCGGTGGAAACCGTCCGGGCGCATGGTGAGTATAAGAACCGGCCCACCAACGGGTTTTCCTATACCATTGATGACATCGTCACGGCCCGTGGTAACGCCAAAGCGGTCAGCCCCCACGGGTCCTCGCATCTGGAGATGGTGGCTCTACCGAATGTGCGGCACTTCATAGGTTTTACCGCCGGTGGGGATATAAACCTCACAACGGTGCAGGCGCAATTTGGCCGGGATGAAACGGAATTATTGGCCGTCCATTCGGTTCATATGGCCAGTGTACCGCCAAAAACTTTTCAGCATTTTGGCGCCTGTAAACCGATGGCGAAAAAGTAATACCTGTCTGGTGGACAGGGTGAGGGGGGAAGGGTACTTTCCGCCGGCCTTATGAGTAGGTAAATCAAACGTTTAGAGTATGTCCAATTTGGACATACTCAGTTTCTTTAGAAGAGCATTTGAAGCAAAGATTTGGATCGCTAAAGCGTATCCGATTGATTGAAAATTGCTCTAGAGTGGGTGGACCGAACGAAATGCAAAGCGCGAACGACATTCGCAAAACGTTTCTGGATTATTTTGCGGGTGCGGGGCACGAGGTCGTCTCCTCCTCCCCCCTGGTGCCCCATAACGATCCCACTTTGATGTTCACCAATGCGGGCATGGTGCAGTTCAAGAACGTGTTCACCGGTGCCGAAACCCGGCCCTATAATCGCGCCGTCACATCGCAAAAATGCGTGCGTGCGGGGGGCAAGCATAATGACCTCGATAACGTCGGCTATACCGCCCGCCATCACACGTTCTTTGAGATGTTGGGCAATTTTTCATTCGGAGATTACTTCAAGGATCAGGCGATAGAGCTGGCCTGGAACCTGATCACACGGGAATACGGCCTGGACAAGGATCGCCTGTTGGTCACGGTCTATCATGACGATGATCAGGCCTTCGATCTGTGGCGTAAGATCGCCGGTCTGCCCGAGGACCGCATAATCCGAATTGCGACTTCTGACAACTTCTGGGCCATGGGCGACACGGGGCCTTGTGGTCCCTGTTCCGAGATCTTCTTTGATCACGGCCCCGCCATTCCTGGCGGCCCTCCCGGCAGCCCGGATGAAGACGGTGATAGGTTTATCGAAATCTGGAACCTGGTTTTCATGCAGTACGAGCAGTTGAGCGCGGATAATCGGGTTGAGCTGCCGAAACCTTCTATTGACACAGGCATGGGGCTGGAACGTCTGACGGCCCTGTTGCAGGGTACGCATGATAATTATGATATCGATCTGTTGCGCTCCATCATGGATGCCTCTGCCGATATCACCAATATTCCCGTCGAGGGTCCGCATAAATCCGGCCACAAGGTGATCGCCGATCATCTGCGCGCCTCATCCTTTCTGATTGCCGATGGTGTCTTGCCGTCGAACGAGGGCCGGGGCTATGTGCTGCGCCGGATCATGCGCCGGGCCATGCGCCATGCCCACATGATGGGCGCGACCGATCCCCTGATGTGGCGTCTGGTTCCCACCCTGGTGGGCAAAATGGGGCAACATTTCCCCGAACTTGTTCGCGCCGAGGCGTTGATCACCGAGACCCTGCGGGGGGAGGAAAATCGTTTCGGCCAGACACTGGATCGTGGTCTGGGCCTGTTGATGGGTGAAGTGGATAAACTTGGCGATGGTCAGGCCCTGCCAGGCGAAGTTGCCTTCCGCCTGTATGACACATACGGCTTTCCCCTGGATCTGACCCAGGATGTCATGCGCGGCCAGAACCGGGCCGTGGATACGGATGGCTTTGATGCGGCCATGGAACGCCAAAAGGCCGAAGCGCGGGCCAGTTGGTCCGGCTCGGGCGATGCAGGCACAGATGTCATCTGGTTTGAGTTACGGGAGGAATATGGTGCTACGGAATTCCTCGGCTATGACAAAGACAGGGCCGAGGGTGTGGTACAGGCCCTGGTGGTTGATGGCGCGCGGGTTGATGAAGCCGGTCCCGGCACGGAAGTCTCCATCCTGGTCAACCAAACGCCTTTCTATGGAGAATCCGGTGGCCAGCAGGGTGATGCCGGTCAAATGAATGGCACCGACGGCCCTGGTGGTCTGGCGATAAAAATCACCGATACCCAAAAACGTGTGGCGGACCTGCATATTCATCGGGGCGTGGTGGAAAGCGGCAACCTGAAAATTGGTGATGCGGTCGAGATGATTGTCGATGGTACCCGGCGCAGCCAACTACGCGCCAATCATTCCGCGACCCATCTGCTGCATGCCGCCCTGCGTAATCATCTTGGCGCGCATGTGACGCAGAAAGGCTCCATGGTCGCACCCGACCGGTTGCGCTTTGATATCTCTCATCCCGAAGCCGTGAAGCCGGATGCATTGGCCTTGGTGGAGCGGGACGTAAACGAACAGATCCGCATTAATACCGCCGTGCGTACGGGACAAATGACCCCGGACGAAGCGGTGGAGCAGGGGGCTCTGGCCCTATTCGGGGAAAAATATGGCGATGAGGTTCGTGTCGTCTCCATGGGGGCCGGCGACGACGCGTCGTTCTCAACCGAACTTTGTGGCGGCACCCATGTGCACAATACTGGTGACATCGGTGCCTTTACGGTGATCAGCGAAAGCGCCGTCGCTGCCGGTGTGCGGCGTATCGAGGCCTTAACCGGTGCGGCGGCGTTGGAACATTTCCACCTCCAGGACGGCCAGTTGCGGGCGGCCGCGGACATTTTGAAAACAACACCGGCGGATTTGCCAGAGCGTATCGGCGCGTTGTTGGAAGAACGTAAAAAGCTGGAACGGGATTTAAGCCAGGCGCGCCAGGCCCTGGCCCTCGGAAGCGTTGGTGGTGGTGGCGCAGGCGACAGCGGTGATGGCAGCAAGGATATCGCCGGCATTGCCTTTTCGGGCCGGTGCCTGGATGGCGTGCCTGCCAAGGAACTGCGCGGCATGGTCGATGCGGCAAAGAAAAAACTCGGCTCCGGCGTCGTCGCCTTTATTGGGGTGAATGACGGCAAGGCGGCCCTGACCATTGGCGTAACCGATGACCTGACGGATCGGCTCAGCGCAGTTGATCTGGTTCGCGTGGGTGCTGCGGCGGTCGGCGGCAAGGGCGGCGGTGGCCGTCCCGATATGGCCCAGGCCGGCGGGCCTGATGGGAACGCCGCAGATACGGCTATCGCTGCCATAGAAGAGGCGATTGCGGCAGCCACCTCCGGCTAACCGCAGAGAGATGCCGGAAAGCAGGGGCAATGGCGATTAAGCAACGATTGTACGATCTGCTTGAAGGTGGCAATCGGTCCACTGCCAGCCAACGGTGCATTGATGCTCTGCTGGGTCTGTTGATCGTCGCCAACGTGCTCGCGGTGGCATTGGAATCCGTGCCCCGGATCGATGCCATATACGGCCTTTATTTTAAGGCCTTCGATCTGATTTCCCTGGCAATATTCTGCGGTGAATATGTGATCCGACTTTGGGTCTGCACGGAACACCCGCCTCTGAAGCGTCTGTCGGCGGGAGAGGCGCGCTGGCGCTATGCCCGCTCCCCCTTCATGATCATCGATCTGGTGGCGATCCTGCCCTCGTTGGTGGTCAGCGTCATCGGTGTGGATTTGCGTTTCCTGCGCATCTTCCGACTGTTGCGCCTGTTGAAGCTGGCCCGCTATTCCCCGACCATCATTACGTTGGGCCGGGTGCTCTATGAAGAACGCCGGGCATTATTTGCCGTGGTCATCATCATGTTCGGTTTGCTGATGCTCTCGGCCTCGGTCATGACTATCATCGAAGGTGCTGCCCAGCCGGAAGCCTTCGGCTCTATCCCCGCGGCCATGTGGTGGGCGTTGGCCACTTTGTCCACAGTGGGTTATGGCGATGTGGTGCCTATCACCGCCCTGGGGCGGATTTTCGGTGGTCTGGTGACTTTGCTGGGCGTGGCCATGTATGCCCTGCCCATTGCCATTATCGCGGCAGGCTTTACCAATGAAAGCCGCCGGCGGGATTTCGTTATAACCTGGGGCATGGTCGCGCGCGTACCGCTGTTTGCCAACCTGGAGCCGGTGGTGCTGGCCAAAATCGGCGGACTGCTCCGTTCCAAATCCGTTCCCGCGGGTTACGAGATCGCCCATAAGGGGCAACCGGCGGACTGCATGTATTTCATTGTTGGCGGCGAAGTGGTGGTTGATATTGACGATCATCGGGTCACGTTGGAGGAAGGCGATTTTTTTGGCGAGATCGCCCTGCTGCACGATACCCAGCGCCGGGCCCATGCCTATGCCCTGACCGAATGCCGTTTGATGCTTTTGATGAAAAGCGATTTCCACGGTCTGATGGAGACGGAACCCAAACTGCGCCGGGAAATTGCTGAAGTCGCTGCAGAGCGCCTGAGCAAAGGCGATTGGTCCCACGGTGATATTCCAGACGAAGAATTGCAAAACCGGCCTCTTGAGGGAGAATGAGGATGTCAGACAACAAATTCAAAATGGTCGACGGATTGGACCAGCCCGTGTCGGATTATCTGGCCATCATGCAATGCCTGAACCAATACTGCCATGTGGTGGACCGTGGCAGCGTGGAACAGATTGTCGCGATGTTCACCGATGACGCGGTCCTGTTAACGCCCTATCAAAACAATGACGGTTTTGGGGGAAAATTCGAAGGCCGCGCTGCTATCCGTACCTGGTATGAAGACTATGATCGCGACGTCCGTGCAGGACGCCGCCACCGCCGACATAAAATCTCCGTACCGTTCATAACCATTGACGGTGAAACGGCGACATCTGTCTGTTATTTGGACTCATCCACCGTTCTCGAAAGCGCAAACACGCTGCAGGTTTCCTCAGGGCGCTATGACGATAAACTGGTCAAATCCGACGGCACCTGGCTGTTTCAGGAACGCGTTATCAATATCCACCATGTGCACCAGGTTGAGGCTTTCGACGAGTTGGGGTGAGAGGCCGCGACAGTCACTAAAGCCCCCGGCCAATGATCTCCTTCATGATCTCGTTGGTGCCCGCATAGATGCGTTGGATACGGGCGTCTGCCCAGGCGCGCGCGATGGGGAACTCCCACATATAGCCATAGCCGCCGTGTAACTGCAGGCATTCATCGATAACTTTGCATTGGGTGTCCGAGGTCCACCATTTTGCCATGGCGGCGGTTTCAGGATCCAGTTTGTCTTCCAGCATCAGGCCGATCAATTTGTCCACGAATGTCCGGGCCACGGTGGCCTGGGTTTTAACTTCGGCCAATTTAAAGCGGGTATTTTGAAAATCGATGATCGGTTGACCGAAAGCTTCCCGCTGTTTGGTGTAATCGATGGTCCATTCAACGGCTGCCTCGGTATTGGCGACAGCGGAGATGGACAGTTGCAGGCGTTCCCAGGCCAGTTCCTGCATCAGATAGATGAAGCCCTTGCCCTCTTCCCCCAGTAAATTCGTCATGGGCACGCGGACATCATCGAAAAATAATTCCGAGGTGTCTTGGGCTTTTAGGCCGATTTTTTCCAGGTTTCGGCCTTTGCGAAAACCTTCCCGGTCGGCCTCTACCAAAACCAACGATATACCCTTGGCACCCGCGTCCGGGTCTGTTTTGCAGACCACAATGACAACGTCGGACATGGCACCATTGGTGATGAAGGTTTTGGAACCATTGATCACCAGTTCATTGCCATCCTTCAACGCCGTCGTGCGCACACCCTGCAGATCGCTGCCGGTGCCAGGTTCGGTCATGGCGATGGCACCGATGCTTTCACCGGTGGCCATTTTCGTCAGGAATTTCCGTTTTTGTTCTTCCGAGCCATAGCGGTTGATGTAGGGCGCGACAATTTCTGAATGCAGGCCAAAGCCGGGGCCCGTGGCACCGGCGCGGGCCAGTTCTTCCAGCAAAACGATGCTATAGGTTCGATCCACGCCGCCGCCGCCGTATTCCTCCGGCATGGAGGCGCACAACAGACCCAGCTTGCCTGCCTTCAACCAGGCTTCGCGGCTGATCATGCCGTCTTTCTCCCACTGGGCATGGTAGGGGGCAATTTCCTCTTCCACAAAACGGCGCACGGTGTCGCGAAAAATTTCATGGTCGGAATCAAATAACGTACGTTCGATAAAAGCCATAAAGCCTACTCCTTCAATTTCGTCTCTCGTTCTTCAGGCGCGCAACTAGACCGCAATTACGCAGCCGCCAAACGCATACCCTGTTCAATGGCGCGCAGGGCATCCAGCTCACCAGCCTTGTCCGCCCCGCCAATCAGGTGCACGGTCATGCCGGCAGCAGCCAAACCGTCGTAAAGTTCCCGTTGTTCTTCCTGTCCGGCGCAGATGATAACATTGTCCACCGCGACCACCCGATCTTCGCCATCAACGGTGATATGTAGCCCGTCATCGTCAATTTTGCGATAGCTGACGCCGCCGATCATTTCCACGCCCTTCATGTTCAACTCCGACCGAATGGCCCAACCCGTTGTCAGGCCAAGGCCACGGCCCAGGGATTGTGCCTTGCGTTGCAACAACGTGATGCTGCGGGGTGAGGTCATGGCCGGGCCGTTGGGCGACAAACCGCCGTCCGAGACACGGTCGACGCCCCATTGGGTCAACCAGGCATCGATGTCAGGGGTTGCCGGGTCGCCGGGACCCTCTGCATGGCTGAGGAATTCCGCCACGTCAAAACCGATGCCCCCAGCACCAATGATCGCCACACGCTTGCCGACCTGGGCACCATTTTGCAGCACGTCAACATAGGACAGCACGCTGGGATGATCTGCGCCGGGTAAATCCAGGCGACGCGGCGTCACCCCTGTCGCCAGAATGACGTCATCAAATTTTGCGGCCTGCAAATCATTGACCGTGGCGCGCTGGTTCAGCTTCACCGTGATCCCAAAGCGTTCGATCTGGCTGCCCCAATAGCGAATGGTCTCGCCATAATCCTCCTTGCCGGGGATCGCCATGGCCATATTGAACTGGCCGCCGATCCGATCCGATGCCTCGTAAACCGTGACATCATGGCCCCGTTCGGCGGCAGTAATGGCATATGACAGACCGCCCGGCCCGGCACCTACGACGGCAACCTTCTTGGTGCTTTCAGATGGGGTGACCTCGAACTCGGTCTCGTAGCAGGCGCGGGGATTGACCAGGCAAGTACAAACCTTGCCCTTAAAAATGTAATCGAGGCAGCCCTGGTTACAGCCGATGCAGGTATTAATCTGGTCCGCCTGACCGGCAATTGTTTTGGCGACAATGTCCGCATCCGCCAGGAAGGGGCGCGCCATAGAGACCATGTCCGCATCACCCGCCGTAATCAAGGCCTCCGCCTGGTCCGGATTGTTGATCCGGTTAGAGGCAATGATTGGCACACCAACTTTGCCCATCAGTCGGGCCGTGGCCCAGGTAAAGGCGCCCCGGGGGACGGAATGCATAATCGTAGGGATCAGGGCTTCATGCCAGCCGACACCGGAATTGAACATGGTGGCGCCCGCGGCCTCAAGCGCCTGGGCCAGCTGTACTGTTTCATCCCAGCTTAGCCCGCCTTCAACCAAATCCAGGACAGAGAGGCGGTAGAGGATAATGAAATCCTTGCCACAGACTTCCCGGGTCCGGCGCATTACCTCGATGGGGAAGCGGATACGGTTCTCAAAACTGCCGCCCCATTCATCTTCCCGCTGATTTGTTCGCGTCGAGATGAACTGGGTGATCAGATAACCTTCCGATCCCATGATCTCCACCCCGTCATAGCCGGCATCACGGGCGTGCTGGGCACAGATGGCGAAATCCTCAATGGTCTGAAGAATTTCATCTCCCTCCAACGGGCGGGGCGTAATAGGATTTATGCGCGATGCGATGGCGGATGGTGCGACGGCATCGGGGCGGCGGGCATAACGACCACCGTGGAGGACCTGCAACAGAATTTTGCCATCCGCCTGATGCACTGCGTCGGTGATCAGACGATGGCCGTCACCCTTACCGTCCAGTGTCGCATCCAGGGGGCTCAGATTACCGGCGGCGTTGGGGGAAAAGCCACCTGTCACAATCAGGCCGGCTTGGCCCGCGGCGCGGTCGCCAAAAAACCGTGCCATACGTTGGAAGCCGTCGGGATGTTCCTCCAACCCCGTATGCATAGAGCCCATCATGACCCGGTTGCGCAATGTGGTGAAGCCCAGGTCGAGGGGATTTAGAAGATTGGGGTAAGAGGCTGACATGATCGAATACTCCGTTGTCGTGTTGTCTGGGCGTCATGTTGTTTATGTGTTGGTCCGTGCTTCCAACTGATCGCTGATTTGGCGGCAATTGTTTTCCAATTCCGCGATGACTTCATCAATGTCCCGGCGTTGTTGGTGGAGAATTGCGAGACGTTCCCGGCTTTTCCCCAAAGTTAGCCTTAATTGCTCCCGCCCCTCATCGTTGGGGTCGTAAAGGTCCAGCATTTCGCCGATATCTGCGAGGGAAAATCCCACCCGTTTGCCGCGCAAAATCAGTTTCAGGCGGCCTCGATCACGGCGAGCGTACACCCGGTTAATGCCGTTGCGCCCAGGTTGCAGCAAATTCCGATCTTCATAAAAGCGAATGGCCCGCGCCGTAATGCCGAATTCGGTGGCGAGCTCACTGATTGTATAGGTCAATTCAGCGGCTGGTTCAGTCTCTTTTGGACCTGACATAGGCACCCGCCTTTTGCGATGAACATGCGAATTGGAAACGTCGATGCCATGGTAATTGACGTTAACGTAAACGTCAATTTCGTCTTTGGATGGCTTTATTATCCTAAAATGTTAGGCACGGGCGTTATAGTTAATTAAGATTTAGGGAAATCCAGCAACTATATGAAACGGATGAAAATTTTGCTTGCACTGAGACTCATAATCGCTACGGTTTCGGTAATATCAGAATTTGGTATGCAATGGGGAGAGGTATGTTGCGAAAGGGCATGACGCAACGGAAGGCGGGGCGCTTGGCCTCATGGCAGCGCTTTGCCTGTTTGCCGGAAGTGTTGCTCAAGCGCAAACCACACCGAATATACAGCAACAGTTTGATGCCGCCTTTCAACATATGTTGCAGGATCCCTCAAATCTGGACAAGTCGTTCAAATATGCCGAATTGGGCATTCAGATCGGCGACTATGAAGCCGCGATCAGCGCCCTGGAACGGATGCTTTTGTATAATCCGGATCTGCCCCGTGTTCGCCTGGAATTGGGCGTTTTGTATTTTCGTCTCGGCTCCTACGCGATTGCGCGTACTTACCTGACCCGTGCGGTGGAGGGGGACAATGTTCCCGATGACGTCCGCGCCCGGGTGGCTGTCTTCCTGGATGAAATTGACAATCGACTTTCCAATCACCGCTTTTCTGGCTCTGTCTATAGCGGAATTCGCTATCAGGATAATGCGAATGCCGGGCCTGAAAGACCGGCAATCCGGGTTTTTGATGCTGAATTCCAATTGGACAGCGAATCTACAAAGAAGACGGATTGGAATGCGTTTGTTTCGGCTAATTTTCGGCATGTTTATGACCCACAAAGTCATAGCGGCGACGTGCTTGAGACGAATGTTTTGTTGTATGTATCCCAACAGGCCCATCAACATCAGCTGGACTTGGTCTTCACGGAAATCACCTCCGGCCCGCGTGGCCAGTTTATGCGCGAATTTATAGAGAATGCGTCCTGGCGGCCTCATATTATAGGTTCTTTGGTTAATCTCGATGATTCGCCCTATTATTACAGTTACGGGGCCGGGGTTGACCTGGATAAACAATTTACGGCCAAAACCAACGGCGCGTTGAGCACATCGTTCGTGCATAAATCCTATCGCCCCGATATTGGTCGTACGACGGCACGGCTGCAAAATGGCTCCGAGACTAACTTGGCTCTGGATGTGCGCCATCAGGTGACGGACGCATTTGTCGTCACGGCCTCCACCTCTACGACGAACCTGGATACGGAAGACAGCCGTTTTGCCAATTCGGAATATTCCCTCGGTCTGGGTGCGAGTGTCACCTATGGACCGCCCGAAAATGTCAAGACGGGCCCTTGGACGACCTCCCTGTCGGGTGCCGTTCTATATACGAGATATCATGCCATCGACACGGATGTAGATTCATTTCGAAAACGCAAAGACCAGGAATATCGTGCCACTTTGTTGACGTCCGTACCCGTCAATGATGCCTGGTCAGTGACCTCAACCGTGGCCCGTACGGTGGTGGATTCGAACTTCAAGAACTACACCTATACCAATTGGGCCATGTCGCTTGGAGCCTCCATGAGGTTTTGAGCCGGGCGGTATCGGAGTTCTTTTGATCAACGTTTAAATTGAGGCATGCAATGGCATTGGAGATGCGGGCGGACTGTGAACGTTGCCAAGCATCATTGCCTGTGGATTGCGCAGAGGCGCTGATCTGCTCTTACGAATGCACGTTTTGCCAGGAATGCAGCGCGGCAATGAAAAGTGTCTGTCCCAATTGTGGCGGACAGCTCGTACCCCGGCCCACCCGAATTAAGACGAATTCCTAGATCCTTAAGTGAAGGAGAATTTCCAAGTCGGAAGCGCTCTAGTGTCCTGGTTCAGACATACGTCATGTTTAGGATCGGTTCTCCGGACCACCGGGTAGGAGGCATACCGCCGGCGAGGCGGCACATCGTCAAGGGATGCCGACGCCACCGGAGGTCCGGGGAGAACCGACCAAATTGGCGGTCTAAGAGGCCCCTCGGACGTCGTTGTGCGGCCCTCATGATGCAACACATCACGGCGGGCCACACGCCTAGCCGAGGGGCCTCTTAGACCGTCCTAAATACGGCGTATCTCTGAACCAGGACACTAGCTGCCGGTTTTGATGGCGTGCCAATAGCGGTTGTTCAGGGTGCCGACCATGCTGTCGTGCTTGCTCTCCAGACATCGGCGCAGGCTGGATAGGCGGCCAAGCTCCACCGCACTTTGACAATTGTCATAGATGGCGCGTAGTCGGAGTTCCGTTCCCGATGGTGTGCTCTTAATATCCGCCGCATCGACAACCTTGCGCCATAGACCCTGCCGTTGGCCTTCCGTTGCGCGCCCGCCGGGCGGCAGCGCATTGATCAGGTGGTTGGTCAGTTGGGCGATGGGCATCCAATGCTGTTCCCGGTCCACATAGCTGGCACCGAATTCCCGCAAGGGGCCGGCACCGGCGATAATTTCTTCAGACCCCAGAGGCGATTTGTCGCCCTTTACCGTAAGAGGTATCAGGGTGGCGTTGCGGGCAATTTTGATGTGTACCTGGCGCAGGCCCAGGCGGGCCATATCTTGTACGGACATTCCGATACGCACCGCAACATGGCTACGTTCCGCCAATATTTTAAAGTTTTGGTTGCCGTCCAAAGTGATACTGCGGCCATCTTTGGTTGTTGCCGTGGCGACCAGGTGGGTGCTGTCGTGCAGGCGATAGGCGGTGCCTTTGACGGGGGAGGCGCGCTCTGGCTGCAGGCAAAAAGCAGTGAATTCCGCGAAACAATGCCCCCGTTGGCATTGCAAGGGCTGGGCCGTGTTGGATGCCACCAGGCCCATCATCTGTGGGGCAGCCAGGGTTGGAGATAGGCTTAACCACGTTAAGCCCGTAAAGACCAGGGCGGCGAAACAATTATCCATCAGCTTGCGGCGCATTGCGGGTCCCTTCGGTGACAAAAACATTCAGCCTCTATCCTTTGATGGTCTGACAATGGAAACTGTCTTTCCATAATCGAAGCTCGCACGGTGATCGCCTATGGTCAAGCCGACCGCGCCTGTTGGCGGGGCCGGCAGGGCAACGGCGATGGGCCGGCGGCGGCGGCGGGAGACTTTGGTAGATACCGCGTAAATCTGCTTATCCGCCTCCACCATCAGGACGCCGGCAAAGGCATGGCCCCAGCGTTGCCCAAGTTGCTCCCACGCGCCCGCGGCCCGTAGAACCACGCCCGATGTCGCAGGCGGCATATACAGTGCGGACGCCCGTTCGTTTGGTTGGAATAAGTTGTCGCGTAACAGCCTTGATAACTGGCCGGGACTGTAGGGATGGCCATGACCAAAAGGGGTTCGTTCCATCCTGGCCCAGATCCCGCGACGGTTCGGCACCACCACCAACAGACGCCCGCCAGGCGCCAATACCCGCCAAACCTCCCGCAGCAGCGGTGTCACCTGTTCGGCGTTTTCCAATCCATGCACCAACAACACCCGGTCGATCGAGGCGTCAGGCAGGGGGAGTTCCCTGTCATCGACCAAGGCGACCCGATTACCATCTCGGACCGGCCAGCGATGAACCCCTTGTTGGGCCGGCATAAAGGCTATGGCGCGGGTCGCCTCGCCTTGGAATTGCTGCAAGTAGGGGGACGAATATCCCAAACCAAGCAGATCCATGCCCCGGACATCGGGCCACATCTGGCGGATACGGCGGCGCAACAGCTTGCGGGCCACCTGGCCCAGGCGGCTGCCGTAAAATTCCCGTAGGTCTATGACATCGGGTCGCATGACACCTCAGTCCTCAAATGAAGAATTCGCAGATGCTTCGTAAAACGCCTTTGGATCGCGTGGCTATGGTCTCCAAGAGCAATTTTCAATTAATTAGAATCGCCCCCGTCGGTCGATTGGCGCGATCTAAGTGATTGGTTCAATTGCTCGACTCTCAAGAGTCCCAGCGCCTTGGGCATGTTTAAAAGAAACATGCTCTAGCCGCGGACATTCAATTCATCAAACAGAGAGTCGATAATACCATCGTTTATCTCAACATCATATTTACGCTGCAAGGCGGATCGGTATTGAGAAAGTATATCCTCGGTCATGGAGGCACGTACAGCGTCATCCATTTTCTTCATTGCGTCGGGTTGTGCGGTGGCAGCGGTAATATTAACAATTCGAACCACGGAATGGCTTTTGCCGTCTGTGCTGACCCCTTCCGCGACCTCACCGTTGCGCAGTTGAAACAGCTTATCCACCAGATCTGTACTAAGCTGAGTGTTGCCCGCAGCCTGCTGCCGGTTCATAGGCTTCAGGGCGGCGTATTTCCAGGCACCAGTTTGCGCCAACTCGGCCAGTGTTTTGCCCCGGCCCGCTTCTGCCGCGACTTTGCCAGCCTCGACCGCACCCGCCTCGGCCCGGCGTTCCGCCAGGACCGCATTGACCACATCGTCATGAACCTTGGCCAACGGCTTCAAGGTTGTCTCAGTGACTTTATCAACCTGGACCAGGAAGTAGCTGCCATCGCTGGATTCCTTCAGCTGCCCATCATCTCCCGGCCGCACCGTGAAGGCATCGGGTATGAACTCCGGTGCCTTGGGTAGGCCAGCCGCCGGTTCTCCGTCACGGCCGCGACCGAAATTATCCACGGCACCTACGACACCGTGCTTTAGATTAAGCGCCTCGGCAATCTCTCTGATGGAGGAGCCACCGGCCAGTTCATCTTCCACCTTGTTGGCCAGCTCGAACATAGCGGCACCTGCCTTTTCCAGCTTTACATCCCGGGTCAATTGGCTGCGCACCTGATCAAGGGTCTTGGCACCCCCCTCGGTGACCTTCAGGACCCGGAAAATATGCCAGCCAAGGTCGGTTTTCACAGGCTCGCTGATTTGGCCGCTGCTCATGGCGAAAACAGCATCCGCAGTGCCATCGGGCAGATCATCTTTTAGAACGCGGCCCAGCCCTACGGACTCCTTATCCAGGTCCGCCAATTCCATGGCCACGGCGTAAAAATCACCACCGTCTTTCAGACGCCCGGCGATCGTGTTCGCCGCATCTTCATCAGCGACGACAATTTGTTCTACCTCCCGGCTGGACTGTGTGGTGAATTCGTTCAACCGGGCTTCGTAGGCATCTGCAACTTCATCCGCGCTGGCTAACGTCTCCTCTAACAGATCTTCCGGTCGCAGGGTCAGATAGGACAAGGCGCGGTATTCAGGCGCCATGAATTGATCCTTATGGGCCTCGTGATAGGCCGCCAGATCCGCCGCGCCGGGGGCAGCGACATTCCCTATCTTGTCATAGGCCAGGTTGAGAACTTCAAACGTCCTGTTCTCCAACTGGAATTGGAAAAAACTTCTGACCATGGAAGCTGGCGCCTTGGTGCCGCTCATCATGGAATCGAATAATTGCTCCCGGGACAAATCCCGGCGTGAGGCGGCGATATAGCTTTGTTCGTTAAAACCATTCTCGGACAGGCGGCGCTCAAACAACAACTTGTCAAAGCGCCCGAAACTGTTCTTGAAGGTAGAGGACTGTTTGATCCAGGCGGCAATGTCGGCATCCGACATGGTCAATTCCAGCTCCGCCACCTCCTGATCATAAAGCGCCCGCGTGATGGCTTGCTGTAAGACCTGATCCACCATGCCCAACTGACGCGCCTGCTGGGTGTCAAAACTGGGGCCCAGAGATTGCTGCATGCGGCGGACCTGACGATTGAAATCGTTGAGGAATTCATAGCCGGTGATTTCGGTATCACCCACTTTGACCACGGCGGCATCAGGTTGCAGGCGGAAGATATCGCCAATGCCCCAGGCCGCAAAGCTGAGCACAAGCAGGCCCAAAAAAACTTTAACCACCCAAGTGCCGGCACTATTTCTCAACGCGTTCAGCATGCTGTCTTCCGGTCCAGTTCAATTACACGAATTTCAAGCCGACGGGCACAAATATTGCCTGCTTCATCGGCGCGGCATCATAGAAACCGTTGGCCTTGGGGGCAAGTCCCGATGCTGTGAGCCGTACCTCGCCCTAGTGGTCCGATTCTAACGGATGGTTCCCATCCGCTAGGATCGAAAGACCACTAGACTCTTAAGAATCGTGGTGCGCGAGACACGAAACAGAAGGACTCTTCTGTTTCGCTCGCACCACTAGGTCATGAATTTCCACTGTCATCAGAGGCTTGCCAGACCATTTTGCCTGTACGCTTCCGACCCAACAGCTCAATCGGGTCGGCGTTTTCAATATGGCCATAGATGCCGCGATAAACACTAAAGCCGCAGAGTTCCTGAAGGCGTCGGGGGAAACCACGCAGGCGCTCCACGGGGACGCCCAATTGCTGGTTTTCCTGCTGTCGGATCCAACCGGCGCAATAATAACAGGCGATGCCGTCGCGGCGCATTTGGCTGCGGTTGTGGCCGCCGCCATGCCACAACGTGCTATGCCAGACCAGAATGCTGCCCGCTGACATTTCGGCGCAGATGCTGTCGTATTGACCATCATAGTCTGGATCATGGTCCAACCTGTGGCTGCCAGGGACAATCCGCGTTGCGCCGTTTTCTTCCGTAAAATCGGTCAGGGCCCACATGGAATTGACAGCGAGGGGGACATGGGGCCGGGGCAGCGGGATCATCTGGCTATCGGAATGCAGGGGTTGCGGTTCCTGGCCCGGGCCTGGACAGATCGCGGAGAGGGAGGAAAGCTGCAGACCAGGATCCAGAATTTTCTCCATCAAGCGTAGGATGCCGTCGAAAATGGGAATTTTGGCAAAGGCCGGATGATAGGCCAAAAGGTTATAAATCCGGGTTGTGCGCGTGCCCTCAAACGCCGTGTCGCGATAGCCGATGTGATGTTCACCCTCTATCTGTGCCAGGGCTGCCTTAAGCTCTGTCAGCAAGCCATTGGGAATGACATTTTCTAAAACTGTATAACCATGTTGATCCAATTGGCTCAGATGGTCGGCGATGGCGGCTTTCGTCATCTTCGTCATGGCAAAACTTTACCTGTTCTTTTATCTCTGGCATTTACGATACAATAGATGTTCATCTCGTTGCCCGAAATAAGGAAATAATCAATATGGCCCCTAGAATTCGCCCCCTGATCGCGGGCAACTGGAAAATGAATGGTCTGAAAACCAACGCCCTGCGTGAGGCGAAAAAGCTTGCGGCAAAGATGCGTAAGCAGGGCCAGTTGGGCCGTCCGGGTTGCGATGTATTGTTATGCCCCCCCTCCACCTTGGTGGTGCCTTTGCGTGAGGCCCTGAAGGGCAGCCGTATCGCCCTTGGCGGGCAGGATTGCCACGCCGGCGTCAGTGGTGCCCATACGGGGGACCTATCAGCCGAGATGCTGGGCGATGCGGGCTGCACCTATATCATTGTTGGTCATTCAGAGCGCCGGGCCGATCACGGGGAAAGCAGCAGGGAAGTCCGCGCCAAGGCCGAAGCCGCCTATCGCGCCGGGTTGCGCGCCATCATCTGCGTCGGCGAAACGGCGGCGGAACGCAAAAAAGGCCAGACCCTGGCCGTGGTCGGCAAGCAGCTGACGGAGTCCCTGCCGAAAGGTGCGACCGCTAAAAATACAGTGGTGGCCTATGAACCTGTCTGGGCCATTGGTACCGGCCTGACACCGACGGTGGATGACGTCGCCGTGGTTCACGGCAATATCCGGGCCCGCCTGAAACGCCGCTTTAAGGATGAAGGGGCGGCCATGCGCCTGTTGTATGGCGGCTCGGTCAAAGGCTCCAACGCGGCTGAGTTGATGGCCGTCGCGAACGTGAACGGTGCTTTGGTCGGCGGGGCATCCTTGACCGCTGATGACTTCTGGCCCATCGTTGAGAGCAGTATCTAAATCAGGGAAGGGGACATCGGGCATGAGTGAAAGCCATGATCACAGTCATCTAAGCGATACGGAGCTGCGGGTCCGTAGCCTGGAGTCTCTTCTGGTGGATAAAGGCATGGTCAACCCGGATGCCCTTGATGCCCTGATCCAAACCTACGAGCATAAGGTGGGGCCGCAAAACGGTGCCCGCGTTGTGGCCCGGGCCTGGTCAGAGCCGGATTTCAAGGCCTGGCTGCTGAAAGATGCAACAGCGGCGATTGCGGATATGGGCTATCACGGTCGTCAGGGCGAACATATGTATGTGGTGGAGAACACGGCGGAGGTTCATAACCTTGTCGTCTGCACTTTATGCTCCTGTTATCCCTGGCCGGTTCTGGGCCTGCCGCCGACCTGGTACAAATCCGCGCCCTATCGCGCCAGGGCCGTGATCGACCCCCGTGGTGTGCTGGCCGAATTCGGCACAGAGGTGGGAGTGGATGTTTCTGTGCGGGTCTGGGACAGTACGGCGGAGCTGCGTTATCTGGTGCTGCCCGAACAACCGAAAGGCACCGAGGGGATGAACCAGGAAGAGCTGGCGGCCCTGGTCGGTCGTAATGCCATGATCGGTGTCGAGAAGGTATCAGCCCTATGAATGGTGCACATGATCTGGGCGGCATGCATGGCCTGGGCCCAATTAATGCGGAGGTGGACGAACCGGTCTTTCATCACGAATGGGAACGCCGTGTTATGGCCCTTAACCTGGCTGCGGGTGCCATGGGGAAATGGAATATCGATATCTCCCGCCACGCCCGGGAAAACCAACCACCAGTACAATATCTCGCCA
>Ga0233439_10000835_pt1 | contig 42307 bp, 35 predicted proteins | sample SI_123_September_6_FD_182713 | JGI IMG/M metagenome (GOLD analysis project Ga0233439, IMG submission 182713) | Seawater microbial communities from Saanich Inlet, British Columbia, Canada - SI_123_September2016_100_MG | ecosystem: Environmental > Aquatic > Marine > Inlet | place: Canada: British... | reverse complement strand
AAGAACCTCTCCGATCGGGGTTCCAATCTTGAGATCGTCGTCCAACACGAGAATGCCGTCATGATCGTCCCCAATACCGAGCTCACGTACTGAACAAACCATGCCTTCGGACACGACTCCACGAATCTTCGATCGTTTGAGTTTCTTTGTCTTCCCGGACTCATCTGCGTACGCGTCGTGAAGCACCGCACCGATAGAGGCGTATGCGATCTTCTGGCCTTCAGCTACGTTAGGAGCACCGCACACAACCTCGGCTTCACCTGTGCCATGGTCGACAGTTACAAGCCTCAAGCGATCGGCATCGGGGTGCTGGGCGATGTTTTTCACATGCCCAACTACAACGTTGTCGATCCAACCAGTGCGTTCAATATCTTCAACTTCGTTACCGGCCATCGTCAGGCGATGCGCCAGATCATCGAGATTCATCTCGATGTCTACGTACTCTTTCAGCCAGGAAACAGGAACCTTCATGCGTTTTCTCAGTTACTTATCGAATTACAAATGGAATTAGTTGTGACGAATCACTTTGATGGAGTCGGCGTGTTCGCCGCTCCTAAAACTGAGTCAAGAACCGAAGGTCGTTCGAAAAGAAGTGTCGAATATCGGTGATTTCATTCCGCAACATCGATATCCGCTCAGGCCCCAATCCAAAGGCGAACCCGGTGTACTTGGTCGAGTCGTAGCCCGCGTTTTCCAACACCTTAGGGTGAACCATTCCGGCACCTAATATTTCGATCCAATTCCCGTTCCACTCGATCGACATATCTACACCCGGTTCAACGAACGGAAAGAAGTCGCAACGGAACCGAACCTTGCGCTGTGGCCCAAATATTCGACGTGCAAATTCGTAGAGAGTGCCTTTTAGATCGGCAAACGTAATACCTTCGTCCACTGCCAGACCTTCAACTTGGTTGAAGTGCCATTCGTGCGTGGCGTCGGTCGATTCATATCGGTAGCACTTGCCGGGAACGACGACTCGAATCGGAGGATCGTTAGCCTCCATCGTTCGAGCCTGCATGGGCGAAGTGTGCGTCCGCAGCAAAACATCGTTATGGGTATCGGAATCGACCCAAATAGTGTCCCACTGATCTCGGGCCGGGTGATTGGCAGGAATGTTGAGCATGTCGAAGTTGTACTTCTCAAGCTCAACTTCAGGACCTTCAATGGTCTGGAATCCCATTTCGTTGAACGCTTGAGTAATCTCTCGAATCATCTGCGTCGAAGGGTGCAGACCGCCCAATGCCGGTCGTCGACCAGGTAACGTGATATCGATCGACCCAACAGGTGCTTGGGATGACTTCGACTGGCTAGCGCGTTCTTCGTAAAGCGTTTCAAGCTGCCCGCGAAGACTGTTCGCCGCAGCACCGACCACCTTGCGCTGCTCGATATCCAGTGAGCCGAGTCCACGTAGCAGCCCCGTCAGCCGACCTTTTCGACCAAGGAAGCCCACTCGCCACGCTTCGAGCTGTTCGCCAGATTCAGTAGAATCTAAGGCGGAAATAGCGGCAGCTTTCAGTTCCTCGACCGACTCACCGGCCTGAGTTGCTTGAACACCCTGATCTTTTGGCAACGACACTTACCTGACATAAATACTTGTGAACCGAAGGCAAATGATCAATGAAGTAGTTTGCCAACGGGGTTTTCCGATTCGAAATTATAGTCGATTATGAGCGCATCGCTCACTCTTGCCGCAATCTCGACTAATACTGGGAAACAGCCAATTTGGCTTCTAATAGCAATATTAAGGTAAATATAGGTGTGAATTTCATTATTTAGACATATTTACGTATCTCAACACATTATTAGATACACACTACGTTTTTCGTAAAGATCGACACACAGGGCGTTACGATTCCATCACATGCGCCTACTTACGTGAACGGCGGTAACAGCCATCACGCTCAGGCATGCCCTTTCGAACTAGCGACAAGTTCAAAAAGTTGTAGTAGGGTCGAGCTACGATCGATGATCAGCCGCAGTACGCACGATGTGTACATTGAGATGCGGTACAACAAATATCCGAATTAACGGGGGGTCCAATATGGAAGCCTACTGCATGAAGTGTAAGACGAAGCGTGAGATGCAGAACCCAGAGCAGATCACAATGAAGAACGGTCGACCTGCGACTCAGGGTACATGCCCGGTCTCTGGCACCAAGATGTTCAAGATCGGTAAAGCTTCGTAAGCTTTCTGCTACTGAATTAATTGACCCGTGCTTCGGCACGGGTCTTTTTTTGCCAAATTTCAAGCGACATTTCGGTCAACACCCCTTAACCGAGGGTAAGATTCGGTCTCTCAAGCCATCACCCTACGAGAAACCAGCCATATGCAAACAGTCCCATTCGGAAAAACAGGATTCAACGTCAGTCGCCTCGGAATCGGTTTATCAGAGATCGGATCGCAGCTATCTGTTTCTGATCAAGATCAAGCCACCACTATGATGAACACCGCTCTCGATAGCGGCATCAACTTTCTCGATACCTCGGCTTGTTACGGCATATCTGAAATGATGGTCGGCAAGGGCGTTGCCGAACGGCGTGATGACTATTTCCTCGCTACTAAAGCTGGGCACATCGCACTAGGCGCCGCCGGAGAAGAATGGACATACCAAACTGTCGTCGATTCGATCGAACGCAGCTTGCGATTGCTCCAGACCGACCATGTCGACCTAGTTCAACTCCACTCGTGCGGGATCGATGTCCTAGAGCGCGGAGACGTAATTCGTGCGCTCCAAGAAGCACAGGATGCTGGAAAGACTCGTTTCTTCGGCTACTCGGGTGATAACGAGGCCGCTCACTGGGCGGTCGATTCAGGATTGTTCGCTACTCTCCAAACTAGCTACAACCTAGTCGAACAGCGTGCTCGAACATCTGGCCTTCTCGAAAAGGCAACAGCGCAGGGCATGGGAACTATCATCAAGCGACCTATCGCCGGTGGCGTATGGGGCAAGTCACGTCCGGAAGCCGGAATCGACGACGCAGGTCGATACAACACTCCTTATCTCCTGCGTGCCAAAGAGATGCGAACGCTAGGCGCAATCGAAAACGAGCCTGAGGACGGAATTCTCACGGCACTCGGATACACACTCGGCGATACGGACGCTAACGTGGCGATTGTTGGAACCACAAATCCAGCTCACATGGCTACCAACATCAAGCAAATCGACAACGACCTACCGATTCCTGAATCAGTCATTGAAGAACTGAAATCCCGATTCGAGAAGCTCGACACCGACTGGGCGCAACGCACATAGGCGCCAGAGTTGCCATAGGCACGTTTTCTATTCGTCTACTCCAGTGACGACCATCCATTCCGTTAGAAAGTTCGTTATTCAACAATGAAGATAGATCGCATCGAAGTCCGATTCGTCGAAGCCGAACTCGATCAGCCATTCGGATGGTCGCAACGATGGACCAACACTCGCAGCGTCGTCGTTCTCAAGGTATTCACCGACGACGGTGTGATTGGCTGGGGTGAGACATACGGTTCTTCGGAAACAGTAGCGGAGATCTCTTCTATCGCACGATTGGCGATCGGAGAAAACCCGGAAAACATCTCACAGATCTGGCACAAGATCCACCGAGCCACGTTCCAGAGCCATTCATACGCAGGTGCAGCGGTGATGGCAGCAAGTGCGATAGACACGGCACTACACGACATCGTTGGCAAATCAACAGGAAAGCCAGTGGCTGAAGTCATGGGCGGCAGGCTGCACAATTCGATAGCGGTCTACGCCACCGGTCTTTACTACGTCGATAACTACGCGCTACCTCCTCAACTCGAAGAAGCCGCTGGATACGTCGAGCAAGGCTTCACCGGAATGAAAATGAAGGTTGGGGCACTGTCTCTAAAAGAAGATGCCGAACGAGTTCGAGCGACACGTAAAGCAATCGGCTCTGATGTTCGCCTAATGTTCGATGCGAACGAATCGTACGATCCATCGAGCGCACTAACTTTCGCCAACATGGTTGCCGATCAAGACATCACTTGGTTCGAAGAGCCATGCGCATCGCGCGATTTCGTTGCCAACAAGATGGTGCAAGAAAAGTCGCCAATCCCTGTTTCTGGCGGTGAAAGCCTTTCGACTCGCTGGGAGTTCGCCCCTCGACTCGCCGAGCGGACGTTCGACATCATTCAACCCGACATTTGCGGAGTCGGCGGCCCATCGGAAATGCACCGAGTCGGACTCATGGCGCAGGCGTTCGGTATCAAGTTCAATCCGCACTTCTGGGGCACAGGAATCAGCTTTGCTGCCGCGCTTCACGCGTTGGCATTGCAACCAATAGGGCAGATCGGTCAAACGAACATTCCGTACCAGAACGAATCGGTATTGGAGTTCGATCAAACGCCGCACCCGGTTCGAGAAAATCTAACAACCCCGTTCTTCACTCAATCGAACAGCCGAGTCGAAGTGCCAACGGCACCCGGACTAGGAATCGAAATCGACGAAGCCGTACTAGCAAGGTTCACCAAAGGCGAACCAGCTATCGTCGACACCGCAGTAGATTCACAGCCGTTCTTCTAAATACGAATCAATCTGTAAGCTCGTTACAACAGTCCCCCTTCCTTTGGGAAGGGGTTAGGGGATGGGTAGACTGCAGCGAGTGACTGAGTCGTCCGACGACGATGGAACCAAACGACAAGCGCGATTAAAGACAAGCCCGGAACAAACGCATCATGAAAATCACCGACGTAACCGTGACACTGTTCAAGTGGGAAGACATCCCAACCACCAACTACAGTCCGCTCTCGGGCAAAATTGGCGGCGAATCGGATCTTGGGCTGGTCACGATATCGACCGACGAAGGAATCGAAGGTCACGCATTTCTTGGAAGCTCGAGCCAACCGGCGAGCCTCGACGTCCAGTCGCTTATCAAATACCTAAAGCCGATATTGATTGGGCAAAATCCACTCGACCGCGAACGTCTATGGCAGCTGCTCAGCCAACTCACTCGTAAAGCCGGAATCCGAGTCGTCGGAGCCTGCGACATCGCCTTGTGGGACATCGCAGGCAAAGCGGCAAACATGCCGATTCATCAGCTACTCGGAACTTACCGAACAACGGTGAAGGCATACGCCTCATCGACTGTTTACCAAGAGCCTGAAGCGTACGCCGACGAAGCTGCGCAGATGAAAAGCGAAGGCTGGACCGCTTACAAAATCCACCCACCGACGAACCCAGAACTCGATATCGAATGCTGCATTCAAATTCGCGAAGCAGTTGGCGACCATCACACCCTTATGCTCGATTCAACTTGGGCGTACGACTATCCACAGGCCATTAGAGTTGGCAAAGCAATAGAAGAGCTCGACTACTACTGGTACGAAGACCCGCTCGCCGATGACGATATCTACAACTACACCAAGCTGAAACAGCAGCTCCACATTCCTCTGATGGCGACCGAATATTCGCCCGGAGGCTTCACTGCATACGCGCCGTGGTTAGTCGCAAAGGCAACCGACTATCTGCGAGGCGACGTAGCGATCAAGGGTGGAATTACCTCGATCATGAAAACAGCCCACCTCGCCGAGGCGTTTCATATGAACTACGAGGTTCATCACGGGGGCAACTCGCTGAACAATGTTGCGAATCTTCACACAATCATGGCAATGAAGAACTGCGAATTCTTCGAAGTGTTGTTGCCGTCGGGCGCTCAAAAATACGGACTTGAAACCGACATTGAAGTCGATTCCGAAGGCAACGTTCACGCGTTCAACAAGCCCGGACTCGGTGCCGACATCGACTTCGCACTTATCGAACGTAACAAGATCGCCATCGTTTCCTAATCGCCAAAAATATGAACCTACCCGAACCAACAGATTCCCCAGCGAAAAATCCGTCAGACGCAGTCAGTCTGCCGAACGCCGCACGCTACCAACGCGTAAAGCTAACGATGTCGGTCGTCTCGATGGCGTTGAACGTGGTAGTCCCGCTGGTCTTCTTGCTGTCAGGCGGTTCCGAAGCGATTCGGAATCTAGCCGAGGGCTGGACTTCCAACTCAGCCCTAATAGTCGTGTTGTTTCTGCTGGTGACTGGTATTGGTTTTCAACTAATTGAATTTCCTTTCGAGGTGTACTCAGGGTTCATCGTAGAAAAGCAGTTCGGGCTCAGCAAAGTCTCGATAGGTAGCTGGCTCTACGACTGGTTCAAAGGAACGCTGCTTCAGTCGGTGCTACTAGTCGTGCTGATATCCGGCATGTACTGGTTATTAAGATCACAACCCGAACTCTGGTGGCTGTGGGCAGCGATCGGAGCGACCATCCTTGTCATCGTCCTCATGGCGCTGGTTCCGGTGCTGCTGCTGCCGCTGTTCTACAAGTTCGAACCAATCCCGGAAGGCGAACTCAAAGACCGTTTATTCGCCCTCGCCGACCAAATTGGCACTCACGTTCAGGGCATCTACGTTTGGCATCTTGGCGATAAAACATCGAAGGCAAACGCCGCCGTTACTGGATGGGGGCGAACCCGCCGGATCATCATTTCCGACACGCTAATCGAATCGAACACAATCGAAGAAATCGAAGTCGTCATGGCCCACGAACTTGGTCACCATGTTCGATGGGACGTTTGGAAGATGCTTGCCGTATCGACCGCTCTAATATTCATCAGCTTCTTCGTCATCGATCTCGCACTTACTGCTTGGATCGACTCGCTCGGACTACGTGGAATCGCTGATATCGCCGGGCTTCCGCTCGTTCTTATCGTCGGCGCGGGCGTCTCGTTGGTTGCCCTGCCGATCTCCAACTGGCTATCTCGCAAAGCAGAAACTGCCGCCGATCTCTACGCGCTCAATCTCACCGGCATGCGTGACGAATTCATTTCTGCCATGAACAAACTCGGCGATCAAAATCTCTCCCAGAAGAGTCCAAACGCTATCGTTGAATTCTTGTTCCACTCCCACCCATCGATCCAGCACCGAATCGACCGTGCAAACGCCTGGTCACCCGCCTCACGCAATAAATAAAGGCTTCAAACTTTCAATGCCTGATTCTTCTTCCGAATTCACGCCGAAAACCGCTATTTCTATCGACGGCGACAACTTTCTGATTAACGGCGTACCGACTCAACAGGGTCGAACATTCAGGGGCACATCTATCGAAGGTCTTCTCATGAACAGCCGCATGGCAAACGCCATGTGGGACGACGAGAACGAGTTCACCAAACACCTATGGGCATACCCCGATAACGACCTATGGCAGGCTGATCGCAATACGAACGAGTTGATCGACATGTTGCCGATCTACCTTGAAAAGGGGCTGACCTGCATCGATATCAACTTGCAGGGAGCTTCGCCTCTCGGCTACTACCGCTCCAACGAAGAAGGTCTCACCGATCTTCGCAAGCGAATTCATGCAGTACATCCTGAAGCCACCGACGAACAAATCTGGGCTGGAGTGCCTAACGTTGAATCACAACCGTGGATATCTGGCGCTTTCACCGAATCTGGCGACCTGAAACCGGAGTTCATGGATCGCACCGCACGAATCATCGAAGCGTGCGATTCAATAGGCATGGTCGTGTGCCTGGGTTACTTCTATTTCGGGCAGGACGAACGACTAGAAGACGAAGAAGCAGTAAAAACCGCTGTAGATAACGCCACTAAATGGGTGCTCGAAAAAGGCTACACAAACGTCATTATCGAAATCAACAACGAAGCCGACGTTCCGCGCTACGAGCACGAAATACTCTGTCCGCCTCGTATTCACGAACTGATAGAACGAGCCGCCAAAATAGAGCGTAATGGCAAACGCCTTCTGATCAGCACGAGCTTCACACGACGCATGGTTCCGACCGACGCAGTGATCGCTACGTCTGATTACGTTCTCCTCCATGGAAACGGAATGCACGACACCGCACAACTCAAAAAGCGGATCGTGGACACGAGGGCTTCAAGCGCCTATCGAGGACAACCGTTAGTTTTCAACGAAGACGATCACTTCGACTTTGAAAACGAAGATAACAACTTCGCGGCGGCGTTGGAAAACCGTGCAGGCTGGGGCTATTTCGATCCCGGTCCGGGAGCCGGTGGCGCGGCTGCATATGGTGATTACGAAGTCGGCTACCAGAACCCGCCAATCAACTGGACAATCAACACCCAACGAAAAGAAAGTTTTTTCTGGTTCCTCAGCGAAGTCACCGACAAATAATTTCAGGCAATATTAGCTTTCATAAATTTCGACAGGAATCCGACACAATATGACTCCAAATCCAAACATCTCGCTCAAAGGCAAAGTCGCCTTCATCAGCGGTGCATCCAAAGGCATCGGCGTATCGATCGCTGAACTATTCGCGGCTGCAGGTTGCGATATTGCCCTCACCGCTCGTAACGAGAAAGAACTCGAACAGACAGCTGAGAACGCTCGCAAAGCAGGCGTAAAGGTTTGGACTCAAACTGCTGAAATGGCCGATGCCGATGAGGTGAAAGCAGTTGGTAATGCGGCTCTTGCCGAGTTCGGGCACGTCGACATTCTCGTAAACAACGCTGGGGTCACGATTCCTCAGCCGATCTTAGAAACCACGCTCGAAAACTTCCACACGATCATCAATGTGAACGTTCTCGCCCCTTTCTTGCTTACTCAAATTTTCGCACCCAGCATGATTGCGAAAAAGAAAGGCAAGATCGTCAATGTGACTTCACGAGCAGCGATCAGGGCGTTCCCCACCGGCAGTGTTTACAGCGCATCTAAAGGCGCACTTCAACTGCTTACACAATCGATGGCTGTCGAGTTCGGACCGCACAATATTCAAACCAACAGCGTTGCGCCGACTGTCACGATGACACCGATGGGCGACAACGCATGGCCGCCAAGCCCTCGACGTGACGCCAAGCTCGCAAAGATTCCTACGGGTCGATTCGCAGAGCCAGAAGAAGTCGCCGACGTTGTGCTTTACCTAGCATCGGAAAATTCCAACTTCATCAACGGAGTAGAACTCCCAATCGACGGCGGCGAAGGCGCCGGGTAGCTCTGGCAGGGTGTGGCTCTAGCGGAGTAGATTTCTACGCCCTTGAGCCGCCGATCCATTTACTCAGACTGTTGCCGCTGTACTTCACAGCCGAAATGGCTATATGCCCCGCCGCTTTGGCATCTTCAAGCGCGTCGTGATGTTCAAATTCGTAATCAAGCTGATCGCACAACTGGTCCAGCTTGTAGCCTCGGTTCATGTGCTCGGGCCAAGTTCGCTTTGCGACAACTATTGAATCGACCCACTTTGCCCGAGGTGGTCGAACCCCGTAGCGAACGGCCGATTTTGTGATTGCCTGCTGGTCGAATGGCGAATGGCTCACAACAATCGAATCATCGAGAAATGTGTACAGCTTGTCGACTACATCTGAATAGGTTGGCGACCCTTCGACTGTTGAAGGTTGAATACCGTGAACCCCAACTTGCCAGACCCCAAACTCGCCCTCAGGATCGATGTACGAGACCCACTCGTCCGTGAGCACCCCACCAACGTAACGTGCCACACCAATCTGACAGATTGATGCCCTCGCCGAGTTCGCGGTTTCAACGTCAATCGCTACGAAGTCCATAAGTCTCTTTCAATAAGTACGGTAATTTCGAACCGAGGGAAGTCGGAGTCCGAAAAACTACGCTTTGAGTTCCTAATACCCGATCTCAATCTTCATGAACTGCTCGGCTAGCTCAACGTCGTACTTCTTGCCGGTTTCGGCTAAGCGTTTTCGTGAACGCTCGTCGCGCTCGTCACTGCGTTCGCCCACCTGGCTTACGTGAGAATGCAGGGCGTTTTGTCGTGTTTCGAAATGCTCTGTTACATCGACGTGAATGTTCGGCTGCTCGGGTCTAAATAACCAAACTTCTTCCACCTTGTGCGGGTCGATGCCCTCTTCCAGATGCTCCGGGTACGCAACGTGATCTCGTGCGTATGGGAACACGGCGTCCAGTGCGACACGACCAGTCATCGAGTGGTCACGGTGACGGATGTATGGTCGGTTCGGATCAATAGTGAGCAGTAATCGAGGCTTGTGAATACGGATCTGGCGAACAAGCTTCTCCCGAAACTCATCGTTATCTTCAAGGCCCTGATCTTTCATTCGCAGGAACACAACATCGGCAAGTCCATATGCCTCGGCAGCGTTCAAAGTTTCAATTTCGCGAGTCGCAGCGAGATCGGCCGGCTTTACCGCACGATCGCTGGTGCCTTTATCGCCGTTGGTACAAACGACCAAAACGACCTTCTTGCCCTCGGCACACCATTTCGCAATCGTTCCACCCGAAGCCGATTCTGAATCATCAGGATGCGGAGTGATTACGAGTATTGAGTCTTGTTCGTTCGTTGCTTCTGCCAAATTATTTCCTTGTGAATTACATCGAACATTCGTCGATGACCAACCCGTTCACACCGATTTAGAGTGCCGATTCATTCTCAATTTCCACGCCCGGCAAGTCACCCGCCGGAGTGAACTTCATCACTCGACCATAGAAATACAGTTCGCCTTCCAGCGATGCCTTAATGTTTTTCGCTTGTCGGAATCCGTGCTGCTCGCCCTCGAACATCATCAGAGAGAACGGCAAGCCTTTTTCACGGAGTGCCTTAGCCATGATTTCAGCCTGAGAAGGAGGAACGATCTTGTCTTCCAGTCCCTGCAAAATGATCATCGGGCACGACAAAAGATCCATGAAGTTGATCGCAGATCGGTCGTGGTACAGCTGCTTCGCCTCGGGATACGGACCAATCAAAGTGTCCATGTAGCGTGATTCATATTTGTGAGTGTCGCCGATGAACACGCTCAAATCGGCGATGCCGTAGTACGTCGCACCAACCGCAAACCGATCTTCGAACGTAAGTGCGTTGATCGTCGTATATCCACCAGCAGATCCGCCCTTGATCGCAAGTCGATTCGTGTCGGCAAGACCCTTCGAAACCAGATAGTCGGCAGCAGCAATACAGTCGTCGGTATCGTAGATGCCCCAGTTGCCCTTGAGCGCATCCCGGAACGCCTTACCATGCCCCGTAGAGCCTCGGTAGTTCACATCGACAACGGCAAATCCACGGCTTGACCAAAACTGAATAGGAAGGCTCAACGCCGAACTTGTCGCACTGGTCGGACCACCGTGACTAATCACCAACAGTGGCGGCTTTTCGCTACTGTCAGATTCAAAATCTGGATTGGACGGTGGGTAATAGAAGGCGTGCGCTTCTCCGTTATCTGTCGAAGGGAACGTAATCGCTTCGGGAATCGAAAGATAGGCGTCGTCAAGTTCGATATCGCTAGATGACTTCAGAGTCGTTGACGACCCTCTGCTCAAAGAAGCACGAACCACCTCGGCTGCCGAAGTTGGCGAAGCGCCGATGTACGCAACCTCATCTCCAATAACGTTCACTTCGGAGATCGAGGTGTGTGCGACTGCCGTCTCAGCCACTTCTCGACCGTTCAGCATCACCATTCTCAGCAGACCCTTACCGTTCTTAGTGCCCTTCAGCAATATCGCTCCGTCTTCCAAGAACGAATACGTGCTGAACCCGAACGCCCAAGCAGGACCACCGTGATCCTTTTCTTCAGTAAGAATCGGCGTGACTTTGCCGCCCGACCACTTCGTAATATTCCACCAGCCTGATTCGTCGGTGATGAAAACGAGTGTGCCGTCTGGAGCCCACTCTGGCTGAACAATGCTCGTGTCGATTCCACCGGATACTTTCTTTTCGTTTCTGACCGAACCAGAAGTCGAATCAAAATCGGCGACCCACAATTCGCATCCATCCCACGGCATGTTTGGGTGATCCCAAGACAGCCAGCAAATCTGATCGCCCACAGCGTTCTGGCGTGGAGACGAATAGAAATCGTGCCCGCTCGCCAACACACGTACATCGCCCGATCCGTTCGTTGGAACAGCGACGATCGAGTTGTCAGCCTCGCGATCTTCGTGATGGGTTTCGTTCACCGCCAAAATCCAATTGGAATCGTTGGTCAGCTTCAGATCAGCGAATCGAACTCCGCGCTCAATCGAAGGCGCATCGGTAATCGCTTCGGGCTCGCCAGAAGTCGATGCCTTGTAGATTCGCTGGTCGTCCCAATTGGCGAAATAAACAGCGCCATCTCGAACGGCGTAAGCACTGCCGCCGTATTCGTGAACAGCGTTTCGGGAATTGAACGGCGCAGGGTTCACGTCGGCAGTCGAGCCGTCGGCCGATCGCTTCACGATCACGTATCGACCCGCCTCTTCCGGTCGACCCTCATGCCAGTACACGTCATCGCCATCGACTCGCACTTCACCAAGACGCAATCCGCCCTGAGTGATCAGATCGGCCGAAATCGGCGATTCCCACGATCCATACGGAGATGTTTGCTTAGCTGGCATTGGGTGATTTTTCCTCGTCGTGAAGCGTTCAACATGTTGCTGAAACTCGAATGCGCAAAAGGCTCGCAGAAGAACGCCAACAAGGCAACAGCGTCATCCGGCAAAATATCAACCAACGCGAAACGCCCCGCCTACTGGATCCAACGGGCGAGGTGGATAAGTAAGCGGGGCATTTCAATTGGCAGTTACCTGCCGAAACATCAGTTCCGAAGAACTAAACGATTAGCCTCCGAAGAACGATCCCTGTCGTTCACCGTTGACGATGACGTCGTACTCGACACCAGCTTCGAAGTCGGAGCCAATGTTGATCGACTGATCGTCGTAGATGATCGCCAACGTGCAAGGCACAGGAGCCGTAGGAACTTCAGTCAATACTTCGATGTGAACCTCACGACCTTCAACAGTCTTGGTAATCGACTTGAACGTCTCGCAGCTTCCGCCGAGAGCAATCGTCACGCCAATCATGTGCTGTGCGGGAATAGATCGAGTTGAAGCAATGCTTACTCGCTCGATTGTTCCAAGCTTCGATGTGAACTCGGCGTTTAGACCATCATCGTCGCCACTATCGCTAGCTTCGTAATCGTTACCGGCGAACTGATCGCCGATAGAACCGAGCAACTTGCCAATTTCTGCATCGTCTCCGATGTACAGAATGATGGCGTTACCCGATAGGTAGAAGTGAGGGTTAGCGATCCAGTGGACCGTCATTACCGATCCGTCGTCAAGAGTGAACGAAGAACCATTGTTCGAAACCGTCTCAGAAGCCTTCTCAGCTGAAGTGCCTGGGGCAAAACTGTAAACCAGAACTTGCTGTCCATTCACTTTCATCTCAGTCGGGAAAAGTCCGAACTGTTTCGAATCATTCTTCTGACCACCGTATGAAACGTCCGCACCTAGTGACCTGAGCGCCAGCTCTAGAGCCTGACTATCGGCAATGATGCTTCCGCCACCGGTTATGGGAGCAGGAGTTGGTGTTGCAGCATCAGGGTCGGCGCATCGAACGTTCGGAGCAATTGCCTGGAACGTAGTAGATTTGTCGCCAGCCTTGACTGTGTATACGGCGCAAGAGATTAGCTCTTCTCCGACTACGCCGAACTCAACCTCAACGGCTGCGAGTCGGTAATCGTCAGTGCACGCCACATCACCTGTTGGAACTTTGACCACAGGGAAGACTTCAAACACCAATTCACTGGTCTGAACAACGTTCGGATCTACCGCCTCATTACAACCGTTGGTCAGTCCGATAATTACGTTGGCGTAGTAAGTGACTGGTCCGCGGCTGTCTTCACCAATGATGATTTCGATTGCTTCAACCGGAGCCGGAATGATTCCAAAACCAGGGTCTCTGTATGGAGGGTCATCCTGAATCGGTGACGAACCAGTCTCCAATGTCACTGCAGGTTGATCGTTCACGTAGACGGAGTACACCGTTCCACGTTCAAAATCACTGCCGAGAGAAACGTTCTCGTCGTGAATTCCGTAGATCGCCGTGCAAGCGATCATCTGATCAGGAGCAGGCACCATGTTGTACACAGTAATGTGAATATCGGTTCCACTTTGAGCTACATCAGCCCGGTCAAACGTTGCGCATCCACCCGGTATGCCAGAAATAATCTGGACGACGTACTGTTCTGGATACGATTCCAGAACTAGAATCTCAACACTCTCAATTGGGGCGAGTGCTTCAACTACCTCGTAACCGAGGCCGCCTGGCTGCTCATCGCCTTCAGCAGGCGCAGTGGGCTGTGCACCAACTCCGCCGCTACCGTCATTTGAAACAAGCTTGGTCTCATCTGTACCGCAGGCAATAACGAACGCTGCGAGGGCTGCAATAGCCACCAGTACGAGCCACTTATTTTTAGTTCCGCTAAACATTTTGTTTCCGTCTATATCTTTCGGTTTAGGCCCGTATTCAAATTCTGGGGCCATCGATCTTGGCTTAGTCAGACGCCTATTTAGACTGCCTGTTATAGCTAAGACGCTAACTACTTCCGATTTGTTCCATCGAGTTTCACTAATTTCTAGTTTCTGCTTTCGAGCGCACTAAACCGAATACGTTCACACGTCGAATCCTAACCAAAATTGACTCAGCACACCTTTGGGGGATAATCTTGAAGATAGTTCGAATTTCATATTGGCGTTGATCGGGACTAGTAAGTTTCGTTACGGATCAAAGAGAGTCGGGGCAGCTGGAAGCCCGATATCACGACCGGAACCGAATGGACCCGTGAGCTTCGGAGCAAAAGCTTAGGCAAGTAGCCTCCGACGGAGTGGGCACCGTTATCAGAGCCCAGGGCCTACGATCTTAGATAGCCTTGATCGTGTGTCCGACAGAGATACTGTTCCGATGAATCGGGACGGTGAATTAGGGTGGCACCGCGGGATACATACCTCGCCCCTTTAGAAATAACGCATTATTTCATTTGGGAGTGAGGTTTTTTTATGCCCGATTTTCGGGCGATAAAAAACCTCGACGAAGTACTAGCGAACACCGCTAGAAATCAAATCGAGAGTCGACCGACATCATGGCAGCGGTATCTAGCAAAAATACTAAAAAGCGAATTCTTACTGGTATCCGACCCACCGGAGCCCTTCATCTGGGTCACTACGTAGGTGCGCTCCACAACTGGATCGATCTACAGGACCAGTACGACTGCTACTTCCTGATCGCCGACTACCAGGCACTCGGCGACCACTTCCACGATATCGATCTCATTCGTGATTCCGTACTTCAGGTCACACTCGACTGGTTGTCAGTCGGTCTCGATCCGAATAAATCATCCTTTGTAATCCAGAGCTACGTTCCAGAGTTTGCAGAACTCACGATGTTGCTCAGCTTCATCACGCCGCTCGGCATGCTCGAACGCAACCCAACACTAAAGGGTGAGCTCGACGATCTCGCTGTCGAACGACGCACCGTTGGTTTCTACAACTACCCAATGAGCCAGGTTGCCGACATTCTACTGCCGCAGGCGCATCTAGTTCCGGTTGGCGACGATCAGCTACCTCACATCGAAATGACTCGTGAGGTTGCCCGCAAGTTCAACCGAATGTTCAAGCCGGTATTCCCAGAAGCCGATTCACTCGTAGGCAAGGTCCCACGACTTTCAGGCACCGACGGGCAAGGCAAGATGAGCAAGTCGAAGGGCAACGTAATCATGTTGTCTGACGATGCGAAGACGGTCACCAAGAAAGTTCGCAGCATGTTCACCGATCCGAATCGAATCCGAGCCGATACTCCCGGCAAGGTCGAGGGCAATCCCGTATTCCAATACCACGATGCTTTCAACCCAAACATCGAACAGATTGACGAGTTCAAAGCTCGCTACCGCAAGGGAACGATTGGCGATGTCGAAGTAAAGATGGCCCTAGCCGAAGCTCTAAACAACTTCCTAGACCCCATTCGTGAGAAGCGCGCTTACTACGAAGCGAACATGAACCTCGTTGAAGAGGCGATTATGGACGGTGTCGGGCGCATGCGAAAAGTCGCCGCCGAAACGATGGAACAAGTTCGAGACGCTATGCGTATTTCGAGCTACACAAAGAACTGGTAACGAGTTACGTTTTTTTTAGAACCGATCAGACTAATGACCATTCGTAGCAACATTAATATTTGTGATTCCTGGCGAAGTTGAAAGCTCAATCAAGAAAAATTTCGACTTAAATAACCAGGAAATATTCGTCATGCCCAACTACACACCCGATCTTTCGACATTCAAAAACCTCGCTTCTGATCACAATCTGATTCCGGTCTACCGCGAAATCAGTGCCGATCTTGAAACACCCGTCTCCGCATACCTAAAAACAGCGACCGGCAAGCACTCGTTCCTCTTCGAATCTGTCGAAGGTGGTGAGAATTTAGCGCGCTACAGCATGCTAGGCACCGAGCCGTCGGAAATTCTCACAACCGGAGTCGGAACCGAGTACGGCGAGGTCGACCCACTTGAACTCATTCGAGATCGAATGGAGAACATCAAGTACGCAACGGTCGAAGGGCTTCCAAAGTTTCATGGCGGCGCAGTCGGCTACCTCGCCTACGACACGATCCGCTACTTCGAGCCGTCGGTTCCGCCGATCTCAGACGAAAAGTCTGGTCTCGACGTCCCTGAAGCCGTGTTCATGCTCACCGACTCGATCCTCATCTTCGACCATGTAAGGCACACGATTTTCGTAGTGGCTCATGCAGCGATAAACGGTGATACAGAGGCATCTTACGAACGAGCGACTGCGAAGATCGAAGAGGTCATCGCCCGACTCGATAAACCTGTTCCTGCAAGCGGCGCACGACGAAACTTCCTGCCAACGTCAGGGTTCACTTCCCGCGACCCTAATCTCGACTACGGTTCGGTTGGTCATCCCGACCAGTCGCCGCTCGATCATGGCGAAATCACAGGTCAGCCGTACGTGCCAAACATGACGCGCGAGTACTACGGTGAGGCGATCGCCAAGTGCAAGCAGGCGATTCAGGACGGTGAAGTCATTCAGGTCGTCTTCTCACAACGACTTTCAAGACGGACGCCAGTGAAACCGTTCGATATGTATCGCTCGCTCCGCGCAATCAACCCATCGCCGTACATGTTCTTCCTCGAACTGGACGGTTTTGAAATCGTTGGCGCATCGCCTGAACTTCTAACTCAGGTAATCGACGGCAAGATGGCGGTTCACCCAATCGCCGGAACACGTCCAAGAGGCACAACGCCTGAACACGATGACGAACTCGAAAAAGAGCTCATCAGCGATGAAAAAGAGGTTGCAGAACACGTAATGCTTTTGGACCTCGGACGTAACGATGTCGGGCGTGTTTCGAACCCCGGAAGCGTCGACGTTGAACAGAGCTTCGAGATCGAAAAATACTCGCACGTGATGCACATCGTGTCGCACGTAACGGGTGATCTATCCGACAAGTACGACATGTTCGATGCGATGAAGGCAGCGTTCCCAGCAGGAACTGTTTCTGGCGCGGCTAAAGTACGAGCGATGCAATTGATCGCGGAGCTAGAACCCGACAAACGTGGACCCTACTCAGGAGCCGTCGGCTACTTCAGTTTCACAGGGAACATGGATACCGCTATTTCTCTCCGAACCATGATTATGAAAGACGGAGTTGCATATCTTCAGGCCGGCGGCGGAATCGTTGCCGACAGCGATACCCAGACCGAGTACGAAGAAACACTTCACAAGATGGGCGCACTGATGCGAGCAATCGACCACGCCGAGGAGTCGGCTGGTGTCTAGCCCAGTCTTCACCACAACAAGTGAAGGTTTCGCCCACGCATCGTTGACCTACGATGTTGTGCCGGTTCGTGCCGTGATCGAATCGCCTCTGATTACTCCTGTAGACGCTCTTCGCAGGCTGCGAACGGAAGGTGAATCTTCGTTCATTTCCGAATCGGTTTCTTCAGAAATCGGCGCATCCCGCTACTCGTACGTATGCCCCTCAGTCGAGAACATCATTCGCACCGGAAAATCAGAATTCTTAGGTGACGTGAATCCTCTATCGAATTTGCGATCACAGTTTGCGAATCGCAACGTTGCCCCCCTTGATGAACTGCCAGCGTTAGTGACTGGTGCGTTCGGATTTGTGTCGTATGAAGCGGTTCGGCACTTCGAGCCGTCAGTGGGTGAGTTGCCTTCCGACCCAACAGAATCTCCAGTTTCAGCAATGGCAATCCCGAGCGAACTCCTAGTTTTCGACAACGCCCTTAATCAGCTGCACATCATCGTGTTTGCGTCGAAGTCACAGTCGTTCGAATCTGCACAAACTCGAATTTCTCAAATTGCTGAATCTTTAGCCGAACCAACGCCAAGCGAAATATCACGCGAAACGTCCCGTAGCCCTCAATTCGAGACAGCACCCGAACCGTCCTCCCCAAAGCGTACGCAGTACACCGAAATGGTGAGGCAAGCACGTGAAGCGATCATCGATGGCGAATTAATTCAGGTCGTTCTCGGTCAGCGTGTGACGATTGAAACCAAAGCAGATGCAATCGACATATACGAACAGCTTTCTTCGATGAACCCATCGCCGTACATGTACATGATTGATCTCGTAGACATGCAACTAATCGGTGCTTCTCCCGAACTGCTTCTTCGCTCGACGAACGGAACGGCAGCCGTTCATCCAATAGCTGGTACTCGACCACGGGGTGCAACTGAGGAAGAAGATCTTCAAAACGAAGCCGATCTACTATCGAACGAAAAAGAATCTGCCGAGCACGTGATGCTGGTCGATCTCGCTCGCAACGATCTCGGCAGAGTATCCAAGCCCGGAACCGTAAAGGTCACATCCCTAAAACACGTCGAGCGCTACTCGCACGTGATGCACCTTGTTTCACGAGTCGAAGGCGAGTTGGTCGACGATAAAGACGGCATCGATGCGTTCGAATCAGGGTTTCCGATTGGAACGCTGTCGGGTGCTCCTAAGATTCGATCGATACAGCTAATCGCCGAACTCGAGCCTGAAGGACGTGGACCCTACTGCGGAGGCATCGGCTGGTTCGCACCGAACGGCGATGTCGATACCGGAACGATCATCAGATCGGTCGTTCTACGCAATGGCACAGCCCATGTTCAAGGCGGAGCGGGAATCGTATTCGATTCCGATCCCGACGCCGAAAATCTCGAATCAATCCAGAAGGCGAAAGCGCCATTGTTGGCGATAGCACGTGCCGAAACAACTCAAGATCATTATTGGCGAAGCGACGATCAGTCTTCACCCGAAATACCACAGCCTGCGACAATGCAGTTCATTGGCGACTAATTCAAATGCTTCTACTAATCGATAACTACGACAGCTTCACATACAACCTCTTCCAGTACCTTTCCGAACTTGGAGCCGAGGTCGAAGTGGTCCGCAACGACAAAGCAACCATCGAGCAGCTTGCGGCACTTAATCCCGAACGAGTCGTCGTCTCACCGGGACCTTCAACGCCTGACAATGCCGGTATTTCGGTCGATGTCATCAAGCACTTCGCCGGAAAAGTTCCGGTTCTTGGTGTTTGCCTAGGTCACCAGTGCATCGCCCAGGCGTTCGGTGGCGTAGTGACAGGTGCAGGTGAAATTCGACATGGAAAAACATCTCCTATCAACCACTCTGGACAAGGCGTGTTCGCCGGACTTCCTCAGCCGTTCGAGGCTGTTAGATATCACTCATTGGCGGTAGAACAAGAGACTGTCCCCGACGTGTTCGAAGTCACCGCCAGCACCGAGAACGGCATAATCATGGGAATCAAGCACAAGGAACTCGACGTCGAAGGCGTGCAGTTCCATCCCGAGTCGATCATGACTGAAGCAGGGAAAGAACTACTCCAAAACTTCCTCGACAAGCCATCACCCGTAACCGGCCAATAGCCAGTTTTCACACAGCCCACAATCCCGACTCCCAACAACAATCAATTCAGACCCAAAGAACCAAACTGAAGTTAAAAAGATGAATATTCAACAGGCTATACAGGCGGCGGTCGAAGGTACTGATCTTGAGCAAGATCAGGCGGCCGACGCCATGCGTGAAATTATGGCTGGCGAAGCCACCCCGGCTCAGTTCGGTGCGTTCGTCACTGCTATGCGGATGAAAGGCGAAACCCCTTCCGAAATTGCTGGCATGGCAAGCGTTATGCGAGAGGTTTCGCTCCACGTCGATACTGATGTCGACATGATCGACACGTGCGGCACGGGCGGCAGCGGACTCAACTGGTTCAACATCTCAACAGCCTCCGCATTTGTAGTCGTCGGAGCGGGTGTGCCGGTCGCCAAGCATGGCAACCGAGCGATGTCGGGTTCGACAGGCAGTGCCGACGTTCTTGAAGCTCTAGGAGTGAACATCACTCTCGGTCCGGAAGGCGTTAAAAACTGCTTCACCAAATCTGAAGTCGGATTCATGTTCGCCCAGGCGTTTCACCCTGCAATGAAGTTCGCAGGTCCTCTTCGACCGCAGCTTGGGATACGGACGATATTCAACTTTCTGGGTCCACTAACGAACCCTGCCGGAGTAAAGCGACAGGTGATCGGTGTGTCCGATGCTGCGTTCGCCGAGAAAATAGCCAAAACTCTTGAAATTCTCGGCACTGAGTATGCATTCGTGGTGAACGCCGAATCAGGTGCTGACGAAATCGATATCGAAGGACAAACGCTGCTTTACCAAGTGAACAAAGACGGCCTAAAACGTCGCCGAACCCGACCCGCTGACTTCGGACTCCAAGAAGGTCTTCGAGAACACTTGACGGTCGAATCTACAGCAGAATCTGCTCAGATCATCAAAGACATCTTCGCCGGGGCAGGAAGCGGTCACAACCCGCCTATCGCACCCGAGACTTCACGCCGAAACGTCGTCGTTCTCAACTCAGCAGCCGCTCTTATGGCGGCTGGAAAAGCAGTTGCGTTCCAAGAAGCAGCAGCGATGGCTCAGGATTCAATCGACTCAGGTGCGGCTCAAGAAAAACTAACTTCGTTAGTCAAAGTAAGTCAGGCACAGTCTTGATCGAAATACCAGGCATTCTCGGTGAGATCGTAGAAAAGCGACTTGTCTCGATCCAGCAAGCCAAGAAAAAACGCCCCGAGTCGGAATTGCGATTAATTGCCGAAAATGCGAGCGTTCCACTGTCGTTGCAGCGAAGCATCGCTTCGAAGAGCGGAATATCTCTAATCGCTGAAATGAAAAGATCTTCACCATCGGCAGGATCGCTCGATCCCGATCTCGACCCAGCGCATCGAGCCGGACTCTACAGCAACGCTGGTGCAGCTGCGATCTCAGTTCTAACTGAACCCGATTACTTCTCAGGTTCTATCGAGGATCTGGCCGCTGTTTCGATAATCGCTCGCGCCTCTCGTGTGCCTGTGTTGAGAAAAGACTTCATCGTCGACGAATACCAAATTCACGAAGCAAGAGCCGCCGGAGCCGACTGCATCCTCCTGATAATCGCCTGCCTCGACCCAAAACAGTACGCCGATCTATTTGCAGTTTCGACAGCGATGGGAATGGACGTATTAGTCGAAGTTTTCGACGAGCCCGAACTCGATATAGCGCTAACTGAAGTCGACCCTCACATCGTCGGAATAAACAATCGCAATCTCAAAACACTGAAAACCTCGCTCTCAGTGTTCGAAACTCTTGCCCGGAAAATACCGGACGATCGGATTCGAGTCGCAGAGAGCGGAATGAAGGATTCTGGCGACGTTGAGCGCATGGGCTACGCCGGCGCGAAAGCCGTGCTGGTTGGCGAGTCGTTGATGAAAGCCGGAAACGACGTAAGCGAACTAGCCGAGGCAATGGCCGCCGTGGAAGTCGGGTAGCTCAGTGTCGAGCTCAACAAAAATCAAAATTTGTGGTCTACGCAGCGCAGAAGCCTCAATTGTGGCGTCTGATGCCGGAGCGGATTTTCTCGGATTCAACTTTGTTGAGGGAGTACGTCGCCAGATTCAACTTGCCGATGCTACGCAAATACTGACGGACTACCGAGAAGGCAGAAATACACCGAACCGTCCCGGGTTAGTGGGTCTGTTTAGGGATCAGGACGTCTACGAAGTGAACGAAACAGCTCGTAATCTCCAACTCGACTATCTCCAGCTGTGCGGCGATGAAGACGATGAGTACATCTCGAAAGTAGAACTCCCCGTTTTCAAGCAATTATTTGTCAAACAGGGAAGCACTCCATCGGACGTCGATGAAATGGTTTCGCCTTTTCTTTCAGACGGTCACGGAATCGTCCTCGATAGTTTCACCAAAGGCGCACTCGGTGGATCAGGAAAATCGTTCGACTGGGCCAGTGCCGAAAGGGTAGCCAATCGTGAGAAAGTTTTCCTCGCAGGCGGGCTCAATCCCGAAAACGTCCAGAGCGCAATCGAACAGCTGGCACCTTGGGGCGTAGACGTTGCGAGCGGCGTAGAAACCGACGGCGTGAAAGATCCCGATCGCATTCGAGCGTTCATTGAAGAGGCACGTAACGCCTAAATTCGTGAATCCGTCGAAACGCCTAGTCCCCTGAAACGGGTCCATTCGACTGGCTAATTTCCAACTGCCCGGCGTAGACTGCTGCGGCATTCGAAACTCTCACGCCCGATCACACACATGTCGGGCAATACAAAATTCTGGAGTACCGATCTCAATGGCCGACAAACTGCGAATGGCTCAGTACGGAACGAAGCACGGACACGCTGAAGGCGTTTTACAGGTTATGCTCGACCACCCAGAAGTCGAAGTAGTAAGCGTTTTCGAGCCAGATGAAGCACGGCGATCACAGGTCGAAAACAGCGACAGCGCATTTGGCAAAGTCGAGTTCGTGGACGACCCATATGAGTTCCTCGATGACCCATCGGTGGTGTGCGTAACATCCGAAGGAACAAACAAAGAAAGCCTCGGATTCACCGAAGAAATCGTTTCAGCCGGAAAGCACGTGTTCTACGACAAACCCGCTGGCAACGACTACAGCCGATTCGAAAATATCGTTGAAATCGCCCGTGCCCAAGACACGATGCTCCAAATGGGCTACATGTTCCGCAAGCACGATGGCTTCGAACGAATCGCCAACTGGGCACGTTCAGGCTTTCTCGGTCACATATTCCAAGTTCGAGCCCACATGTCGACCTCGCTCCCAGAGAAAAACCCAGAGGGAATTCAAACCGGCAAAGAAGGGGTTTCTCACTTCAAAGCCGGCGTAATGTACGACCTCGGTGGGCACATGCTCGATCAGGTCGTGTGGATACTCGGTCGACCCAATAAAGTCTCTCGATTCTTCCAGAATTCCGCCTCAGAAACCCGCGAAATGATGGACAACACGCTCGGCGTGTTCGAATACAGCAACGCGATTGCAACAGTCGATATCGCCGCGATCGAAGTAAAGCCGATGGCACGTCGATTCGAGGTTTACGGAACGAAAGGCACCGCAATCATGGAGCCGTTCGAGCCTGCCGATACGATCAACCTCACTCTCGAAGAAGATCAGGGCGAGTACAAAAAGGGCATCAACGTGATCAAGATCGAAGATCGTGCACGCTACGTCGATACGTTCGCCGAACTCGTGCGAAACATCAAAGGCGAATCTGAGCAGCTCCGCACCCTCGATCATGAACTCCTAGTACAAGAGACCCTAATGCGTGCCACCGGTGGCCTAGCCGGGTAGACGCTCAAACCTATACAACGGTTCTCCCTCCCAGAGTGGGAGAGAGTTAGTGGGTGGGAGACTGCGACGCGTGACTGAGTCGTCAGACGACGATGGAACCAAACGCCAACGCGGAGCCGAGTCATCCGATGACGAGCGCGACCAACGGTCCCCCTTCCAGATGGAAGGGGTTAGGGGTAGGAGAATTGCGACGCGCGACCAAGTCGTTCGACGACGCCCGGAGCTAACGCAAAACGCTACCCGTGGGCGCGAACGTCGACACCTTCGGGCCAAGCGACTTTGAAAATGGCAGCCGTCTTGAAGATGGCACCTTCAATCGTCGCCTCGCGAAGAACGCATCGGTACATGTTTGCACCCGATAGATCAGCGTTCGATAAATCCGCCCCAGTGCAATTCGTGCGGTAGAGCGTCGCCTTCTTCATCGACGCGCCAGAAAGATTAGCCCTTCTAAGACTCGCCTCGGAAAACACTGCCTCATCGAGATTCGCACTGGAAAAATCAGTTCGCTCTAACAAAGCCCGAGAGAAATTTCGGCCTCGCAGATCGCGCCCCGAGAGATCGGCACCCCTCAGATCCAGCTGCTCTGGAGAATTCGCACGATGCCATGCGCTCAAATCTTCGGCTGATCCGTTAAGCACATCAAAATGTTCCTGATTCATCCGACGATTATGTGGGCATACTCGCCCTGAGTCGAATTTGATCGTGAAGATTTCATCGTTTTTCTGATGAAGCGCTCAATGTGCGAGATTTTGAAACACCTTTGAAACACGTTTCGGTTAACTTATATTGAGATCGTTTGGTTAGAGGCTATGCCTCCGCTATCCGTCAGCGCAGTTCGCACGTAAAATGCTCGCTGCGCTAATGAACGACTGATTGTCAGAATCAACGAATCTGACCATCACGGTGCCAGCAAGAAAAAATGCACGAGGAAGTAATAAATGCCTTACATAGCCGAATATATTTGGATCGATGGCACCGAGCCGACCGCTAAGTTGCGATCAAAGGCACAGGTGCTCGCAGATAATAAAGAGCCAGGAATCTGGGGATTCGATGGTTCATCGACCAACCAGGCAGCAGGCGATCAGTCTGACGTAGTTCTGAACCCTGTCCTAGTTGTCCCTGACCCGATTCGCAAGGGCAAAAACAAGCTCGTCATGTGCGAAACCTTGCTCACCGACATGACGCCGCACCCAACCAACACCCGAGCAAAGTGTGCGGCATCTGCTGAACAGCACGCCGATCTCGACACTTGGTTTGGTCTTGAACAGGAATACACCTTCTTCGAAGGCATCGCTCCTCTCGGCTGGCCTGACAACGGCTTCCCTGCTCCTCAGGGCGGATACTACTGTGGTGTTGGCTCCGACGAAATTTTCGGGCGTGAAGTTGTAAACGCTCACCTCGAAGCATGTATCGAAGCAGGGCTTCACATTTCTGGAATCAATGCTGAAGTAATGCCCGGACAGTGGGAGTTCCAGATCGGCCCAATCGGTGCTCCACTTATCGGTGACGAAATGTGGCTCGCTCGATGGTTGCTCTACCGAATCGCTGAAGACTACCTCGGTCCTAAGGGCATCCCGATTTCTGCAACCCTCGATCCTAAGCCTGTAGCAGGTGACTGGAACGGCGCAGGTTGCCACACCAACTTCTCGACAAACGAGATGCGTGAATCTTTCGACAAATGTGTAGAAGCTGCCGAATCACTCGGCGCACCCGGAAAGCCGGAACTTCACATCGCCAACTACGGCCCTGGCGTTGAACTTCGACTCACCGGTGCTCACGAGACACAGCGTTTCGACGAATTCTCATTCGGCGTATCCGACCGTGGCGCTTCGATTCGAATTCCTTGGCAGGTTGAAAAGGCCGGCAAGGGTTACATCGAAGACCGACGACCAAACGCCAACGTTGACCCATACGTGGTTAGCCAGTTGATCATCGACACCGTCTGCACAGCAGCCAAGTCGTAATCGACTAATCGCAAAAGCGAACTACAAAAAGGGGATGGCTTCGGCCGTCCCCTTTTTTTGTTTGTCGTTCGATAGCCAACTCGTGACTTCCCGAGCGTGGTCATCGGAGTCGAGGGATCTGGGGCGAGGTCGAGTGCTTCGGCCGGTTGACGGGGCTCGCCATGACCGGCCCATCCGCCGAAGATCCCTCCACTTCGCTACCGCGGAATTTACCCCGATGTAAATCGGGGGTCGGGATATTAGGTGCGGTTCCAGCCTAGTTCCTTCTCCCCGCGGGAGAAGGTTAGGTTGAGGGGGAACGCGGAGTCGACAGATAACGCTCAAGAGCCAACAACCGACTTCCCGAGTGCATCCGAGGGATCTGGGGCGGGGATGCGACGCGCTCATTCACAAGAGATCAACCATTCAACAAGGCTCCACCGTGATTGCCACGTCGTTCGTGCCTCACTTCTCGCAATGACAATGCAGAACGCTCTAACCTCCAACAAACCGTCCCAACTCACTAGGGGATCAGATATCCTCGGCGCCATATCGACCATCCCCATCATTCGAACGTTCATCCGGTAACCGCAATAATCTCCAAAATTCGCAATATTCACTACGGCTGGATAGTCGTTCTCGGCACCGCGCTCATGCTCTTCGGTGGCGCAGGCTCACGATTCTCGTTTGGCGTATTTCTCAAACCAGTCACAGAAGAATTCGACTGGAGCCGTGGCTCTCTCGCAGGTGCGCTTGCGATTGCAGGATTAGCAACAGGCGGCTTGCGCCCAGTAGCAGGTCTACTAGCCGACAAATACGATCCCAAAATAATCGCTTCAATTGGCGTGCTCATCGGCGGACTAGCACTCTTTGCAATGTCGCAGGTTCAGGAACTCTGGCAGGTCTACCTAACGTTTATCGTCATGGGAATCGGGTTCACCCTCGCATCGCCCGGAGCCGTGGCGAAAATCATCGGAGCATGGTTCACCAAACGACGTGGACTCGCAATGTCGATTGCCGGAACCGGCTCGGCCGCCGGCGAAACAGCACTCGTCCCAATCGCAGCCGTATCAGTCGCCTACATCGGCTGGCGAGAGGGTTACATGATCCTCGGTGCGATTCTGCTCGTGATGATATTGCCTCTTGTATTTTTTCTACTGAAAAGCAGACCCGGCCCAGGTCAACACGCCGATGGATACGTTGAAGGCGAAGTCATCGCCGACGGGGCAGACTTCAGCAAAGGATCTGCTGACCCCAACGTCGGAATGTCGCTCGGTCAGGCATGTCGAACAGGACTCTTCTGGCGACTCACGATTGGCTTCTTCATATGAGGCTACACAATGGGCTTCGTGAATGCCCACTTCGTTGCCTACACGACAGATTTAGGCGCTACGGCAGTTCAAGGTGCGGGTGCACTTGCGACTGTCGGAATAGCCGGACTCGCCGGTGGACTGAGCTTCGGATATCTCGCCGATAGATTCGGACGCCGACCTTTTCTCGCCATTTCGTATGGAATGCGAGCGCTCGGCTACATCGTTCTGCTGATGGCGACCAGTCTTCCGATGGCGATTCTTGGAGTCGTGATTATCGGCAGCTCGTGGACATCAGTAATTTCTCTCACGGGCACGGTTACGTCTGATGAATTCGGACTTCGCCGTCTTGGCACGATATACGGAACGATGTTCATGGTCATGCCGTTCGGAGCTTCAAGCGCAGTCTGGCTCGCAGGCAAGATTTACGACACAAACGGCAACTATGATCTCGCCATGTGGATCAGCCTCGGTATGGCTCTAATAGCAGCCACCGCAATCGCCATGCCAAGCACCGGCATCTCAAAAAAGCTCTGGCCACAAACGCCACAGGCTGAGTAGGCTATTCCAAACTAGCGACTGCACGGCATGCTTGGTGGAGTTCGAGGAGAGTCGGGTAGTGGCTGAACACCTGAGTGATTCAGTGACGGCCGGTTAACGAAAACCTTGTGTAGACCTCACGTATTCGACTCGTAACGCAATACCGTGTGTGCAAATATTCCCGGTATGAGTAATCATATATCGACTTCGAATGTGCTTGAATGCTCTGGTTTGCAAAAGACGTTCAATGGCAATGTTGCGGTCAAGGATGTCGGTTTCCATATCGACGCTGGTGAGACGTACGGACTCTTGGGTCCCAACGGGGCAGGCAAGACCACCTGCATTTCAATGATCTGTGGAATTCTTCAACGCGACTCCGGTGATATTACGGTTTGCGGAGAGCCGTTGGACATCGGATCGGTTACGGCCAAATCGTCCATTGGATTCGTTCCTCAAGATTTGGCACTTTATCCGGACCTATCTGCCCGTGAAAACATGATGTTTTTCGCGAGGTTGTACGGACTGTCAAAGACGACGCTGCGTAGACGAGTTGACGAAGTTATTGAATTGGTTGGTCTGACCGAACGCGCCGACGACCAAGCGACCGAGTACTCAGGCGGAATGAAGCGTCGCCTCAATATCGGTATCGGCCTTCTCCATGAGCCTAAGCTGTTAATTCTGGATGAACCGACTGTGGGCGTCGATCCGCAAAGTCGAAACGCTATTCTCGAGAGCATACAGCGACTCAGCTCTGAGGGGATGGCGGTGCTTTACACAACCCACTACATGGAAGAAGCTCAGCGACTCTGCGATAGGATCGGGATCATCGACCGTGGTGAACTCAGGGCAGAAGGCTCACAACGAGAACTGGTGAGCCTTGTTGGAGAACGAGATAAAATCAGACTCGAATCGGCGAGCGGGCTTGAGTCAGCGTCAACGGCGTTGCGGGGACTCAACGGCATCGTCGAAGCTGCCGTGGAGAATGAGGGGCTCAGTCTGATAGTCGATGATGCGAGGAGCCTCTTGCCGCAGATCATCGCTAAAGTCGCCGAATCTGGTGCCGTGATCACCAATGTTGCGGTTACAGAACCCGATCTGGAAACCGTGTTTCTGCATCTCACTGGCCGAGCGCTAAGGGACTAGAGAATTGCGTTCCGCATTCATCATCACGATAAAGGACTTGAAGCAACGAGCAAGAGATCGATCTGCTTTGCTGATGGTCTTCGTCATTCCGCTCGCTCTTGTGCTGATTTTTAGCCAGGCACTTGCAGGTGTTACCGGATCGCCATCTGAACTAAAATTCGTCTTTGCGGATCCCGATAAATCTGAAATCGGCACCGTGTTCCATGACCAGGTTCTGAAGACTCTCGAAGCTGACGGACTGATTACGCTGTCGCTGGCAGTCACCGAAGAAGAGGCATCGGGGGCCATCGCTGCGGGCGATGCGGGCGCGGCCATCGTTATTCCATCTGGCTTCGAGGAATCGATATATTCGGGTTCTCCCGACGCAATCCAGGTGATCGGCCATGCCGATGCGTTCCTAAGCCCCCTGGTAGCGAAGGCTATCGCCGACTCGTTTGCATCAGAGCTAAACACGTTGATCATTTCTGCAGCAGCGGCCGGAGTAGACCTTGCCGATGCTGGTGCTCTCGGTAGGATCGCCGGTGAAATCGCTCTGACAAAAGGGATTGTCACCATCGACGATTTCAGCGCTTCACGAAAAGAGTTGGATGCAACAACGTTCTATTCGGCGGGGATGGCTATTTTCTTTGTTTTCTTCTCAGTTCAGTTCGGCATCACCAGCCTGATCGAAGAACGTAACCGTGGAACTATGCCGAGGCTAATTGCCGCACCGATTCCCACATGGTCGATCCTTGCCGGGAAGGTGCTCTCAACGTTCGTTGTCGGAGTGATGAGCATGGCAGTGCTGGTCGTTGCCAGCACGTTTATAGTCGGCGCTGAATGGGGTGATTTGGTAGGAGTGACTGTACTCGTGCTCTTGGCAGTGTTGTCTGCTATGGGAATCATGACGTTGGTCGCCACAGTGGTCAGGACTGCGGAACAAGCCGGAAACGCCCAGGCGATTGTTGCCGTAGCGATGGGCATGCTGGGAGGCACATTCTTCCCTGTCGCACAGATAGGCGGTCTCATAGAAAAGGTAAGCCTGTTGACCCCGCATGCATGGTTCATGAGGGGGTTGTCTGGTTTGCAAAGCGGAGGAAATCTTGGCGATGTTTGGCAAGAGGCCGCGGCCATCTTGATATTCGCGCTGGTGACAGGCGCTATCGGGTTTGCTCGAGCTCGAAGGTTGGTTGCACCATGAAGGCATTGACGATAGCGGGACTCAATCTACGACGAATGTTTAGAGTCCGCTCGAATATCTTCTTCGTCATTATCATGCCGATGATGCTGATCTTGCTTCTCGGATCGATGTTCGGTGGTACCTCGTCGCCGCGGATAGGTGTTGTAGATGGCAGCAACGGCGTGTTGTCCGCCGACATGCTCGAGCGGATCAACCCCGACGATGAATTGACTATAGAAGCGTTCGATGATGAGGATTCTCTTGTCAACGCTGTAAGCAAAGGTCGCGCCTCCGCTGGACTGATCATCCCATCGAATTACGACAAAGAGCTTAAATCTGGTAATTCTGTATCCGTCAGGTTTATCGCGAGACCCGACACCGGAGGGACGCAGCTCCTAGCTTCGGTAAACAGGGCAATCTCAGGACAGACCGAGATAATCCGTGCTGAAATCTTTGTTGCGCGAGAGCTCGATATTTCACCGGAAGACACAGTGGTCATCGTCCGAGACGTTGCCGCCACGGTTTCGAGGGTCGAGGTAAGATCACGGACCGAAGGGGAAGCGGTGTTTGGAGATGACATCAGTCAGTTCGACCTTGGTAGCTCATCTCAATTGCTTCTGTTCATTTTCCTGGCTTCGTTGACGGGCTCGGCGGCTCTCGTTGAAACAAGACGGTTCGGTGTATCTCGACGTATGCTCTCGACACCCACTCGAATATCGACAATACTGCTCGGTGAGGCAACAGGAAGATTCGCCATAGCGATCATGCAGGGTCTGATCATCATGCTCGGGTCTGCTCTACTGTTCGGTGTCACATGGGGAAACCCGATCGCTGCTGCTGCCGTGATGGCGTCATTCTCTCTTGTCGGTGCAGGGGCCGGCATGTTGATCGGATCCATTGCAAGCAACGATCAGCAAGCTAGTTCGATCGGTCTAGGCCTTGGGTTGGGTATGGCGGCGATTGGTGGCTCGATGGTCCCGCTAGAAATATTCCCGGAAACATTCAGAAAGATTGCTCATGTGACACCTCATGCCTGGGGCAATGACGCTTTCGCCGAATTACTGCAACGAGGGGGATCCTTCCAGGATGTCATAGACGAGATCGGTGTACTCCTCGCATACGCGTTTGTCCTCCTCACCGCAGCAATATTTGCCCTCCGTCGCGCGCTAACTCGCTAGTTTGAAAAAGTTATTCATCGCCCGAATCAGTAGCCAGTTAACCCAAACAGGTATTCGTCTTCTTCGATTCGCCGCTTCAACCGTTCAGCGTTTTCTTTAGCGTCGGCCTTAATGTCTCCAACGGTTCTGTCAGAACTAAATCCAGCGTCCTGTGCGGTTCTCGTACTTGGTATAAATTTCACCAAACTCACGCAGAAGATACGCCTCTTCACGACGAATGACCAAGGCGGTCAACAAAGCGACGCCGAAGAACACCGAAACCAGTATCGCCATACCGTTCAACGCAATCGCCAATCCCGCAGCGATCAATAGAAATCCTGAATAGATCGGATTTCGAGTGCGCTTGAACGGACCCGAAGTAACTAGCGTTTCCGTAGGCTCCCCCGGTTCAGGATGCTCGCCGTGTCGTCGCATCGTGACCCACGACCAGTAAATCAATAGGACTCCGACCGAAATCAGTATCAAACCAATAACGAGACCGATCGTCCCGCCAATGACTTCGCCGCGCCAGATGAACACATGAATCAGTGCACCAAGAAATACGGGCGTGAAGAAAATTACAGGAGGCAACGTCGGGAGTTTTAGCTCAGCCTTGCCCCACGCTCGGTCTTGGCCGTCATCGTCTTGCCTATTTCCGTTACCAGCCAACAGTTGCTCCTCTGCCAGAACTCAAACGCACTACAGCCCCTGCATCGCAGACGCAGGATCAAGTATGACATCGGCCGCCACTAAACGGTCTTGCAGCTCTTGGATCGATACGCTTCGGTTGTTGCCGCCTGTCGAGGAAGCCATCGCCGCTGCGACGCCCGCAGCCTGTCCCATGCCCATCGAATTCGCCGTGACCCGACTCGATGCCAAGGCTTCAGAAGTAGCTGAGTGACAGCGACCCGCCACCCAAAGATTCTCGACTCCTTGAGGAAGCAATGTTCGATAGGAAATATCGTACGGTGGCACGACAGGTTGCTCGTGATATCCAGCAGTGTCCTCGGGATGGCGATCTATTCGCCATGCACCCAACACCACAACGTCGTCCTGACGTTTCGCAGTTCGAATATCGTCGCCAGTCAGCATGTAGTCGCCAACTATCCTGCGCGATTCCCTAGAACCCGCAGTCGGACCACTGGTGAAGAAGTAGGCGTCTTTGAACTCTGGCAACGCCTCTTTCCAAAGTTCGAACATGGTCCAAGCGTCTTTACGGCCTTGAATTTCGGCGTTGGTCCAGTCGTTCGGTTTGGTCGCATCACCGGGAGTACGGATCACGTTGAAGTAGATATCTCTACCCGAAAAAGTTGCGGGCCACGGACCTCCATAGAGTCCGATCTTGCCTTCCGCACGTGCCTTTTCCAGAACAGCCGCACACTTGCGACGAAGCTCGAAAGTGAGTTCCACAAATCCGATTCGGAAGTGGAGACTCATCGGTTGCAACGACTCCGCAACTTCGTATGGAGCACCCGCCCAAGCGGCAACGTCGGCATCGCCAGTTGAATCGATAATGTTCTTTGGTCTGATCGCAACGAGACCGTCTTTGTTGCTAACGACCAAGGTGTCGATTCGATCACCGTCCATGATTACGTCGGAGACCTGCGTGTGAAACAGCGGCGTTACGCCCGACTCGATCAGCACATCGTCCGAAGCCTTTTTGAAAAGCTCCGGGTCAGTCCGAGGAATCACACGATCAGGATGCTTTTCGACTTCGGTGAAATCGCCGTTCACGTTGTAAATGAGATTCGGAGCCTGTCCCGGCTCGGCAACGCCCATACGTTCGAGCATCTCGAAAACTAGACCGCCAACAACTGGTCTTCCGGTCTCTTCATAGACGAATCCGTCGAATGCCGATCCGATGATGTTCGTAAAGAACCCACCGGCGAATCCCATCCGATCGACAGCCATAACCGATGCGCCGTTCCGAGCCGCACCGACGGCAGCCCCGATGCCAGCCAGCCCAGTTCCGCAAACCAGAACATCAGGCTCAGCAACAACAGGCAATGACTTTGTGTATTGGATGTTTGGCATTGATTTGCTAACTCGCCTAGATCGAACCCCCTCTAACTCGTCAAACTTTCGCCAAAGCGTCCACTCTCGCGCTCTCGCAATGCAACGTTCACGCGAAGCTTCTCTAGCGTCTGCTGAAGCGTCAATTGCCCTTGCGGAACCTCGTGATCGTCAAAGAACGCAATCACATCAGCGGCCTGCTCAGGCTTGCTCAGCGAAGTCACACCCGAAAGCATTCGAACGATCGAGTTCGCAGGGAAGTCCTTGTTGATCTTCTCCCAGTTCGACTTCACAAACTCCCAAGCCCGGAAGCCCTGTTCCTTGTTTCGCATGCAAACAGCCAACAGGTACGGAGCATCCTGAGTTCGAATCGTGCCATCCAGCGTCATCGCCATAGTTCGATCTATCTCGGCTTCGCCCGGGAACGCCGATAGAGCCGACTGGTATCGTCGTTCTTCCTGTGGCGTGCTTGGATTGTGGTGCTTGTCCAAGAACACTTCGTACTGTGCCGAATCGCCCTTAGAGGCAACAATGCCTGTCGCAGCGGCGGCAATGTTCGGCTCAACCGAACCGGCATCGACCAAGTAAGAATCGTGCAAATCGCCAGCGTTCTTAAGCGCAAGGTCATCGTCACCGACGTTAGCCAGCAATCGAATGAACAAACCGCGTAGTTCGAGATCACGGGATGAGTTGCTGTCGGAAGGCTCCCATCCAAGTCGATCCAAAGCTGGCTGAGCCAAATCACGAACCGCAGCCTTGTACTGCAACTTCGCTTCGCCTTCGACCAACTTGTCGAGACCGCTCAAGCAGCCGGAAAGAACCGTCCACACGTCGAGATCAGTCTCAGGCTGGAAGCTTCGAGCGAAATCCAAGAAGTCGGTAGCCGAAGTACGCCCTGCCATAACCGACGACCATGTGTCATCGACCAATCCGTATCGTTCGATAGGAGTGAGGTTTTCGAACATGCTGCCCGAAAGAGCTTTGAGCATCTCAGGCGAGTAGCGAGCCCGGAAGAATCCACTTCCGCCTGCGTTCGCAGTCGCCCACTCTGCTGGCGATTCCAATGCAATATCGGCCGATTTATCTTCGAGCAAGAACCGAATTTCTTCGACTCCCGAAGCAGTACCAACCTTCAGCACTACTGGAACTGACCAGATCGTGGTGTCGGCTTCTTCGCCTTCGGTGTACAGGAATCGATCCTGTGAAAGTGAAATCGTCGAGCCATCTTCCGAAATCGAAGCGCTTACCAGCGGGTAGCCCTTCTGGAAAATCCACGAATCCATAATCCGACGTGCTGGCTGCTGAGTAACGTGCTCAATCGCATCCCACAGGTCGTTGGTTTCGGTGTTTCCGTACTTGTGCTTGTTCAGGTAGTAGGAAATTCCGTCCTTGAACTCGTCCTCGCCCAAGTACTGCTCGAGCATTCTCAGAACCGATCCGCCTTTTTCGTAGGTCAAAAGATCGAACATGCCTTCAGCATCTTCTGGCGAGTTCACTTCGATCTCGATAGGACGTGTGTTCGCAAGTGAGTCGACATCGAACGCCATCGAACGTTCAAGACTGAACTGGTTCCATCGGCCCCATTCGGCGTTGAAGTTATCGGAACACATAGTTGCCATGAACGTTGCAAACGCCTCGTTCAACCAAATTCCGTTCCACCACTCCATCGTCACGAGGTCGCCAAACCACATGTGAGCGATTTCGTGAGCAATAACGTCGGCGACCCGAAGCAATTCAGGCTCGGTCGAGCGTGACTTGTCGACGAGTAGCAGCACTTCTCGGTAGGTAATACAACCGAGGTTTTCCATCGCCCCAAAGGCAAAGTCAGGCACGGCGACCATGTCGAGTTTTTGGCCCGGATATGGAATTCCGTAGTATTTAGAGAAGAACTTCAGGGCGAACGCACCAGCCTCAAGCGAGTAGTCGGTGAGGTGCCCTTTGCCTATCGGGTGAACGATTCGCAGCGGAACGCCATCGACGTCGACCGGATCGGTAGCTTCGAACGGACCAACGATGAATGCGACCAAGTAAGTCGACATCACCATGGTGTCTTCGAACAAAATCGACTTTCGTCCGTCGCCAAGATCGGTAGTTGCAATATCAGGACCGTTCGAAACAGCGAACTCATTTTCTGGAACGACAAGAGTCACGCCAAAAGAAGCCTTGAACGCAGGTTCGTCGAAGCACGGGAACGCACGTCGAGCGTGGGTGCTCTCGAACTGAGTCGTGGCAATCGTGTGCTCAACGCCATCATCGTCGGTAAACACCGACCGGTAGAAGCCGTGAAGCAGGTCGTTCAGAACTCCAGTGAACTTGGCAACGATCGTGTACGGCCCGGTGGCAAGTTCTGAGTCGAACCTCAGAGTCGCCCGCTCCATTTTTTCGTCGTGCTCGATGCCTGAAGCGATCGTCTCGCCGCCAACCGCGTCGAGTACGACTGCTGAAGAAATGATCAGATCAGCAGAGTTGATCTGGATATTATCGGTTCGCTGACCGACCTCTACTTCGATTTCGACAGTGCCAGCAAACGTGGCTTCATCGAGATTGGGTTCGAGGTTTATTCGGTAGTGCGAAGGAACGACGAACGAGGGTAAGCGATGCGGATTAGTCGAGGCGTCTGGCAAGTTTCTCTCCGGTTCATAAAAACGTATCTCCGGAGACTACCGCGCCAACTAGCCCTGCGCTACTGTTCGCGACTGGTCAAATTCAATCCATATGGAGTAACGAATTGGCCATATTGGCTCGCCAGGCTTCAACCGATTCGGGCGTCCATTCGTAAAAGCCCTTGCCGGTCTTCACGCCAAGATCGCCTGATTCGATCTTGTTGAGTAACAGTTGTGGAAGTTTTTGGTCATTGTTGAGCTCAGTAAATGCGTCAACCAAAGTCGAATGAGTGATCGAACTATTTTCAGAAGTGAATGACCCGAATACACCTGTGGTCGCGAATTGCCGACCAAAGCCGTCTCGAACCAGTTCGTCAACTTCCGATGCAGTCGCCTCACCGTTCTCAACTGTCGCCATCGCCTCACGCAGCAGCGATACCTGCAATCGATTGCTGATAAACCCCTGAATTTCAGTACGAACTACCGCGGGTTTCTTGCCAATCAGCTCGTACTCGTCTTTGACCAACGCAACAACACCGCTCGCCGTATCAGGACCCGTAATAATCTCGATACCCGGCAACAAATGCGGGGGGTTGAAGTAGTGAATGCCAACAACTCGCGACGTGCGATTGGTAACCGAACCATAAGCGCTCGGAACAAATGTCGAACTATTCGAAGCGAGTACAGCGTGGTTAGGTGCTGAAGCATCGATATCAGTAAATATCTTCTTCTTTAGTTCGAGATTTTCCGATGCTGCTTCGATTACAAGGTCAGCATTTTTCACCGATTCGCCCAATTCGGTCGATGAAGAAATACGTGCAAGAGCTTGCTCGATCTGCTCTTCAGAGATGCGACCGACAGAGGCGAGTGCGCGTAGTCCCACACGAGCTCTCGATATAGCGTCGCTCAACAAGTTTTCTGAAACATCGTTCAAAAATACCTGCTTGCCGTGAACGGCCAATTCAAGCGCGATGCCATGCCCTAGTAGTCCTGCACCGACAACGGCAACATTCTGAAATTTTGAATCGGTACTCGAACTTTCACTAGTAACGATTTGACCATCGCTCACGCCCGGCACAGCAATCTCTGAAGCCGAAGTTGCCACCGAAATATCAGCGAACAACTCGCCAGCAATAACCTGAACCAGATCCCAACCGATCTGCTCCCATATCTCGAACGGACCTCCAACAGACCAACGACGGCCTATCGAGTTAGTAATCACTCTGTCGACATCACCCGCATCAGCGATCCCCGCCTCAACCAAAGCAACCGACTCGCGATATATCGCCGCCTGCAACTTCAGCGAAATACCTTCGCTAGCTTCAACGTTCATATGAATCGAATCCGTCCTAAAGAAAACGTGCCGCCGGCACTCACACCGAGTAGCCGACTGATCCGTCTTCTCGCATTGGAATGACCTGTAAGTTTCGCGGCTTGTACGGCTGCGACTGGAAGCCCTCGACTTCCAAATCAATACCGATTCCAACGGCGTCGGGAACTGGGATGTATCCGCCATCACGCTGCCACGCCGAGTTGAACATCGCGTTGAACGGCTGTTCATCTTCTTTGGAATACTCCTGCGTAAGGAAGTTCGGAATCGACGTATCGAGACCACAAGCCGCAGCGGTCAACACTGGTCCAAGGAAATTATGAGTAACGACTGCTGAGTGATACGACTCCGCAATTGCAGCGATTTTCTTCACAGCTGTAAAACCGCCAGCTAGACCAAGATCAGGGCGTGCATATTGGCTTCCGCCCAGTTCGAACATTTCTCGGAATTCCCAGATCGAATGCATGCGCTCGCCGTTTGCGACCGGAAGTGTCGTTCGCTGAGCGACTTCGGCCTGCGATTTGATCGAGTCGATCTGCACTGGATCTTCGTAGAACATCGGCTGGAATTCGACCAACTGCTCGGCAAGCGCGATAGCCACCATAGGAGTTAGTTTTCTGTGCATTTCGAGGATGATGTCGCAATCTAGTCCACCACCCTCTCGCATCGCAGCAACGTTCTCACGAGTGTCGTGAATCAGTCGTGGCAACGTCATCGACTGGAAGCCGTCAGGAAGCGGATCTGTCTTGATCGCAGTGAAACCCTGGTCAACCGCCTCACGCGCATTCAGCATTAATCCCTGGGACGTTGTTCCCTGATCAGAAGCGTCAGGTCGAACTCCGCCCATCAACAAGTGAAGGCGAATCTTATTACGAACTTTGCCTCCGAGAAGCTGCCACACCGGAGCATCAAGGTGCTTGCCCTTGATGTCCCACAAAGCAATATCAACTGCGCTCACTGCACCCGATAAAACCGAGCCACGGAAAGGCCCCATTCGGTACATGTACTGCCAATGGTGCTCGATATCAAGTGGGTCTTTGCCGACAAGATAGTCGGCGAACTTCTTCACTACAGCGTCTGTTGCTTCGAGATAACCCCAGCAAGCCGACTGGCCGACGCCAACAAGACCGTTGTCTGTGAATATCCTGACGATCTGGCTGTTACCGGCGAGGATCGATTCAACACGTTCGATTTTCATTTTTTACTCTCTAGCGGTTTTTCCACGCTTCGGACAATTCGGCATGCGGAAGATTCTGTACGGCGACGATCATACTGACTATTTCGACCGAATCTCGGCAATTAGAGCGATTGTTGACTCCATATCGGTGACCCGTGGATGAGATTGGTAGTCAGGGTGACCGTTGTATCGATCAATCAAGATAGGTCGAAGCCCAGCTTGTTCTGCTCCAAAAATATCGGATTCAATCTGATCTCCAACAAAAACTGCCTCGCCTGCTGAGACATCAGCTTTCACAAGCGCAGCTTCAAATATTCGCCTGTCAGGTTTTTCCACCCCCGTTTCGCCCGAAGTAACTGCGAAATCGACGTGACCAGTCAGGCCCATGTCGTCGCACAATCGTTGGCTGGTCGAGTTCATGTTCGACACTACACCTACGCCCAAACCCGACGCTCTTATCCTGTTCAGGCCCTCTATGACGTCAGGAAACAAGGCTATTCGATATTCCTGCTTCCTCACCTCAGACCAAATTTCTCCGGAAAGTGCGAGATCAACTTCATGACCCGCTCCCTGAAGCACCAGTTGCTCGAACCTAGCGAAAAACGCCCATTGTTCGTTCCCGTTCATCGTTCGCACGGGTTTGGTCGCATTTTGGCGAGTCATGAACTCATCTGCCATGTGATACCCAGTGTCGATTCCCGATGCAGTAACTTCTAGCCCAAAGCGCTCAAGGGCCTGAGCCTGTATTTGCTCTCTCGGAGGATCAAACCCTGCCAGAGTGCCGTACACATCGAACAAAACTGCCTTTAGTTCAGACATTCATCGCTCACTTCGTAGCTTTGGTCTTTGGAGCAAATATGTTTCATCTACTTCAATGAACCAATCGGTTGAACGGTCAGCGCACAACCGCCGACCCAACGTGCCCCTGCAGATTTCAACGTGGCAGCTACCGCATTCAAAGTACTTCCCGTAGTAAACACGTCGTCTACTACCAAAATTCGACGATCTGCAATTACACCGACCGAGTCCAAATCCACTTCGAACGCTCCCGAAAGAGCACCGCGCCTTGCAACGGCAGTTGGCTGCTCCGACTGTGGAACAGTATTCGTCGAACGAATCAACAAGTCGCCACGATATTCAACACCCAGACTCTCGGCAAGTTTTTGCGCCAATATCGCCGATTGGTTGTATCCGCGTTCTCGGATGCGTGACTTATGCATCGGCACTGGCACCACGATGTCGAGTTCAGCGCGGCTCATCTGTTCCGTGTTGAACATTCCGCCCAGCACTGAACCGAGCGCTCTCACATCATCGAACTTGAACGCTCGAACAGCCGATCCCATAGGTGATTCGTAAAGATACGAACCGTATAGCCGATCGAGCGATGATCCTTCGATTACGCATCGTGTGCAGGTTCCGGGTTTCGCCAGTGGTTCGGCACATTTCTTGCAAACGTCCTTTGACACAGCAGGAGAGTCAACCAGACAGGCGCTGCACAGCAGTGATCCGTCACGACCGCAATGCACGCAAGTGGGCGGGAAGACCAGATCCAACGCGCCTGACGCTAATTCTCTTAGTGTTGTTATCAATTGGGCATCATCAGATAAAAATCACATTCAAAACGTGCCAACAGACCGTAGACTCACTAGAATAGCGGAGTACCGGGCTGGTGCCTGGTTAATGAACATATTTCCGGTTCGAATTGGGGGATACGTGGAACTTACAATCACCGCCAACAACACGACTGTAACTGAAGCCATCAGGGCATATGCAGAGAAGCGACTCAGCATCCTTGATCGTAGATTCCGTGATCCGGTGCCTGTGTTCCTACAAATACGTAAAGAACAGACCAAGAAGGAAGAAGATCGATACATAGCTGAAGTAACGATCAGACTGACTCGTGGTGTAATTCGAGGCGAGATGCGGGGCGACTCGCCTTACACCGCCGTCGATCACGTTTCCGACACTGTTACTCGGCAAATAAGCCGGTACAAAAATCGCTATTCCGACAAGACACGACGCGCCAGTGAAGGCGGACTCGGTTTAGCAATCGCCGAGCAATTAGCGCAAGAGTCAGTATCTGAAGTTGATAATAGTGGCATTACAACTCTCGAACACGGCCAGCTCGTACGAACAAAACGCCACAAGATGGCATCTGAAACGGTCGAGGACGCAGCCGGTCAAATGGAGCTTCTTGGTCACAATTTCTACGTGTTCCGAAACAAGGAAACCGACGAAATCAACGTGGTGTATCGTCGACACGATGAAGACTACGGCCTGATCGTTCCCGAAGACGTGGAAGCCTAGAACAAGCCAAGTTTGCGCAATGGAATAAGCCGACTCTAGTAGTCGGCTTATTTGTTGAAGACGGTGCTTTTACCTGTCGGCGTATATTCGTAGATCACGACCGGTGTATCAATTCCGTCTGCGATCATCTCTGAGGTCGGGTACACCTGGGTAAGCCCGTTGATATCCATCTTCTCGAACTTCACCAACCCATTTTCTGGATACTTCGCCCGTTCCATCTCGCCGATGTAAACGTACTTCACACCGTATTTATCGAGAGTAGAAATCGCAGTCTGGCGTAGCGGCGTGTCGAAGAATCTATCGACCTCTACACGACGGTTAGAAACCGTCGAAGCGTAGCCAACTCGCTGTTGTCTCTGATGCCAGTCCCAGCCAATAACTGACGGTAGACCGGTGTAGATCGAAACTCGATTGCCCCATCGATACTGATCGCTGAGGCCCTCGATAATCACTGGCGAGCCTTCGATATTCTCCTGCATCCACGTTATTGCATCAAAATCGTACTTCAACGTTAGAGGGCCTTCATGGTCGTTATAAGTAACCGATTCCATGTACGCCATACCGTCGAGAGCCAGACCGCTGAACTCAAATCTCTCGGAGTTTCTATCTCGGGTTCCAAGAACCGGATAAATCATCACGCCGATCACCAATACAGCAAGTCCAGCCATCCAAACGCCACGCGGCGCCCGAACATTGCTGAGTGAAAACTTTCCGGCGACGGCTAGGAACCACAGGAAATAAGCCGAAGCCATCGCAAGCAGTATCCATGCCTGTAGATAGAACTTGAACACTGTATTCATCCGACCGATGTCGTCTTTTACCGTGAACATATCGACCCCGGCTGCGAGTGCCATAGCCATCACGACCATGCCAACCGCCACAAGCGAATATCGCGAGCCGGGCATTCGGGAACCGTAAGCGACCACACCTGCGCCAAGGACAGAAGCACCAACGATAATTACGAATGAGATCGTAGCGAAGCCAGTAAGCGCAAGCGTTGAGACCGATACGGCAACCAGTACGAGCACGATGTGCCATGTCCAACCGCTCGCGCCTGATCCCGGAAGTGGAGCACTCGTCACCCTTGCCAAAGCATCGACGAGTTTCTCTCGCCACATAAACACCAACCAGCTCAGAATCACCAGTAGGAACAACGAGTGGATAACGATGTATCGCCAGAGATCGGTAGTGAACTGGCTTTTTATCACGCCGTTGTTGAACAGTTCGAAATTCGAATGGAACGGCAGGAATACAACGTGCCCGACAACCGCTACAAATACCGCACTCACGCCACCAGCGACAAGTTTTCCAATGAGGGATTTATTGCTCGCCAACAACTGCCCGCCGACTAGGAAACCACCTGCTAATAGGAGTTGAGTCGGAAAATCCCAAGCATTAATAGCCCTGAGCGATCCGATCAAGACGCCAATCACGAACAGACCTGCCAGCGACTCTGCCCAGTGACGCTTTCGACCAATCCTCAGATATGCAGCAATCGTCGCAGCGAACGCCGTTATAGCGATAGGAATCGCAATCAAATGTGCGTGCAAGTCAGCGAACAAGAACGTGAAGAATGGGAACTCGGTGATCTCGTTACCCGGTGATCCTGGAGCCATCATTCTCGAACTACGCCAGAAATCGAAGAACCCGAACTGCCCATCTTGAAACAACGTTCGAGAAGCGCCCTCAAGCACTTGCAGCAGACCGTCGATATTCCCGGCAACAGCCACAAATATGACGGCAGTCAACCCTGCAAATACCGGAGATTTTCGTGACCAGGCAGGGATTCGTCGTGCCCTTAGTGTGAGCTCGGCTAGTCCGCTAACTATGGCGTAGACGCCACCAATCGTGAACATGAACAACAGTGGAACCGCGAGGTTGTAGGCGACCGATGGAACGATACCCGTGAACCGAATCAACGTAGCGATCATGAACTGACCAAAGTAGTAGTAGTTCAAATACCCGCCGGCGTACCAAGGATCGTACGGCGGTATCGTCGAAGATTTCACCACGGCGTTCAGGTAAGCGAAGTCCATCGGCTTCTCGCCACCCTTCCACGGGTGCCAAAGATCGGGATTCGCCGCTCGAATCAGCAAGAACGCAACATACCCAACCAAAAGCAGCAATTCCATCCTGATGAATCGCCGCTTATTAGAACGCAAATGGTTGATGAGATCGCTGCCTGTAGAT
>Ga0233439_10000824_pt1 | contig 42570 bp, 43 predicted proteins | sample SI_123_September_6_FD_182713 | JGI IMG/M metagenome (GOLD analysis project Ga0233439, IMG submission 182713) | Seawater microbial communities from Saanich Inlet, British Columbia, Canada - SI_123_September2016_100_MG | ecosystem: Environmental > Aquatic > Marine > Inlet | place: Canada: British... | reverse complement strand
GAAGAAGTCACCCCGCAGGAGCGTTGGGAGCTTTCGCTAGCGGAGCAATACCACTCTTCTCTCGTCCCAGCGATGGAACTCGGACGCGCATTCATGGAGTACCGAGACAACCATGAAGTGACTCAGCAAGAGCTGGCTCGACGAACCGGAATTACCCCCGGAACAATTCATCATTACGAGAGCCTGATTCGCACGCTCGACCCTGCCCTAGGCGAGCGAGTAAATAGCGGTGAACTGACCTTCAAAGAGGCACGTTCGATCGCTGATATTGACGACCATGTTCGACAGAGAGAAATCGCTCAGCCATTCATCGACGGACGGCTCTCTAGCGTCCACGTCGAGCGCATTGTCGGGCGAGCAAAAACATCGGCGACACTTTCAATCGAAGACATCATTGAAGAGGTTGTAAATGGAAAGCGCGCACCCGAGCGCGAGCCAGAACCGGTTGCAGTAATTCAGCCAGCCATCCCTGTCGAAGCCGACACAGCGCTGATCGAAAACGCAGTGTTGAAAATCGCTGGAGAACTCGATGCAATGCAACTTCAGGTCATACCTGAATACCGACGACTCAAGCTCATTAGCAGTCTTCGAATTCTCGATAGCCGGCTGAAGTCAGCACTAGCAAGTCTTAATGGAGGCGTGGCGGTACGGCAGTCAATTCCAAAACAGTACACCGCAACAACCAAAGTACCGGTGTAGCCCACCGGTTACGACCTGGACAGTCTGCTTATTAGCAGGCGCGAGACATCCAGGTCATTGCGCCAACAGGCACGTAAAACTGAATATCGCGTAGAGACAACTTGATGAAATGCTGAGGTTTGTGCGGACACACAAACCCCACGCCGTTAGAAACCTTTTTGGGCTCTGAAGTTTCTAGTCTAGTCTCCGCTGCGAGCCCATGTGCCCCTCCAATTACGCCTCCGGAGGGGCACAATTTTTTAATGGCAAATGAACGTTGATACCGACCGTAACAGCTTTGCCCACTCGCGAGAACCCCCCAATCGCATCTCAACGGGCATACGGGATTTATCCGGTAACGGATGAACTTCGATCAACTGAATGAAACAGCCGATCGAAAATAACAGACGTTACAGCCCTAATATCCCAGCAGCATTGTCGTGAAGAATCAGCGGTCGAGCTTCTTCGCGAATATCCAATTCATCGAACTGATCCATCCAAGTCACGGGTGAAATGTAGGGATAGTCAGAACCAAACAAAACCTTGTTGCGCAGACGGCCGCCAGCTTCCGCTATCAATTCCTTAGGAATGTAACGAGGGGCCCATCCGGAAAGATCGATGAATACGTTCGGTTTGTGCAAAGCAACCGCAATCTGCTCCTGAATCCACGGCCAAGCAGGGTGAGCCATGATAATCGTCAGCCCCGGGTGCCTTGCGGCGAGTGAATCAAACCCGGGAATCGGGCGTGAATACGCCAGCTCGAATCCACCACCTCCCGGTGTATTCGCTCCGGCTGCTGCGTATCCAGAATGCATCAACACTGGAATTCCCAACTCCTCAGCTTTGGCGAAGAGCGGAGTGAACTGTGGGTCGTCTGGAAAGAACGCTTGATGAATTGGATGGAGCTTTAACCCGCGAAGACCTAGTTCCGTGACGGCACGCTCCAACTCCACAACCGCTGCATTGCCCTTTCTGGGATCGACACTAGCGAAACCCAAGAGCACATCGGGGTGCGCTGCCACCGTTTCGGCAACATAGTCATTTGGATCGGGAAGATCACCGGTTTCTGTCTCAGCATCGACCGAAAATATGACCGCCATAGTGTCGATAGCTCGGTACGTCTCAACCATCTTCGCCACATCATCGGGTTCGTCGGACATACGAAACATTCGACGCAACCCTGGCTCAATTCCGTACTCGGGAATCCCCGGCATTCGAGGGATATGAGCATGTATATCGATGGCTTTCATTTTCAATTCCTGATTAGTGCGATTCAAGCTCGAATTTCTTGAAAAGAACTGCGAGCTACCCCACGACCGACATGCGTGAGATCGCACGTAAGGGTACGTTGTTCGCAGCGGTATATCCGCTCGAATGCGGACCCTACGCTCGTCATACTTCGCACAGTCCTTGGCGAACTCCTAGGTTAAACTGATATCGTTCGCAACTGAAATCTCTGTTTAGTGAGAATGTGACTGGTCGACAGCGGGAACTGATGTGGAAATAGTAATTTGCGACGACGATCCTAATCAGCGCGATTCAATTCGTGCCTGCTTCGAAATTTCCGGCTCCAATAACAATTTCACCGAGTTCGAACTAGGATCTGATGCCGTTGAACATTTCAAACGCAACAAAGCCGATTTAATTTTCCTAGATATGGGACTTCCCGACATGTCGGGCCTTGAAGTCCTAAGATCTTTACTAGATTTCACCGACGCTCCCGTAATTGTTGTCAGCGGTAACGACACCTCGGAATCGGTAGCGCAGGCACTCACGATCGGTGCCGACGACTACATCACAAAGCCCTTCGTTCCAATTGAGCTTTTGGCTCGCGTCGATGCAGTGACCAGGCGCGCATCAGGAAGAAAAGTCGAACGCACCAGCTTCACATTCGGTGAGATAACTCTGGATTTCGATCGCAAACAGGCTGCCGTTGCGGGCGACAAGGTTGATCTCAATCTCACCGAATGGGACGTACTCAAAGGGTTACTGTCCGAACCAGGCGTAGTGGTCGACTACTCGACGCTAAAACTGCAGGCTTGGGACAGCACTGAGGTATCAGACGCCGCGGTCCACATGGCGATTCGTCGGTTGCGACAAAAACTCAAACAAGGTTCTTCCGAGACTGAAGGCGACGGACTCATTCGGGCACACCGTGGCATCGGTTATTCGATCAGCATCGAATAAACCAGATATGAGCAAAACGCTAACTGGCGAGTCAGGCTATCTCTTGGCCGTCATTGGCAAAATCAACGAAAGCGCTGCGCCAATAGCAGCGATAATTCCGGCGAAGATGATTACGCCGTGAAAACCGTTCTCTTGATTGATAAACCCTGCGGCGATTGGTGTCAGCGATCCGATTACGGCTCCACCAGAGAACATCAGCGCCGTTCCTGAGCCTTCTGAGCCCTTATCGATCATGTCCATCGCCGCTGCGTTGATGATCGGCATCACCGAGAAGAAGAAGAGTCCAAGTACAGCAATCAGAGCAGTCATAGCCAATCCTGAATCGAACTGTAGGAACAGGAAGATTAAAATCGTCATCGAGCTCATGGCGAACGATATAACCGGTCTTCGACCAATGCGATCAGAGAGATTACCCATGATCGGCGTCGAAAGAATTCCAGCCATAGTTATGAGAGCAACGTGCAGCCCCACGAACGTATCGGAATAGTCGAGCTCTTCACGCATGTAGATAACGAGGAACACTTGGAACGAGTTGTGAATCGCCCCTCTGAGCGCTCCCAACAGAGCCATTCCGAGCACGCCACGGTTGCTCAGTAACTTCTTCGCTGAACCGAAATACTCACGAAGGCTCACATCGCCTTTTGATTCAGCTCCCGCAGTTTTGAACTTTGCGACCACCACGAATCCGGTCATGAACATCGGAATCGAGATAATAACCGCAAGCCAGCGCCAATCGATTCCGCTGAACACCACCCATGATCCGATCGATCCTGCTAAGAGGAATCCGATAATCAACGGTGAAGTCGTATTTCCTATCTGTGCGCCCGTTAAATGAGCAGCCATAGCGAAGCCCCGTCGCTTGGGGTATCTGGCTGCCAGCGTTCCGAACGCCGGTGCGTGCCAAAGCGAGGTTCCGAACCCGACGAACACGACTCCGACTAGGAGCACCCAGTAGACCGGTGACACACCAATGACGATGTAACCGGCTCCGACTAGCAGCATCGATACAAGAAGAATCCAGGCGATCTTCTTGCGGAACATGTCGGTGAGGATGCCGGCGGGAATGTTGGCGATTCCTGACGAAATCGACTGCGCCGACGACATTCCACCGATAGCGATGTCTCCGAGTCCGAGCGTCGATCGAATACTCGGAATCATCACCAACAGAGCGCCCTGCCCGAAGTGTTTTATTCCATGACCAGCGGAGAGGCCGTACATGAGACCTAGGCCGGGGGAGTCGGAAGAGTCTTCATCGTCGGCACCGTCATCCTGAACTTGATTCAGGACCTCGTCTGGGGGTGTCGATTGGGTTGTGTCGGGGGAGTCTGTATTTGGCAAATCGAGGGCAGTGTACGCCTGCCCTCGATGCTATGTATGGAATTATTGCAAACGATCAAGAGTGTCGTGGGCGATTTCTAGCATCCAGTTGATGTTCCACTCTTTCTGATCGCTCGTAGGGCCGTTGTGAACGCTGATCAGATCCGAGCCAATTCGAACGACAGCCATTGCGCCAATTCCGCCTTGATCGATCGTAGCGGTCAGCGAATCTTGGTTTCCGCTGCGCTGTTCATCGAACTTGATTCCACCCTGAGAGAACTCGTTCTGGAGTAGCTCGTAGTGGGCCATCGCTGATTCGTCGCTGTTCATTGTGATCAGTGCGACCGATGCGGAGTGCTCGTTCAAATCGCTTACGTACCAAGTTGTGCACATTGTGATTACTGCTGGGTTATCGGATTTCGCGCTGTCGGTCGCTGAGCGAGTTTTGATCTCGAACGGCTCTGATGCAGGCGGAAGAACGTTTGCGCAGCTATCGGGATTGATCACTCCACTCGCAAGCGGTAAGCCATCGGATATTTCGACATCTTCACCAACAGCCGGGTCAGTGGAAGGTTCAGCAATGAGAATAGGAAGATCATTGACAGCATCGGTATCGAGCGGATCTGCTCCGCCACGTGATTCGCCGTTCGGGAATAGTTCATCATCGTTCAGGCGAGTGCCATCTGTGGGATCGGGGATGCCTTCAGAACCGAGTGCTCCGTCGAGAACAACGATCATATCGTTGTCAGCTCCTAGGTCACCAGCGATTGGCATTCCCATCGAAACGGCACCCGGGTCGGTGGGCTCGATAGTGGTTGGATCGTTTTCGTTTGCGGCGGCGACTTTGCCGGCAGCATCGTCGGCTACGTGTTCGATTCCGCCGGGGGACTTGGAGTCGGACCCGCAGGCTGATGCTGCGACGAGTGCGAGTGCCATGATCGACATCGCGGCGAGAGTTATAAATCGGTTCTTAGTAAGCATTATTGAAATCCTAACGAGTTTAGAAACTAGGTCTTGCAAGGTATGACGTACGAGAATCCGGATTTGTTCCACATATACTGCGACGATCTGCAAAAGGCGCAATTACTGGAGAGTTAGCAATCATGAATCTCGGAATTTCAGGACGCATAGCCGTCATTACTGGCGGCAGCGAGGGCATTGGCAAGGCGGCGGCGGCGATTCTTGCTGAAGAGGGTGCGAACGTTGTGATTCTCGCTCGCACGCAGAGCAAGTTGGACGCAGCGGTCGTTGAGATCGGCCAAACGGCTGTTGGGTCGATTCAAGGGATCAGCTGCGATGTGAGCGACAAGGCTAGTGTCGAATCCGCGTTCGAGTTGATTCTGGCGAATCACGGCAAGGTCGACATTCTGGTGAACAACGCTGGTCAGGGTAATGCGAACACGTTCGATTCTTTGACAGCGAAGATTGTTGACGACGACTACCGGCTGAAGATCCACGGTGCGATGAACTGCTCCAAAGCGGCGCTGCCGAGCATGCGGACGCAGAAGTGGGGTCGGATTATCAATATCACGACCGCCGCTGGAAAGGCTGCTGGCTACTCGACGTTGCCGACAGCGATGTCGCGGGCTGCTGGTATCGCCATGACGAAATCGATGTCGAAGGAATACGGTGTCGACAATATTTTAGTGAACACCGTTTGTATCGGGTCGATTCGTAGTGCGCAAAACATGAAGCGTGCTGAAGAGGCCGTTGCTTCGGGTGCTGTTTCGACTACTGAGGAGTACTACATCGATCGGTGTAAGAACGTTCCGGTTTTGCGGGTTGGTGAGGCTCGAGAAGCTGGCGATTTGATTGCGTATTTGGCGAGCGATCGTGCGAGCTACATCTCAGGAACTGCTATCAATATGGATGGTGGCGCTGCTCCGGTGGTGTGAGCGCAGGTTTGCATCCCCGTTCCCTCCTTTGGGAAGGGCTGAGGACCACGTCGTAGACATGAGCCGAGTGACAAATCACGAGCGCGACTAACGCCAGATTGCAGCTCGCGACCAAGTCGTCTGACGACGCCCAGAGCCAAACGCCCGCGCTTGCCGGTGGTTTTTGGTCGGCTGGTTCTTGGTTTAGGTTGCCATGGGTTGGTGGATTTGGTCAAGTACGTCTGTCACTGTCATTGACACGCGGCGATATGAACTGGTATCAATTCATAAACAACACGCATGAGGATATCTCAATTGACTCTTGTTACTGAACTGGTCGGTCCATGGTCCTTCTCAAAATTGTCATTTTTATCTGATTACTTGACAGCATTTTCTGAGGCAACTTCCAAGGTAAAGGGAAAAGTCAGCTACTTGGATCTATTCGCAGGAACAGGTCGAGTAGAAAATAAAAACAGCGGCGAAGAGCGAGATGGGTCCCCGGTGATCGCCGCAAGGCTTTTTCCAAACATCAACCATTTAGTTCTCTGCGATATCGACGAAGTAAATATCGCTTCAGTAAATCAGCGTGTGGCGTCTCTCGTGTCTCCAAAGTACTTCGAAACAATACTTGGGGACAGCAACGATCACGTATCAAAGATTCTGGCTAATGTTCCAGAGGTCTACGGTGCTGCATTCGCATTTCTTGACCCTCACAAACATAACCTTAAATGGTCGACCGTAAAGGTAATTGCAGATCACAAAAGAAAAGCACGATACAAGATCGAATTATTTATCTTGTTTCCATTTCACATGGCAATTAATCGCGTGCTTGGCTCGCGACGTACGCTTAACAGCAAATGGCCCGATCAAGAATCCGTTGTCGATAGCGTGATGCCGGACGATTGGCGGTGGAAAGCGCTTCTTGACCAACAGGACAATGGAGAAATTACTCGTGAGCAATTCCGACACCGGTTCGTATTCTTGTACTGGCAAGGCCTCCGTGAGCTCGGATATTCCTATGTCCCAAATCCGAAACTGATCACAACCCCCAAAGGACTTCCTCTTTACACGCTAATTTTTGCGTCCGATCACAGTGCGGGGAACAGAATAATGGAACATGTCCTACACAAGCAGATCAGATTTGAAGAGACGATGCCAATGCCACTAATGTCTGAGCCTTGGAATTTCTCCGATACTCCCGACTGGTACACAGAACTGTAGCAGCATAGGAATACACTCATGCCCGGTCTTAGCGCAATCGAATGGACTGATCGAACTTGGAACCCTGTCACAGGATGTACAGCGGTGTCACCCGGCTGTGATAACTGCTACGCGGAACGAATCGCTACCAGATTCAAGAAAGATTTTTCTAAAGTCGAGCTTCATCCAGAGCGATTGAAGATACCGATCTCTTGGAAGTCACCAAGCAGGATATTTGTTAATTCAGTTAGCGATCTTTTCCACCCTGAAGTACCGTTTGAGTTTGTCCAACAGGTTTTTGATATAGCCTCAGCGTGTGAAAGACACATTTTCCAAGTTTTGACTAAGCGACCTTCACGTATGAAGCACTTCAACGGAGTTTGGCCACAAAATGTATGGGCTGGTACGTCCATAGAAAATGCCGAATATAAATGGCGAATAGACCAGTTACGCCTCGTTCCAGCCTCCATTAGATTCTTGTCCATCGAACCGCTCATCGGGCCAGTTGGAAAACTTGATCTAGATGGAATCGATTGGGTGATCGTGGGTGGTGAGAGCGGCCCGGGGCATCGACCATTGTCAGAGGACTGGGTCACGGAAATAAAGTTGCAGTGTGATGCAGGCGGCGTTGCATTTTTCTTCAAACAATGGGGAGGCCATACCAGTAAAGCTGGCGGTCGAGAACTTGATGGAAGAGTTTGGAACGCGATGCCAGAAGGCATAATGACGAGCAACGCTATCTAGGGAGATTGCCCGAATCAAAAATGAACCCGCTATGCGATAGGGTCCCGCGTGATTTCAATTGGGGACACGTGTACTCGACTGTCAACCTGATCTCCGAAGTTGGTTATCCGGACCTCGAGTACCGCTTCACGTGAAAGCCTTCCAGTAAATTTAAACAGCGCCCAGAATATCGCCCGCTGCTTCGAAGTTATCTCTGCCTTGAGAGTTGAAGTCTGTATGGCTGGCGCGATCATTCCGACACTCGGAAGATGCCGAGCTAACCACTCTAGCCTCATCTCTTCTTGAGGCTGCAAGGTAAATAGCAATGGTCCGGTGTCAAAGCCATCGTCGTCAGCAGGACTAAATGTCCATCCTGAAAGGGCACTTTTCCAAACGCCCTTGATCCTAGCCAAGTCATCGAATCTCACGTCGACAGTCTGATTGGACGGATTTTTTATAGACATACCAACGTAATACGATTTACCCAAGTTAGACACAACTGTTCCTTGACCAACTTCTCGGCTAATTCCAGCCACGTCAAGAAATAGGGTCGCATCGTCGAGGTAGCGAGCGCGCTGAACCAGATAAGCCAGTGATACTGACACCGCCAGAACGATCAAAGTGACAATTGATACCCAGAGATCAAGTTGAAAGCCGCCTTCTTGACTGGATTGAGCAAGAAGTCTCGCGGAATCTGTACCAACGTCGATGACAACAGTCGGAATCGGAATCAGTGTCGAATCAGGCGGGATTGTCTGGCTGGGTTCCAAATTATTCGTTTGGCAATCTCTAAACCCCCAACCGCTGCTCAACTGCGCCTAAAGCTTCGTCGATGATTGTGGTTAGGGTGTCGGTTTCGTCGGCTGTGATTGTTAGTGGTGGGGCTATTGGGAGGATGTAGGCGGGGACCCTGATCCAGACGCCTCGTTTTCGGAGTTCCTCTGTCAACATCGCATTTACTCCGACTGAGGAGTCGAAGTGTTCTTTGGTCTTGCGATCTTTGACGAATTCGATTCCTTGAATTAGTCCCACTCCACGCACATCGCCGACTATAGCATGCTTTTCTTTCATAACCTGCAAGCTGTCTGCGATTTGTTCACCTCGGACTCGTGCATTCTCGACTAGACCTTCTCGTTCTACGATTTCCAAGTTCGCAAACGCAGCTGCGGCACCGCCGGGGTGGGCTGAGTAGGTGTACATGTGGGACCAGACTTTTTCGGGTCCGCCTGCGAAGGCGTCGGCGATTTTCTGGGTGGAGATGGATCCGCCTACTGGGAAGTAGCCTGAGGTGATGCCTTTGGCGAAGGACATGATGTCGGGGACTACTCCGACGAGGTCGGAGCCGAACCAGGTGCCGAGGCGGCCGAAGCCTGTGATGACTTCATCGAAGATCAGCAGTACACCGTACTTATCGCAAATCTCGCGAACCATTGGCCAGTAGTTGGAGGGTGGTACGACTCCGCCAAGTGGTTGCGATACGGGTTCGCCGATAACTGCGGACACGGACTCGGGTCCTTCGAAGAGGATTGCTTTTTCAATTTCGAGCGCTGCTCGTTCGCCGTTTTGTTCGGCTGAGGTGGCTCCGTAGGTGTCGTGGTAGTAGTGGGGTTGTCCGACGGTTACGACGTTGGCGGGTTTTGGTTGGTAGTCGTGTCGTGGGAAGCCGGGGTGGCCGCCGAGCCACATGGTTCCGTAGGTGGAGCCGTGGTAGGAGCCTTCTCGTGAGATGACTTTGTAGCGTCCGCGGTCGCCTCTACGTACGTGGTACGCCTGTGCCATTTTGAGGGATGATTCGTTGGCTTCGGAGCCGCCTTGGCAGAAGAATGTTCGTGATAGTTCGCCGGGTGCGATTTCGGCGAGTTTGGCGGCGAGTTGGATCGTCTTTGGGGTGGCGCCTGAGTAGACGTTCATGCTGATGGATACCAGCTGATCGTAGATGGCTTTGGCGATTTCTTCCCTGCCGTGGCCGGCGTTGCGGAAGTACATGCCGGAGATGCCGTCGATGAATTTGTTGCCTTCGACGTCGGTTACGTAGATGCCTTCGGCGGATTCCATGAGGAGGGGTCCGCCTTCTTCGGCGAGGAGGGTTTGGTTTGTCATGCCGACGTGCATGTGGTCGAGGACGGCTTGGCGGAGGGCTTTGGGGTCGTTGGCGGCTGGTATTGGCATGGGTCTTCGTTTCTCGCGCTCGTTACTTTGTAACTCGGCTCGGGAGTCTCCTATCCCTAGCCCTTTCCGTCTGGAAAGGGGACGTTGCGGGCCGGGATTGGGTTAGTTGGCTTGTGTGTCGTCCTTCGACTGGCTCAGGATGACATTTGGTTGGTTGGGTTAGTTGCTTTTTTGCTTATGCTGCGAATTTAGTTGGTGTTACGCCCATTATGGCGGCGAGTCCGGGGTCGATGGGTTTGCCTTTGTGGGTGTTTACTCCGGAGGCGAATCCTTGGTCGGTTTTCAGTGCGTTGATTATTCCGTGTTCAGCGATGCTGATTAGGTAGGGAAGTGTAGCGTTTGATAGCGCTGCCGTGGCTGTTTTCGGGACTGCTCCGGGCATGTTGGCGACTGCGTAGTGGACTACGCCGTGGACGGTGTAGGTGGGATCTTCGTAGGTTGTTGCGTGGGTCGTTTCGAAGCAGCCGCCTTGATCGACTGCGACGTCGACTAGGACTGATCCGGTTTGCATTTTCGCTATTTGGTTTTCTTTAAGGAGAACCGGTGGTCGACGGCCGGGTGAGTAGACGGCTCCGATGACGACATCGGCGTTGATTGCTGATTCTTCGACTGATTCTTTCGTTGATATGACGGTTTTTAGACTGCTGACTAGGTGGGCGTTATCGGAGGCGAATTGGTCGAGGCGGTCTTGGGTGACGTCGATTAGCGTTACGTTGGCTCCGTTGGCGAGTGCCAATAACGCGGAGTTTTGTCCGACGGTTCCGGCTCCGATAACTACGACTTCAGCTGCGGGTGCGCCTTGGATTTTCGATAAGAGCTTGCCTAAGCCACCGTGGGCTCGCTGGAGGTGGTGTCCGGCGGCGTGAACGGCGAGTTGTCCGGCGATGGCGCTCATGGGGGCGAGGATAGGAAATCTCGTGCCGGGATGAGTGACGGTTTCGTAGGCGATTCCGAGTACGGATTTACTTAGCAACGTATTAGCTAACGGCAGGTCGGCGGCGAGGTGGAGAAATGTGAAGAGTGCGGAGTCGTTTCGGATGAGGTCGTATTCGGAGGGCTGAGGTTCTTTGACCTTCACGATGAGGTCGGCGGTGGACCAGACTTCTTCTGCTGTTTGGGCGATTTGGCAGCCGACGTTGCGATATGAGTCGTCGCTGTATCCGCTTCCGGCGCCTGCGCCAGTTTGGATTAGGATCGTTTGGTTGCGGCTGGTTAGCTCTTTAGCACTTTCGGGTGTGAGGGCGACGCGGTGTTCGCCGACTTTTGTTTCGCTTGGGATTCCGAACAGCAATTAATTTGTCCTCATTGCGGGTTCGTTGTTGAAGTTGCTTGCTAATAGTAAGGGCAGGAATGACTTTGTTGGAGCTATTAAAAGTGAGTGGCGGTGTGGCGGTCGTCGGTGTGGGTGTCGGATGGACGTTTTGCCCCGATTTTCATCGGGGTGACACCGGTTTGTGGGTTTGGGTGGAACAAATTGGTTGGCTCGTGCGTTCTGTTAGTGGGTGGGCGTAGTATTTGACGCATATTTATCTTAGATAGGGGCTTGGAATGTTTCGATTAGTTAGCTTGATGGCTTTGGTAGTTCTGGCGGCGATATTTTCGGCTTGCGTGTCGAGCAGTTCGGGCGAGGCGCCGGAGCCGGTGGTGTCTGCGATAAATCCAACTTCCGAGGCGGGTTCGGCGGCAATTTCATCAGCGGCGATTGATGCTGTGACTTGTGCTGGTGTGTTGACTCCGATGGAGGATGAGGATGAGGGCGATCTGAAATTGTTCAGGGATTCGCTAACCGATTCAGTTAAATCTTCACAGCCACAGATAGTGTCGATGTGTTCGGCTATGTATGACACGAACTTGTCGGCGAGAGAGTTCTTGGCGGTAGTGCTTATACAGTTCAAGTCGGATGATTCGTCGGTGGATCATTACGAGTTGATGAAGAGTGCATATACCGAAACCGGTGACGGGTTGTCTGAGATCAATAATGCTGATGAGGGCTTGGTTGATGTGCTTTCAGTATTAATCGATCAGGACGGTATCGGTCGGACGATAGTGATGCGTCAGCGGGAATGGGTGGTCACGGTGTCGACGGGCCCGACGATGGCTGAATCGCTGTGGAATGTGGGCGATATCGAGGCGATTGGTCGGGGTGTGCTGGATAGGGTGAAATAGAGATTGGCGTTGGTCGCGGGCGTTAGTCGCGCTGGTTAGGCGCGGTCGTCATCGGATGACTCGGCTCCGCGTCGCAGTGCGTTATAGCTCCGGGCGTCGTCGAACGACTTGGTCGCACGTCGCAATCTCCTACCCCTAACCCCTTCCATCCGGAAGGGGGACCTTTGGCGTTAGGTGCGGTCGTCATCGGATGACTCGGCTTCGCGTCGCAGTCTCCTTCCCTAGCCCTTCCATCTGGAAGGGGACGGTTGTACGGGGGTGACGATGGCGAGAGGTTCGGTGCTATTCGTCGATGATTACGGCTGGAATGGTGAATGAGATAGTCGTTCCGACGTCTATTTCACTCTCGATGTAGATGTGGCCGCCATGCAGTTCGACGATCGATTTGACGATGGTGAGTCCGAGACCGGCACCGGGAACGGCTCGCACCTCAGCGTTGTCGACTCTGAAGAACGGTGTGAATACCTTCGAAATGTCTTCTCGACTAATACCACCGCCGCGGTCGGTAACTTTCACAATGTACTTGTCGCCTTCAAGTCCACAGAACACATTGATAACCGACCCTGGCCACGAGTATTTCGAAGCGTTGGAGAGCAGGTTTGTAACCAACTGCGCTATGCGGGCGGAGTCGGCGATTGCTCGATAGCTCGAACCGTTGGTGGTATCGATATCAACGGTGAGTTCCTGATCCCGGGAGCTTACGTGAAACGCGTAATCGTTGGCAGTGTCAGATACAACCTTTGGTAAGTCGATAGTGGTCAAGTCGAGTTCGAACGAGTCAGTTTCCGCTCCTGAAACGTCGACCAAATCACTAATCAGTACCTCCAATCGACGAGCACTACGGGAGATCACTTCAGAATGAGCTTTGATTCGATCTCTCGATAGAGTGTCGGATTTTTCATCAAGAATGTGAGCAAAAGCGGTCAAACTGGTCAGTGGAGTACGAAGCTCATGCGATATTTGCCCGAGGAAATTGCTTCGCGCTTCAGCTGAACGTATCAGTTGAACGTTTGCATCTTGAATCCGTCTGCGCCGGACTTGTTCGAAAAGTATCGCCTGGCGTGTTGCTCGCCTACGAACCGAGATAGCGTGGAAGCCGAATACACCTGCACCGACAATTACAAATATCGCCATTATTCGGTTTGCAACTACTTTCCAATATTCTCCGCCATCGGGCGACATAGCTAAGCCGGCAAGGGTGAGAGCTATTCCTGTGAAGGTGATAACAATGACGAAACGTATTCGCCCAGTACGCATTGAAGCCATGACGGCTACTGAGTACGGCACTCCCGCAGCGACACCTAATGGCAGGGCAAGATCGAGAATGAAAAAACCGACTACGAGCGCGATTGTCCAGGCGTATGCAGATGATCTGCTAAGCAGCGCTTTAACTATTCGTTGGTTCAACGGCATATAGATCTGTCGAGTGTCGAGTGAAGCGTGGTTATTACCTGCGTTCGTACCTACTTCTCCACCCGACTGGTCGAAATCACGACTCAGCCAGCCCATAGTTCCAATATCTACACCAAGTATCAATTTTCGAGCTTATTGGTTCGTTTTGAATTTGACCTAGCACGCAATGCTTTTGCGGTTTTGCTCAGGAGCAAATGGCGATGTACCGAGAACCGTTATATACACGGGCTATTCTTGCTGACGTGTATTTACCGTGATGGTACGCAGTTGATTTCATACGCAGTTCTTGTTGTTATTCCCTGGGTGAAGATCGGTGCTAGCTTCATTTACGTACTCTTCACTGGCATCGAAGAAGAGATGTACTCATGCCGTTGTTGCCAGTATTGTTGAGTGACGATGTTTAGATTTCTTGGAAAAAAGCGCCCGTTGGTTGTCGGATTGATTCTCGGCACATTGCTGGGTGTGATGATTGCGATTGGCTACGCGGCAACGAGTGCTTGGTTGTGTTCGGGCATTCGCAAGTGCCCTGCTAGCTGGGAGCCGTATGCGATAGTTTCGGCGATTATCTTGGTGGTGGTCGTGATTACGGCGGTTGTCGTTTCTGTGGTGGGTGCGAGGGTGTACAAGATTTTCGATACGTCGATTGGCGGCGATAAGGCTTACGAGCCTAGTATCGGTTCGCCGCTAAATGATGAAGAAGAGCGAGACTCTTAGGCCGTTGGGCTAGCGCTGCATTGGTTGTTGATTATTCGTTGCGCTGAGATGAGGTCGTTCTGACCTGAATCGCACGTATAATTGGGCGGTTGATTTTGTGGATTGTTGAGATTTGTTGGCTCGATTGCCGATAAATCTCGCGGTCAAGATGCTCATGGAGGGCGCATTAACGTGCTTCGGCACGGGGTAGTCCTCCCCAGAAATGAAAAGAATTTTCCGAATGGCAGAAACTAACTTCGATCTTGTTGTTATTGGTGCGGGTCCTGGCGGATATCACGCTGCGATCAGGGGTGCTCAGCTTGGCTTGAGCGTTGCGGTTGTTGAGAAGGACGACGGCACTGGAATTGGCGGACTCGGTGGAGTTTGCTTGAACTGGGGTTGTATCCCTTCGAAATCGCTTCTGAAGAACGCCGAAGTGGTGAACCACCTTACGCACGCTGAAGACTGGGGCATTGAAGTTGGCGAGTGGTCGGCAAGCATGTCGAAGGCTGTCGATCGTTCCCGCAAGGTTTCGAAGGCTCTTACGAACGGGATTGGCTTCTTGTTCAAGAAGAACAAGATCACCCTCGTTCAGGGCAAGGCGACTCTGAAATCATCGACTCAGATCGATGTTGAGGGCGGCGAGACCCTTACTGCCAAGAATATTGTTATTGCAACTGGCGCACGAGCGCGAAGCCTGCCGGGTCTTGAGATCGACGGCGTGGACATCATCACTTCTCGGCACGCTCTTGAACTTCGAGAGCAGCCGGAAGCTGTTGCCGTTATCGGTGCATCGGCTATCGGTTGCGAGTTTGCTTACTACTTCAATTCGTACGGTGTGAACGTAAAGATGTTCGAAATGCTCGGACACCTTGTTCCTCGCGAAGACGAAGAGGTTTCGGTTGAGTTGGAACGTCAGTTTGGTCGACAGGGAATCGAGTTTGCTACTTCTGCCAGCGTTTCAGGCGTTGAGAAGAAGAACGGCCGACTTGCTGTTCAGTACGAAGTTGGCGGCGAGAAGCAGGAGTTCATTTGCGACAAGGTGCTTCTTGGTGTTGGTGTTCAGCCGAATACCGATGGTATTGGTCTTGAGAACTTGGGTATCAACACTGTTGGCCCTGGCTTCATCGAGGTTGATGGCAACATGCGCACGAACGTCGGCGGTGTTTACGCTGTTGGCGATGTGAACGGCAAGCTGATGCTGGCTCACGTGGCGTTCGATCAGGGTGTTGTTGCTGCTGAGACGATTGCGGGTCACGATGTCGAGCCGATCGAGGATTATGTGAATATGCCTCGCTGCACGTACGCTCAGCCGCAGATCGCTTCGATTGGTCTTACCGAGGCGCAGGCTCGCGAGAATGGTGTGAATTTGAAGATCGGTAAAGTGCCGTTTGCGGTTGCTGGTAAGTCGGTTGCGATTGGCGAGCCGCAGGGCTTCGTGAAGGTGCTTACTGACGATGACACGGGTGAGGTTATTGGGGCGCATATTATTGGCCCTGAAGCTACCGAGTTGATCGCTGAGATTGGCATGCTGCAAATGCTAGAAGGCACGAACTTGGAGCTGCACAAGATGACTCATGCGCACCCGACGCTATCGGAAGCAGTGAAGGAAGCTGGTGCGGCGGTTACGAACGAGGCTATTCATTTCTAAAGCCGAAGGCTTGTTTTCTGAGAGATCGTATATAGAAGCCTGAGTCGCGAGATTCAGGCTTCTGCTTGTTAATCGGTATGTGAGCGATTTCGATGCGGGTACTTGGGTTATTTGAGCTGGCTTGATCCGTTCTGATTAGCGTGATGCTTTTCGAGAACCCGTGGACGGCACTCTGGAAAAATTAAACTCGGGAATTTCGGTTCGGAAATTGCAACCCGACACTTTTGTACCAATTGGGCTGCCCCAATTCCCTTTTAAATCGCCGATAGGCTCATCTTTTAGCGTTTCGCGTCGACTTTCGTTGACCGACCTCTCAGGTGTTGATACAAATACTCGGCGACTGACGATGGGAGGGGTTGTTAAAGGTGAAACTAACAGGTCGCTGAGGTTCAAATGTCGAGACAAGCAATCATCCGAGTATCCATCTCGCTAGTGCTAGTAATGGTCGTGATCACGGCAATGATCGTGCAAACCAACGTATCGAAAGCAGCTAATCTATACGTGGGCCCGGAGCTCGTTGAAGTTGTTGGCCCAACCGGCGGAACTGCCAGTTTCAGCCCCACGACTTCCAGCTGCGGTTCTCTTTTACCACCGGGTGTGCTTCCTACTGGCTGGAGTACTGTCCAAGCGAATTACATTAATGTCGACATCATCATCCCGGCTGGAACCGCCGCTGGGGACTATGAAATTTGGATCTACTACGTTGGTTGTTCAAACGCCTTCTCCACCACTGAAAAGGTAACTGTACGAGTTCTGGAGACCGAGCCAACACCGACTCCGACGCCAACACCGCTCCCGCCAACCGCTGAAGAGCTTCTTGCACAGTTGACTATTGAATACGATGCTCTCGTCTTGACTCACGCCGAGGAGATAGCGACGCTCGAATCGACGATTGCAGGCCTTGAAGCAACAATCGAGCTGTTGGAAGATACGATCACAGGGCAGATCGCCCAACTAGAGGTACTGCAGCGTACGAACGATAGTCAGGACATCGAGCTGATTTATTTACAAGCAGCTATCGACGAACTAGAAGACGATATCGCCGATCTTGAAACACAACTTGCTGAAATAACCGCTTTGTACTATTCAATGCCGCAGATAGCACGATCCGCAAACGGTAACGGCAGAGGTCGCTAGATTAGATTACGACTAACGTCGAAATTCATTACAAAAGCCTGAATCGTTTGATTCAGGCTTTTTTTATTTGAAGCGGGGTTTGATAGGTTGTGTTTCTACGCTATTTGTACGTTCACAAAGGATGATGATGGCTAAATGCGAGAAGTGTGATCAGGACAATGCTGCAGACGCTAGCTTCTGCACATGGTGCGGGACTCCGCTAGTTCCAATGGTCGACCAAAACGTCATCCCAGATCGCGATCTTGGGCAGTTGATTAGCCAAACTTTTCACCTCTACGGAAAGAATTTTTGGCAGTTCATTCTTATCGGCCTTCCGCCTCAAATACTGGGGATCGCAGTGTTGCTCCTGATTTCCGATGTTCCGCAAGGATTTACTTCCGGTTTCACGTCTGAAGCAACGCGTGAAGCAGCATTCGAAGATCTGGTCGAGGTTGCACCGCAAATGTTCATCCTCGGGATCATAAATGCAGTGGCGACTGTGGTTGTGCTCGGCGCGACGATCCACGCCGTAGGGAAGCAATATCTAGGTCAAACTATCGATGTGATGGAGAGTCTCCGGAAGGGATTCTCAAAAATACTCATCTTGATCGCTGCCATGATTCTGATCTTCGTGGCATTTATTGTCACTGCGCCTTTCATAGTTTTTCTCATCGGTATCCCTATCGGCATTTTCTTGGCGATTTCTTGGGCATTTGTGTTCCAGGCAATAATGATCGAAGGAAAAGGGCCGATATCGGCTCTCGGAGCTAGTTACAACTTAGTGAAGGGGAGCAGGTGGCGTATTTTGGGCATCGGGATCGTATTTATATTGATCAATTTTGGCATTCAGGTTCTGATCAGTACTGTCACGAGCACTGTCGACGGTTTTAGTCAGCCACTTGCCACTGTATTTTCATCGATCGCTTTAGCCTTGCTGGCCCCTGTGATGTTCATCGGGTTGACGGTTGTTTATTTCGATCTTCGGTCACGAAGTGGGGGGTTGACGTTGAATACGTTGTCGGTGGATATGGACGAGAGAGTTACTGGATCGGTAAGTTCGGAAGACTTACGAAATTTGTAGGTTTTCCTCGTACTAACTGAGTGGGTTCGTGTGAGTTATTGGAGAAGTTTAAATAATGACTAAAAAGACGAAAATTACTCGGTTGTTTACGGGGGATGATGGGCGGTCGCATTTCGAGGATGTTGAGATTGAGATGGAGCCGAATATTGTTGGGCACATTTCGGAGACGCTTGGTGCGACTGGAATTGTTTTTCGGGAGACAAGCGGGGCGTACGACTACGATTTTCATACGGCTCCGGCTCGGCAGTATGTTGTGAATCTCGATGGTGCGGTTGAGATTACGATTGGGTCGGGCGAGAAGCGGGTTTTTGAGGCTGGCGAGGTGTTTATTTGTGAGGACACGACGGGTCAGGGTCACATTTCACGGGCTGTGAACGGTGAGATTCGGCGCTCGCTGTTTGTGACGCTGGACTAGGTAGTGCGTTAGTCGCGGTCGTCATCTGCGATTGGTTCCATCGTCGTCGAACGACTCAGTCACGCGTCGCAGTCTCCCCCTCTAGCTCCCCCTGTCCGGGGGAGGACCGGTCAGCTCCGCGGCGCAATCTCGTTAGGTTCCATCGTCGTCGAACGACTCAGTCACGCGTCACAGTCTCCCACCCTCTAACTCCCTCCCACTCTGGGAGGGAGGACGGTTAGTTCCGGGTGTATGGTTTGCGCTGCGTTGTGTGGATAGCGCGTTTTGAGCATCAGAAGAGACTTATTTTCGTTTGACGACGATCCCGACTGCAAAAACATCCCAGCCAGACACTCCACGAAATTCTTGGATTCCGTTTAGTGCGCTTGCTATCCAAATCGTTACGGGCGTTGCGAGTCAGACGATGGTGTTCGTGGCACTTTCGGAGATGGCGGGCGATTTCGGCGTAACTCTTCGGACGATTTCGTGGGTGGTGATCGTTCAGGGTCTGACGATTAGCGCAGTGATGATGCCGATGGGCAGGCTTGGCGACATCATTGGCAGGCGCAAGGTTTATCTCATTGGATTAGTAGTGTTCGGGATTGGAATGGCATCGACCGCCCTATCCACGGTGTTCGCAATACTGATCATTTCTCGGGTTATAAGCGCAATAGGCAACTCGATGGTTCAGTCGGTTGCAACGGCAATGACTGTTTCGGTATTTCCTGAAAATCAACGTGGAAAAGCGCTCGGCATGCAGGCCACGCTTGTTGCTGCTGGAATAGCGACGGGTCCGGTTGCTGCGGGACTCTTGTTGCAGTTTTTCAGCTGGCAATCGATCTTCTGGATGATCATGATCCCAACAGGTATTTCACTGGTTCTTGGCTACACCTTGCTCTCAGAGCAACTAGTCAGTAGGAACGTCCCAAACAAGCGGCCGGCGTTTGATTGGACAGGTGCCGTGGTATCGGCACTCGTCATCACCATTGGTGTCGTGCTCATCAACAATCCGTTCGGCATCGGCGTGCTATCGCCACTGATGATCGGTGGAGCCACGAGCGTAATTGCTCTCTTAGCCATTTTCATCTGGTGGGAGCTGAAATCAGACTCCCCGATGCTGCAGCTAAGGTTGTTCAAGAGTCGGCAACTTAGTTTGTCGGTTGCCGTTAGGTATTTCGGCTTTCTGGGTCAGACGGCCCCTACTTTATTGATGCCTATTTACCTGATCGGCGTGAGAGAGCTTGAAGAAGCAGCCGCTGGTGGTATTTTGTTTCTGACTTCTATTGGAATGGGATCAGCAGCCCAAATATCGGGTCGATTGGGCGATCGCTTTGGGGAGATGAGGTTCCAAGTTACAGGATTCGCCGTTCTTACTGTTGTAGCCCTTTCATATTCGACGTTCACGGCTGAGACCCCAATTGGGATTGTGATGGTAGGGCTTGCAGTGAACGGATTCGGGCTTGGTTCTTGGGCTGTATCGAACAACAGCGTCGTGGTGGGCTCGGCACCGAGAGAATTTATGGGTGTAGTCGGTGCGCTGACGAATCTGACTAGAAACGTTGGATCGGTAACTGGGCAGGCGGTTGCCACGACTGTTGTAGCCGGGGTGATGGCGAGTCGAGGATTCGATATTCCGCTCGACGAAGTCACCGGTAATGACGGGGCGATTTCTGCGTTTATGACAGATTGGCGATATGCCTACCTAATCGTTGCTGGCTTCGCTATTTCGAGCATGATTCTTGCCTTCTTCGCAGGTTCGGTTCCGAAGGCCGAAGAATCCGACCAGGCTGTTTCTACACCGGCGAAGTAGCGTTTCGTTCGCGGCTAGACGTTCGCTATTAGGAATTCGATGACTTTTTCGAACGCGACGATTACTTGTGGGGTGTTGGCTGATTCGGGGTTGTTATCGAAGCCGTGGGGTCCGTTTTCGATGGTGATGAAGCCGTGTTGGATGTTGGCGGCCTTGAGCTTCGACGTCATTAGGACTGATTGTTCGTAGGGGACGTCGGTGTCGTTATTGCCGTGGATCAGCAGCGTAGGTGGGTAGTTCTTGGTTACGTTTTCTTCTGGGCTGTAGGGCGTGAACAAGTCGGATTCGGTAATCGGATTGTGCCCGCCTACTTTTTCGGGCCAGTAGCCGTTTTGTCGACACCAGAGATAGAAATCTCTTCTTCTTGGATCTTTTGAACCGTCGGTTACTTCTTGATCGCCGTTGCCTACCGCAGCATGGGCCTGTTCTTTCGTGAAGAGGTCGTATTCGGTGCTGTAGAAAGGATCGGGTTGGCTGTACCAGTCGCCGACTAGGTTGCCATAGCCGTAGTAAGCGACGAGGGCATTCGGTGCGGGGTCTATTCGATGGCCGGTCAACAGAGTGAGGTAGCCGCCAGCTGAGTGACCGATGACGGCGAGTCGGGCCGGATCGAGATTGAATTCGCTTGCGCCGGTCGTTCGTATCCAGTCGATTGCGTCTTCGACATCTTCGACTATCGCTGGAAGTTTCGTTTCGGGTGCGAGGCGGTAGTCGATGGATATGACTGCAAACCCGGCGTTCAGGTAGCCGTTTAGGTGCGTTGGGCTGATTCGAGTGCGGGTGCCCATGATGAGGGCACCTCCGTGGATCCAGACGATTACGGGTTTTGGGGTGGTTGTTGGTTCGTCAGCTTCGTGTATGTCGAGCTGGAGATCTAATGTTGGGGTGGTTTTGTAGGTGCGGGTTTGCATGGGTTGGGAGCGCGAAGAAAGTAATTAGCCGACGAAGGGTTTTATTTTTTCGTAGGTGCCGTTGACTATGGGTTTGGCTTCTACGTGGAGCCAGTCTTCGAGGATGTCGGTGTAGAGACCTCGGAAGTCGTTGTTGAATGCGAGGTCGCCTTGCACCCAGTCGGCGGGGTCGATTGATGGGTATTCGGCGTAGTGTCCGCCAGCGACCTGATTTCCGACTACGAATGCCACTCCGCCAGATCCGTGATCGGTGCCTGTTCCGTTGTCGAGCACTCGCCTACCGAATTCAGAGAACATCAGGACCGTTACTTCGTCGCCTAATCCATGTTCTTCGAGATCGTCGAAGAACGATATTAGCGAGCTCGAAATGTGGCTCCATAGGTTCGACTGAAGAGCTACTTCGTCGGTGTGAGTGTCGAAGCTGCCGTACTGGGTGTAGAAGACCCGGGTTCCGAGATCGGCAAAGTGGACTTGAGCTACGCCTTTTAGACTTTTGGCGAACGGGTTGTCGGGGTACTCAACGTTCGATTTGTACTTGAGCGGTGCTTCTTTGAGGATATCGGCCCCTCGCATGGCATCGAGCCCGGTTTGGCCTAGGTAGTCCATAACGGTGTCTGAGCCGAGTAACGGCGTGTACATGCGGCTGAAGGCGCTTAGCGCTTGCTCACGTTGGTTATCTCCGGCTACTCCGGTGAGAAGGCCGTAGTTTTCGAGATCACCTACTGATGCGACGGGAACTCCTGGCGCTGCAAGTGCTCTTGGAAGTCCGTTTCCGAAGTTGACCGCCGTGACCGGGTTGCTGCCTTCGGGGTCGAGGTCTTTGATCGCTTGACCTAGCCAGCCTTTTGAACCAACCGTGGTTGGTTCCGCTGTGTGCCAGATGTCCATCGATCGGAAGTGAGATCGGTTGGGAGTTGGGTAACCGATGCCGTGAACGATGGCGACCTTGCCCTGATCGTATAGCGTTTTCATCGGACCCATCCCGGGGTTGAGTCCGTAGCCCTTGTCGAGCGGAATGACTTGGTCGTCGGTGATACGAATGTTGGGTCGGGAGTCTTTGTAGAAGCCGTTCTGGAAGGGGACGATGCAGTTGAGGTAGTCGTTTCCTCCGGAGAGTTGGATGACTACGAGGACTTTTTCTTTGGTTTTCGTTGATGTCATGGTGGTGCGTCTTCGACCCTTCGACGGGGCTCAGGATGATGCGGGTTCGGGGGTTGGCTGGGTTGGAACGTTTGTTTCTGGTTGTGCGTTTGACCCTGAAAATGAATTCAGGGTGACAGTTGGCGAGTGCTACTCCGCTATTCGTTGGATCGTTGGTAGACCTGTAGGCGGTGGCGGAGGGAGTCGGTGATTATTAGTCGTCCTTCGGGTTCGATTTCGATTGCGGTGGGGTCCCAGAGGTAGGATTCGACTCTTGATGAGATTTCGTGGGGTTCGGTGGCATCGACTTCGAGGAACGAGTCGAATCGAGTTCGTGCTTCGGCTTCGTCGGCGTTTGCGTTGAGGTATTCCTGTGCCCACGGCGATACGGTGGCTGCGCCTCGTACCGACTGTTGGAAATTCCAGTTCGAATCGAACATCTGGACGCGTTGGTTACCCCAGTCGGCGACGTATATGAACCCGTCTTGATCAACGGCGACGTCGGAAGGTCGATCGAACTTGCCTTCTTCACGTCCTGAGGTGCCGTATTGGTCGATGAAAGTTCCATCGTTGGCGAATCGTTGAATCCGGTCGTTTCGCCAATCGGCTACGTAGATGTTGTCGTTTGCATCGGTATCGATGCCCCAAGGGAGATTGAACTCGCCTTCACCCGAGCCTTCGGAGCCAAAGTGCGAAATGTAATCACCGTTGGGAGTCAGGCGCTGGATTCGATTGTTGAGATGATCGACCAGCAATAGATCGCCGTTTGAAGTGAACTTCAGACCAGCCGGTCCGCTGATTTTGCCGGGATCGCTGCCCTGTTCGCCCCATTTCGATATGAACTCGCCGTCTGGGTTGTACACGGTTATTCGGTTGAGTTCTTCGTCGGCTATGTAGACGCGGTCGTCGGGTCCGTGCGTAATCGCAGTCGGGCTCACGAACTGGCCGTCGTCTGTGCCGTCGCTTCCGAACTCGTGGTACCAGCCGTGATCGATGTCACATATGCCAACACGGATGCCTCGACGGTGCATTGGGCTTCTGTTTACGGCGAAGATTCTGCCATCGGGTCGGATGGATAGATCGACGGGTATGTGGAAGCCACGGCCGCCGACGTCGGCGCCGAATCCGATGGTATCTACGTAGTTGAGTTTGTTTTTCGTCTGGGTGGTTCCAGTAATTACGGTAGTCATGATGGGTTAGACGAACTGGTATTCGCGGGTGGCGACGATTAGTTGGAGTAGCGAGGCGATGGCTTCGTTGGGGATGTTGTTGGCTGAATTGCCACTAGAATTGCTCAGGATGACATTGTTTGTGTATTCCACTAGGCCGCTGCGAGTGTCGTCAGCGACTTGGAGGTTTCCTAGGCTGGTTAGGCTGGCGCTTACTAGCGAGTCGGCTGTTGGTGGGTTGCCCGCTGTTGATCGAATAGATGAGATCAATTCTTGAACGCCGGGGCTTTCGAGGTTGCCGACGATTTCACCAGCGAAGTTGACTCGCATGACCATTGATCCGGTCGATATCCAGTCGGCTCCGCCCATCCAGCCTTCGACACTTGGTGGGGCGTAGATGTCTTGTCCCATATATCCGCTTGCTGCAATGTGGGCATAGACATCGTAAGTTGGTGAATCGTAGCCGCCAGCGAGTCGAACCGTGCCAGCAACAAGTTCTATCGGGCTTTTCACTCGTGCATTCCATGACGCTGGCGATTTGAACGAATCAGACAGGAACAGTGCTCGCAGCATTGCTTTGATCGAGTGACCGGACTCGAAGTAGGCGTGAGTCATCACTTCAATCGCTTCTGGATTTAGCGGAGGGAAGTGCGGCCATTGCGGAACCGGTAGTTCGTCGGCAATGAAGTAGTGATACAGGTGGCGAGCGATGAATCCGGCAGTTGCGGGGTTCTTGCAAATGATGGCGATAATGTCTTCGCCATTAAAGTTTCCAGTTTCGCCCAAGAAGGTCTTTTCACCATCGTCGTGGTCATCGGGATCGAACTTGAACTGCCAGTTGACGTAGCCGTAGGGTCGCATCGTGTTATTGCGCATTTTGAGCGCCATGTAATCGGTGTTTGCGACGGTCCAACCTGTGAAAGCCCGAGAGCATTCTTTGATGTCTTCTTCGGTGTAGTTTCCGACTCCCATCGAAAACAGTTCGAGGATTTCACGACCGTAGTTTTCGTTGATCGAATCCTTGTGGTTGTCTTGATTGTCGAGCCACAAGATCATCGCTGGATCTCTGGAAAGATTGAACAGGAGATCGTCGAATTTGCCCAAACCGTGTGCACGCAGCATGTCGAGGTGAGTCGACATTGCCTTCCCTTGAATGAGCTTCGTTTGACCGGTTGCGAAAACTCGATGCCAGAACAGGTTCATCTTCTCGATGAACGGAGCGTCGGTCGTGACCATTTGGTAGAGCCAGTTTCCGGCGCTGCTCCCTCGGGTTCGTAGATCGGATTGGTCGATGTGATATCGACGGATGAGATCTTGAGGAAGCGAAGTGGTGTCGATTGCGTCGAGTAGCTGGTCGACAGCATCTTCGTAATCGAGTTTCGAGAATTGTTGTAGATCAGCGGCCGTGCCGCCGAATCCAGCTCTTCGGAGCAGATGGGCGACAAGCAATTCGTCGGTGCGTGACTCGGTGGTGGTCATTTCGGGTTCAATCCTCGCTAGTTCTCTATGAGCGAGAGTTTAGCGGAAGATGCGGCGCGCGCAAGGCGGTATGGGTTGAACCGACGACGGGCAGTACTTCGAAGAATTGAACACGTTGATGTTGTTAGTGATGGAAATTCTTAATTAGCGGCAGTCGCTGCTCGATCAATGAAATAACCGATGAAGTCATTTACGGATGTTTTATTTACGCTATTCGTAAGTTATGCATAAAATTAGCCGCTTACCGATGTATTTAGAGTTTTTAATTAGAGTGTTGCACCGAATATCGTAACGGGTTAGGGTCGCACTAATCGACTATGACGACAAGTTTGCGCAGCGAATTTCGTGAGTCGATTCTTTGTAAAGTGAGTGTATTCGTGACAACTTCTACGCATTCCATAAATGGTTTACAGATACAAGATAGCTTTATCGTAGATGAAGAAGCGGCAGGTCGTGAGGAACCCTTCGAGGCGTTCACTATGACCTACTTTTCCGACCGTTCAGGTTCAGGATTCACGGGACAGTTCGGCGTCAATCGCTTCACAAAGTCAGATGGCCTCATGAGGCATGTTCACCTTAGCGTCGATGGAAAACGATTCGTTCGAGAGCGAATATTGATTCTCGAATCGGCGATTTTGCTGGATGTTGGCGGTGAGCAGATCGTAATCATGCCGAATACTCTGTGCGACATCGGACCTGGCGTTCCTCACATGTGGCGAGGTTTGCCAGCGGGCATGTTATTGCCGAACGGAACTCGTCATTCGAGCGAATCTGTAATGGTTTTCTTCTACCAAGAAGAAGTTCAGGGATTCGAGCGCGTTGGCGGGCCAGAAATCCTCGATGTACCTGCAGAGGTGTCGTCTCATGCTGGTGACATGCCATTCCCTTCAGTTACTGAGAGCGATGTTCTGGATATGCCGTTTATTCGGGACGGAAAGTTGCAGTACCGAGAATTTGGGATGGAACAGGCGATCGCCCAGTAGACCAGATTAGGGCAAATTACTTTCGGGGTCACTTTCGCGGCTTATTGGTTACTTAATCGGCTACGAAAGTGACCTGCGCACTGGGTCCTGGGCGCTTGCGAATGCTTGAAGAATGATTCTGTTGGGCTGGCGGAGGATGCTACTAGTTATCAGATTCTTGGCTGGCAGCTTCTAGCATTTCGCCTAGCTTCGCTTCATCGACTCCGAGTTTTCTGGCGGAGTTCGCATCGGTTTCGGATTCTTTGGTATTGCCGAGTTCGATGTTGATTACGGCGCGGTTTGCGAACGCTTCTCCCCACTCTGGTTTGAGTCTGATCGCTTCGGAAAAGTCTTTGAGGGCAGTTTCGTTGTGCCCTAACTGGTAGTGCGAGTTTCCGCGGTCGAGGTAGGTGTCGGGGTACTTGGGATTGAGCCGCACCGCGGTGTCGTAATCGACGATCGCTTGCTCATGTTGGGCATCGAGGGCGTAGGCGTCGGCTCGATAGTGGTGGAGTTTCGCCGAGTTTCGCGAAGCTGTTATCGCTTCAGTGAAGTATTTGATCGCTTTTTTGGGATGCCCTTCGTCGACTTCACGGACGCCGTTCTTGAACGTGTTGATGATTTTCTCGGGCGTGGTGCGTGATTGGCGCTGGGGTTGCTGGCGGCCGAGAAGTTTGTTTAGCCATGTTGAGATTGGGTTTGGCATCAGGTGAAGTTTATCGGGGGACATCACCCTGAGGAAGTTTGTTTCCGCTGTTGAATTTGTATCTTCCCATTAGTTCGATTTCTCCTACTGCGTTTGATTGTCGGCACCTACACGGAGTGGCTGGTTGAGTCGATGACATGCGTTTGAGTTGCCGTTAGGCTCTGATTATGTCTACGAAAATTCTCCGTCCTATCGGATGGATTGTTCTAACGGCCTGGTTGATGACTGTAGTGACTGCTTGCACGGCAGCCGAAGAGGTCGATTCCATCTCTATCGCTCAAACGGATTTGGCGAGAGAGACATCTGTGTCCGCCACGATCTCAAGTTCGATGGCGACGCCGACCGGACAATCACGATTATCGTCAACAGCCACCGTGAAGGTACGCCCAACTACTACCCCGACCGAACGTTCTACGGAGACGGCGGATCAACCAGATTCGGGAATGAGTGATGGCAATCAGGAATTAATCGGTTTTATTGGATGCACCGGCACGGGTTCGGTGATGTTCTCTGTATCGCCGATGCGACCTGAAGACGTTTCGCACTTGTTGCCTTACGGAACGCTTGCGGGTGCACATGTCACTCCTATCGACCATATGTACTTTCAACCAGCCGACAGTTCACTGGGTCGGGACGCATACGAGGTGAGAGCGATTCAGGATGGCGTGATATCTAGTCTAGAGCCGCGTGATATCAACGTAGACACTGGTCAGTCGCGCCAACGTGAGTGGCGGATGGTTATCGCCCACACCTGTACGTTCACTAGCTATTTCGACCTGCTGACATCGCTAGACCCCGAGATCGAGGCGGAGTGGAGCAAGACGGAGGGTGGGAGAAACGGGCGCTGGCAAGGAATACCCGTGAAGGCGGGACAGGTGGTGGGTCGTATCGGTGCGCAGACGCTCGACTTCGGCGTTTACGACTACGAGACGACGCTTTCGGGCTATATCGTTCCTGCTCACTACGAGCATGAGTCGTGGAAGATCCACACAGTCGACCCGTTTCCGTACTTCCCAGAGGAAATCCGCACATCGTTGCTAGACCTGATGTTCAGGCAGGTTGAGCCGAGAGCGGGGAAGATTGATTACGACGTAGCAGGAACTCTTTCTGGTAACTGGTTCCAGCAGGGCACGAATGGCTACGCAGGTAGCACGATGGGCAAGTATTGGGACGGGCATCTTGCGATAGTCCCAGACGCTCTCGATCCCACCAAGTGGCGATTTTCTATCGGGAATTTCTCGGGTGAGTTTGGTGATGCTCGCCAGTTCGGAATACCGGATGATAGTCCCGATCCATTAGCCGTTAGTTCTGAGACAGGGTTGATCAAGTACGAACTGGTGGATTCGTATTATGTTGCACTTAACGATGAATCTCGCAATGGAACCGGGCCAGACGGTATTCGTGCCGGGGACGATATCGCTTTGATTAACGGGAGCCAGTCGCACGGCGTGGCGTTGCTTCAGTTGAATGCTGACGGCACGCTGACGTGCGAGGTTTTTCCGGGGATGAGTCTGAGTGACGTAGACGGCTTCACGCCGGCGGCGAAGATATACGAGCGTTAGCGTTAGTAGCGGTCGCATTTGCGTTAGGCTCCGGGCGTCGTCGGACGACTTGGTCGCGCGTCGCAATCTCCCCCTCTAGCTCCCCCGATCCGGGGGAGGACCGTTTAGCTCCGGGCGTCGTCGGGTGACTTAGTTTTCTTCTGAGCCTTCGGGTTTGGGGTTGCGGGAGATCATTTCTAGCCAGTTGCCGTCGGGATCTTGGAAGTAGATTGCGAAGCGTGCCCACGGGTATTCGAGTTCGCGTTCGTAGCGGGGTCCGAACGTTTTGATTCCTTCGGCTTCGAGTCGGTCTCGCCAAGTTGGCACGTCGTCGACAACCATCGCTGCATGAGCGGAGCCGGGGCGGTTTCTGTCGAACTGGTCGGAGCGTTTCTCGCCGCGGGGTCGCATGTATTCGATTAGCTCGATCGAATGTCCGTCGCCGACACCGACGTATGCCTGATACATCTTTACGTTCTCGTATCCGACTACTTCCGATATCCAGGGCGTTTCGGAAACAGCGGGAGCGCGTTCGATGGTCATACCGAGTACTCGGGTGTAGAAATCGAGGGCTTTATCGAGGCTTTCGACGATAAATCCGGTGTGGTAGATGTTGTGAATTTTGGGCATGGGGTTGGGATTATTTGGCGTTGGTTCTGAAGAGTTTGCTACGTAGCGTTTGGTCGCGCTCGTCATCGGATGACTCGGCTCCGCGTCGCAATTCTCCTACCCTAGCCCTTCCGCCTGGAAGGGGACGTTGGTTCCTGAATTAGATTCGGTAGTACCGCTCGGCGTTTTCGCGGAAGAGTTTTTCTCGCTCGGTGTCGGTGAAGTCGGAGGTTATTTCGTCGTAGGCGTTCCAGACGGTTGCGTAGTCGCTGAAGAGGCTGTCGACTGGGAAGTTCGAGGCGAACATGCAGCGGTCGACGCCTAGAATGTCGATCATATCGAGTACGAACGGTGCGATCGATTCGGTGGTCCACTGATTATCTAGCATCCCGAGTGCAGAGATTTTTCCAGAGATGTTCGGGGCGGTTCCTAGAGCTTCGAGTCCTTTGCGCCATTCGCGCAGTTCGCCGGGCGTTCGTCCGATGGGCATTGCGGCGTGGCCGAGTACGATTTGGACTTCGGGAATATCGTTGGCTAACTTGGCTGCTTCTTGAAGCTGCCATGGCCAGATTTGCACTTCAAACGAGCCGTTGAATTTTTCGAGTAGTTTGAATCCCGAGAGCCATTGGGGATCGCTCATTAGGTTTCCGGCTTCGGCGAATCGGAAGTTTGGCTTATCGTCGGACCAGTTGAGCATGTGTCTTATGCCTCGCCAGTTGGCGTGGGCGGCGTGTCGCTCTAGCGTCGCTTCGACGTTGGGATCGGAGAGATTTGCGTAGGCGATGATGGCGTTGGGCATGCCTTTTGAGTTGGGATCGTCGGCTACCGATTGCAGCCAAGCGGTTTCGCCAACGGGGTCGGCGTTGTGGTCCCATTCAGCCTGTACGTGAACTGATTTCACGAGCGGAATGTCTTTTGCTCCTTCGTGGAGATCGTCAATAAGCCATGATTTTCGAATTGCTGAGTAATCGCCGACGAAGTGGTCGATTGGTTCCATGAGCCACGGGTAGGGATTATTTTCGAGATCCCAGAGGTGATGGTGCGTATCGATGAATTCAGGTAGCAACGTGTTGCGCTTTCTGGTGGTGCCATGGGCACGTTTTCCAAGAGATCAGCTGGGGTTGGTTGAATCGCTAGTTCGTTCTTCGGGTCGTTGTTGAGGCGCAGTTTAGCCAGATGTTGACTGCCGTGCGTTATTACATCCCGTGTTGTGGCGCCGGGTTCGCGTAAGATGCCGGTTGTATTGCACGAGCCGGATAAGCCCGGCAATACGGGCTGCTTCAGGAGCAAACTAGTGTCAGGATCGATTGAAAATTCGTTTGATCTTCAGCCAAACAAGTTGGCGGGATCGGTTGAGGAGTTGCTGCGCGGTGTTGATGTCGCAGGAGAAATCGACGCGGCTGATTCTCGCTCTGGTGCCAAGCTTGAGCGGGTTGAGATCGATGGCGAAAAGTTCGTTCTCAAGCGAATAAGCTGGTCGCAGGACTGGCTGATGCGTACTTCAGACGATACGGCGGGCTGGACGGCTCGGGCTTGGGAGTCGGGAATCATGTCGCACATTCCAGATTCAATCGACCACACGACGGTGGGTGCTGCGCGTTGGGCAAGTGCAGAGGGTGCGGATACGGCGGTACTGATGCGGGATGTTGTTGGAATAGTTCCGGACGGTGATTCGGTTGTGCCGCTTGATCAGCATTTGCAGCTGATTGATCGGATGGCTGAACTGCATGCGCACTTTCTGGGGTTCAGTGGTGTTGAAGGGTTGATGCCGCTCGAAAATCGATTGCTTTTCCTCTCGCCAAACGTTGCGAAGAAGGAACTTGAATACGACCCGACAAGCCAGATCCCCGGTTTTGTTATCGAAGGGTGGAAGCAGTTCGCTGAAAAGGCGCCCGAATTATCTCGGGTTGTGCTGCCACTACTTGATGATGTTTCGCCCTTGGTGAAAGCCATGCAGGAGACGCCTTTTACGTTCATGCACGGTGATTGGAAGGCGACGAATCTTGGTACGTCTGAGGATGGCAGAACGATTTTGATCGATTGGGCGTTTCCAGGATTTGGGCCGGGGTGTGGCGAGCTGGTTTGGTATTTGGCGTTGAATGCGGCGCGTAACCCGCAGTCGAAGGAAGAAACTATCTCGGTTTATCGAAATGCGCTCGAACGGCATGGTGTTGACGGTGCTCCGTGGTTTGATCGACAGCTTGAATTGGCAATTTTGGGCGTTATGGTGCAGTTCGGATGGGAGAAGGCGCTGGGCGGTGGGGACGAGTTTAAGTGGTGGAACAAAGCTGCGAGAGCGACGAGATTATGAGTTGAAAAGGTTCAATAATGCGAATTGACCCAGCTAGTGCTGAGCCCGAAATGATTGCAGGTGTTGCTGATTTCTCGGGCATGAAAGTATTGGAAGTCGGCAGCGGCGACGGTCGGATGACTTCGATGATTGCGCATCAAGCGTTGAGCGTGCTGTCGATTGATCCTGATGCCGATGCGATTGCTGCGGCAATCGAACGGGCTGAGACTTTGGGCATGAATAACGTCGAGTACCGGGTTGAAGACATTTGCACTATCCAATTAGAGCCGGGCGAGTTCGATTCGGCGTTCCTTGCTTTATCGCTCTGATGAATTCCTTCTGAGGGCGTCGGCGACGCTCTGAGGAACATTCACTCTTCTGTGCGGGAAGGTGGGATGCTGGTTGATATTCATCCGGTGGCTGATCACAAGCATGTGAAGTACGAGCATGATGGCGAGTGGCTCGATGGGGGTCTAGTTAAGCGATCGTTGGAGTTTTTTCCGGACATAACATCGAGCGAAAAGGTACTGGAACGAACGGTGGAACTTGGACTGTTCGAGCCTACTTCGCACGAAACTTATGCTCGAATCGACTATGTGGAGTCGGTCGAAGATTGGGAGTCGTACATCACCCGGCCGAAAACCGAGGGGTTTTCAGGGAATGATGATCTGATTTCCGAAGCACTGAAACGTCTCGCCAATGGCCAAGAGTGCCTACGAGTTCACACGGAGTTCAACGTCGCGACGTACGTTGCGAAGTAAAGCCGGGATTGAAGACTTGAATCTGCATAGCTACCTCGATAGGGAGTTCGCCGGTGGTGAGTTAGCCTATTCCCCGTGTAGTTCAATGCCGTAATTTCGTGAGTAGATACAGAAGGTGTGGCTAGATCATGACGAAGACGAAATTTACCGTTTACATCGCAACGAGTCTGGACGGGTTTATCGCTCGGACGGACGGTCGGCTTGATTGGCTTGAGGGTAGCGATTCGGGGGATCGCGATGAGGCTGGTGTTGATACCGACGATATGGGATTCGGTGAATTTATCGAGTCGGTCGATACGTTGGTGATGGGTCGTAACACGTACGAGTTCGTAGCTTCGAGCGGGATATGGGCGTATGGCGACACTCGACTGGTGGTGCTGAGTACGACTCTTGGTGCCGACACCGAATTGCCTGAGCATTTGGCAGGCAAAGTGGAGTTTGTGTCGATGGAGCCGGTCGCGTTGGCTTCTAAGTTGGCAAACGAGGGCTCTAAACACGTTTATGTGGATGGCGGTGCGACGATTCAGCGGTATTTACGTGCGGGGTTGATCGACGAGCTGATTTTGACTCGAGTTCCCGTGTTGTTGGGTTCGGGAATATCACTGTTCGGCGAGTTGGATGCCGATGTTGTGCTGAGGCACGTTTCGACTGAAGGGTTCGCGAACGGGATGGTGCAGTCGAGGTACGTGGTGGAGCGTTAGCGACGCGTTCGGATAGCGCGGGGCTAGTTCGTATCGAATCTAGTCGATTACGAAAATCGGCTGAAGCTCACGCAATATTGCCGGTCTAGAACGGTAGACCTGACGGTTGCTGAGATTGGTATGTGACGGCTAGTAGCATCAGAATTAACAGAGTTCCGAATATTGCCGACATTGTTCTGAGCATGTACATCTCTTCAGACTCGCATAGGATCGAAGTGGGTCGCATAGGTGATCCCTCGTGAGTCACTTGCGGTTTTCGTAGGTAATCGATGAGACGAAGGTCTAAGTTTCTGGACGGGGTTGGCGTACGTTAGTCGCGGTCTGGCGTTAGGTCGCGCTCATCATCGGATGACTCGGCTCCGCGTCGCAATCTCCCACCCTCTAACTCCCTCCCACTCTGGGAGGGAGAACAGGTTTTCTTCGGGTGTTTACGGTGCTCGGAAGAGGTAGATGGCCCAGCCTAGGGTGTCTCTGCCATGTTTGAGGTAGAAGTCGTGTTCACCTCGTTGTCGATCTAGGATCGGCTTGGCGTCGGGGTCGTTCGGGTTTTCTTCGGCGTAGAGCTCAGCGGCTCTTAGGCGTAAACCTTCGTAGCGATCCCAGTCGTTGTGATCGCTGACGATCGAGTACAGCAGGTTGAGTCCGGCGTTTTGCCCGATTGCAACATTTTCGGCGTGGGTTACGAGACCTTCGGCTAGTTCGGGTTCAAGTTCGCGATAGGCATCGCTAGGCTCTTTGAGCTTGTATGGCTCACCGAGAACGATCAGTCCGCCGGGTTTGACGAGTTTCTTAAGCGCCTCGATTGTTCCCTTGTGACCACCCCATACCCAGCTTGCACCGAGGCACATTGCTAGATCGAATGAAGCGGGTTCAAAGTCGTGCTTCGCGCCGTCACCTTCGATGAATTCGACTTTGTCACCAAGATTTCTATCGGATGCTCGTCCATTTGCTGCTTTTACTTCGTAGGGCGAGATGTCGATTCCGATGCCGGTTGCATCGTATTTATCGACGATCCTGAGGAGCTGTTCGCCTTTTCCGCTCGCAATGTCGAGCACGCGTGCGTTGGGCTTTAGGGGAAGGAGACTGATGAATTCGTTGGTCTTTGCTTCCGAGGTGGGGTTCATTACGAGGTGGTCACGGTGAGTGACGCCGTAAAACTTCCAAATGTTCATGTTCTGACAGCAACTTTTCTGGTGGCATTGCCACATTTTCCGAGAGGTCGACCAAAACTCGCTGAGTCGAAATATCGTTCTTCTGGAAGATGAACGTGTTTCGCCACGCGAAATGGCGACCTAGCGGATTGTTGATTAAGTGAGTCGGACTATTTAGTCGACTGGGTCGGTGTGGAGGCGATCACCGAGGGCACTTGGGGTTGTGAGTCTGAGAGCTTGGGGCTGAACATGAGGTTCAGTTTACATACCGATTTGCCAGGAGCGAATTGGCAAAAAATTGTTAGCAGGGTTGAGGCCGGTTCGGGTTCTAGTGGAGATGGAGCTGCATGGGGGAGAAAGATCCTGAAAATGAATTCAGGATGACAGCAGGCTAGTTGTTGGCTTGCGACTCGTTAGTCGCGCTCGTCATCGCAGTCTCCCACCCTCTAACTCCCTCCCACTCTGGGAGGGAGGACTGGTTTGCTCCGGGTGGCTCGGGTGGCTTGATCGGGCGGGTCACAGGCTAAAGTCGTCGTAGGTCTTTGGAGCTGAGTATTAGCCCGAAGTTCACAACTAGGTAGATGAGTGTTCCGATGATTATCATCTGGGCGTTCCCGATGATCGTGCCGATCCACGCGCCTAGGAACCAGCCGAACATCATCGATTGCAGCGAGAGGGTGAACACTGACATCACTCTGCCGATCATCTTAGGATCGGACTGAGTTTGGAGCAGGGTGATCGTCGAAGTTGCCCAGACGGGAATTGCCGCGCCGACCAAAGCCAGCGATGCGAGTGTGAGCGGAAAGTTCGTCGATAGCGCGAACGTGATATCTGCAACGACGAATAGAACCGTGCTGATCAATATTGGTGAGGTTTTTCGTTCCCATGGTTTCTTTGACGCTATCCACAGTGCCGACGCGCCTTGCCCGACTGCCCACGCCGCGAGCATGATTCCGAATCCAGTTTCGCCAACATCAAACCGGTCGCGAGCGTAGACCGGGATGATTGGAACCATCGCTGCGCTGAGAATTACCGAGAAGGCGATGAACATCACACGAAGCAATACAGGGTTGGACCTGATGTACTTTAGGCCATCACTAATCTCTCTAAGAGCTGATGTTCCGGACGGCTTGCTGCGCTCTGAACGTGGGAGTCGATAGGTGAAGTAAACCGACAGTGCATATAGCCCGATGAGTGCAAGGAAAGGTGATCCCATCCCAAATCCGGCGATAAGAAATCCACCAGCAAGCGGGCCTATCGCCCGCGCAAGGCTGGCTCCAGCCATGTTCAAAGAATTTCCTGCTTGAAGCGATTCTTTAGGCAGGTAGTTCATCACCAAAGCCTGGCCAGCTGGCATCCCAACTGCCAACACCGCACTCGACACGATCGATAGAACCACGATCTGCCAGAGATTTACTACACCTGTGACCACGACAGCCGCTGTGACTACCGCCAACAGCAAGAGGAGCAGGCGTTCAAATAGCAGGACGGATCGACCGCCGAGTCGATCGACCATCACGCCGGCAAAAAGTCCGATAGCGAGCGCCGGAACGACGCGAAGTCCGGTTGCTGCTCCTACCCAGATTTGCGAGGCTCCGAGTTCGAGAATGAGCCAAGATTGAGCCATGATGCGCAGTTCGACGCCCATCATGTTGGTGAAGTTGCTACCTACGAGATCTCGGTACGATCCGTTCGCTAGAAGTTGAACTAACGGCAGTTGTCGGATTTTTTTCAAAGGTTAGGAGCTACGCTCTTCGAGCTAGCAGTGAAGCAATAATTTGTGGCGCTGCTTCTATGGCTCGCTCTCGGATTTGTTCGGGGGTTAGGCTGCCGATTGGGTGTTGAATGAGCGCGAATGGGTAGTCGGGCATTCCGCCTAGATTGGCGATTGCTTTGGCGCCAGATTCGAACGGTTCGGTGCAAATTGCGATTGCAGGAACGCCGAGGGCTTCGAGCTTGAGCGAGTCGTACACACTGGACGACGAGCAGCTTCCTCAATCGCCGTTCGCTAGTAGCGCCACATCGACTTCGTTCGAAAATTCGCTTAGAAGGTCGGGTTCGGCGGGTCGTGATGCGTCGCCTTTGTTGATTCGGTAGGCGGTGGCGACTTCGAATCGATCAGCGAGTACATCGTAGATGGCGTCGAGAAGCGGTTCCGAGTTGAGCTTGTCGTTCCGAAGAAGTCCGACTCGCATGCCCTTCAGCGACTCGGGACGTTCCGCCATGCCATCGGTCGCAATCGACTGCGGTGCGGTGGGATCGAGAACTTTGAATGTGTTCTCACTTGCATTGGTTGTCATACGGCGCTCCTCGAAGATTCTTCTGGCGACATGTTACTTGTTTGTGATGATCGGTCGGGTGACGATTTTCGATCGTGAACCGAGTGACCACGGCGGGATGACCGCGCTCCAGGCTCCGCCGTCGCCACCAACTACGATTGGTATTGCCGATTCGGGCGAATCTAGAACACTTATCGGTAGGTCGCCGCTTTCAGTGCTTAGTTCAGCGTTTGAGTCTTTTTGTGCCCCGCTCGGCAGACCCATAGCGATCCACTCAGAGGTCAATTTTGTGGCGTTTTCGTACAGATACTGTCCGACTTGCTCTTTCTTCCAGCCAGCCTTAGTGAAGTGGGCGGCATGTTCGGGGCATATGACCAATACCACCTGTTTTACGCCGGGTCCCATTGGATAGAGGCGTTGGGCGAACGCATCGAGGATGCCTTCTGGTGTGTTGGCTTCGTGCTCGCCGAACTGGGTTGCACTGAGACCCGAAACGACGGTTACGGCGCTTTCTGATTCGTTAATTCCCCTTGTGACATGTAGCGGACTCCAGTTTTCCGGTAGTTTTTTCTCGTTTTCGGCAACGCACCATGTGTACTTGCCGGAGTGACCGAGAGTTGCTTTATCGAGTCCGTCGTTGCTTCTGGTGCCAAGAACGTTCATAACGATAAGTCGGATTGCCCTGCCGATGGTCGCGTTTGCTCGGTAGCCGGGTCCGAATGCTGAAACGCCTCCGTTGATCTCGATTTCGTTGATTATGGGTCCGTTTACGATCAGCATGATCGCTGCACCCATGGTCGAAACGGTGATGCCGTGGAGATTGAACTCGGGTTGAGTAATGGCGTCGACAGCTGCTGCGACGACGGGCATGTACTCGGGTTTGCACCCTGCCATGACAGCGTTGATGCCGGCTTTTTCGGCAGTGATTACTGCGCCTTTGACCGGTTCGATGCCGAGTATGGCGTCGGCTGCGAGATTGGCGGCGGCGAGCATCGCCGTGACTGCTTCCGGCGTTGGCGGAACTACGGGTAGGCCGTCTGACCAACCGTTTTCGAAGTAGGCTTCGATGGCTTCGAGCGGGCCGGGAAGTTCAAGCGAGTCGGAAGTTAGGCGGGGTGGTGGTGCCAGTGGCACTTTTTCTGAGTGTGTTTGTTTTTTACTGGGTTGGTCGGTCATGGCTTGGGCGGCTATTCGATGCAATTGAGGTAGGAAGATCCTGAAAATGAATTCAGGATGACAGTGAGCGGCGGATCCGGCGTTTGCTCCGGGCGTCGTCGAATGATTTGGTAGCGCGTCGCATTTCTCGTTAGTCGCGCTCGTCATAGGATGACTCGGCTCCGCAGCGCAGTCTCCCCCTCTAGCTCCCCCGGTTCGGGGGAGGAATTGGTTTAATCGGCGTGGAAGACTTCTCGCCAGGTGGTCATGTTTTGGTCGGCGTGGGCGCCTTCGGGGAGTTGGAAGAATGGCGACATATCGTCTTGCCATCGTTGATTAACGTCTTCTTTGGACATCCCAGCAATCGACGCCTCGTGCGACTCGTCACACTCGACGTAGCCGAACAGGGTGCCGTCTTCTCGGAAGAAGATCGTGTAGTTGCGCCAGCCGGTGCGGATTAGAGCTTCCGACATTTCAGGCCAGATGTCGTCGTGGCGCTGTTTGTACTCTTCGACCATTTCGGGGTGGATTTTCATCTCGAATCCGACTCGTTGCATGTTGTTGTCCTTTACTTTTAGGGTCCGGGCGTCGTCGAACGACTTGGGACATCGCTGCAATTGCGTTAGTCGCAGTCTCGTTAGGTTCCATCGTCGTCGGACGACTCAGTCACGCGTCGCAATTCTCCTACCCTAGCCCTTCCATCCGGAAGGGGATAGTTTGTTCCGGGCGTCATCGGACGACTTGGTCGCGGGCATGCCTGTGGCACGGCACTGTGACTCGCCCGGTCCCGGGGAGGACATATCGCTTGAGCAGAGTGTAGGCTATGCGCCCATCGAACGCAGCGCAAAACCCTTCGACGGGACTCAGGATGATGAGTTTTCGGCGAGTCATTACACCGAGGGTTTTTAGATAGACGAGAGAGAACACGAATGTCGAAGTCGATTGCACAGGTTTTGGACCTCAAAGACGATCCTAAGATCATTGCCGAGTACGAGGAGTACCACCGCAACGTGTGGCCCGAGGTACTTGAGGCGCTGAAGGGAATCGGAATCGAACGGATGGAGATTTTCCGAAGCGGAAATCACCTGTTTATGTACTGCACGGTTCCTGACGATTTCGATCCACGTCGTGATTTCCAGAGCTACACGGCTTCGAAGCGGGCTGAAGAGTGGAACGATCTGATGTCGGCGTATCAGCAGAAGGTTCCACAGGCTGCGGAAGACGATTGGTGGTACCCGATGTCGCTGGCGTTCGATTCCGAGTGGGAAGCTTAGCTTCGTTTTCTTGGGTAGTTGGCTTGGTTGAGTATGTACGAGGTTTGCGCTGCAAAGGGGTAGAGAGATCCTGAAATGAATTCAGGATGACATTCTTGGGCGCGTTGATAGTGGACGCGTGAGATGGTCGAAGATGAAGAAGTTAGATCGTGCTTGGATATGGGCTGTTTTGGCTGTTGGTTGGATGGCTTTTATCTACGCGCTGTCGGATCGTCCGGCTGGTGATTTCGACGATGCGAACGATGCGGTGTCGGGATTGCCGTTTGAAAGCGTCATAGTTCACGTTGCTCTGTACTTCATACTCAGCGTGTTTGTGCTGCGGGCGTTCGTATTGCTTCGTCCGGTTACCGAAGGACTAATCGCCTACTCGACGATATTTGTCGCTCTTGTGTACGGCGTGTTGGACGAATTTCACCAATCGAGCGTAGAAGGAAGAGCATCTGAGGTGATAGATGTTGTCGCCGATGTTTCCGGAGCGGTGCTGGTAGTGGTATTTTGGTTCTTCCTAAAAAGATATCGAGCCAAGCCAGACGTTGAGTCGGGCGACGATTAGAGCGATTAGAACAAATGCCAATTAGGGAAGCTGAAGATCTGTGGCCTACGGGTCCGGAAGTATTGACCACTCTCGAAGAAGCCGTGCAGATGGCGGAAGAGATTGCCGCACCCCCTGCCGAACGTTGGGTTGCGCGAACTATCAGCGACAAGTTGATTCCGAGCCTCTACAACGCTCGAACGTATCTCGAAGTTGGTCAGTTGCGGTCGCCTGAAGTGAGAATGGGCATACTAAATGCTCGCCTAGAAGCCGGTGAGTTGGCGAATGCCGATTCTCGCTACGCACCGCTTTATTCGAAAATTCGTGTGCTCGCCGAAGAAGCCGAGATAGCTTCGAAAATGAGCTAGAGTTTCGAGTGACGCGGGGTCTCGAATTCACGTTCGAGCATGCTAGGATGATGGCACTTTGAAGTCTCCCGAAGATACCGAATCCTTTTTGTCTGAAGACGGTCGAGTTGAGGTCGTATTCGACCTCGATGAGCTGTCAGAATCCGACATTGCTCTCGTGATGAAAGCGGCAGTTGCTGGGCTCGATTCTGAGCAGTTCGACGGTCCAGATCACATAACAGTGATGATTACTGGCGACGAGCGGATCAGGGAGCTTAATCGTGATTTCAAAGGCGAGGATCAAATCACTGACGTGCTTTCGTTTAATGCCGATGGCGACACTGCCGGTGATGACGAAAGTTCAGTGAATGAAGAAGGCGAATCGGGCGATGATGAATGGCCAGAATTCGCTTCGTCAGTTGATGGCGGCGAAGTAGAAACCGATCGTCTTGGCGATATTGCGATTTCGCTTCCTCAGGTCGTTAGACAGGCGGCCGAGAACGGTAAAGCGGCGGATCGTGAGTTGGCAATGCTGACTATCCACGGTGTCCTTCATCTTCTCGGGTATGATCATGCCGAGGTTGGCGAAGAAAAGGTTATGTTCGGTAAGACCGACGTTGTATTGGCGAAGATTTTTAGTGAGTAGTCCTGATCGTTTGCTGGGGCTACCTAACAGAGCGTTGAGACTGGTTCAGAAGTGACGAATAGCCAGGTTTTTTATAGAAAATGGCGCCCTACTCGTTTCGACGAAGTGGCCGGGCAGGCGCACGTCACGAAAACTCTCAAACGGGCGATTACGACCGATCACGTTTCACACGCATATTTGTTTACGGGCCCTCGTGGAGTCGGCAAAACGTCGACAGCTCGGATTCTTGCCAAGGCACTGAATTCAGAAATCACGCCAGAAGGCGAGCCGATAACCGATTCGGAAACTTCGATAGCGATCGATGAAGGTCGTTACATGGATCTCATCGAGATCGATGCTGCGTCGAATCGTGGAATTGGCGATATTCGCGAACTGCGTGACAACGTTCAGTTCAGGCCGGTTTCGGGTAAGTACAAGGTGTACATCATCGACGAGGTGCACATGCTTACCGATGCAGCGTTTAATGCGTTGCTGAAAACTCTTGAAGAGCCGCCACCTAATATCGTGATGATCTTGGCGACAACCGACGCTCACAAGGTTCCTGCGACGATTATTAGTCGTTGCCAGCGGTTCGATTTCAAGCGACTTTCGAACGACGATGTTATTGAGCGACTTATCGAGGTCTGCGAAGTCGAAGAGATCGAGGCGGAGCCGGCGGTTCTGGAGATGATCGCTCGAACAGCCTGGGGATCGCTTCGTGACGCTGAGAATCTGCTTGAGCAGCTTTATGTTTCGTACGGACAGGCAGATGCTGATGGTCAGCCTTCCGAGATAACCGAGGGACAGGCAAGAGAGTTGCTTGGTCTGGGTGACACCGCTACCAGTACCGAACTTGCCATAGCGTTGCTGGACAAAGACGCTGCGGCTGCTTTGACTGTTATCAATCGTGAGGCACAACGCGGTGCCGATCTTCGGGCGTTGCGTTCGGGTGCAGTTGATGCGCTTCGGGTGGCGTTGCTGATGAAGGCGGGCGTTGAGGATTCGATTACGCAAGGTTCAGAGTTCGCCGAGACGATGGCGGCGGCGGCACGACCTGCCCGACTGAACCAAATTTTGCACATTCTGACTTCTCTGGGTCAGGCCGATATGAAAGCTAACTCGTCGTCACCGCTTCCGCTCGAACTGGCGGTGCTGAAGGCGACTACGAAGCCTGTTGCGGCGGCGGCGGCAGGACCAGCAGCTCCCGCATCTTCGGGTGCTGCTCCTTCTCGGCCAGCGGCTACTCCTCAGGCTGGCTACCAGCAATCTGGTGGTTCTCAGGCAGCCGAAGAGACTGCACCTGCTCCACGTCGAGATCGAACTCCTGTTGAACAACAGTGGGACAAGGTTGTTTGGACGATGCGTCGCACGAAGAATCGCAAATATGTCGTTGGTCCGATTCTTCGCAATGTTGAAGTTCCTACGCCAGCCGATGGCAAGATTTCACTCCGCTTCAAAAGCAACGCCCTGAAGAACAACTTCATGGAGGAGATGCAGGATCAGCGGTCGAGAGATGCGCTGAAAGCTGCTATCACCGATGCGTACGGCTCGGAACTTGAGTTGAAGATCATCTCACCGCACGAGGCTGCCGAAGAGGCGAAGGCTAACGGCAATGGTGCGGCTGGTGGAGCGTCTAAGCCGGGCAACGGTCAGGCGGGAACTTCGGCAGATCAAGAAAGCGCAATGGTTCGTGCTGCAATGGCGATGGGCGCAAAGGTTGTCGCTGACGATGCTGGTGAGGACAACGAGGACGACTAGTTTTGGGTGCGTTTGTTGCGGTAAGTAGCTAGCGGTTTTCTTCAATCGCACCGATATTGTCACCCTGAATTCATTTCACGGTCTTTCTCCCCTCTTTGCCCGTTTGTTCGCCTTCTGTTTTCGCTGCATTAAGTTAGAGAGATCCTGAAATGAATTCAGGATGACATTGTTGGCTGGGTTGGCTAGAAGTTTACGATCGTGATTGTCCCATCTTGGTTGCAGTTCAACGCCGAAACGATTTCTCGTAAGGGTTGGTAACGACGTATGATTGTCGGATTCAATTTTTGTTGTCTTATTTCTCGATAATCGGGAGTGAGACGCTCCCTGTTGGCAGGGGTGAGGACTTTTTTCGATGATGAACAAGAACATGCTCAAGCAGGCGCAGCAGATGCAGGCCCGGCTTGCGGCAGTGCAAGAAGAGATCGCAGTCGCACGAACTGAAGCATCAGTTGGCGGCGGGATGGTCAAGGTTTCGGTTATCGGCGGATCGAGTGTCGAGTCGATCGAGATCGACCCGGAAGTGGTAGACCCTGAAGACGTTGAAATGCTTCAGGATCTGATTCTCGCTGCGATCAACGAGGCGATGGACACCGCTCAGAAGCTTGCTTCCGACAAGATGGGCGCTATCACCGGCGGCATGAACATTCCTGGCCTTATGTAGCCAGCGTTTCAGCTTCGGCTGATTCATCAGAAAAACACGAATGCCAT
>Ga0233439_10000821_pt1 | contig 42708 bp, 39 predicted proteins | sample SI_123_September_6_FD_182713 | JGI IMG/M metagenome (GOLD analysis project Ga0233439, IMG submission 182713) | Seawater microbial communities from Saanich Inlet, British Columbia, Canada - SI_123_September2016_100_MG | ecosystem: Environmental > Aquatic > Marine > Inlet | place: Canada: British... | reverse complement strand
AACCTGATCCTGTCGGGCCGGGGAACCAGGCGACCGTTACGGGTGGTGAACCTTTCGGGTGCTGACGAGCCAGATACTCACCCGTTACGCGACCCATGGTAATCCAGGACACGCCTGTTTTCGCACTGATCCCTTCATCAGCAATATCATTGACGACGGCGACCACTGGAATCTGCTTAGCGATTTCGAGAACTGTTTTCGTCAGCCCGCCAAAGCTCACTGTCCCCAGAATAAGAATATCAGCGTTCTTGGCGCACTCTTTGACCTGCGATATCTGACGGGCCATGTTTGGATAGCCACCGGCTTCGACAACTTCAAGTGACACACCAAGACGCTTCGCCTCTTCAACCATGCCATAGTTGACGCTAAGCCAATAGGCATCCTTCAAATGAGGGTAGGATGCACAAAGCCGCCACTTTTGGCTGGATTTTTCAAGCGGAGCATACTGAATGACGGAAGATGGGCTTTGGTAGTCGTACGGTGTTTGCCACGTTTCCAGTTGCCACGGAGAATCGTTCGCCCTCGCCAAAGGCACAGACAGGGGTAGAAGCAGGGCAACACCAAAGGTGATAGAGATCAGATAGTGCAAACTTTTTATCATGTAGGCAGAATAGTGAAGTATGCTTGCCCACAACGCAAATAATCGTGGTGACAAAAGATGATTACGCGATTTGGTATTGCGGGTCGTTTGTTCCTTGCCTTTGTCTGTATTGCCGGGCTGTCTCTTGTTTCGGGAGCTGTGGGCTGGTGGACACTGCGCAATGTGGACGAGGCCCAGACGTCAATCGTTGAGCGCGCCATGCCAGCGGTTGCCGATGCACGCCACGTTGCAGAGATATCCAATGAGCTTATTGCGCGCGCGCCGTTACTGACTAGTGCAGCAAACCAGGTCATTCGCGAGGAGGAAGCTCAGAAATTATTCGAACAGGCAGAAACATTGCGCGATACGCTCAAGCGAACCCACGAGTATGGCTATGACGATGCTCGTTTGACCTCCCTTGATCAGTTGGCAGAGGACCTAATAGCCACGCTGCACGAGCAGAATACCCTGGTTGCGCAGCGAATTGATCTGTCAGCATCGTTGACCAGTGATATCCGTGACTCTCTTGCTGCGGCACAAGGGCTTTCTGATTTATCGGAAACGCTTGTATCGAATGCGGCATCTGGTGCGACGGCCGTTATATCTAACCTTTATGAACTGATAGAAGAGCAAGATCGTATCGATGAGTCCATGGACGCGCTGGACCGGTTGTTGGAAGAAGACCTGTACCTGATGGAGCGCATGTTCGAACTCCGGTTGAGAGCGTCACAGACGGGCCTTCTGCTCAACCAGTTATCACGTGCGGCAACGCCTGATGAAGTGCTGTGGATTGAAGAGACGCTTGAAAAGAACGTCCGAATTCTCGAACGCCGAACGCTCGGCATTTCGGATCCCGTGCGTAGGCGTCAAGCTGGTCAAATGATGACTCAGTTAATTTCGCTAAGTGGTGATACGCCTAATGTGTTCGAGACCCGACAGAGCCTTCTGGAAATAGATCGAGAAATCGGGTCCCTCGTAGAACGCAGCCGGGGTGTTTCGGAAGCCTTAAGTAAAACGGTTCTCGATCTGGTAGAGCATGCACAATCGCTGGCCGATGAGGCAGCCCTTGGGGCGGAAAAGGCCGTGGAGGCAGGCCTTGCGACGATACTGTTTCAGACGCTTCTCTTTGTTGTCGTTGCGGGTTTGATTGTCTGGTTGTACGTGCAGCGGAACGTCATTCGTCGACTCCGGTCATTGGCATCCGTTATGGGTCGTCTGGCCAGTGGTGATCTGGATGCTCACGTGCAGACTGAGGGTAGTGACGAACTTACTGATATGGCGGAAACGGTTAAAGTGTTCCGTGATCAGGCTGTGATCAAAAATGAATTGGAACGCGAGCGTGATCGAACGGAGTCGGAACTCCGTCGACATAAAACCGAACTGGAACAGATCGTGACCGAGCGAACGGCACAACTGTCCCTCATTAACGAACAGCTACAAAACGAAGTCATCAACCATGACGAGGCCCGCGAACACGCTGAACGTGCCAATGCTGCGAAGACAGAATTCTTGGCGGCCATGAGCCACGAGATCAGAACACCCATGAATGGTATTTTGGGTATGTTGAGAATATTAAGGGATAGCCCGCTCAATGATGAGCAGCGGAAAAGACTATCCATTGTCCGCTCTTCGAGCCAGACCCTGCTCGGCATTCTCAATGATATTCTGGATTATTCGAAGGTTGAATCTGGTGAAGTGCATCTTTCATCAGACACGTATGATCTCAGCCAGCTACTCGACGATATCATCGTTCTGATGCGATTCCGCGCCGTGGAAAAGGGTATTTCCCTTACCGCCCATATAGAAGAAGGAACGCCGACCATTCTGCAAGGTGACGCCGGCAAGTTAAGCCAGGTTCTGCTGAATTTGATCGGGAATGGAATCAAGTTCACAGAGAAAGGCGCAGTCGAGGTTACGGTTTTTTCTACTACGCGTAATAACAACTCGGAAGTGATGCTCGAATTTAAAATTCGGGACTCAGGGATTGGCATTGGTTCTGAAAGTCAGAAAAAATTGTTTGAAGCTTTCTACCAGGCAAATGAGCAAGTTTCGCGCAAATATGGTGGAACAGGTCTAGGTTTAGCGATCTGTCGCCGTTTGGTGGATGCCATGGGTGGTGAAATTGCCGTGGAGAGTAAGGTTGATCAGGGCAGCCGGTTCTGGTTTACAGTGCGATCTGAACGGGGGCAGGAATCGGCCCTTCGTGATGCCAATTTCGACCTGCCCGTCGCCTTGCCTGCAACACCGGCGCAATCCATTCTGTTGGTGGAAGACAACGATATAAATGCCCTTGTCACGCAGACGTTTCTCGAAAAGATGGGCCATTCTGTCGTTCATGCTGAATCAGGTGAGTCGGGGGTCAAGGCGGCAGCGACGGAGACGTTCGATGCCATCCTGATGGATATCTCATTGCCCGGTATCGATGGTGTTGAAGCCGCCCGGCAGATACGCGCATTATCGGAAGATGATCATCAACGCATCCCGATTATCGCCATGTCGGCGCACGTATTTCAAAACGAGGTTTCTGCGGTTCTGGAGGCAGGCATGAACGCCTTTGTCGGCAAACCTGTATCACCAGAACGGTTGGCCGAGGTGCTGAACGAGGTGAGAGCCCCCAGTTCACTGGCCACCCTCTCTCAGGGAAGCTCTGCTACTGAAGACGTATCGTCCCTAATGGATGCTTCGGTTCTCAGGGAAGACCTGGCGGTTATCGGCCTGGAGAAAACATCGCGCATGGTGTCGTCATTCCTTGACGCATCCGCCGAAAAGCATCAGCAATTTCACACCGCCGTGCATGAGGATGATTGGCCAGCCGCAATCTATGTCGCCCACTATTTGAAGGGTAGCGCATCAAGTTTGGGTTTGCAGGCACTGGCGAATTTCGCGCACGACCTGGAGGTCGCGATGAAAGATGGTGATGTGGCTGTCGTCAAACAGCAGGTGGATCAATTCAGAGCCCTGCATGATGATTCCAGAACAGCTCTTCAATCTTATTGGGCGCAATTAACCACGTCACCTACGGGACCCAAGTCGTCTAGTTCTCAACGCTCGACAATATCGGCCGCAAATACATAACCCTCGCCATGGGCCGTGACGATGATTTCCGGGTTCTTAGGATCAGGCTCGATCTTCCCACGTAGCCGCCTTACCAGAACATCAATTGTCCTGTCGCTGGGTTCCCATGAACGGTGGGTCGTCAAATTCAGCAAGCGGTCACGCGTGAGCACGATATTGGGTCGTTCAGCAAATGCATTTAAAAGCTCATACTCTGCCCGAGTCAGGCGTTCATGGTGGCCTGTTGGTGACACCAGCTTTCGGGTGCGGGTGTCGAACATCCAGCCCGCAAATCGCTTTACGGGACGATCAACGATCGACGCACTGCCCATACGACGGAGCAAGCTTTTCACCCGCGCCAAAAGTTCTCTCGGGTTAAACGGCTTTGTTATGTAATCATCGGCACCGATTTCCAATCCCACGATTCGATCTACTTCGTCTATTCGTCCGGTGACCAGGATGATGCCAATGTCGGACCCGTTCCTGAGTTCACGCGTTAAATCGAGCCCGTCTTCCCCCGGCAAATTGATATCCAGCAAAATAAGCTCTGCCGGATCGTTCGCGAGCGCCGTGCGCATGGATGGGCCGTCTTCTGCCTCTGTAACACGATGCCCTGCGGCTTCCACGTACCCGGCCAGTTTCGCCCGCGTTACGGCATCATCATCAACAATCAGGACATGGTGATTTGAATTCATGGGTAATTTTAACAAATTTTAACAAAAAAGTACAGACCATTCATATTTGGCCTGCTTGTCGTTCACATCAGATTGCTAGCGTCATAGAGGGGAGAGCTGCAACGGCGTAAAAAAAGGCGCAATAGCGGGTGGAACCTGACGAGAATCAACAAATAATTCTGCGAGTAAACGCGGATTGTAATGATTACCGCGGCCGGGAAGCCGCCTAAACAAGGAGAGCTAAAGTGAAGAGACTTACAAAAAAACTAATGGCTGGGACCTTCGCCATAGGACTGGCCCTCGTTTCTGCTACAGGCGCGGCAAGCGCTGACAGCAGCGAGCCTATCAAAATTCCAATCAAGAACTGGTCCAGCCAGATCGTCATGGCTCATGTTATTGGCGGCATGTTTGAGAGCATGGGTAACAACGTTGAGTACGTTCCTGTGGATAACCAGGCAAGCTTTGAGGCTGTCCGCGTTGGTGACATAACGATTTTGCAAGAAGTCTGGCAATCAACCATGCAGAATGCCTACTACAATGCTATGGAAAAAGGTGGCCTGATTGATGCAGGTACGCATGCAGCAGAAACCCTGGAAGAAATGGGTGTTCCGAACTGGGTTATCGAACAGGGCCTTTGCCCTGGATTGCCGAGCTGGGAAGCCCTGAAAGATTGCTCAGCAGCCTTCGCAACACCTGATTCCGGTGGCAAGGGCCGTTGGTTAGAAGGCCCGCAAAGCTGGCACGGCGAAGTCATGCCCAACCGCATTAAAGGCCTGGGTCTGGATGACACATGGACCGTCAAATTCGCTGGTGGTGCTGATGCGCTCTGGACAGAACTTGAAGCCGCCAAAAAGGAAGGTCGTGGTACGGTTATCTTCAACTGGACACCAAACTTTACAGATGCTTCCGGGTTTACCTTTATCGAGTTTCCAGAGTACTACGACGGCTGCAGGATCGCCGATGGCGGCACCATGGACACAACTGGTTGTGGCTCACCAAAAGGTTGGTTGAAGAAAGGTGCTTTCTGGAAATTCCCGAAAACTCACCCCAATGCTTACAGGGCCTTCTCGCAGTTGAGCTTCACGACGCCACAGATTGGTTCCATGGCGGCGTTGGTTGACGTAGATAAAATGACCCACGAAGACGCCGCTAAAAAGTGGCTGGCTGATAACGAAGACGTTTGGAAGCCTTGGGCAACGTCAGTTCTTGGCGAAGGAAACTGATTCTCTGATATTCGATTCAGAGAGCGACCCTAAAACGGTTCCCCTCATCTTTGGGGGGAACCTGTTTTAGAATAACCAGATTCAGAAATAGCGGTGTTATACGCGATCGTATTGTTGACCCGTGTGATACTTTGTTTAGACTCCTTTTAATGCCTGAAAGATACAGGCCGTAACAATCAGTCGAGGACAGTCCATGGCTTCTCAAGGGGATGAGGCAGAGCAAAGGCAAGCGGTCATAAAATGTGAGTCCGTTTACAAGATTTTCGGAAACAATGCGCAGAGCTTGTTACAAAACGCTCAAGGTAAAATTGACGCCAAAGACGCCTTGGCCGCTGGATGTATTGTCGGCGTCAACAATGTTTCCTTCGAAGTTTCAGAGGGCGAGTTGCTGGTCATCATGGGGCTCTCAGGCTCAGGCAAATCCACACTGCTACGATGCATTTCTAGACTAACGGACGCGACCGGCGGTAAGATATTTGTGGATGGTCAAGATCTGCTGACCATGAACAGTAAGCAACTCATGGAAGTCCGCCGAGACAAAATGGGAATGGTTTTTCAAAACTTCGGTTTATTGCCGCACAAGACGGTTCTTGAAAACATCGCTTTTCCGCTTCAGGTGAAAGGCATTAACACCAAAGACAGCATTGAACGAGCCATGAATATGGCCGAACTGGTCGGCCTCAGTGGTCGCGAAAATTACTTTCCACGCGAATTATCTGGCGGACAACAACAGCGCGTCGGCATTGCTCGCTCGCTCGCTGTCGAGCCGGATATCTGGTTTCTTGATGAACCTTTCTCGGCATTGGACCCATTGATCCGGAAAGAGATGCAGGATGAGTTTCTGCGACTGCAAAGTGTTTTGAATAAAACGATTTTGTTCGTTACCCATGATTTCGATGAGGCCTTAAGACTCGCGGACCGGATCGCCATTATGAAAGAAGGTGTCATTGAGCAACTGGATACACCAGCCAATATTGTTCTCGATCCTGCGACGGAATACGTTCGTAAATTCACCCAGGAGGTGCCGCGCGAAAAGGTTCTCAAGATTGAAGACGTTATGGACCCCTACGATAGCACCGAAGAAATGAGCGATATCAAAGTTTCGAAGAACGCGATCATCGAGGTGGTTGCTGAACAAATCCTGAGCCAGGACAAAGCTGTCGGCGTTGTCGACGATAACGACAACATCGTCGGCAGCCTGCACTCGTCCCACGTCATTAATGTTTTGTTCGGTAACCGTTCACAGGAACAGCAAGGGTGAGTAGACGTCAATGCCGTCATACCTAAAGTCATCAAAAGCTATTCAGTTCGGCGTCCTGTTTATCGCATTCTTCCTGTTGAACGCCCTCATTGGGCCGTCCGAATCCAATTATCTATGGCGACTGCCTCCACTACTAAAAGACATTCCGTTCCTGATAAACGATCTCGTCCGTGGGCTAATGTTCGAATGGATGCCTATAGACGTCTACGATCCGAGCATTGATGAGTATGAACAGAAGCCCCTGTTCCGCGAGATCACCCGTGCGATTTCCAGTTCTTTTTCGTTTGTTATTAACGCGGTACGAGAGTTCATTCTTGGTGGCTCGAAGACCATCGTTGCCTTTTCCAGTTGGGACTTCATCAAGGAGAACCCTTGGGCTGTATGGCCCGCATTACCATGGACGGTCGTTGTTGGATGGGCAATGGTCCTCGGATACAAACTTCAAGGCCGAAACCTGGCGTTTCTCACCGGCGTCGCCGGCCTCTATATCGCGGCCTTTGGGCAATGGTCGCCGTCGATGCAGACATTATCATTCATATTGATTGCTGCACCTGTCTCGGTGTTTCTGGGCTTGGCGTTAGGCGTTTTCGCTTATAAGAGCAAGGCAGTGGAAGCATTCCTCAATCCCTTACTCAATGTGGCACAAACAATGCCGCACTACTCCTATCTGGTACCGATCATCGTGTTGTTTGGTGTTGGCGATCATGCCGCTGCCTTGGTGACAATTTTGTTTGCAACCCCATCAATGGTCCGACTGGTATTGCTGGGCCTCAAGAATGTCCCCACTGATGTGGTCGATGCCGGCAGAATGAGCGGGTGCAACGATTTTCAGATGCTTTTTCGTGTACTCATTCCAACGGCCAAGCGTGACGTGCTGATTGGCGTCAATCAGGTGGTCATGCAATGCTTATCGATGACTGTAATCGCGGCATTCATCGGTGCCCAAGGATTAGGTTCTAACCTACTGATTGCACTGAACTCGTTGAGGATCGGCACCGGTCTCGAGATCGGTATTTGTATCGTGCTGATTGCTGTGGTTTTCGACAAAATGTCGCTTGCCTGGGCAAACAAGCAAACAGATTATTTCGCTGATCTGTCGTTTACCAAGCGTTACCGTCATTTTTTGATCATGGCAGCCATTTTGGTTGGCGGGATCGTAATGGCTATGATTGGTAGCATCATCTTCGAAGAAGATTTCAATTACTTCTATATCGTACCCCATAATAAGGGTCTTACAACGGCACCCTTCTGGCAGGCGGGTGTCGATTGGGTCTGGGATACGTTCTTCTACACCTTGAAGAGCTTTAATGAGTGGCTCATCACCGGGGTTCTGGTGCCCATGCGCGATGCCTATCTCGCGATGCCGGTTGTCGCGACGTTCCTTCTGGTGATGGGAACTGCCTATATTCTTGCCGGCTTACGATCCGCTTTGATCGTTGGCGGATTTCTTCTTTTTATTGCGTTTTCCGAGTACTGGGATCGGGCGTTGATCACCATGTACATGGCCACATTCGCGGTTGTTGTTTCCGGGATCATTGGCATTACGCTAGGCGCGGCCTGCGCACAGAACACCTTTGCAAGCAAAGCGGTCCTGCTGTTTTGCGATTTCTTGCAAACGTTCCCGTCGTTCATTTACCTTATCCCGGTGATCATGTTGTTCGGTATTACCGATACGTCTGTATTGATCGCTTCACTGGCCTTCGCGAGCGTACCAGCGACGCGATTCACTGTAGAGGGACTCAGAAGCGTACCGCCGGTATTGCAGGATGCGGGATCCATGTGTGGCGTTTCACGTCTTCAACGGTTGATTTCCATCGAGATACCAATCGCGTTCCCGCATATCATGTTGGGCGTCAATCAGACCGTCAACTTCGCCCTTATGATGGTGATTATAGGGGCTTTCATCGGCACCATTGATCTCGGACAGCTTATTCTGAAGGCAATTTCAGAGCCCCAGGGAACCGGTATCGGCATTACCCTCGGCGTCTGTGTCGCATTCATCGGTCTGGCCGTTGATCAGATCATCCGCACATGGGCGAACAAAAGAAAATTGGCACTGGGTTTGAACTAGGGAATCCACCTGACCATAAAATATCGATATGCGGAGAATGGCGCTGCTACCATCAAAAATATCCCTAAACAGTGGCATTCTGGTCCTGGCCGGAAGCATGTTGTTAATGCTGGTGCTGGGTTCTGTGCATGCGTTCTCCATTTTCCTGACATCTATAGAAAGCGAATTTAACGCCAGCAGATCAAACGCCAGCCTGACGTACTCGCTGGCATTGGCTGTTTTGACGATCCATGTTTTGATCAGCGATCGCATATTCCGGCACCTGTCGCCCGGCCTTTTAATCGTCATCGTTACCTCGCTTGCTACGACGGGGGCGTTGATGGCGGGATATGGTGGGAACCTGTACACGATTTGGCTTGGGTATGGTGTGCTTTTTGGCGCGGCGAACGGCCTTGGCTATTCTTTCGTTCTTCAATTTTCCGCACAAGCCAACCCGCGTTTTAGTGGCACCGCTATGGGTCTTGTTACGGCCGCCTATGGGTTCGGGGCCGCCATCTCTCCACTACCCTTTGAAACACTGGTTCAATCCTTCGGGTTCAGGGGTGGCATGATCGGCCTTGCCGTTGCGCTGGTCATTGTGGGACCTGTTGTCGGCGTTCTTTTCGCTCGCTCTGGTTTCAGCCTATCCACTGACAGTGGCACGGATTTGGATCAGGCCAGGCCGGTGCGTGGCGTGATCATCCGGTTGTGGTTTTCGTATGGAACGGCTGTCGCCGCGGGCCTGATGGCCATCGGTCATGCCACGGGAATTGCAAATTCAAGTGGGTTGTCCAGAGAATGGTTGTTCATGGCACCCACATTGATCGCGGTGGGAAACATCGGGGGCAGTTATTTTGGTGGATACATCGTCGACAAGTGGGGAGCCAGGCGGTTGCTACGGTTGGTGAACTGCTTTTCAGCCATGTCGCTCACCCTGATGTGGATTTTCCTGTCACCGGCCACGGCTCTGGTGGGGTTGGCGATTGTGGGATTTACCTATGGTGCAACAATTGCTGCCTTTCCGGTCGCCATCGCAAAACTGTTTGGCGCCGTCGCTGGAATCAGAGTCTATGGCAAGGTGTTTACAGCTTGGGGGACAGCCGGCTTGTTCGCACCCTGGATCGCAGGGTTGCTTTATGAACGAAGTGGCGATTATTCGACGGCGCTACTACTCGCAGCAATTCTTGCGGTCCTATCAGCCATTTCAATATTCTGGTTTCCACGGCAGCAAAGAGCCTGAAAGCCCCAGCTTCCATGGCATTTAGTGAGACCATGCTCTAGTCGTGATGCAGAATTCTTTAAATACCAAGGTAGGCTTTACGCACGTGCTCATTGTCCATAAGGCCTTTAGCTTCGCCCTCCAGCGAAACATTGCCCGTTTCCAGCACGTAGCCATGTCGCGCCAGTTCCAGGGCAAGTTCTGCATTTTGTTCGACCAAAACAATGGAAACGCCCTGGCTGTTTATTTCTGTAAGAAGGTGTGCGATTTCACGGACGATATTGGGTGCCAAGCCAAGCGACGGTTCATCAAGCAGCAGGATACGGGGCTTTGACATAAGCGCCCGCCCGATGGACAACATTTGCTGCTCACCACCGCTCATGGTGCCGGCAGTCTGATTTTTCCGTTCGCTCAACCGCGTGAAACGATCAAAAACACCATCCAGATCCCGCCTGATACCCGCTTGATCATCGCGCGTGAACGCACCCAGAAGAAGATTTTCGGTTACGGACAGGTCCTTGAATATCCGGCGACCTTCCGGCACGTGGGCGATACCCAGTTTCAAAATTTTATCAGCAGGCATGTTTTCAATGCGTTCGCCGTCAAAAATAATTTCACCGGCGCTGGGGTGGTTGAGACCTGATATGGTTCGCAAGGTCGTGCTTTTGCCCGCGCCATTGGAGCCAATCAAGGTGACAAAATCAGCGTCACCCACCTCGATGGAAACGCCTTTGAGAGCCGCAACGGGACCGTAATGAACATGGATATTGTTAACTTGTAAAAGCATACTATTTGACCCCGCTCAGATAGGCTTCAATGACCTTTTCGTCATTGCGGACGTCTTCCGGCTTACCTTGCGCCAATACCTGCCCAAAGTTCAGGACGGTCAGGAAGCTACACAGGCCCATAACGGCCTTCATGTCATGTTCGACGAGGACGATGGTAACGCCTGACTCGTGGACTTTTCTGGTCAAGTCCATCATGTAGCCTGTTTCTTCGCCGTTCATACCGGCAAAAGGCTCGTCCATCAGCATGAGCTTGGGTTCAGACACAAGAGCAATCGTCATGCCCAATGCCCGCTGTGAACCTAAAGGTAGTTCTGAGGCAAGTTGATCCTTGCGATCCACAAGCCCCATGAATTCGAGAACCTCTGTTACTTTTTCTGCGGCCGCTTTTTGTTTCAGCTTGTCCAGGCCCAAGATCGCGGAAAACACGTTGGTTCGTGCTTTGATGTGAGAGCCCACAAGCGCATTTTCAAAGACGGTCAGTTCCTGAAACAGCGTAGTTTCCTGAAAGGTTCGCACCACGCCCTTTTCTGCAATGACATGGGGTTTCTTGCCATCAATGTTTTCGCCCTGGTAAACAATATTACCGCTTGTGGGAGCCTGAAACCCGGCAATGTTCTTGAACATGGTGCTTTTGCCGGCACCATTGGGGCCGATCAAACCGCGTATCTCGCCCTGCTCAACCTGGAAGCTGACGTCATCCAATGCCGTCAGGCCACCAAACTGTTTCGTTACATTTTTGACGTCGAGAATAGCCATGTGTGTCTTCTTATCGATCAGTTAACGGCGGTTCTTTTGGCGAAGAGCCAATGCCAAACCACACTTTTATTTTTCCCGGAACACTCTCCAACCCCAGCGGCAGGAAGAGAATGGATGCGATCAGCATAGCGCCATAAATGGCCGGGCGAATGATTTCGAAATCGCGGATAGATTCATCAAATACCGTCAGCACAACAACACCGATAATGGGGCCATAGAACCTGTTGTATCCACCAACGATCACCCAGATCAGAATGAAAACCATGAACCCGACGGTAAACTGGTTGGGTGTCACGGCACCAAGGTAGTGAATTTTCAAACCGCCCGCGATGCCAACAAAAAATGATCCTATGATAAAAGCCAGGGCCCGATACCGCCATGCATCAACACCGACAGACTCAGCCAGTGATGCTTTCCAATGGATAGCGTGGAGCGTCAGTCCAATCCGCGAGTTTTCGATCCGGTAGAGGATAAACAGACAAAACCCAACGACACCGAGCACGAAATAGAAATACGGGATAGGGTCAAGAAAATCGATGCCCCAGAGAATAGGTGCTTCCGCACCGCGCAGGCCACTGGTCCCGCCAAACAGGCTGACCCATTCCACCCAGATCAGCCGAATGGCTTCACCCGCAGCGAATGAGCCAATCAGGAAATAAAACTGCGTCATTCGCAGCAACGGGAAACACAGGAATGCAGCGATCAGTGCGGCGGCACCACCAGCCAGCGGCAAGGTGAACCAAATATCCAGATCAGAATAGATAGCCAGCAGGGCAACGGTGTAGGCGCCCACCCCCATCATGACGGCATGGATCAGCGACCATTCCCCTGTCAGGGTTACCAGTCGGTAGCTGCACACAGCCAACACATTGATGGTCATGAAGATCAGAAGATCCTGATGATGAAGCTTGAGGAAATGCGGCAGAATCAGAATAACGGCAAGAAGCACGGCACCCATAACCACGTTCTGGATTGTAAAAATGCTTGGTTTACTCACTGACCCGTACTCCCATAATACCGGTCGGTTTGACGATCAGCACACCAACCATCAGCACCAGTCCACATATTGTGGCAATGGTTGCACCGAAGTAGACCGTAACAATGGTGTGGAACATGGCGTACAGGACCGCGGCCAAAACCGCGCCAGACAGACTACCAACCCCACCGACGATCGTAACGATGAATGCCGTAACAATGACGTTGTGACCCATGTGGGGATTGATGTTCCCAAGCGGCGCAATCAATCCACCAGCCAGGCCAGCCAACGCGGCGCCGACGCCAATGGCAATGATGGAGATTTTGTTCGCATCGATGCCTTGCAAGGACGCTGCCTCCCTGTCCATGGCAACCGCGCGTAAGGCCCAACCAAACTTGCTGCGCGTCAGGAAAAACCACAGCGCGATAAGCGCACTTGAAGAAATCACCAGACTAAAGACCCGTTGATAGGGTACGCGTATCATATCAAATAGAATTAATGTGCCATGATAGGGCGGTGGCACCTGTTTTGATGGCCCATCGCCACCAATCACAGCCGCGATAACCTGCAAAATAAACAGGACACCGATAGAGCAGATCAAACCTGCCAATGGATCGGACCGCGTGGGACGGAACAGAATGCGTTCCATTACCAAGCCGATCGACGTCACCAAAATGATTGCGGCACCAAGAGCCGGGATGTACCCCAGACCGAATTGCGCGTGCAATAACCAGACCGTGAAAGCACCCACCATGACGAGTTCGCCATGGGCGAAATTCACAACCCGCATAACACCAAAAATGAGCACCAGGCCAACCGCAAACAGGGAGAAAAAGCCACCCTGGATCAACCCGTTGACGACTGATTGGAGAAAGAGCTCCATTTAACTACCTAAACTATTCTAATAAGCGATTATTTCAGGCCCGTGTCAGGACGAGGATCAACAACCTGATCATTTCCGGCGCCAATTTACCACTGTGGCGGCGGTGGTGCGAACGTTGAGTTTGCACCACCGCGCCTCAGAGGCAATTCGTGCGGCCAACTAAAAAATTACGCGGCCTCACGAGAGATTAATCTCAGCTAACAGTCCGGAGACCGTGAGATTTCATGTATTTGATCAGCACGTCAGAGTGCTTATCGAGCCATCCGGAAACGCTACCGAATTCCTTGATCCGGGTTTTACCGCCCTCGATGACGACAACCGGCCAGTTGCCAACCACAATGCTGTCACGACCCCAGAGCTCCTTACCCCACCATCTGCCTTCACCGAAGGGATGTGGAGGGTTCGGGTTGTTCTTGAGGGCGTTCAGCACAGCCGTTGAATCAATGCTTTCAGCCGCTTTCGCGCCTTCCAACCACTGCAACATGATGGCCGGGTATTCCCAGGATACAGCAGACCAATCATTGGGATGCCGCTTTCTGAACTCGGCATCAAAGCCGTTTGGATCGGGGAAATTAACGCTCGCATCATTCAGTTTCGGATCATCGAAGGATGGGAACTGATGGATTGTGCCATCAACGAATTCCTGACTGGTCTTCGCAATAACGTCTTCGTGGTAATCCAGCGTCGTGGTGACCACGATACCTTTGAAGCCCTGGTGATAAAGTTGTTCCATCAAAGCCGTGGTGTAGAAGCTGGTTGCCATGCAGAAGATATCTGGGTTTTTAGCCAATACAGAGCTGACGATTGGCGCAAAGTCGGTGACATCAAAACCGTGCAGGTTCATGTCGACAACTTCAATGCCCGCCACTTCAAATGCAGCCTGGAACGTCGCAACAGCTTGCAGTCCGTATTCCACATCATTGTTGGTGACGATCACGGCTGTTTTGGCATCAGGATGAGCCCTGGCAAGATATTCAACACTGGTACAGATATACAGCGGGTGTGATTCACATGGTGCCAGCAGATATTCCGTATCCGGCGTGACGTCACTGGACAGCAATGTGGTGGTCAGCACTTTCTTGCGATCACCCCAAGGCATACAAGCGCCGATGGTGGCACCACCAAGCATCATGATCATGCTAACATCGTCTTCTGATGCCATTTTCTTGTAACCCTGAACGGCTTTTTCAATGTCGTAGCCGTGATCATAGGAAACCATTTCAATGGCATAGTTTTCGCCGCCAATATCGACGCCGCCTCCGTCATTGATGTCATCAGCAACAATCTGGCAGCCATACAGGCCCGGCAGACCCCAAGGGGCGTAATCGCCTGTCATCGGAATGTTCATCCCGATTTTGATTGTTTTCTGTCCTGCAGCAAAAACGCGCTTCGGAAAAGCGGCTCCGGCAACAACGGCACCAACGGCTGTTGTTTTTACAAAATCTCTACGTGTAATTCCCATTTTTAACTCCCTGACCTAAGTTTTAGGTTCTGTTTGATTGAGGTTATAGCAGTGTCGAAATTTTATTATGGTTATCTATCTTCACGGTAATCGCCAGTTTCAGAAACTATTTATATATTTGCGGCATCTAATGTACCCGTAAGGACGTCTAACTGTCAGTCGAATTGCCTTATCGTATCAAGTAGACTTTCCGTATGGTTTCGTGAACCCGGCATGTACCTTTCCAGTCCTTGGGGAAAAATGCTGCCGTATCAGGTTTGATTTCAATAACATCGCCTGATTCGTGCGTATATGTACACCGTCCTGCAATAAAGTGGCAGAACTCGTCCGACGTCACATGGCAATCCCAATATCCGGGCGTACAAATCCAGAGCCCGGATTCAGCCTCACCATCGGGCCCAACATGAAGAATTCCGCCAGACGTATGGGATTCTCCCTCGATCATTGTCGGTATGACGCCCCAGTCTTCGGTGGGCTCGGCGGTAAGTGGATCTTGTAATACTGGTGTTTTCATTTTTTCATTCACCGCAACATAAATGTGTTTCGCATGGTCTCATGCACGATGCATTGACCGGTCCAGCCCTTCTGGAAATGAATGACGGTACCCGGCGTTATTTCGATAACTTCGCCATCGTCGCTCGTGTACGTGGCGCGGCCCGAGACGAAATAGCACAGCTCGTCACTGGGGATACTTAACCGCCAGGTGCCCGGTGTGCATATCCACATGGCAGATTCCGACGAGCTATCCTCATTCGCCCACAGCAGAATACCGCTGGAATGAGACTGCCCCTCGATCATATCAGGTTGGTCACCCCAATCTTCCAGATCATTGTCGATCGTGGAAGCGTTATGAATATGAGGTGCTGATGATGAAAGCCCCTTATGCGGCATTGGCGGTATCCTTCAACAATTTGTCGAGCATCTCAGCAGCCCGTTCCGGGCCATTAAATTTCTGCATGTGTGCCGTTGTTGAGGCCATCTTGGCCTGGATGGCAGGATCGGTCAGACACTTATCAATGTTGGACAGCAGTTCCGCAGGCTCCCAATTGGAACGGTGCATCTTGAAGCCATGGCCGGTTTCCTGCACGCGCGTGGCGTTGTCGTGGCCATCCCACACGTAAGGCATGATGATCGCCGGTTTGCCGAAATACAGGCATTCGGTGAACGTGTTATTGCCGCCGTGGTGAATAACCATATCGACCTGTTCGATCAGGGTCGGTTGAGGGAACCAGCTACTGATTTGCACGTTGCCCGGCAGGTCGCTGTAGGCATCCATGTAATCGCCCACATTTACCAGAACCCGGTAAGGTGTTTTAGCCAGTTCATCGATAATCCGGTTCAAGAGCCCGGTATCGCCGCAACCCAGGCTGCCGAAGCTCAAATAAATGAGCGCCCCGTCATTGTTTTTCTCAAACGTTGGAATATCGTACTCCACGTCTTTCCGCACACACCCTTCAAGGTGCTGAAAAACATTCGGATCCAGCGGAACGCTCCGCTTGAACTTCACAGGTTCTGGGTAGAGCAGCATGTTCAGATAGGGTGAATCTTCACAAAACTGCCCAACCGGATAGGGGTCGATACCGCATTCCTTCAGGAAAGCGTTGAATTCGGCATGAATGGGCGCAATCACCTCAGCAAACTTGTCGCGATATTTTTTGTGAGCTTCTAGATCGTTTTCGCCACAACCGGAAAGATGAGGTGGAATTTCAGGGTCCGTAACCTCGTTTTCGCTACACGATACAATGCGCACCCACGGCACGCCGTATTGCTTACAGGCCGGGAACAAAATGACATTATCCACACAGATGATATCGGGCTTGATCTTGGCGAGAATGCCGGGAAGTTCTTTCTCTGCCCAAACAGAGGTGTTCACAATGTTTTCCCAGCATTCCTTCACGTAATTGTCGATCTGGTCATACGGTGACAGGGCAAAGTTCGGAATGTGGCCGTCAATGAAGTCTGTCCAGTACTTGGCCATGGCTTCCGGTTCCATGGGCTCGGACATGTTGACCGGGTATTCGTCAAAGCCATACCCGGAGTAGACGCCGGAAAGTCCGGGGTCAGTCAGGAATACAGCCTTGTGTCCCAATTTTTCACACGCCTGAGCAATGCCGACGGAATTCAGCGCCGGGCCGAAGCAGGCCTCTGGGAAAAATGCGATTGTTTTGCCTGTGCCCATGTGTACGTCTCCCCGTGTCACAGATAAATTTATTTACTCTCAGTAAAAAGCTAATCTACTAGCCTTGCTCGGTATATACCACTTAAGGAATATAGTTTTTTCGTTTGCGGATACAGTATTGTCTGATTCGCGATCCTCGTCCACCGTCCCTCAGGAGAATAACAGTATGGCCAAACGGATTTCCGCGCTCGACGCAACAATACGGGGCCTCGGCGCTGAAATGGGAGAGTGGAACGACATGCCCGTGGCATCCTTTTTCCCCAATGATCCCCATCTTGAACATGATGCTATTCGTGAGGCCGCGGGTATCTGGGATACATCAGCGCTGACGAAAATTCAGGTCAGAGGCAGTGATGCGCTGGAAGCCATCGATTATCTCGTGACCCGTGATATGAGCAAAATTCCTGTTGGGAAGTCAGCCTATTGCCCGATCCTGAAGGATGATGGGCACTTCTGTGATGACGGTATCGTCTTTCATGTGACAGATAATCATTTCCTTGTTGCCAGCAGTATCGGCCCATCATTCGAGTTACTGAAAGAATACGGCGAAGGCCGGGACTTGAGTGTGGAACTGGATGATGATTTGCACATCATCACCGTTCAAGGGCAGAAATCTATTGATCTGCTGGACCCGCTGGTGGAAGCCAACCTTCGCGACCTTAAATTCTGTCACCAGATACACACCAACCTGTGTGGCGTGGATATGATGATTTCCCGTACCGGATATTCCGGTGAGCGCGGATACGAGCTTTACATGCGCGACCACGAAGTCGTTGGCGTTTGGGAACAACTCATGGGACACGCCAAGCCTCTTGGTATTATCCCGGTTTCGTTTGGTGGACTTGAAATGGTTCACATTGAAAGCGGACTGATGGCATACGGTGCCGAAGCCACCGAAGAAAACACGCCCTGGGAAGTGGACATGGGTTGGGCAGTGTCGCGCAAAAAAGGTGATTTCCGCGGCAAGCAAGCTGTGTTTGAGTTAGAAGGCAAAGAACGCGTGAAGTTTTACGGCATCGTTGCAGACCACGATGATGTGGTGGAACATAACGCCGAACTTTTAATCGACGGCAAGGTCGTGGGCCATGTTACAACGCCAGCCTACTCCCGCCGAATGGGACAATCACAGGCGCTGGTTCATCTGATTCCATCGGCTGCCAAGCCCGGGACAAAGCTGGAATTGAAGGGGCCAACCATCCAGTGCAGCGCGACGGCAACGCCCATTCCTTTCGTTGATCCAGAACGGAAAAACCTCCACGTCATGTAATAACGGAAAGACGTAAATGTCTGGACTCTACATTCCGGCTTCATAAATAATATGCCGGGAGCTTAATAAAACTAAGAATACATAAGGTCGATTTAAGTCTGAATTCTATAAATAAATAAACATATGGGGAGAAGAGCAATGACCGATATAGGCGCCGTATTTGCAAACCTGGCTGACACTGGTGAGCCTCCTTTGATTTCTCAATTGGCCCGGGCTTCCTGGCTGGCTGGCACCGCTAAATCAGCGGTGAGCCTTGGTATTTGCGACAAGCTGAGCGGTGGCAAGCAAACCGCGGCCTGGATGGCAAAAGAGCTGGGGGCAAACCCTTTGCACACAGAAGAAATGATGAATTCCTGTGTTGCGGCTGGTCTGCTGGAAAAGATCGGCAACGAGTTCCAGAACTCGGAAGAGAGCGCCAAATACCTGGTTAAAAGCTCGCCGGCATACTACGGCGAGGCATTTACCTATCTCTCAAGTCTGGGTGATCTCTTCCATCAGGTGGATACGGCCATGCTGTCGGGTGAAGAGATGTCCCATGAGGATGAATTCGCCACTGAGGAAGACGAAGCGGCTTATTGGAAGCACTACATGCTGGCCATGGATCAGTGGGGCGGCAGGATGCAGGAAGGCATGCTGCTCGATAACACTGATCTGAGCGGCAAGAAGAGCCTCATCGATATCGGTTGTGGTTCCGGCGTTTACACCAGGGCGTTGTGTGGAAAGTATCCTGAACTCAAGGGTACCCTTTTCGATCAAGAAAAAGCCCTGCCCCTTGCCTTGGCCATGGTGGAAGAGGCTGGCATGGCTGGTCAGATTTCCAGTAAAGCCGGGAACTACTATGAAGATGATTTCGGTTCTGGCTATGATGTGGCGCTCTATTCCGGGGCGTTGATTCAAGAGCCACCCGAAGGCCAGATCAAACTGTTGAAGAAAACCTTCGATGCGCTCGAACCCGGCGGACTGGTCATTATTCAAGACATCCTGCGGATCGGACCCTACACTGAAACCACGCCTAAGATTGCGCTGGAAAGCCTGGTGGCTGCGGTGTTCTACGGTGGGTCCGGCGGTGTGGTCTCCGGTGATGAAACTGTCGATTTCCTGAAAGAAGCAGGTTTCGTCGATACCAAACAAATACCCACAACGGGCGTCTATTCCCTTGTGACAGGGGTTAAACCGAAAGGCTGACCGTGGGTTTCACCCGCGTTCGACTATTTTTCTGACCGCATTACAAGGAGTATACGTTTATGGCTAAACGAGTTTCGGCCCTGGATGCCACGTTACGCGCACTCGGCGGCGAGATGGGCGATTGGAATGGCATGGAATTGCCCTACACCTATCCCACGGACCGCCAAACAGAAATGAATGCGGTTCGTGAAGCCATCGGTATGTGGGACACGTCCGCGTTGAACAAAATTCATGTGCGTGGGACCGACGCCATGGCCGCTGTGGACTATCTGGTGACACGGGATATGTCCAAGGTGCCAGTCGGCAAATCAGTGTATAGCCCGATCTTGCAGGACAATGGCCATTTCTATGACGACTCAATCGTCAACAGATTGGCCGACGATCACTATTTAGTGGCCGGTGGGATTGGCCCCACGCTCAGGCTTTTGGAGGAAGACGCCAAAGGCCGCAATGTGAGCATCGAAGATGACGACGACATGCACGTGCTCGCCGTCCAGGGGCCAAAATCTCTAGAATTGCTTGATGCCCATACCAGTTCGAACCTTGGGGATCTGGTTTTTTCTTACCAGATCGATACTGATCTGTTTGGCAAGGACGTGATGATCTCGCGGACCGGGTTTTCCGGTGAACGAGGTTACGAGATTTTCACTCGCGCTGAGCACGTTGTTGAGGTGTGGCAAGGGTTGATGGAACACGGGCAACCGTTGGGCCTTATGCCCATGTCGGTTGAGGCAATTGAGTATATCTGTGTGGAAAGTGGTCTGCTGCTGTACGGCGCTGAAGCCACCGAAGAGAATACGCCGTGGGAAACAGACATGGGGTGGGCCATATCACGCACCAAGGATAATTTCCGGGGCAAGAAGGCCCTGTTTGAGCTGGAAGGCAAAGAAAAAGTGAAACTCTTCGGTATTGTCGCCGGCCATGACGAAGTAGTGGACCGTGACGCTGAACTGTTCCTGGATGGTGAGGTCGTAGGCCGCATCACGACGCCTGCCTATTCTGATCGTCTCGGACAATCGCTGGCGCTGGTTCATCTCATTCCGTCTGCTGCCAAGGAAGGCACGAAACTGGAATTAAAAGGATCAACTATCCAGTGCAGCGCTGTAGCCACAAGCATTCCTTTCTATGATCCCAAACGCGAACGCCTGCACGCCGTGTAATCGGTTGTGTGTTGTGCATTGCGGGTATTGTCAAGGGGCGGGAAAATGGTTGAACAATCGAGCCGAGTGGCGTCAACTTGCGGCCTGATACCGTTTAACCGGACTATGGCACCAGGACAATATTACAATGGCTGACGACGATCCTCTCCTCACTGATATGAGCCAGGCCTCCGGGTGGTACGCCGTTCTCCCTGAGCCAGCACCAGCCAATCGCCTGAAGGGTGATCAGGTTGCAGACTGGGTCGTGGTTGGCGCCGGTCCCACAGGGCTGGCTGCTGCACGGCGGCTGGGCGAGTTAGCCCCGGAAGCGCGAATTATTCTTCTCGACTCATATCGTGTCGGTTACGGTTCTGCCGGCCGCAATGCCGGCTTCATTATAGACACCCCTCACCTCACAGAAGAACTCGGCCCCGACGCTAACCGCCTTGTTTCGCGACTGGTCGTTGCCGGGGGCGCCGAGCTGGAAAGGCTTGTCAAGAAACACGACATCGATTGTGAATGGTCGCCCATTGGCCATCTGACAGCCTGTGTCTCAGAGAAACGTATTTCTCACCTCCATGACACCTGTCGCACGCTTGATGCCAGCGATGAGCCCTACGAGTGGTACGACAAGGATACGCTCGCCAATATTGTCGGAACGGATCATTATCATGCCGCCGTCCTGACACCGCGCACAGTCTTGATGAACCCGGCGGCCATGTTCCGTGGTATCGGCGAAAACCTACCCGAGAATGTGGAGCTTTATGAAGAGTCTCCGGTTCAAAAAATTGCGTCCGGCCCGCCAACAAAAATCCAGTGCGCCGAGGGCACGATCACGGCGAAAAATGTCTTGCTCACAAATAATGTTAACATCAAGGAACTCGATTATCTTAAGAACAGCGTGTTCCCGCTGATCGCCTGCGCCAGTCTTTCACGCCCCCTTACCGAAAAAGAACAGGCTGCCATGGGCGGTGCCCCCCAGTGGGGCATTACCGGATGCGCGACGGTCAGGCGCACACCTTCTAACCGCATTCTGGCCCGGCACGGTACTTATTATACAAGCGATTTCCGATTGAGCAGGGGGCAGCGAAGAGACCTCCTGAAATCACACAGGAAAGGGATACTGGATCGCTTCCCCATGCTCGACAAGCTTGAGTTTGAACGTACCTGGAGCGGCGTCTTCTGCATGACCCGAAATTGGGCATCTCATTTTGGCAGGGTGGAACCCGGTGTGTTCGCGGCTCTCGGTTATTGTGGGGTTGGCCTGCCCAGAGGCACAGCTTCAGGCAAGTTACTTGCCGAATATGCCATGGGTTCAGAATCGGACCTTCTTGATGATGTACAGGCGCTTTCGAATCCCAAGCCTCTGCCACCTAAGATATTCCTTGATCTCGGCGTTCGTGCACAACTGATGCATTACAGCTGGAAAACCCGAACCGAGTGGTAACAGATCAAACAGGACCAACGGAGAAACTCACCACCTGTGGTGATCGGTTGATCATGAAGGTGAAGTTCTCCAAGTATTCGTTACCAAACGAAGAAGCCTATATGATGTTAAGAGACTTATCTTTTATTCACCGGAGTCCAAATGAAATTAATTGTTCTTAATCTGCCACGCGATTTCAACGAGGATGACCTTGCAAAACTATTCGACACCCATGGCACGGTCAAAGCCTGTAACTTAGTAATTGATGATCAAACCGGCGTTTCAAAAGGCTTTGGTTTTGTGGAAATGGCGCTAGAGAACGAAGCTGTGATTGCCATCGAGGAATTGCATGGCAGCAAGATTGGCAAAAATAAAATCCGGGTTAAACCTGCAGATTAGCTACTGATACCAACCAGAGTACAGTTACGCAGAGTGAAACCGCAGAGACCATTGTGCGTTCAGGCGAAACACTGGTGGCAATCGTCAATGATCTGCTTGATGTGTCCAAGCTGGAAGCCGGGCGGCTGGAACTTGAAGCCATCCCGTTCAGTCTTCATGATCTGATATCTCAGCTTATGACCGCCGTGGCGTCTCCGGCACATGATAAAGGGACTGGCGCTGCTTGACGACCTGCGGGCGGCCATAAAAGGAAAAGATCGTCGGATCATCCGGGATGCGGCCAAGAGTGCAGCCTCCTTCACCGCTGCCATGGATTTGTCGGCACATGGAGAATCAGGCCCCGGACGGTAAGTTGGCAGACGTGAAGAAAATGCTGAAGGGAATTGAGGTGGCGTTCCTTGCAATCCAGAACTTTCACAACAAGCTTTCTTGAAAGCTCCCCTCAGAAACATTGCAGAAGCCTTTTTGAGATCAGGAATCGCTGGATGCGGTGGCTGCGGGTTCCGTCGATCTCATATTCCTCGATATGGTTATACCCGAAATGGATGGTATGACGGTCGTTTATGAATGTTGACTCCAAGATGGATACTTACAAAGGCCCCATTAGCGGGCGGTGGCATGGAGGGTTGTTTCGCCTTCGGTGATCGTATTGTCAATAAGTGGCAATATCTTGGGATTGATGTTGTGGTGGCTTGGCACGAATATGCCGCATTTTCTTAATGCCCCTCGCGTGTCGATTGTTCCGCCCAGGTACTCAAGAACAACGCGTGCAGAGGTTGGCTGGCGGTCTGGCCAACTGGACGTGCCTGTCGTCAGACCCGACAGGAAGTCCACGTGGCTTCGGTGGGTACGAAACAGTATCCTTAGCGAAAAACCGTCACGTTGCAATGTGTCCTGCTCAGCCATGAAAATTTGATCGGCACCCGTGGTTATAAAACCATCAGATTTGTATATGAAACGTGCGCCGTGTATTGGGTCTTTTACGCGCTCAATCGTCTTGCTAAGCATTCGTCCTTGATGTTCGTGCACGCTAACCAACGACCGAAGAACCCTGTTGGGCCAACCAAAAGAATATGAATAAGAATGATACCATCCTATGTACTTGCGAAGGCCGGGATCGCTCATTATCACTCGATTCTCAATGTTCTTGCCGAGCCAACTCGCGCCACCGCCTTGTTGTATTTTTCCCGAATTCGACCTGAAAAGCGTTTCAAAATCGGTGGGTGGCATCATGAGATCAGATTCGCGAACACCAAGTGTGTCGCATATATGCCGCAAGTTAAAACGGGATGGCCGGTAGGTACCTTTCAGGTATCGCCCAAACTGTTGACGATTGATTCCCGTCAGTCGGCAAACCTCCGAAACCGATCGGTGCGACGTACAAAGGGTCCGTAGATTTTGTGCGAAATCATCAATCGGTGTGTGATTTGCGGGCTCGTGATTCATTGTCCGTATCTTTCGTCGCCAGGTTTTTGGATATAGACACTTTTTTCGTATGGGTACACTGCTGTGCCTCATTCATCCGAATTATTGAAATCGATGATTCTCTCAACTTATCTCATTATTTGATCAGTATGACGCATAATATGCTCAAATATGATATATACAGCTGCATACTGCACACTATAAGATCGACTTTATCCGCTTATTCTACAAGTGCAAAAAACAATGATGACAAATCAGTAAATTGATAACCGGGAGGAAATCATGAAAAGACACGTTTCACATGTAACACGCGATCCTTTAGACATGTTGCTATCGGACCGGATGGACCGGCGGGAATTCCACAAGATACTTGGCGCTCTGGGGCTCGGCTTCGCCGCCACCACATTGGGTTCAAGCAAAGCCCATGCCGAGGAAGATGCTAACTTCTTCTCATGGTCGGGCTATGAATTACCTGAGTTTCATCAGGGTTATATCGACAAATATGGCACAGGGCCCAAGTTTTCCGCTTTTGGCGGCATCACCGAGGCCATGAACAAGATCAGAGCTGGTTTCAAGACCGATGTCGCTCACCCCTGTGCGGGCGAAGTCACGGCATGGAACGCGGCCGGTATCATCGCGCCGTTCGACACCTCCGCGTTGAAGCATTGGCCCGATTATTTCGAAACCTTGAGGACTATCGATCACACCCTTTCACCTTCGGGCGAAAATCTTTTCGTTCCGTGGGACTGGGGTAACTCGTCGATTCTCTACCGCACTGACATTGTAGATCTTGAAGGTGAGGAGGAATCTTGGGGCATCCTGTTTGACGAGCGTTATAAAGGCAAGCTTGCGACCTACAACTCGCCGCAGGCTGGTGTACAGACTTGCGCTCAGGTGCTCGGTTACACGAACCTGGACAGACTGACTGACGCACAGCTGGCGGAAGTCAGAAAACTTCTTGTGAAGCAACGTGGCCTTCTGCGTTTCTATTGGGACAGCCAGACCGAAGCCGGTCAGGCCATGGTCGCGGGCGAACTCGTTGCTACCTACGCCTGGAACGATCTCTACAAGACGGTTTCCGATGAGGGACTTGCGGTGAAGTTTGCGGTGCCCAAAGAAGGTGCACGGAACTGGGTCTGTGGTCTTGTCCTGACCGCACCCGAATCCCGGGTTGCCAGTGACGAGCGCGTCTACGACTTCCTTGACGCCATGATGTCACCTGAAGCCGGTGCCTATCTGATCGACGCCTATAGCTATGGCTCTTCCAACAGTAAAGCCTTCGATCTGGTCGCGCCTGAGCGTGTCGCCGAGGTCGGTCTGAGCGACCCCGAGGCATTCCTTGCGAAAGGACTGTTGAAGCCGATTCCGGCCGAATTCGACCAGAAGTATGTCGAGCTTTGGGAAGAAGTCAGACTCGGTATGTAAGCTAATCGCAATTCCTGTCGGGCGCGTGAGGCAGCGCGCCCGACAGTTATTTGGCAATTATTTGTAATACAAGGCAGCGACTCGGCACGCCACAGTGATGGCTGCTGCCCACAGGACATTTTGATCCAATGAGTAAGAACATGGTAACGGGTGAACGCCTGTTCACGTTCGCTATCGTCGCCGATACCCATGTCACCGAGGAGGAGGCTGTGGCCATCGGTGGGTACGATGTGGACACCGTTAAGCTAAGCACGTCCAGATCTGCCTATGTGGTTCGCGAGATCAACCGTCTCGCCCCTGACTTCGTTGTTCACCTAGGCGACATTACACACCCTGAACCCGGTACGGCGGCCTATGAGGATTCGGCGGCACGTTTTCATTCGGTCTATGAGGGCCTCGATTGCCCACTCTATCTGGTCGCCGGTAACCACGATATCGGTGAAAAAGCATTTCCCGGCGAGCCGCTTTCCCCGCAGCAGGCGAAGCGAACTGTCAACGATGACATGATTGCCGAGTACGAGGACCATTTTCAGGCTCAGTACTATTCTTTCGAGCACGAGGACTGCCTGTTCGTGATTATCAACGGTATGATCGTCAATTCGGGTCTGCCTTGCGAAGAACAACAGCGCCAATGGCTCGAAACCCTGCTCGAGGCGAACTCAGGTCGGCGCGTCTTCATGTTTTCGCATTACCCGCCCTACCTGTCCCGCGCCGACGAGACCGGCCATTACGATGCTACCGACGAGCCCGGTCGATCATGGCTGTTAGGCGTGTTGGAACGTCACAAGGTCGAAGCCTTCTACGCCGGGCATGTACATAACTTCTTCTTCAATCACCATGAAGAGACCAGTTGTTACGTGCTACCGTCGGTCTGTTTCTTGCGTCATGACTACCATGAGCTGTTCCGGGTGGCGCCGGGCATGAAGCAAGGGCGACACGATGGTGCCAAGCTTGGCTATGCCGTTGTCCAGGTCCATGGTGAGGGACACCTTAATCACATCATTCGCACCCATGGCCGATCAGATGAGCAGGCCAAAGAAACAAACGGAGAACCTGAGTCTCTGCCTCTGGTTCATGGCCTGGCGCCGGCGAGCAGCCAAAATAGCAGTAGTGTCGGCCTCTATCTGCGCCAGCCCTGGTGCGACAGCGCCGACATCCCCACACCCTGGGGACTGGACGCCTTCAGTCGCAAGCGGGTCCGCAACGATTATCCGCTGCTGGCCTTGTGGGAGATGGGAGTTCGCGACCTGCGGGTGCCGCTCGATGATCTCGCCGAGGCCGAGACCCGGGGCCGCATGTCAGAACTCGCCGCCCTCGGCCACCGCTTTACGGCTTATTCCTATGGACTGCCCAAGGGTGCGGCCCAGCAGGCGCTGAGCGATCACGGCCATATTCTGAGCGCCTGGGAAATCATCGCGCCCACCACCAGCGCGCCCGATTTGCTTGCTGACATTGCGGCACTAAAGGGCGATACACCGGTCTATTACAACGCCCACCGGGCCGATGTGGAAGCATTCAGCAGCAGCCATGGATTGCTCGCCGATGAGCGTGGCACGGTTGAGGCGCTGCTCGCCCTTAAGAGCGCCAAGCAAGCCATCGACGGCGTGGTTTTCGGCATCGGCTGGCAGGAATCACCCATAGCGGTGTTGGACGAGATCAGTAACAGCGTCGCCGGACTGGGTGTGAAGGCAGCCGTTCATGTGCAGTTTGCCCACCGCAAACCCCTGGGGCAGGAAGAAACTGAACGGCACGACGCCAACCGGATCGCAGAAGCCGTCGTTGGTGCCCTGGCCCACAACCACATGACGGTGTTTCTCGATAATTTCACCGGCATCGATCGGGGCTATTATTTCAGCGGTGGTCTGGTTGACCGGCTGTACAATCCGATTGCCGGTGCCCACATCGTCCGCCAGTTGCATGCGGCTTTGCCGGATGGATGCCAAATCAGCACGGTGAATGAGAGTGGCAATGACCGGTTGGTTGAACTGAATAATCCTAAAGCTACACTGCTGTTGCCTGCAAACGGTAACGACCCGGCTACGCTGTCATCTGCGCCATCACGGTCGACGGGACGCTGGATCGACCTGGCCGTTGGTGACAACGTGGCGGAGAACTCTGGCGGCCCTACGTTGGTCCTCCTGAATTAGAAAGAAATGTATCTATGAACACCAAAAATATCGACTATTATTCAGGAGCCCATTGGCAACCAGCCGGGGCGGCAGGCCGATTTGAGGAGATCAAAATTGGCCTGGAAGCTGTCCCTGTGGTTCCGTATCTAGAGTTCACCGAAAAACCGAGGTTTTTTTCATGACTGATCGTGTCGTTTCCGCCCCCGATGTTGTTACGCCTGCCCGGCTGGGGGTTGTTGCCAAGTATCGCCGCGCCATAATGCGCAGTGAAGCTCTGCGCGGCTATAACCTGCTGTCGCCAACCCTGTTGTTCATGATCCTGTTTCTGGCCCTGCCTCTCGGTCTGCTATTGGTGTTCAGTTTCTGGACACAGAACTATCTCGATATCGACTACTCCTTCACGCTTGCCAATTACACCAAATTCTTTGATCGGCCGGTATTCTCATACCTGTTGGGGAAATCTATTTTGATATCCGGGTCGGTGACGATAGCGACAGTTATACTGGCTTACCCCATGGCCTATTACATCGCCTTCAGGGTACACAAACACAAACTGGTCTGGCTCATACTCATCACCGTGCCGTTCTGGACAAGCTATCTTCTGCGAGTCTTCGCCTGGAAGGTCATTCTTGGATATAATGGCGTCATCAATTCCGGCTTGATGGAGCTTGGCCTGATCAGCGAGCCCCTCGAGTTTATTCTTTATAACCCCTTCGCCGTGGTTATCACACTGGCACATGCTTGGGCAGCATTTGCCATTTTGCCGATCTATGTATCGCTGGAAAAAATCGACCGCTCCCTGCTGGAAGCAGCAACGGATCTGGGCGATACGCCGATCATGCGTTTCTTCAGAATTACCCTGCCATTGTCCATGCCCGGCGTGATCGCCGCTGCTATGCTGGTGTTTATCCCTACAGTCGGTGATTTCGTTACACCGAAAATGGTTGGTGGCACCGATGGTGTCATGATTGGCAATGTCATCCAGTCCATGTTTGGAACGTCGCACAACTGGCCGTTTGGCGCGTCCCTGTCCATCATCTCAATGACCGCGATTACAATAATGATCGTTGTGTTCCTATGGATAAATAGAATCATGCGGAGGCGCGCTTAATGAGTACCCACACCTCAGTAACGGGGCCCCGCTTCGGTCCTCTCGGCATTTACGCGATTACTTACCTCGCCTTCGTCTACATCCCTGTGATGTTTCTGCCGATGTTTTCGTTCAATGATTCCGTTTTTATCGCCTTTCCCCTAAAGGGCTTCACCCTTGAATGGTATAGGGCCTTGGCGACAAGTGACGGCCTTATCGATGCCCTCTACAATAGCGTTAAGATAGCGGCCGTGGTGGCGGTGCTTGCGACCGCTTTGGGTACCTTGGCGGCGAAAGCTGTCACCCGGTACAAGATACCGGGCCGTGGGCCGGTGATCACCTTCATCATGACCCCCTTGGTTATTCCCGGAATTATCATGGGGATCGCGCTTCTGGTCATTGTTAATATGCTCGGTATTGAAATGTCGGTCTATACCATTGGCCTTGGCCACCTTCTGGTCAGCACGCCGTTTTCCATGCTGATTATGGTATCGCGTCTGGAAGGCTTCGATAAAAACCTTGAAGAGGCGTCCCAGGATCTCGGTGAAGGTGCTTGGAGAACCTTCTGGCGGGTTACTTTCCCACTCTCGGTACCGGGCATTATCGCCAGCCTTCTGCTGTCATTCACGATTTCTTTCGACGAGTTCATTCTTGCCTTTTTCCTTGGCGGCCAAGATATAACGCTTCCCGTTTACATCTGGGGTCAGTTACGCTTCCCCGCCAAATTACCCGTCATTCTGGCGCTTGGCGCTTGTATTTTGGCGGTTTCCTTCGTTCTCGTTACCTTTGCAGAATGGTTCAGGCGGCGTGGCGTGCAAATAAAAACATCTAGTGGAGTTTAAGTATCGTGTCAGACGAACAATTCATCTCAATCCAGAACGTCAGCAAACACTTCGGTGACGTTCATGCCGTTGACCGGGTCAGCATTGATATTGCCCGCGGTGAGTTCTTCTCGCTTCTCGGTCCTTCTGGGTGCGGCAAGACAACCCTGCTTCGTATGCTGGCCGGGTTCGAGTTTCCCACCGCCGGTGAAATTTTCATTGACGGCCAAGCCATGTCGACAGTTGCGCCCAATCACCGGCCCGTGAACATGGTGTTTCAGAGTTATGCCATTTTCCCGCACCTGAACGTTTCTCAGAACATCGGTTACTCCCTACGCAAGGACAAACTGTCCAAAGCTGATTTTAACAGCCGCGTGGGCGAGATGCTGGACCTGATCAAACTGTCCGGATACGAAGACCGGGCCAGTCACGAGCTTTCAGGTGGTGAACGTCAGCGCGTGGCGCTTGCCCGTGCCCTGATCAGGCGGCCCAAGGTGCTGTTGCTGGATGAGCCATTAGGGGCGCTTGATAAACAGTTACGTGAACAGATGCAGCTTGAACTACGGTCATTGCAGCGTGCAGTCGGTATTACGTTCGTATTCGTGACCCATGATCAGGAAGAAGCCCTGACCATGTCAGACCGAATCGCGGTGATGTCCAAAGGCCGCTACCTGCAAATTGATACACCGACCAAGTTGTACGAGGCTCCTCAAAACCGGGAGGTTGCAGACTTCATTGGCACCATGAACTTCTTCGATGCCAGCGTGCAGGATGTGGGTGATGGTCAGGCTTCGATTGATGCCGGTCCGTTGGGTAAGTTGTCGGTTTCGCCTGGCAACCTGGCGTTTTCGTCGGGCCAAGCGGCACTTGCGGCCATTCGCCCTGAGAAGATTTCGATTTCCAGTGAGAAACCAAGTGGAGGCCATGTTGTGGAAGGCACTATGGATGCGGCGGCCTATCTGGGCGATCGTAGTCACTTTTATGTTCGGGTCCCCGGCGTTGATAAGCCTGTGGCTGTATCGGCTCAGAATATAGATCAGACCCATTTGCATGGTGATGGTAATCAGGGGCAGGTCTGGTTGAGCTGGTCTAATGATGCCGTTGTGCTCCTGAATAAGGACTGAGTTTCTGAGCCTGAACGGTAAAGCCGCAGCGGTTATTTGACTCCGCTCGGAGATTGCCGAACTGGCATAAACCTTTGAAGTACAGTGATTGTTATGCGTTTAGGCGCGGTGCTAGACCTAAATCAGGAGATAAACGAGTGAAAAGCGATAGCGACAACCCAATTTTCAGCTTCGCCATCGTCGCTGATACACACCTTACCAGGAACGAAATTCTGTCCTTCGAAGGCAGTGATGCATCCGGCAACAGGCTTGGTAACTTGTATGAGGATCTGGCTGCGCGTGTGAACGCCATGAACCCCACGTTTGTCGTTCACCTGGGCGACATTACGGACCCCGTACCGGTCTCACCAGATTATGATGGTTCGGCTGAGGTGTTTCACAAAGCATCCGAAGTATTTTCCATGCCCTACCACCTGGTACCGGGTAATCACGACATCGGTGAGAAGATTCACCCGGCTCTGCCCCGAATCGATGATCAGGTTTCCATCACCAAACGCGCCATCGGTCAATACGAGCAACACTTCGGTCGGCAGCGATACTCCTTTGAACACGAAGACTGTCTGTTTTTGGTAATCAACAGCATGCTGCATAACTCAGGTCTTGAGGAGGAGCAGGAGCAATGGGATTGGCTGAAGCAGACGTTATCGGATGGCTCGGACAAGCGTATCTTCATCTTCGCCCACTACCCGCTTTATCTGTCCGCACGAGACGAGCCCGATTTTTACGACAACATTGACGAGCCTGCACGCACCCAGCTCATCGATCTGTTGGCGCAATACCCGGTTGAAGGGTACTACGCCGGACACGTTCATAATTTCTTCTATAACTACCTGAACGACATGCACCAATTCGTGCTGCCGTCGACGGGTATTATCCGCGCTGATTATATGGAATTTTTCCGCGCCGCGCCGAGCCGTGAAATGGGTAGTTTCGACCCCGACAAGATCGGGTTCTTCTGGGTCGATGTGTATGAAGACAGGCATGTGCCATACATGATCCGGACAAACGACAAACATCCCTACCGCATCCATTCATGGGACACCACCGCGCCAACGGTCACCATGGATTTGCGGATACCCTGGTGCGACGAAGTGGATATTCCGACACCGTGGGGTGTGGAGATTTTTGAACGCAAGCACATCCGTAATGACTATCCGCTTGCCGCCCTGTGGGAGATGGGAATCAAGGATTGCAGAATCCCCATCTACGACCTTCTGAACCCACGCATATCGGACCGGGTGAAGCAGCTCTCAGCCCTCGGTCACCGGTTCACGGTCGTCATATTCGGCCTGCCGAATGAAGAGCGCCTTGCTGCACTGGCCGAGCATTCGGATGGCATCAAGGCGATCGAGGTGGTCGGCGTGTTCGATCAGTGGCCGGAATTTGCAGCACCCTTGAAAAAGCTGCGCCAGGGATCGGATTTTGAAATCTACCTGCACGCGGTCCGTCCGGAAGTCCAGGGCTGGACCTCGACCCACGGGATGCATGTGGATTTGACGGACGAGGTGGATTGGGTACTGAGCCAGGCTGATCTGAAAGACGCCGTCGATGGGTTCATATTCGGAAGCAAGCGCGATATGTCGCCGCTTGACGGGTATACGGCGGCACGGCAATGCCTCGCTGGTACGAACTACAAACCCTTGCTGCATGTGCCAAGCGTCGGCATGTTCTGGTCCCTGGCGGACAACGATGAGGCCGGCGAGAATGAAGAGCTCGCCCGCGTGGCCGAAGCCATTATGGTGGCACGGGCAAACCCGGATATATCGGTCGTCATCGATAATTTTGTCGAGATAGATCGTGGTTACTGCAGTTGCCTGGGCCTAGTGGACAGACTGTATAACCCGAAGAACGGGAGCCGACTTGTAACAAGCCTGAATACGTTGCTGCCACAAAGGCTCAGCGATTTGAAAAGCATGCAGACCAGCGGTGGCCGCGTGCTCTCTGCTGAGGGTGATGACGGTATGGTTCTGTTGATTTTGCCGAACGAACCCCAGACGGCAGATAGCTTCACCGACAATCTGCCCAACGATATAAGTGACAGACAGGGCGTGCTGGTCAATCTGACCGACGGTGAGAAGACAAACACCTGTCTCGCGGATGTAATCGAAGCGCGCGCCAAGGAGAAAACAACAAGACCGCCGGAACTATTTCTTCTCAAGGGCTAATTAAGCTCGGTCGAAGCGCTGTATTGCGAATGATTGTGCTGCGCGTCCCGACCACGCCAAGATCACCATGGCCACCGGAAGTCAACTTGTGCCACAAGCGAGTTTTCTCTAACAGGGCTGACAGTGTTACTAACTTGAAGTAAAGTACGTATTAACAATGGTCTAGGAGGTATATCAGCAATGTCGGAGCACGGTCATGACCATTTGCATGATGAAGAAGAGAGCGGAATCGCGCTTCGGGTAAAGGCGCTGGAGCGGGTGTTGGTGGAAAAAGGTGCCGTCAATGCAGAAGCGCTTGATAAATTCGTCGATGCATACGAGACCAAAATCGGCCCTCGCAATGGGGCGATGGTTGTCGCCAAGGCCTGGACTGATCCAGATTACCGTAAACGATTGTTGGACGATGGTGTGGCCGCAATCGGTGAGCTCGGTTTTAGCGGTCTGGAGGGCGATCACCTTCGTGTCATAGAGAATACGGACGAGACTCATAACGTGGTCGTTTGCACGCTCTGTTCATGCTATCCGTGGCCGGTACTTGGCCTGCCACCGATTTGGTACAAGAGCCCGCCCTACCGATCACGCATTGTTCGGGAACCGCGCGCTGTGTTGGAAGAGTTTGGTCTGGAGCTACCGGAAAGTAAGAAAATCAGGGTATGGGACAGCAGTGCTGATCTCCGCTACATGATCCTGCCGCAGCGCCCAGCGAGCACGGAGGATCTTGATGAAGAAGGGCTCGCGGATATTGTTACGCGAGACGGCATGATCGGCACAGCGCTAGTTTAAAGGGACACGAGGTAGCAATGGACGGTATTCACGATTTTGGTGGCATGCACGGTTTCGGGAGAGTGGTGCCGGAACCGAACGAGCCTTTTTTCCATGCGGATTGGGAGCGGCGTATCTTTGCCATGACCACGGTCATGGGGTTCGTTACGTTAACAGGTGACGACCAGTTTCGCAGAGAGATTGAACGCATTAGCCCCAAGCAGTATCTGAACTCCAGCTATTACGAAAAATGGCTTGAATCGACGATTTCAATCGCAAAGGAGTTCGGCCTTACGACCGAAGAGGAGCTTGCTGGCGGTCCCGTCGCACCTATTCCGGACAATCTGAGCGGCAACCCGCCAGCAGTCGCCGAAGAGGTCTGGGACAATATCCATGCTGGGGCTTCACAATCCATGCCGGAAAGCGACGTTCCACAGGGTTTCCAGATTGGCGACCGGGTCCGAACGCTTGCGCAGATGGGGACGGGCCATACCCGATTGCCCCGTTACGCCCGCGACAAGATCGGCACCATAGAGGGGGCCTGGGGGACGTTCATATACGCGGACGCCAACGCTGCTGAATATAAGCATCAACCGGTTCATCTTTATACCGTGGTATTCGATGCCCAGGACTTGTGGGGCGATGAAGCCGTCAACGGGGACAGTATCGTCCTCGACCTATTTGAGCCCTATCTCCTATCGATCGAAGGATGACAGCCCAAATGGACATCAGCAAACTACCACTGCCCGATCTGCCCTCCATCCCGCGGCAGGGTGACGAGCCGGTATTTCGCGAGCCCTGGGAAGCCCGAATATTTGCGATCATCGTCAGCCTACACCGTCAGGGCGCATTCAAATGGAAGGAATTTCAAGAAGCGCTGATCGAAGAAATCGGCCGCACGGAAAGTACCGGTGAACTTAGGGACTATTATGAAAACTGGTTTGCCGCTGCGGAAAAACTGATCCATTCCCTGGGTATTGTTAGCCACAATGAAGTTAATGCCGAGGTCGCCTTGTTACGGCCCGATGATCGAACAGTTGTTTTGCCCAAGCACTAAACAAGGCAGTGTCAGGGGAAGCTAACTTGAATCGACGGATTAACTTTCGTAGCTTTCACGAATGAAAAAACCATATCACCACTTCAACCAGGACCGTCACTTAAATCCCCGAGATTTTTTCAAGAAGTACCGCGCCACCGCCCTGCCTGAGTGGTGCCGACTTGCTGCCTAAAGGTTTTCTATATATGGGGTCCGTAGCCCAGATCGTTTTCCCCTGACAAAACCATTTTAAATCGTAAGGAAAATCAAAGATTCACTTTGAGTTGATGAGTACACCGTTACCGCGATATGGCATTTCGCAAATTGTACTTCCGTCCCACTAGCATGGATGTTATCGGTTCTGCATACTTCTGGTGACAGATCAAAAGATACAGGTGAAATCTGAAATGAATAAGCTTCCGAAAATTAGATCCAGCGCAGGTGACGCTATATGATGACGCCAGGTTTGTTTGGGGGCATATCGGCTCTGTGTCTTGGCACAGCTGATTTTATGGGCCGGTTTAGTAGCCGGGCAATCGACCACTACAATGCACTTCTTGGGATGCTGGTCGTAGGCTCCGCCGCTCTTACCGTGTGGGTTGTCCTGTTTGCCGGGTTCCCCTCATTGGAAGGGCTCAGTGTTTGGTGGATACTGATAAACGGCGTCGCAACAACAATCATGACGTTATTGCTGTACTTAGGCCTTGCTCGAGGACCAGTGAGTGTCGTTGCGCCGATTGTAACCGCCCATCCGGTACTCGTTATTTTGTACTACGCCCTGTGGCATGGGAACCAACTTGCTCCATTACAAATTTTTGCCATAGCCTGCACCGTGGCAGGGACCATTATTGTCGCCCGTTACGCGAATGCTGAAGAAACTGTTGAAGCTGACAGTGGCGCCCTGAACGATATAAGGACGACGATAATCATTGCGCTTGGCTCGAGTGTGGCCTACGCCGTGCTTATCGTTGCAGGACAGGCCGCATCAGAAATTCACGGGCAGACGCATACGCTTTGGTTGGGGCGCCTCGTCAGTCTTTCATTTTTGTTATTATTATTTGGGCTTCGCCAACGCAAACCAGTGATACCAATGCGGTGGTGGCCATTTTTATGCATACAGGGGCTCCTGGATGCGGGCGGTTACATCGCATTGTTTACGGGTAGTTATGGCCCGGGCAAGGAAGTTGTCACGGTGGTTGCCGCAACCTTTGGTGCCGTAACTGTTTTGCTGGCCCGTATTATCTTGAAGGAATCCATTAGCATACCCCAGTGGCTGGGTATTATCTTGATCGTTGGTGGCGTAGTCGTTCTGTCATCATAATTGGAAAATGTTGCCATCTCTTCACAAGCCTCATCTTCTTTTGAAGAACCGATGGAAATGGCGCAGTTTGCCCATACCCGCAATCCCCCTATCGCCTAAATACCCCCCTCCTCCTTCAAGAAAGTGAGAACCGCCAGGTAGTCAGAGCTAAATCCGTCGTATGGACTGAGCGGTAGATCGTTCGGATTGTATAAACGCAAGTCTTCGCATTGCTTCATCATCCCATTTCGATCTTTTTGATATTTAGATTTGAACGATGCAAAAGCCATGTTCTTTAGTTGCTTGAAGTGGAGTAACGCATCCTCTTCTCTAGATATTTCCCCGGCATTCAGAAGTTTGATCGCGATTGTGGCTCGCGCGTTTTGCGCGACGTTGGCAAATTGTTCATCCCATTTCAGCGCAAGTTCTTGATACTCAGCAAAGTGGTCCTTGTCAGCAATCGTTCCACAAAACAATGACAGGTCAATTATACGGTCATAGCCCGATAGAACCTTTACGGATGCCACAAAAACTGAATCGTTTGGTTCTGTGGCAGATACATTGTGAAGTGGTAGAAATGCTGAGAGTGTTAGAATGGCGGGGAGTAAAAATATTCTGAATATAGGCAACTGAATGTCCTTCATTCGGGTAAGTCAACTGATTGCGGGTTTCGTGTTAATGGCAATCTTACTTGCCTGTTGTCTTCTGTAAATCACTTGTGATTTGACCACCGGTGTCGCCATCACAGTCGAAAATTACGTTGACATCCACACATAATACTGGAATTAATTAAACGATTAATTATGACATTATACTCTCATGTCTTGGATACGAGCCGAGTTCACGATGTAAGCAGGGGAACCATTTTGATGACCAATTCAACAAACACCGATACGCAGGCATTGAAAAAGAAGATATCAGATGCCGGGGTCAAATATCTACTGCCCAGTTACGTAGACATGCATGGGGCATCGAAGAGTAAGATGGTTCCTATCGATCATTTCGACCGCATGATGTCAGGATCGGAACTTTGCACCGGCGCGGCTCTGGACGGAGTGCCACAAATCATTAGTGACGAAGAGGTCGCCGCGCACCCAGATCCGGATTCATGCCATATCTTACCTTGGCAGCGCGATGTGGCTTGGTTCGCCAGTGATTTATGGTGTGAAGGGAAGCCGTTTGAGCCGTGCAGCCGTAATATCCTGAAACGAGTTCTGGCAGATGCAGCGAGTATGGGATACGGCATCAATCTGGGGTTCGAAGCGGAGTTCTTCGTATTTCGCGATGATGAGAACGGCGAATGCCTTCCCGTCAGTACCCGCGATAACCTGTCGAAGCCTGCATACGATGTACCGCGATTGTTGGAAAACCTGCCATGGCTCGGTGAACTGGTTGATGCCATGAACGAATTGGGCTGGGATGTATACTCGCTGGACCATGAGGACGGTGTTGGTCAGTTCGAGATTGATTTTGCTTATGATGATAGTCTCGTGACGTCCGACAGGTTCGTATTTTTCAGGCGATTAGCAGATGAAATCGCACGGAAGCATGGCGCTTTCGCGACGTTCATGCCCAAACCATTTGGCGACTTCGCCGGCAGTGGCGCCCATTATAACATGTCCATCCGTGATCTTGAATCCGGGAAAAACTTGTTCGAAGCCAAAGACGGCGCTGACCCGCGAAACTGTGACCTGGGCGACATTGGATATAACTTTATCGCAGGAATTTTGCGTCACTTGCCCGCGATTTCAGCGGTTATCGCGCCTACCGTAAACAGCTACAAGCGTTTGATCATGAAGGGAAGTAATTCAGGATTTACTTGGGCTCCGGTGTTCCAGTGCTACGGTGACAACAATCGAACCAACACAATCCGTATTCCCATGGGCGGTGGCCGTGTTGAACTTCGAGCCGTCGACCCCATGTGTAACCCTTACCTTGCGGCCGCATTCGTGATTGCGGCTGGCCTGGAAGGTATACGTGACAACCTTGATCCGGGCGAGCCAAATCGAGATAACATGTATGAGAAAACACCTGAGGAACTCACTGATCTCGGGATCGGAATGCTCCCAAGAACGTTAGGCGAAGCGCTGGACGCATTTGAAGCTGATTCCCTGGGTAAACAGGTCTTTGGTGACAAGATGCATAACGCATGGCTGACGTACAAAAAAGATGAGTGGTTGAGCTATCTGAACCACGTATCCGACTGGGAAAAAGAAAAGTATCTACGCTTTTTCTAACAAACCATGGCTGTCTCATCCGATCAAAATATCAAAAGCAACATTGAGATAACGGGAAAAATACTGTCTGAAATTTCCAAACTTGCCGAACATGGGTTCGGCAAGGGTACTGTGGCCGATTACATTTCCTCCCTCGGCAAGGTAAATCCCAATCAATACGGTCTGGCCGTTGTTTACCGTAACGGTGACATTGTTGAGGCGGGCAATTCTGGCACACGTTTCTCTATCCAAAGTGTTTCAAAACTTTTCACGTTGACTCTGGCCATGAGATTAGTGGGCCCTGAATTGTGGACGCGGGTCCATCGAAACCCGAGCATGGACCGCTTCAATTCCGTCAGCGATCTGGAAAACAACAACGGAATTCCAGGCAATCCATTTGTAAATGCTGGTGCCATAGTTGTATCGGACGCTATTGCTTCCCGTAGCGCGGCGCCCAACCGGATCGTATTGGACTTCATGCGCACGTTGTCAGGGCAAAACGACCTCTATGTTGATCAGCAGGTTGCCTTGGATGAAGCGGAGACCGGGCACCGAAATTTCGCTCTTGCTTACCTGTTAAAAGACTATGGAAACATCAGCAACAAAGTGGACGATGTACTGTCTTTATATTTTCGCCATTGTGCGATTGAGATGAGCTGTACGGAACTCGCGCAAGCGGCGTTGTATCTCGCCAATGACGGTGTGGATCCAAAGTCAGGGCAGCGTATTGTTTCTGCAGAAGAGACACGAGAATTGAACGCATTATTAGTTACGAGTGGTATGTATAATAGTAGCGGTGAGTTTGCATTTCGGGTCGGATTACCAGCGAAAAGTGGTGTGAGTGGCGGCATCTTGGCTATTGTTCCACAACGGATGGCGATATGTGTCTGGTCCCCAGAATTGGACACAAACGGTAATTCAGTCGTGGGCCAATTGATTCTCGAGTATCTTACTCAAAAGTTAGGCATTTCTGTTTTCTAAGGACTGACACCCTATGTCGAGCAATCCAAGGCCGCTAAATCTGTTATGTTGGGCAGGCTACCAAACGCCTCAGTTTATACAGGATTTCGAAAAGCGCTGGGATTGTAAGGTGCATGGCGAGGCATTTGACTCAGACATGATCGCGGCTAACCGTATTGTTGACGAACATCATTGGGATATGATCAATATTAACAATCCGTATGTCAGAAGTACTCTGTATCCGGCAGGTCGGATATCGTCGCTTGATGGCTTGGGATTCGAAACAGAACGTGAGCGAGATTTACCCTGTCTGGATAGATTCCTTCACTGTACGCAATCTCAAGAAGACTCTTCCCTGATAGGAATAGCACAACGTTTCGGTCCGTTTAATCTTGTCATCGACAGCAATCAAGTCAGCGCTTCGACGGCGCGTGATGAAGGCTTTTCCATGGCCGATGATCCAAATAACAACCAGAAGTTTGGGGTACTTTTGTACCCGGAGTTTAATGTAATGCATGCTGCAATCGCATGCGGCATAGACCCTTTCAAGGAAATGTTATCTAGTGATGAGACCCGTGTGGTCAAACGATTGCATGGCTGGAATGCCAGTGCGCGTCTGTGTACAAGCAATTATCACGAATTGAATCAGGCGCTCGTTGATGGCCAAATCCGGTTTTATGTAAGTGGCGGTGTGTATACAGCAGGCGTTGCCCGTAAGGCCGACCATATGAATATTATGTCCGTTACGCCAAATCGTGGTCCCATTGACGGAAAAGGCGGTATTGCATTTGTTGAGGTTACATCCATTTGTGCAAAAAGCCCCAACACAGACTTGTCTCACCATTTTATCAATTACATGTTGGAGCCCGATCAATGCCATAAGATAGCATTTGCGGAAGGTGTCCATAACCCAGTCTCCCAAATGGGTGACCCCAAAGTGATGGCCAAGTTTTCCATTCGTGATTTGGATGCACTTCAATTTTCCACGTTAGACGAGGACATGGCACACTGTGCTCCTTATCAAACAATACCTAACTTTAGTAGCATACAATCCAAAGTCGATTTCTTAAAATGATGTCGATAGGAACATGGTTCTACAAGTAAACAGGAGGCATTATTTATGGCCAATCTACAAATATTGAGCGCCGAAGTTTGCCCGTTTGCCCAACGGTCATTGATTCTGTTGAGTGAAAAGGGACTCGATTACGAGCTACAGGAAATCGACTTATCGAACAAGCCGGATGGATTCAATGAAGTATCTCCATATAGCAAGGTTCCGGTTCTTGTACATGGTGATGTGACTCTCTATGAGTCGTCGATCATCAATGAGTACATCGATGAGGTGTTTTCTGAACCACCGATGATGCCTACGTCCGCTGCCGGACGTGCAGAAGCCAGAATCTGGATAGATTACGACAACATCAAATTTGTGCCCCTATTCTACAAGGTGTTGCTGGAAAAAGACTTGGACCAGCAGCAAGGTTTGGCGGCGGCCCTGGTTAATGCTTTGCTCTTTATCGAACAAAACGTGATGAGTAAACGCCGTGGGGGACGCTACTGGATGGGTGACACTTTTTCGCTAGTCGATATGGCAGTGTACCCCCACTTCGAACGCCTAGCCGTGTTGGAACATTATCGAGGGATTAGAATTCCAGATAGTTGCGGGGGATTACGCGAATGGATGGCTTGCGTAAGTGAACGATCAAGTGTGCAAGAGACAGCCCATGGGACGGATTTTCACATTAAGGCCTATTCCAAATACGCAGATGGCACAGCTAATGGGTCGACAGCCAAAGATATGCGTACCTAGAAGCAAGATTATTCGATAGAATAGGAGGACTGCGCAAGATAGCATTGCTTCCGCAGTGTCGATGTGAAAACTCAACACCAATTTAAGGCGCGATAGTAAAAATGGCGAAACAATCGGCAAAAAATAAAAAAAAACCTGAAAAGAAAAACCCAAAACCCGCCACGGCGCTTAAGACGAGTCAGCAAGATTTTGACAAGCTCAGCCGCCAGATATTGGTTCTTTTGCAAGAAGATGGGCGGCGGTCATTTTCCTCGATCGCACGCGAACTAAACGTCTCTGAAGGTGCTGTTCGGTCTCGTGTCAATTATCTGGAAGAGAACGAGCACCTTCGATTTCTCGCGGTGATTGATCCCGTCAATGTGGGCTACAGGTGTTGGGCAATGCTCGGCATCAATGTATCGGCTGGCTCAAGCCCGCATGATTTGGCGACAGAGTTCTCAATGAACCCGAATGCTATATGGGTTGGTGTGGTGGGAGGGACGTTTGATATTATGATTGAAATTTGGACCAAATCCCCCGAAGAACTCCAACAGTTTTTGGAAGATTTCTGCCACACCAACAAAAATGTTTCATCTGTAAACACCATGGTGGGTATGAGAATGTACAAATGGGGCGCACCCCAAATATAGATGACCTTCTGTTAGGCGATGAACGTTTATAACTGTGATTTAGAAATGAAAAAGCCCCTGAGACACTGAATTATCAATGTCTCAGGGGCTTCAGTTATTTGAGTAGATACGTTTGTTAGTTGGCTTCATACGCCTCTTTTAAGAGTGCGCAATCTGTTCCTTCTTTGAAATCAACTTTTTTGGTCATGAATCCAAACTTGATCCACCAGTCGTTTGTGGTGTTCCAGTTAGCTTCTGCTTGGCCATTTGGTTGGCCGAATGGAGCTTCGCCGGGAAGTACGCCACAAAAGCGGCCAGCTTGTTCCAGGCCATACATATAGATACCGTTGTCCTCGGTGGGCACGAGAATTGACGCGACATCTTCTTCCGAAAAGCCGATTGCGTCGCCAATAATTTTTCCGGCTTCAACCGGGTTTGCTCTCCAGTACTCAACAGCGTCAAAAATGGCTTTCGTAGTTTTGACCGCTGTGTCGCGATGTTTAATTGTGAATGTGTCAGACATGAAGATCGCATCGCCAATGAGGCCCGTTTTTGTCCAGTAATCTTCACGTGAATTACTAACAGAACGTGCGCCAGGAAGATCAGCCAGGACCTGGGCACCAAACGGATCCCACAGTTCAGCGGCGGCGATCTGACCACTTGTCATGGCCGCAGCAGCATCGCCCGCAATCAGGTTAACCATCTGAACATCGTCCACACTGACTCCATTTTCCTCGAGCCAAATGGCCACCATGATTTGAGAAAGGCCCCCCTCCAGAATAGCAATCTGTTGTCCGATTAGATCGGATGCTTCTTTGATATCGGGGCGAACAACAATATTGTCAGTGCCATTGCTCAAGTTCGTGAAAGAAATGAGTTTGAACCCCATGTCTTCTGCCGTCGCAATAGGTCCGAATTCAACCGTACTGAAAACAACATCTAGCTGTCCGGATGAAAGTAAGCTGAAGAGCTGAATTGGATCTTCAATAATGGTGAATTCGAACTCCAGGTCTGGCGCCAGGTTTTTTTCCTGGGCCACATACAAAAAGCCATATCCAGGCCATGTGAAGTGACCGACCCTTACTTTCTCTTTTGCAACGGCAGTTCCAATGGTGCCGATAGTTAATGCCATGAGTAAAACAGCGCCGATACAAAATCGCGAGAGAGTCCTCGCTACCTTTTTTGAAACCTCTGAAGTCATGTTCAATCTCCTTAGGATTAAAGTGATGTAACCGGTTGTGATGCAGTTTGTTAGCTAATGCGCCCCTGAATTTCTTCCCGCATCATTGAGTAAAGGCGCTTTTCCATATCCACGT
>Ga0233439_10000819_pt1 | contig 42764 bp, 26 predicted proteins | sample SI_123_September_6_FD_182713 | JGI IMG/M metagenome (GOLD analysis project Ga0233439, IMG submission 182713) | Seawater microbial communities from Saanich Inlet, British Columbia, Canada - SI_123_September2016_100_MG | ecosystem: Environmental > Aquatic > Marine > Inlet | place: Canada: British... | reverse complement strand
CTTTCGCTGGTAAATTTAACTCATAAACATTTAAACTTGTATTTATTTTAAAATCTAGCTTATAATTTGATTTAGAAAAATTTTCCAAACCAGGATGCAGTATAGAAACAAAACCTTCTTTATAAAAAATATGCCCAGCGTAATTCCAATCAGCAACCTTTGTTAAACAATCGTTCCTATATAATAAACCCAGCCCATTATCTGATAATTTGATTTTTAAATTGCCGCCACTTCCTGCAAGAGAACTATCAAAAATACTAAATGTATCTCTTACTATATTCTTCTTAAAAAGTTTATTTGATATACACAATATATTTGAATATGTTTCACCCATATCTTTTGTTATATTATAATAAGGCAACTCATAAGAGAAATAACCAACATTATCAGGATTAGCAAGATTAATATCAATTGCTTTACTCGCTATAGCAGCTTGAGTATTAGCAATTCCACTTATTCTAAAGTCATCGTTTATCTTTCTTCCAACTGGATTTGATAAATCTTTTAAGAAAAAATTAGATCCTGATTCTATTTTTGTGCCAGGAGGCCTTCTTCGCAAACCAATCATATTATTGTCATTATTATCTAAAGCTAAACCCTTATGAAAATTGTTTAAAGAAGCATTTTCAAATAAATCATAAGATTCTTTAAAAGGCAAATGAGCAATAAAAGGGTATGTCTGTATTGGGATGGTAATCAAAAAGTTTTCTCTATTTTCAATAGACTTCAATACTCCACTTATTGAAGTATAATTTATTAAGTCATTATTTGAAATTGATGAAACAAAATCATTTGTAATTCTCATAGCTATGTTTTCGCTATGAACTTTTTCCAAATTTACATTTTGATAGTCTGTTTCTTTATTATAAGTTATATGTGAAAAACCGTCATAGTTATCGTAATACCCAGTGATATCATATATTTGTTCTTGCAAACCATTGTCGTTTGGAAGAATTAAATTATTTCTATAATAAAAGTGATTTTTTCTTGCAATTTCAATCTCTTCTGGCTTCAAGTCAGAAGATTTTAATTTTTTAAAGTAAAAATCTAACAAGTCTACGCCTTCAGCAGCACTTTGACATATTTTGCTCGAATAGTCTGACAAGGTTTCTTGTTTATATACGAGTGATAAAGATTTGTGCAGATTATCTTCCTTAAGACTTGCTCCAAATATTACGTTAGGTGATATTTTTTGTTTAAATTCATATAAAAAGTTTTCAACAGAAACTTCATGTCCTAAACACTTGTTTGAAAAATAGCTGTTTACTGGACCATCTATTAAAATATTTGACCTTATAATTTCATCGTTTGCTGCGTGTATATTTACTAGTCCTAACTTTTTAATAGGTGCGTCATAGTAATAAACAGGAACAGAAAAAATAAGCTTTTCATCTGTAAAGTTTGTTATATTCTGATTACAGATACTTGATTTTATTAAACTTCCTATGTTTTCTTTGTATATCCTTATATCATGAATTTCTGCACTTAATGCATGACTAGTAATATCTTTCACAACGTAAGGGGAATTAGTATCTTCATATAACATATCTGTCAATTTAGGCGTAAAATTAGAATTAACGTTTGTAATGAAAGGTACATTATGACTTCCAAACGATATTGATTTTGTTGAATATGGTCCAATAATATCATCTGCTAAATCTTTATTGATTGAGTAAAGCTCTGTTACATATTTAGATAAGTTTGTACCATCAATATCATTAAATTTATTCCCTATACAAATAAAACTGTTTTCTTCATTTAAAAGAGTCTTATCAATCTCTACTTGAACATTATTTATTAAAATTCCGTCATTATATAATTTTAAAGAGTACTTATTGTCAGTAGATATTTTTTTTGCAAGAGTAATAGTTATATTGTGCCAATTATTAAACTTTAAAACATTATCAGAACTTAAAAACGAATCTTCACCAATTAACTGTTTATCACTATTACTAAAGTCTAATGACAATAATTTTGTATTTGTATCAGTTAGAGTTTTATCTCCTAACTCAACATAAATTCTATAACATTCTGTTAATCCGTTTATATCTGTTTGCGAACCTTTTACAACAAATATAGATATTAATTTAGGTATAGACAATATACAACCTGGATTAAACTGGTAACCTTTTTTGTTTTTTCGTCTCTGATTAATATAAAAGGAAAAAGTCAAATCATCTGCAGAAAAATCATAAGCTGGCATTCCTGTAGAATTTTTTAAGTTTGGATATGCTAAACAATTTGAATGAGTTTTATTGTTAACAATTTTACTATTTAAATTACTGTCAATATCAAAAAAGTTAATTGTATTATAATTTGAAAAGCCCCAATAAGAATTAAATTGTCTATGTTCAAGATTTTCATTGTAAAATCTATACAGATTTTTTACAGCTTTCTTCTTGTAAAAGCCTTCATCATCAATAGTAAACTTTTGTTTTATTTTTTCTACACCAAATTTGTGTTCATATCTTGAATCAAAGCTAATTCCATATTCGCTCAGTTCCCTTTTAAAATCATCTTCACTGCCATTTGCAGATAATCTAGCGCCAGATAATATTTCAACTAGACTTAAGTTGTCATTTCTTGCTAAATATCCAGTATTATATTCTGTATTATAAACTCTTGTCCCGAGTTCATTTGACCCATTATAAGAATTAACAGTATTGAGTAGATTAACTTCGCCATATATGCCAGGAGTTTTAACATCTAGACTTTTAAAATCTTCACATAAATCTGATGCATAAACAAAATTTATACGAGGTTCAAGTATAATATTGTTTTTAACAATCATGTCATTTTCTATTAACTTAAACGACATATAAACCTTCTTTTAATAATCAATTCTAACACTAATAGATAGATCAACTTCTGGATTTTTTTCAATTGGTCTTGAAGTTTTTGCGACTGCTAATAAATTACCGGGTGCGTCATAAAGACCAACTGTCGTTACGTAGGAGAAAGGATCATCACCTTTTTCTTCAATACATCTCAAACTGCCACTTGCATCTGTATACGTTGGATTAGTAGAAAAATTAGCTTCATTAGGCGGTATTCTACAAAAGTAAATTGTAGAATTTATTGTTGTCTTATTTATCAAACCAATTGCAGAAGTATTAGCTCTTCCAAATCTTGTTGAAGAAACATGATCTAACACATCATCTATAGAGCCAGATACCCAAATATCTGGAATAAAAGATTTAGAACCACCAGCTGCTATTGTTAATGTTCCTCCATCTCCATTTACAGAAGATATTACGCCAGTTAAGTCTTGTCCTGGATCAAAAACCAATTCAGCATTTAAAACTACAATACCATATTCGTAAAATATCAAACCTACAGCTGCATTTGTACTATCTACTATTGTTCCTACACTAGCGCCTCTAGGTGTCACAGTTAAACTAGACTTAGCACCAGTATCAGATAATAAACTTAATGTCGTTGAAACAGCTGTCAAAGCTTTTTCGTCTGAAGAAGTTGTACCATCTCCTGCATATTTTCCAATTTTCATAGAAAACTTTTCTTTATCAAGAGAGTCTCTTGTAAAAAGTCTCTTAACGTTTATAAACAAAGCGTGATTTATTCTAGTACTATCATCATTTGTAACATCATCATCATATGGCGCTGTAAAGTATGTGTTAGCATCACCTAGCAAGATTTGAGCATATTGTTTATACATATTTATTTTTTCTCTCATCATCAAGGTGGTAGAAGAAAAAATAGGCTTATTACTAGCGTCAACAGATGAAGTAATTGCTGTTACTGGCGTGTTCCCGTGATCTCTAAACATTATGTTATAAGTAGGATCAATTGTTGAAGTGCCTGCGTTGTATTTAGCATATGAACCAATAGCTAAGTCTAGCATTTCATTTGAAGTTTGAAGCGTGTGATCTTGATCAAATATTGTTTGAAAAAGACCACTTTTAACTGCGTCAGTAGATCCTGTTACAAATACTTCATATTTTTTTCTTGTATTTGTACTAACATCACTAGAATCTTTTCCCGCAATGTCAATTGCTAAAATATCAACTAATTGTCTTATTTGAGACTTTTTATTAACTTTGTCTTCGTCGTTAAATCCATAAAATGACATTTTTTATCCTTTATTAAGAAATAATATTATTATTAATAGTAACAGGTATTAATAACGAAGAATTTGTATTATTACCTATAATTTTTATCTGTGTCTTGATCACAGAATTGTTGCTCTTTGTAGAGAAATACTTAAATGTTGCAGTATCAACAACACCCTGTGATGTAATAGAAAACTTGCAAGACCTTTGTCCAGTAAAGTCGTCATTTATAGCGCTACTAGCAATTGTGTAGTAAGCTGTATCTTTTTTAACTACTTTTGATGTAGCTCCTCTAAGTTTTACGAGCTTGTCAAAAACTGTTATTGTAAAAGATGAATCAATTAAAGACTCATCTTTCAATACAAACCCTTCATCTTGATCTAAAAAAGTCTTTACTAATATTGTTTTGTCTACTTGTTTTCTAGAAGATATGTTTGCTGACAAGTTCACCGGAGTTGAAATTGTGCTATCTAAAACTAGATAAGGGAAAGCAAATACATCCTCAGTATTATTTGTTTGCAATGTGCGTAGAGGATATTTCAAAGCTAGCTTTTCATCTGTAATTGCTTCAAAAATAGGCGTGTTTTTTTCAATTTTTTCTTTTCCAATTACAATGCCATACTGTTCTAAAATTGAATAATCAATTTCATCGTCGCCTAGTCTAAAGTTTTGTATGTCAAAAGAACCGTCATTTCTTGCAAGTATTTCACGACCCTTTTCAGTTAAAACTGCATCAACTATTATATTGTTAGTTGAGTGATTTAAAAATCCCATTTGAAGTCTCCTAAATATTATATTTACTTTAATAGTACATATTCTTATATTTTAATAACTCTTAAGATAAATTAAAATTTGTAATCTTAAATTTTTCTTTATGAATTGTCATACTGTTTAATTTTGTTATTGAAAACTGGTAATTTTCATCAATTAATTTTATATTGCTGTTTAACGATTTAGAGTAACCGCCGAACTCTGGCGTTATGTATAAAGATATTTTACTTGGATTTTTAACAATAGGTAGATTATCAACAATATCTACTTTGTTTTTGAAAAATATGCTTTTCTTTTTTATTTTTGAATTCGGATAATCTCTTTTTGCGCCTTTAGTTGATACTAAATCAACAATTAATTCTTCTTCAAAAGGGTCATAAAGAATAGCCAACTGTTCAGAATAGTCTGATATGTGACCGTGTGCATCAATAGTTCTAATAGTATAAATAGTAATTCTACCCGGCTCATAAGTTTTATCAATACAACTATAAGGAATAACGCCTTCTGAAAAAACTTTTGAGTCTGCGTCTACTATTTCTCTAAACTTATAATCATCGTATCTATAATGACCTTCAAGTTGCTTAATAACTGTAAAGGGTTCACTTACACTTTGTCTTTTTAGTATTTGGTAACCTTTTGCATCATACTGATAGTTTCTTGGTTCTTGCCAATTTATTTCAAGCTGGCGTTGATCTTGGTTATACATAAATTTAATATTTAAAGGTGGCGGCGGTTTTTCGTTTTCTCTACATTCAATATCTTTTGTCATACAAGGATTATCACATAATAGATAATAGTTTAAAACAAATCTATTTGTAACATCAGGATACGCATATAAATAAACATCGCTTATAATATATTTATAAGTTCTCCCGTATTGAACAGCTTCGTCTTCAATCATATTAGGCAAATTCTCTAAATTTCTTTCAGACTTCTTTTTAGTAAAAAACCTTGAAGAAACTCTTATATAATCACCATCTACTAATTTAAATTTTTCAAGAAGAAAACCACACCTTACACCATTTTTTTCTGCAAATGTCAAAAAACCCTCAGAATTTACAAACTTCTTAATAGGCTTAAATGTGTTAAACATAAATCCATTTTTAACTTGATTAGATTGACTAACTTGACTTTCTACATTGTTAATTAAACTATTTTCTAAAAAAATATCATTATTACTAAAAATGTTATTGTTATTTAATAAATTTAAATTTAAATCTTCATCCTTTAGTATAGAAATCTTAGCAGCACTTACTGAAGTTTTTCTTATCTTGTTTGTATCAAGGTTTGATATTTCTTCGTCAGCTGCCAAATATGATATAGCATTTCTAACGCTAGTTTCGTCTAAAGAAAAAATATGATAGTCTCTTTTGTTGTTATAATTAATCTGCCTGTTAAAATACAAAAGATCTGCTGAATCTAAACTAAAAATTTTTGCAATATTATAAAGCTCAGGTACGTTTAATGTAAATTCATCTAAATCTAAATCTAAATCTAACATTTCTTTGGAAAGCTCAAGTCTTATAAACTTGTTTTTAATGTCATTTTTATTGCTTTTTAAATTGTTTGTAATAAGACTGTCTTCATTAGTAGTTTCACTATTGGAATACTTGTTATAAATAAAAGAAGAAACAACGCTTCTTTCTTCTGTCTTGTTTGTACTTATTGAAATAATTGAATCTACTATATTTTCCATAACAACTCTTTAATAAACTTTTGTCTGTATTGTATATGAATAACTATTGCTAAAATCATCTTTATCTTGTAAAATATGTCTTTTCATAGAATCAGACAAATCAGTTATAATTTTCTCTCTTAACGCTTCTTTTGAAATCCTAACTGAAAATATGTCGAAAAAAGCATCCGTAGCTAAACTCTTTAGAAATTTCACATTTGAAATATCATTATCAATTTTATTAAAAAATTCAATTGAATGAATATTATTTGTCACTTGTTCTTTCTTGTCCTCAATACTAATATACCCGTCTTCTTCAACAAAGTATTCTTCAACTATACTTTTATTTTCGCTAAATATCTTCTTATAATTGTCCAGATCTATTTTGTCAAATTCAGCTTTAGTTTTCAAAGAAATAATATTATCAAAATCAATGTTTAATTTGTTAATTTTAGCATCATCAAAAACAGAATTATAAGACTCGTTTAAATATTTTATACTATTAGATAACTTTCTAGCTATAATAATCCTATCAGAATTCCATACATCAGGTGATAACGTATCATCAAATCCCATTACTTGTCTTTTATTAGAAATGTTTGTAAGCATGTTTAATACAACATTAATCAATCCATTTGTATTAAGAATCTTATACTTTTTTGAAAAGTCTTGGTTGAAAATATCATACACACCAAGATAGTCGTTTAAACTTGCAATACTTGTTGTATTATTATAATGTTCTGTAATGTCTGTTAAAACAGGTGTATATAAAAACTCAAAAGGTTCAAACTCTATTTCTGGGTACTTGTGGTTTACTGGATATACCATTATAGACATTATTTTATCGTTACCTAGACTATTAGCCAAATTATAAGGGATTCCAAATCTTAAAATATCTATCTTGTTAAAGTTTTCTTGCAAACCGTCATCTAACAAAAATGTTTCCAAACCAATTTCAGCTAAATTACGCTTGTCTTCTTCACGTTTAACGTCTGATTTAAAAATATCTAAGCTTTTAAAATCCAAATCTCCTCTAATAAAGCTTGAAGAATTAATATTTTCTTCTTTTAATAGACTATAGAATTTTTCATTTTGCATTAATTTTGAAATTTTGCAAATCTTATATTTGTTTGAAGCAATATTAGTAAAATTAATATTTTCAATATCATTAATATCATTACTCATACTAGATATTTTTTGAGTTACATTAAATCTACTTTCGCTTTGTGATAACAACATATTTTTATTATCCTCAAAATTAGATAAATAAGCAAATATCAAATCAAAACTAACTGACTCAAGATAATCTGACTTGTTTAAAAGATTTACTATATTAAAATTATCAGTCGATTGTTTACTTTTGTGATACTGATCATCTGCAGGACGCTCATCTTCAAATTTATTTTTTTCGCTATCTATGTCATAATCAATATCGTTTCTATCAATTTTATTTAATATTTTAGCGTATGAAGCTTCAATCATGTTTTTTATGTTGTCATCCCAGAAATTATACAATTCATCATCATCATTATTACTAACTTGAACTTCAAGCTCAATACTTCTATGCAAAGATAAAGTAGAAATTCTTTCGTACTCAAATACATACATTTTAATAAATTCTCTGCAAATATTTGATAGCGTCTTTATTTCTTCTTCATTAGAATTAAGTAATTCAAGAGTTGATTGACTTTCTAACTCTTCTACACCAAACATATAAGTAACAAAACTAAGTATAATATTTGACAAATTGTTTGTAAATGTATTTTCTTCTAACATTAATTCATAAGTTAAATCTTTGTTAAACGTTACTGTATTCAATTTTTCATAAAATAGATTATTTGAAATTCTATCGTAAACATCTCCAGCTGTTAAATCTTTGTCAACTTCTGCGTCGCTAAAACCCACATTCAGCACAAAATCTTTAATTTTACGATCAGGAAGAGCCTGATCTAGCTCTTGATGCGGTTCCTGGAAGTAATCAACAGTATATCCTTCTTTAGGGTTAACCGGTAGCACTATATAAGAAATATTTGCGTTCAAACTGCTGTTTTGAATATTTTCTTTTGAAAAAAGAGATTTATTATCTATATTTTTATTGTTGCCTTTATGCAGATACGCATCGTAATTATACGTGTTTAAGGTGAAAAACAAACCCAAATCTTTTTTGAAACCAGATATTCTAAGTTCGCCCTCATCCTTAACTTCACTAAGAATATTTAAGTGTCCAGTTGACAGTTTAGTAGTGTGAGCTGAATGAGGAAAGAGATAGTTTCTTATTTTTCCTCCACTTATTTCAACAAATCCCATTTCGCTTCCTTCACTAACTCCAGTTTGAATCGAGTTCCCTCTAATATCACTTATTGATACTCCTGTAAGAAAACTACTGTCTATCGTCCTTAATGTAAATGTATTTTGTTTTTTAACATTTTCATAACTAAAAACTGAAGTTAAATAGCTGTTATATAACCCGGCTGACTCTTTGTCAATATTTTTAAAAAAACTTCCAGGGTTTGAAGTTCTATTTTTATATTCAATACCTTTATGTTTAATTTCTATCGTTGAATATATAAAATATTTAAGTGCTTCATTGTCTGAGGTCAGGGAATCAGCAACAAGTTTTTCAAAACCAATTTTATTCTTATTATCTTTAACGTATTCATTTGTATATTTTTTTAAAGTTTTATTTATGTCATAAAAGAACTTGTATATTAAGCTACTGCTATTCTTTAAATAACTATTTGTATAATATAAATCTAAAAAGCTGTTCAAAGAATCCTTGTCAGAAAATGAGCTAATACCTTCAATATCAGCGCTGCTTAATAGATTTAGTGCATTGTTAATATTTATAATTTCTTTGCTATAATTTGATTTGTAATTGTTTATATCAATAAAAGAATTGTTTTTCTTGTAGAGGAAAGGGCTTTCTTCTAAACTAAACATCTTTGAAACTTCATCATTTGAATGTAAAAAGCTAAATGCGTTTGATCCTTCCTTTACAACAACAGCATTTGATTTCAAACTTACAGATTTCAAAAAATTAAAAAATTGATTTTCTTCAAGCTTTTTTTCTTTTAATTTAAAAAGATTACGTTTTATTTCAAACGAACTCTTTACCCAGCCATTTTTGCCAAGACCCCAGCTAGATTTTGTATTAAATGTCTTAAAAGTATTTTTTTCACTATCTTTCTTATAAGACGTTCTTGAAGAAGAAGTTAAAGAAACTCTTTTATAAAATTCTTCTTCTTCGGTTGTAATTTCTTCACCTTCATCTTTAAGGAACTTTTCCTTTAAAACGTCAGAGTTGTAATCATAAAGTTTATTTGTATTTTCAACCATAACAAACGGGTAGAATTTTTTATCTAGAATACTTGGTATTTTTTCTTCTTCTACTATCGCAGGCTTTTCTACACCTACTTGTACAAATCTCTCTCCCGCACCCATTCTAACTTTTCTAAAATCTATGCTTCTAAGATATTGGCTGCTAGACACTTGAATCGTATTATGTTCTGTATCAACATTACCTTCTGAACTTATTGTCCACACTCTATCAATAAAGCTGGACAAATTGCCAAATACACCATTAAAAACATTGTCTATTTGACTTTCGACTTGATTAAAAATGTCAGTGTACGCGTAAAGAAGTCTATCAGGACTTAACTCGCTAAATTCCTTTGTTTTTATTCTTAAAAAGTCAATAGGTATTTCTCTTGACACTCTCGATGCTTGAATCACACCCTCACGTGTTGCTAGCGCCCTTGTTCTTCTAAAAAAAGTACTTCTGTAAGGACTACCCCATGACACTGAGTTGTGAATAGGTTGATGTGGCCAACCAAAACTTTCATTGAAACTCATATCCCACTCAATAGAGTTTATATGTGAATTCCCAGGCCCTGAGTCATGTATGCTAAACAAATTAAACGTGGGTGAAGAAAGATATTTGATTCTATTAGAATCACTATCATCTGTATCTCTGATTTGACTTTCGTTGTCTACATAAATTAATTGTAACTTATTAGTACGATTAAAAATTATTGCATCTACATCTAATAAATTATTTCTTTGACAAAGATAGTCATCAACTGTAATATCATATTTTTCTTCAAATTCATTGTGTGATATTAGAAAATCGCTAATCTCAAACCCTTCCAAAATGGGCTGGAAACTAAAACCATGATTATTATTTAATAGATCGAATTCAAAAATGCCAATTTCTTCGTTGTCTAAGTAAAAAGAGTAAAAGTCTGTGTTAGACATATTATTTGATCTTTGAAGCATACTAATACTTGTAAAGTGGTCTTTATGAATTTTATCATTATCATATACATCTGATAAATTATAAATTGAGTCTTCATTAAAATCAATGCTATTCTCTTCATTCATTAACGTGCCAGCTGATTTTTCGTTTGTATAAGATGGATTAGTAAAGTTCAATTTGTATTCGCCGGTATTGTTCAAGACATCATAATGATATGCATAAGGCAATATTGACATCCTGTTTAAAGAATTGTTATTTAATAAAGAATCATAAATTTCATAGTTTAAATCAGATGCTTTATCATATTCAGTATTAGTAAAGCTCCCTTCATGCATGTTTTTTAAACTTAAAGAACAATTCAACAAAGCTTTACTAATCAAAATGTTAGAATCTATTATTTCACTTTGATTTGAACTCAACCCTGACGTTACATCATCATTGTCTTCTATTCTAAATTTAAAATAATTAGTAAAAACGCTTTTTAAATTGTCATATCGTTTTGATGTAGACTCGCTTTCAATTAAACTATTAAGTCTTAAATAATCACCGTTTGAATGTGTAGTAGTTGTGTCAATCGAGTGGCTTTGTTTACTAACATTATAAATAACGGAGCTTACTTTTCCAAAATAATTTAAATAATTCTTAGATTCAGCGTATTCAATTACTTGATTACCGAAATTGATTTTTTTTAAATTGCTTTTGTTGTTATCCAGAAAAGATTCAATATTCTTCATATAATCTTTTTTAAAAATATTGTTTTCTTTTATAGAATTTAAATAAAGATTTTTATTATCTTCTGAGTAAGAATTTTTGTTAAAGTATCTATTCTTAATAGAATTTACTTTGTTATTGATATAATTGCTTTTTAGCAAAAAAAGTTGTTCAGGATTTATAAATGGACCATTTGATATCATTTCCCTTGGTCCAAATATTGGACCAATAGGTTGTGCTGTTATTTTATAATTTTCGTGTGATAGTAAAGAAATGTTTTGATTAAAATCTTCCCTGAGACTGCTTAATGAAAGACTATTTTCTAATAAAATTAGACTTTCGCTTTGCTCTAAATTAATAAGAGAAGCCCTAGTGTTATAGAAATCAAACAAATAACTTGCTGTCCTTATATCTTCAGCTGTTGCTTCGAAAGACTCCCTAATGATTCTTGCGCCTTCCCGGAGATTTTCTTCCTCTAGACTTCTAGACATTTCGTCAAAATCAGTAGGACCGGCTGATGGGTTGTCTTCTAGTCCAACTGTTTCAAGAGTGTCAACTTCCATTTGTTCCTCCGACAGTTGACTCGCTGCGCCTAAAACACTACTCCTCTCAGCTTGTGCTGGAGGCACATCTTTACCATCATTGTCTCCTCCGTTAGCTGTTTTATTTCTGTTCTTAACTTTACCAGTACTAAATCTATTAATCATTTTTACTTACCAAACGATAAAATCATATTAGGATTTCTCAACTTATTGTTATCTATATTTATAGATAAATTGGTTTTTCTGTTAACACTTTTAAATTTATTAAACTTGCTGTTATATTGTATTAATTCGTTGTGACCATAATATGTTTTTTCTCCGTTGTCTAGAATAACTTCAATTAGAATCCTGTTAATTAGTGACTTAACATTCAAGCTTTTGCTATTTTCCCATACTGTTTTAACAATATTATAGTAGTCTTCGTTGTAATTTAGAATTTTATTTTCCTCACTAGATATTAGCAATTTATTTCTGTCTATTTTATATTTAAATCTTGTAACTATTTCAACAAACTTTCTATCAATTAAACATCCATTTGGTGTCACGTTTAACGCTGCTATGTTTTCTTTTTTATTAGTGATGTTTTTATTGTAATACTCAAAACCGTAAAAACAGTATATATTTAGTGAACTAAAATTGTCTGATTTTACATCATTACTAATCTTAGAATTGTTATTCAAACTAATCTCGTAAATGTAGTCTTTGTTTCTACTTTCTTTTTTGATAATAAAGCTTTCTTTTAAGTCGAACACTAAGTTTGTCTTTATTGCCTCTGGCTTTATATTGTTAAAACCAAAATTAAACATATGATTTATAACTCTTGAAGATTTAACTTTACTGATTTTATCAATATTTAGTTTTTTAGATACAACATCACCTATTCTTTTCAATTTTGTTCTATTAACAAACGGCTTCTTTTTTAAAACTGGATTTTTCGGATTTTTGTCAAAAATTGAAATGATGTTTTCTAAATTTGAAGAGCTCAATAACTCGCCAATTTCATTAACAACAGAATTAATATCAATACTTTCTTTAAACCACTCGTTGTTTATTTTTCTAACAATATAATGATATTTGCTTGGTTTAGCATCAACTAATATTCTGCACAACTCTTCCTTTACAGCGTCTGTTGCAGAAGTTCCTAGACTATCAATTATATCTTTAGACAAGATAAAGCTTTTAAATTCTACTTTATCAATTTTTCCACCATAACTGCTACCATCTTCTAAAAGATTTATTTGTTTACTACCACCTTCTAAAGAGTTAATATCAGTATTCTTTTTAAAAACAGTCCCTAAAAACTTGTCATCTTCTGAAAACATTGTAAATGTTGAAATCATATTATTATTTAAACTAAGTTGTCTAGCCTCAGACGTAGTGTCACTGCTATTTAAAGTAATACCAAGCCTTGATGATATCAGGTCTGTATTTAGGTTTTTCTGATTTACAGAAAACTCAACAGTGCCTCTACTTAAACTTGCATTAGTTGACAATGATAAGTTTCTTTGAACAAGAACAGTTGAGTTTTGAAGCAAGCTTTCTCTAATACCAATGTTTAGTGGTTTTCTAATATCACCAAAAACTCCTCTTACGTTTGGTTTGTTCAACGTATCAACCCTTCTAGACATTGTTAGGTCATCAAGACCAGATGAAACGTCTGAGAATCTGTTTGAATCATTGTTGTTTCTAATGTTTTGACCTAATAATCTTCTATAAATATTAAATCTATCTAAAGATATATCTACAACATCACTTCCTGCACTATCGTTCTTAAAGTAGAAGTCTGATACATCTCTACTACTAAACAAAGATTTAATGTAGAATCTGTTTTTTGAAATCTGCTTCAAACTATTGTCAAATGTACAATTATCATCAAAAAACAACTCTTCAATATCAGTTTTGTTATTTGTATTGAAGTCAAAATATGAAAAGTCATTTAAAACATTAAGAGAATAACTTTTATAGTCAAACTTAGTAATAGATAACTTGCCTATAGAAAGTCCTAAGTCATTAATTGTACTATCAATAGAAATTTGACTGTTAATTGTTTTTCTAACTATTTCTTCTTTATTGTATTCTAGATATTTAGCGTAGAAATTGTAAAAGTTTTCTTTTTCTATTATAATGTCTTTTGTATAAGAATGATTTTCCAAAGTAACTGTGATCTCTACAGTTTGCTCTTCAATATTTAATTTTTCAAAAGAGTTATAAAGATTTACTATGAATTTGTTTTCAAAATAATCAGATACATCTACTGTTCCTGCTCTATCTTTATCGTTATCAAATTCTATTTTTGCAAATTTATTCAAAAAAGACAATTTCATAATGTTAACACTTCGTTGTATGTTCATATTTGAAATAGGCGCAAAATCAGTCGCCATCAATGTTATTGGCGTAAAAAAGCTTTCTCTATAATTCTCATTAGCATATTCTAATGTTATATTAACAGTTTTAACTAATACATTAACGTTGTTTATGAAATCTAAAAACTTGTAATAATTTAGTCTTATACTTGGCCCAGAAATAATTTCGTTAGTTAGCGCATTAAACCTAAAACTTTCCCAATCAATATCTATATTACCGCCTATTTCATCAATAAATGATTCCTCAACAAGCTTAGTATCTGCATCTGCATAATCATCTATTTTCTTGTCAGTGATATCTGGATTTACTATAATGTTTTGCAACACATTTTCATCTGCATCTAACACGTAAATTATAAAATAATGAGGCAACTCATAGTCTTCTTCACTAGTTTGCATCATCGCGCTGAGTTGCATCGACCTTTGCGCTTTTAAGCTTAAATCAATCTTGCTTCTTGGTATGTTGACAATGAATTCTTGTTGAAGAGAAGTATCATTTTTGTCAATAAAAATTTCAAAATTAGAAAAATTATCTTGTGATAGATTAGAAACAATATTTTTTGAAAGAATATTTCTTGTAAAAGGTGTCGATGAAGAATTGCCAACTTCGTTACTATCTATGATGTTATCATTAGAGACAACAGTTAATGAAGAATTTATATTGATAGGAATATTATCAGTATAAATCGATTTAGGATTAAAACTTGAAGGTAGTACTACAATTTTTATAAATTTAACTTCATTTAATAAAGCATTTTTTTTGTTCAAAGAAACAGGAAAGAATAAAGTCTCTCTATTGATACTTTTTCTAACTTCTCGCGCGTTAGCGTTTTTAATAATATTTTTATTCATTATTCTACAACCATTGTAAACAGATTAAAAAATACATAGTCTTGACTAATATCAACTATCAAAGTTCTACTTTCTTTATTGAAGTCCCTAGATTTATTTGTACTTTTTACTATTTTGCCTATAAGATATACTGTATATTGCTTTTGATTTCTATCGTTAATAAAATTTCCAATTTTTATAAAAGCTAGCTTCTCTAACTTGTCGTTTTTAATACTATGTAATTCAAGTAAAAATTTATCGCTGTCTTTAGTATAGTCTTCTGACAATGTATAATCTAATCTAAGAACATCCATATCATTTTCAATTGATTCTAATATGGATGTTATAATTTGCTCTCTACTTTCAACTCTACTTAAATCAATGTTTTCTATTTCAAGATTCTTAAATAGAAAATCAATCTTATTTGTATCATCTTCTTCAACGCTGTCAACTGTCACACCGCTAACGTTTTTAGGTACAAGTTTCTTGTTTTTATTTAAATGTTGAAATCTTTTATCGTTTTGAATCTTTGGCACATCATCAATGCTAACAACAGGAAATTTTATTGTTGGATAGTAAGAAACAAAAGAATAGTTTTTGAAGTCGTAAGTGTCTTTTACGTCTATTTTACTAAACTGTATTTCATCTATATTGAACTTATTTTGAATCGTAAGATCGTTGATTATTAAACCAGCACTTATTTTTTCCGAAAGTGTTTTGTCATTTACAACTTTAACATCATATATTCTTGTATTTGTTAGACTTTCATAAGAAAGCATTTCGTTTAACGACAATTCTGGGTTTAAAACAATACCTTCATTAGATGTAACTTCAAGAGGTATAAAGTTTGTGTTTTCTAAAGAATCTGATATGTTGAAACTATTATTATGATCGAGATTTTTCGTATATGACACAGATCTATCAGAAAATGTAAAATACTTAAATTCTAAATTCCCCTTAGACATTTTTTCTCTACCCAGCTCAGTCAGCTTATAGTCTATAAATCTCTTTTTTTTGTCTAAAAATCCTGCCATTTTTTATCTTTTTCCTTTGAAATTTATTTAGTTATATTAAGATAATACAGGACTAAATTCAGAAAAAGCTGATAACAACAAATCTGTTAGACTATTGCCTGTTAATGGCTCTGTTCTTAATCTTGCATTTTTATCTTTATTATAACTATTGATTACGTCACCTGCACTTTCGTTTTTTTGAATCCACAATCCACTTTTTCTAAAATATTTTTCAATGTTATAAGTAGCCTTACTTGTTTTTGTGTTCAAATAAGAATAATGTTTATTATCATTAATTTTATCTGACATAAAACCAAAATGATCAACTTTGAATTTATAATTCAAGTAAAAGTCATTATCTTTGTGTTTTTTATCATCTCTTAAATAGCTTACAATATTAGCAGAAACGTCTGACGATCCTGTTACATACATATTACCATTCATTTCTGAAAGTCCGTATGATATAGAACTAGATGATACTTGAGGAATATTAACAAATCCTCCAAACGTGTTATCTCCTCTTGATACTAATTTTGGATATAAAGAAGAAGAAGAAGTAAAACAATTATAATAATTGTTATTCATCATAAATTGAGGAGGCAATCCTGCATTATCAACTACATTAGTTGCTAATTCATTTATTTTTTTTATATTCTTACTTTCAAATTCGCTCTTTTTAATTGTAAACACACGATCTTCAGCAACATATCTACCTAATAGTTTTATTTTTAAATTTCTCAAATCTAACGTTATTACATCACGGCCATTATAGTCTGTATACTGATTGTTTTGCTGTAATATTAGGTCTGAATTGTCTATGTTTTGTAAATCCATACTTGGGCAAAAGTTAAAACCAAAAATAAGTTTATCTTTAGCTCTTAGAATATACGGATTATCTTGGTAGTTATTTTCAAATATGGTATTTGAACTATTAGAGCCGTAATCTAAGTTTTGTCCCCTCTCATCATCTACACTTGCTCTGTCAAATGAAAAGCCACTTTCTGAGTTAATAGATCTTTCAGAATTTATAGGTATACCTGCTCTCTTACTAGATTGACTTGGGTATATTTCAAATTGACTAAACCTCTTTAGATTAGAATTTCCTTTGAAACCCTTGACAGATGATAGAATTTTTACTTCTTGCCAACTATCATTAATTATATAATCCTTTACAGAAACATTCAAATTGTTCAGTTTGCTTGGGTCAACAACGTCTGTGTAAACAATATGGTCAGCGCCGTTTAAAGATTTAAAATAATCAAAATTTTTATTATCAATATTATTTTTTATAGTACTTCCTACATTAACAATCTTAATATTAGAAACTATCTCTCTATGCTTTGCATCTTGAAAATTTAATTCCTGATGGTTGTAAACACCATCCTTGTTAAGCCCAGGTACTATTGTTACATTAACTTTTCCATCGCCACCATCGACTTGTCCTTGCGAGAGAAGTCTCTTTTCAAAATTTACTCTAGTAACAGAACAATCAGGTTGACTTTTTTCGTCACTTCCCATTGTAACACCGACTTCTTCTAATGTCGAAGAATTTTGATTCCAATAACTGCTGTTTTGTATTTCTTCGTTGTTTACCGAATATAGATTTTCAAAATGTTTATTTAATGTGTCAATATTTCCTCTTTGATTTACAATAAAAAAGTTCAATGTGTTCAAGCAAGGTTTACCAGCGTCTGTAGATACAGCAAAGTTTTTCAGCTTAAATTCAACGTATATCTTCTCTAGCATAAAATCTTCATTAATGAAATTGCTTACATCTATTTCAACTTCATTGTTACCTCTAAACCTCTTGCTAAAAGGAAAACCAAAGTTTATTATTGGATTAGACAATGATGTAGTATCAAAAAAAGCTTTGCCGTTTGTTGGATTTCCGATTATATCATTACTATACAGCGTAAGAGGATTGTTAGTAATTGCAGCGTTAGAAAAATTATTAATACTAGAAAAATAATTGTACTTGTTGTTACCTAGAGAATAATATGTATTTGAATCGTTAATAGAATTATTATCTAAGTAGACTGTATTGTTATTTAACGCTAAAAAGTATAGATTTTCATGATTTTTTACTAAAGGTAAATTTTTCGAGGATGTAGTATTTGAATAATCGCTAACGTCGTTATTTAAGTTAAATGATAGGTTTAAGTAGTTTTTATTAAAGTTTATATTTATTTCTTCAAAATTCTTTTTAACTTCGTATCTTTTATTTTTAAAGTTATATATTATTTTCTCATAATCAGTTGCTTTATCTACTAAGTCTTTTTTTGAATTGCTAAAATTAATTTCGTAATCTATGAATTCGTCATTAAAAGATTTAAATTTGTCACTGCTTAGTTCATCAACATAGTTTGAATATATTACGTGCTTATAATCTTCTGGATTGACTATTTTTTGAACGTCAAAAGAGCTATCCTGGGCAAAATCATTTGGAGTATTTACAACCCTGTTTTTGGTCTCAAAGTCGCCTTCAACATATTTTCTTTCTATTCCAAGTGTCGAGTTTACAGTTTTAGTATTAAAAATAATCGTATTTGAATCATCAAATTGTATTTTATCCAGATTTTTTTCATCTTCGCTGTGGAACACATCTCTTAATACGAAATTATTTAAATGACTATCAACCCTCAACTCTTTTCTAAAGTTTTGAGTCAATATGCCTGACTTGTTGATGTTACCAGATTGTTTAATTCTTTTTTTAGGCATTAGTCGATACTTTCATAAAATCCAATTGAGTCTCTTCCCGAGCTATACTCTTTATTTATATCTTTACCGTGTGCAGAGTAAATAATATCTTCTATTATATCATCATTTTTGGTTTTGTTAGAAAGTATTTTGTCATTAATATCACTATCAGAAAATTTGTATATATTATTTGTTATCCAGCTATAATTTTCGTTATTTGTTCTATCTCTAAATACTTGAACATTACTTTCTTTGAATGCAAAGTATCTTGCTTCTTGCGAGTGTGCTTGTTTAAAGACACTTATATTATTGACATCTTCAATATATTTGCCAGTATCAGCATCCCAAGTATAATTTAATCTTTGAAGAACTTTTTTTAATGTGTTGTTTGTCAAGTAAACGTTATCTATATTGTCTTCGAAACAAAATGTATCTTCATCATCTTTTCTATAGTGTTGTTTAATTACATTGTTTAATTTAAAAGCTGACTTACCTTTACCTAAACCATTTTCTCTAAAACCTTTTAGTTTCGCAATACTATCTTCAGACATTTTTATTTTATCAACGTTAGAAAAAGCATCAATTCTGCCACCTCTAAAATAAAAATTAGAGTAGTTAAAAGAAAAGTGGTAATCAAATTCAGGATGACTAAAGTTTTCTAAAAGGAGATTATTTGAATGTACAGGATTAGTTTTGTCAAAAAAAGGTTTATTGACAACTTTTGCATTTAACACGTTTCCATCTGTACTGTTTAAACTTCCAATATTTCTAGTTACAAGATTAGAAGAAAAGTTCTTAATTGTTCTTTCGTTTTCGCTGAATGGTTCTATGTTTTCAATGTTAGCATAACTCTTATTATTTTCATTAAATCTATCTTGCGTTACATTTTCTTGATTAAATCTCTGATCGTTATAAGAAAATATAAGTTTGAAAAATTTATTTTTATTTCTTTCAAAAAAGCTAAAATTATCTGCTGTATTATTTACATACGATATGTTATTTATATCTTCAATTACATTATAATTTATGCTTACATTTCTTGATTCATTAAAAACAGCATTTCTTGGTGTATTAACATTGATTTTTTTTATAGCCATTATGTTATTCTACTTTTTATTATAAAACTAAAATCAGAGTCATCTGATTTACGATGACTCGTAGTATTTGCATTGTCTTTATGATATTGATACTTTGTATTTTCGTCAAAAACAGGTAAATTGTTGTTAATCATTTTATATTGATACTTGTTTCTTTCAAGCGCGTGAGACTCATATACGAAATTAAACCCCTTATACTTGGCTTTAGACGGAATACAAGTAAACAAAAGCTCTTCTAGAATATTATCAAAATATTTATACATCTGATATATCTCGTTAACATCTATCTCTCGCTCTAATCTTTCAAAGTATTTATCTCTTAATGGCTTTAAGTCTGTATACGAATCTTCGTAAAGATTAGCTGTTTGTGAAAGCTTGTCAGTAAAAAGCTTGTTTACATTAATTATTTTAAGTATATCTTGATTTAAAAAGTTAACCATAGAAAAGTCTATGCTTAATCTTATATCCTTAGAATAAAGATAATCTGGAGATACTCTAGGAACATTTGTCAAATTATGATTTGAATACTGATCTTTGAATTTATTGCTTTCAAAAGAGTTAATGTAAATAAAATTGTTGCTTTTTGGAAAGTCTACTTCATAATTTTGACTTAAACTATGTATTTTTCTTACTTTAAAAGGATTATAACTTGCAATACTACTTCCTAAAGTTAAAAAAGATTTATTGAAATTAGTTAACTTGCTGTGGTTTAAATCTATTAATGACAATATTGTGTATTTTCTAGATGTACTGTCAAATTCAATACTTTTTAATTTTTGAAACAAGTCTATATTTAAAATAGCAGAGTCTGTCCCGTCATCAAGAGAAACAGTTGTCAATGCTTTACATTTTAAAAACAATTCTTCAGATGAAAAACTTTTATTATAAATCCTAAAGTTTGATATTCTCCCTGAAAAGTTTGTTTCGTATGATAAGTTTGGCAAACGTGACGCTTCAGTCTCATATTCTGTATTAAAACCTATTGTAAATCTATTGTTTAGATTGCTTTTTGCTGTTATTTCTATTTTTGTTTTAATACTAACTTCATTCAACTCTTTTGAATAAAAATTATCTCCAGTACTTGAAATAGACAAGATGTATTTGTAATAAGTCAAATCACTATCAGCACTTTCAATCTGTTTTCTTCTTAAGCACATATGATGTACTTCGCCGTTTAAAAGACTTACATCATCAATAACAGCTGTTTTAATGTTGTCATTGTCATCATCATCATTGACATACAATTTAAGCAGTCCACTTTTATTTTGCTTATTCTGTCTTTCAAATACAATATTAATATGTGGCCTATCATAGTTAAACGAAGAAGCTACATTATTTAATCTTAAAAGTGATTCATTTAAGCTGTAAATCGATGTCTTTTCAGTCGAATAACTGAAAAGACATTCAACAGACCAATCTTTGATAATATCCAACAAATTATCACTATTACTATTATTATAAGCAGGTGTAGTAAATAAAATCCTGTTGTTTGTCTCGCTCTGCTTGAACAATTCTTCGCCACAAGAAAAATCAATTTCTTTAAAGCTAATTTTCTTTGAATATAAGTTGTTGTTTATATTAAATTTATTTTGACCATTAAACTCTTTTATTGAAATAAATTTTGACGCCTCTAAGCCGAACGAATTAAAAACTGAATTTATACTAGAAATCGTTCCTTTTGACATTAAAATGTCTTTAGAATTTATTAGAAATCTTTGCCACAAGTTGTTTTGTATTTGTCGGATGCTTATGTCTGATATTACTTCTTCGTGCGTCAAGTTTTTGTTGTTTAGTTTTTCTAAAACTGGGTATGGCAAAATCTCTTTAAAATTATAACCAGATAACTTTAATGCCAAAGGAAGCAAAATGCCGTTTATCTTTTTATTATTATTTAAATTGTCGTAATTAACATCAATTAGACTCGTTATTGAATCAATATACATTTTAAGTTGATCAAAAAATCTTGCCCATATAGAAAATAAATTTACCATTTTTTGATTTGCTGGAGACTTTACACCTATAGTTGAACTCAAGTCTTCAGTAACTTTGTTTTCATTTATATACGTATTTTCAATATTATCGAAGTCAGAACCTTCGATAAAAATATTTTTAGGTAAAAGTTTCCAGAAAGAATTAGGGTTTGCTAAATCATATTGCTTAGCTGCTTCCAGTATTTTGTTTTGAACTTCCAGCGAATTAGTAAAGCTAGGAAACAACACAGGATTTAATTCTAACGATTCATATTTCATAGGTGTATCAACATCATTAAATATTGCCCTTAGAGAAGAAACATTCTCCTTTGAAGCAACGTTATTATTGTTGTATATGACGCCGTGCATCTTATTACCTGAATGATCTAATACTATATGATTGTTTACATAAACGCCACTAGGCTCATTAAATCTAAAGTATAGTTTTAAGGTAGACTTTGAATGAATATTTTCGTCTTTCTCTACAGCAATTGTCTCTCTATTTCTAGACTCACCAGCAAAAATTTTTAATTCATCTAATAATCCTATAAAACTATAATCTTTAGTAGCGTCAGACAAGGAAATACCTTGTATTGTTGTTACGTGTGTTGTTCCCTTCCCTAGGGTAAAATCTATATTGTTAAAATCATTATCAAATGATAAATTAGTTCCTTCACCGCTCGTAGAAGTAATCGCTGGTATGCTATCAATAAAAACCTTGCCTAAGATAGACATTGTATTGTTTACTTCTTCTATACTAAAAGAAATATTAACATGACTCCAGCTATCTAATTTTATGCTCGTAGAACATTTTTGGCTTTCATCTTTATTACTAATTAAAAAGTTTATATCACAATTTGTTCCGCTGAAATTGTCTAGATATATTGTATAACCATTGTTTGAGTTTGCTTTTTGAAGAACTATTTGTTCATTTTTGGTGACATCGTTGTTTATGTCTAAAGGGTGTATCCAGAAATCAAAAGAGAATGTAAAGTTATTTGTTAAGTTTAGAAGTCCTGTTTTAATTTTCTTCTTGTAGTCGTTTAACAGCCACCCGTTTCTATCTTTTAACTTAACATAATGACTTCCATCAAATCTTAAATACCCAATATTTTTTTCGTGTTTATTTTTTAAAATAAATCTCGTATATCCGTCTAAACTCCTAAGATAATCGACAACATCTCTTTCAGTTCCATCGTAAGGATACTCGTTAAATATTTTTTTAAATGAGTAGTTAGTCTTTTCTATTGCTGAGTCAAAAAATACGTGCTCTTCAAAATTATTAAAATCAACACTTTCAATCTGTTGCGTTGAAAAAAAACCGTCGTAACTGTCCAATCTATCAAAATACTCATTTTCATTTTGATTATATAATTCTAAAAAGCTTTTCAAAGCCATACTTGAATCGCTTTTAGCACTAACAATGTTAGAAGAAGAGACAGAGTTCTTGAAACCATTAATATTATTGTTACTGAAACTGTTTTTTATAGTAAGACTACTAGACATTTATTAAAACCTTATTGAAAAACTTTTATCATATAATACATTTTCTAGCAAGCTAACTTCATCGTTGTAGTAAAACTTAAAATTAACTCTTCTGTTCTTATATATTTTGCTAGCAAAAAAGTTCATTACATAACTTGAACCATCATATAACATTTCATTAGCATTAATATCAGCTTCACTTCTTTTAATTAGAATTTCACCTGTGTCAACATCATACAAAGAATAATATACTTTTCCTATATTTTCACTTGATAAATTTATAGGAATATTTACAGCCTTATATTCTCTTTTAAGATCAATAAAATCTATAACTACTTTTACTATAGAATCATCAGCGTCTAAAACGTTGTTAAGCATTTTTATGCAAGGTTTTAAGAGTCTTAAGCTTTCTATCGAAGAAGTAACTTCTGACTTATAAAATGTTATTGACTCACTCTTTATATCTATTGTACTTGAACCATTATCATAATAATAATTAAAGCTTACCTTTATGTTGTCTTTTGAAGTAATATCTGACTGTATATTAGCATTAAATCTGCTAATTAGCGCGCTAGGTATCGTAAACTTTTTAACACCTTGCTTAATAGTTCCTCTGTAATCTCTAAAATTAAAACCAGTTATTATATGGCTATTAGCACCGTCATCTAATAAGTTGGTGCCAGCCGCATTTTTATATTCTAGTCTAACTTTAACGTTGTAGTTTTCATTAAAGTTTTCTAATTTTGATACCTTATTATATAGATAGAAAATTTCTTCATTATCAAAATATCTTTTTTTAGTTTGATTTTCAATATTTTGAACTTTGTTTTCATCAATATGAACTTCTACTCTCGGATGCTTTATCTTGCTATTTAATTGAACGCTACCAAGCCTTTTAACAAAATATGTATATTCATCAAAAAGATTGTCGATGTCAAAACTGATGATAAAATTTGAACTCTGTATGTTGGTGTTCATATACTCTTTAAAGTAAGATGTTATATCAAAGGTAATGTCTTCATTTCCTCTTGTTATACTTTCTTTTTGACTTTTAAATAGATAATAGTTGTTAACACAGTCATCTTGCGATATTGATGATGTATTTGTCCAATTTGTACTATCATTTATTTTTTGAAAATTAGTGAAACCACCATCAGAGAAATTGTAAACATCTGAACCAATTCCTTCCTCAAATGATACATTGTTTTTTAAAATACTTAGCTTTATATTATAGTCTTTCGTCCTTGTGTTTGCTTCACCTACATCAAAAAGTTTTAAATAAACCTTATAGTTTGAGTCTGTACTAAATGCAGAATTATTCATATCATAGATATGCTTTTCTTTTAAAGCAGCTAAATCAAAATTTAATAATATTGCTGAATGTTGTATTCTTATAAAATTAGTTAAGCTAAAGTTTGAATTTTCATCATAAACATTTGGATTTTCACCAATTTCTCCTTCTACGTCTTGCTCTAACAAAATTCTTTTGTCATCAAGTTTAATGGCAGTGATGTTTAATGTAAGCGAAGAAAGCAATTGATTAGAGCCACCATTGACAGTTTGATCCATTACGTTTACATTATTAATAGCATTTATTACTTTTTGTAGCTGATTTACACCAGCCGAAGTACTATCTATTCCAATGATAACTTTACCAGAAGCATCTACTCTACCGTCATCATGCGATACATTTCTATTTATTATAAAAGTAACTGTGTTATTGTTAGAATCTTTTAAAATGAAAGTTTTAGTATCAACAAAATCTATAGAAGAATCTATTATAGTAAAAACTGCTCGGGCCTTGATTTTTTTATTTTCCTTAGCAATTTTAAACAAATCAAGTGTAGAAGCTTTTCCTACATTAGAAAATGTTGCGTCTGTTACACCTAGATGTAGATTTGTTACATATGTATCTTTTTTCGCCAACTCAGTAATTATCATTAATTCTTCCTTTAACCACTAACAATTTCAATATCAAGTGAAGGATATTTTAGTTCGAATATGCCACCTTGCGGAGGATAAACTATTCCATCTAAATAGCTTTCTCTAGAAGAAAATCTATTTGAATTGTAGCTGACATTTAAATTTGATTGTTGTTGTGTAATGTCACTATTAGTTTTGGGTCTTACAATAGTTTTGTAGTTTGATATAACAGTAACAAGCCCGGGACAAGATAAAGCAAGAGAAATAATGTCATTTACATTTATTCCTTCACCAATCTGCAGTGTTTCAAATCGCATGTTTTGATATATTTTTGATCTTACTTGCGCTTTAACTGATCTTGAATCATAACTTGGCGAAATCTTAATTTTAAGGTATAAAGAGAAATTATAAATAGGCGTGTCAATAATATTAAGACTGTCGCCAATCAGTCGATACTCGTTTAAAAATTTAGATAAATTGATTTTTATAGCATCATTTGCATGAACATAATGATCATCATCATTTTTGCATATTATAAATAAGTCTTTAGCTGACTTTGTGTATGGATTGCTAACTATTACTGCTTTATGAATTTTACCAAATTCTGACGGCATAGTATATATTCTAGCCAACAAATCTTCATGATTAACAATTCTTGATTGTCTTTTTAATGCTGTTGGAATTTGATCTCTTAAATCTTCTAGTGATAGACTGTTTGTACCACCTACAGCCTCTTCTTCATTGTCAACGCCAATTGTGCTACTAATTATGTTAATTATACTTTTAATGCTATCGCTAGAATTATCTGCTACATTTGGGAATTCTATTCTTAAATCAATTATTTCATCAATTGTATTTGCGCCAACGTTATGCCTTATTCCGCCACCGGATTTGTATCTTATTGTCAATGTTTTTCCTGCTGGTGATACTCCTAAACTATCGCTATTCAATAGCCTTTTCGGATCTAAGGAGTTTCTAGACAAATAGTCTTTTCCTAGAAGTGGAAGCGACAAATAATCTTCTGGATTAGTTAGTATATTGTCTTCAATAATATGACCGCTGCCGTTACCAAATCTTACAGTTGACAAGCCAGAATCAAAATTGTTTTCAACAATAAATCTAAACGAAGCAGGTTTTACTTCAAAAAAAGTGTCTATGCCATTTTCTATTTTCTCATAAACTGTGTCTTGAGATAAAAATTCAACTTCTTTGTAGTCATTATAATCATTATCAATTACTTTTAATATTTTAGTTACATTTTGATTAGAAATAGTATAACTTAAAAAATTGCCAGCTTGATCTTCGTCGAATGCAACACTTTCACTAAAAACGTCACCTGAAACACAGATGCCTTTTTTAATTAATATTAAAGAAGTAGGAGCGCCTGCATCATTTGTCTCAGATATAGTTATTTTGTCATATGACTTTATAAAGTCAACATCTTCTTCTAAGACAAAATTAATTCCTTCAACTGATGACAGTTTTGTACCGGACTTAATTATAGGCAAATATTTTGCATCAGGAACTAAAGTATTTGACGTTTGCTGTCCGTTTGCAGGAATTTCAATATAAAAGTCTACATAAGCACTTGAAGGTGAAGCGTAACCAGATTCAACGCCAGCTTTTCTTAAATGGTTTATTAGATTATAATCGCTAGATGAAGTTTCATAGTCTAATTCGTTAAATTGTTGTTCTACGTAAAAGCTCAATGATTCACCAACTAATGATGCAAAATCCAAAAACATTCCTCCCAAAGAAGCTTCTGAAAAGTCTTGAATTTGATTACTAAAATTACTTTTTGCGTAATTTAATAATTCATTTCTAAATCCATCAAAATCTTTTTTTATTACTCTATTTTTATTTTGATAGTTTTTTAATCTATTTTGAAATTTTGGGTTTGCCACTTTTTACCTCGATACTTGAAGTTTTAAATTAATTTCATTTTTAATATCATTAAATATATAGTATATTTTTATGTCGTAATAAGGATCACTGTTAACTGTTGATTCTATATAACTTGACTCAAAATCTTTAAGCGTAATAAAGGGCATATAAATACCAACAGCACTTTTAATTTCGTCCATAGCAATTTGATCAATGTTTTCATTACTACTTAAATTATAAAGATCAATTAAACCAGTTCCAAAATCAGGTCTGCCGAGATATTCACCTTTTCTAGTCAAAATTAAATTTTTTAAATTTACCTTAGTTTGCTCATTCAAGTCATAAGTCATTGCAAATAATGACTCACTCGACTTTTTAGAATTCTGTAATGGTAAAACAATACCTATAGGAAAAAAATTTTCATTTTCTATAAAATTATTTCTTTTTATTTTTTTATCTAGCTCTTTTATATTACGGCCAGAATTTTTAAATAAGTATTGTGACATAAAAACCTTCGTATATTATTTGTTAATAAATATTAAATAATCAAGATTATCAAGAAGTTTTAGTAAATTTACTTAATAATAATTCTAAGTTATCAACTATACTCTGTATCCTCAAAGAATATTCTTCATCTTTGTTTACTCTAAAATCTATTATTTGTTTATCAAACTCATCGATCGGTATTCCTTCTATACTTTTTTCGTTTTCCTCTACTATTTTAAAAAAAGCATTAAAAGGTGCGTTTAGTGGTATTAATGGGGGTGCCTTTGTTGCTTTATCAAGTGCCCCGGCAAACTCTTTAATATACCCATTAAGATTTTTTAATGTATCTTTCGTAGAAGAAGATACGTCTTTTGACTTTTTAAACAAATCTTTAGTTAAATTTAAAGTTTCTATCTGGACTGTTAATAACTCTTCTAAGAAATCGTTTAATCTTTCACCTAGAACAAGGCTTTGGTTTTCGTTGCTATGACCAAGATATACCATGGCTGATTTTCCGTGTTGCTTTTCTTTTAGTCTATTAAAAGAACCAATTAATATTTTATGTCCGTCTAACAGTATATTTCCTGACTGGTTGAGGGATATCTGTGTAGGGCTATTGTCATCGCTATTTGTCTGGATTAACTTTATATTATTGTTTTCTGAGTAGATATTTTTATGCGTACAAAACAAAATGCTGTCTGATACGCCTGTTATGCTAGAACCTCCGTGAAACGAGTCTAAAAGAGGTTTATTAATGTCGGGATAAACTGCTGGGACTTGAACTGAAAAGACGTTTTTATTCTTAATAAACGAATTAACAAAAAAATCTAAACTTAAATTTGTTATATCATTAAGAGAAAGCAAATTATTTTTTTGAATTTCGATACTTTTAGTATTATACTCAGATATATTAAAGCAAGAAGCATTCGTGTTATAACTTTTTATTCTATCGTTTTTGTTGTTTAATAAGTTTGTACCATAAGCATCCAAACCTAACTTTTTTACTATACCCTCATTTACAAAAGACATATCTGACTTAATAGTTTCGTAATGAATTCCATTCCAAACTTGCGCACCTATTATGTCTGTGTCAAACTTTATTACTCTAGCCTTATTAGATATTTTTTGCTTATTAGTCTGTACTTGATCAAACTCAAATTCTTCTGGTGGTTTATTTTTAGTATATTCTCCACGCCCTGCAATCAATTCAATATTTCCATACCTATGTCCTGATTCAAATTTGTCATTTTCGCTTGACAAACTTATCATATTATTATATGTTCCTTGAAAAACTGCATCTTCTGGTTTTTTAATAAACTTTGCTGTAGGTTTTATTTCATAATCGTCTATGGTTTTTGTAATATATGAAATTTTATTGTTTAAATACTTTAATTCTTTGTTTTCACCAATCGTGTTATGAACAAAAATAGAGTTTGCTTTAGAGTTTGAATCTTTTAATGTATCTAACTTTTGTTTGACATTTTTACTATTGTCTGCACGCGATTGATTAAAACTTTTCCTACTTACATTAAATATTTCATCTTCTCTGTTGTCATAACAGTAACCAACATCTTCAGTAGTAAAATAACTGTGTGCTCGCCCTAGATAATATGCATTAATTTCATAGAATTTTTCTACATCTGATATTTCACTTATTTCTTGGAGCCATATTGTTTCCCCAACCTTTATAGGTAAACCTAAGTGCGAAGAAACAAATGGAATAGATATTAAAAAACTATGAGAAATATTGTTATTATTACCAGATACAATCTTCACAGCAAAAGCAGTCTCTGCTGGGAGTTTTTTTAAAAAATTTACGTAACCAATATTTGAAAAAACTGACGGGTTTGTATTGAAAAACTTAGATTTGACGCCAATTTCGCTTAGATTTGTATCGATTAGCGAAGAATCACCGACATCATCACCAATCATATAAAGAACTCTTGCTTTTACAAACATAATTTAACCGTTAATCTGACTAAAAATATCATCTGTTGACACTACTTCAGACTTTTCTTCTTCTTTAGCAATCAATTCAGCAAGCTTCAATATTTGATCATTTGACTTGCTCATTCTTTCAATGTATTTTGACATTATTGCGCCTATATTCATATGTTCATTAACACCACCTTGCATTGAAATATATGCATCATTAAATAACAATTTAGACTTTTCTCTATCTTCTATCGCATTTTCATATATTTCCTTCCACAACATTTTCTTTTTACTCTCTAAAGAGTCAATAGAATCAAGAATATCAGCAAAATTTTTTATTTGATTCTCTTTTTTTTCATTGCTGTCGATTTTTTTTGAAATACTACTTATACTTTTATCATTCATATTAAACCTCAAAACCAGTCAAACATCATATCAGGACCAACAGTTTTCTTGTAATGTTTACGTATACTAGATAATGAAGAACTTAACTCAGCGCTGTTTAGTCCTGATATCTCTCTTAAGTATACAAAAATTGCACGCTTATTTAAATAATCCAAACTATCAATATTGTTAAATACATGATGTATCGCGTTTATACATCTTATGTCTCTATTGTCTTTTAGCTGCTCTTTAATGTAACATATCATTTCATTTATTGTATCATGTTTTTCTTTTTTGAGCATTACTTCTTCATGAGATAGTTCTATATCAATTTCAGACAAACTTCTTCTTTCGTCCAACGTGAAGTCTGCAGGTACATCAATACAGACATTTCTTCTTGCATTTTTCAATAGACGCCGGGAGTTTATAGTTAGCCAGTTTTTAGCAACTACATTAAAATAACTAAATGCCTTAGTTCCGTTATCTGGATTCCATTTGTGTAATGTCTCAAATAAAAAAGCAACACAATCAGACTTTAAATGTAAAATGCTCTCATTTGCAGATTTATAATTATAAACAGAAACTAAGTTGTGAACTAATTCTGTAAATGCTGGGTGTATGTGATCGCTATATAAAGAATCTTTTCTTCTTTTTGTTACACACTTTTGATATTCAACTATTTTTTCTTGAGTTACACTAGTAAAATAATAATTTCTTTTTTTTTTAGACTTAACCTTTTTTTTAATCTGATTTGTCATTATCTTCCTTTTCTTCATTAAATCTTAAGTCTTTCGGGCTTAGCTTATTTGCAATGTACAATATTGATAGCTTTACATCCTTTAATTCGCTAAGCATTCTTTTAATTTCAGGACTATCAAAAAACAAAGGTATCTCTAATATGCTAACTATTTTTGTATATTTTTCATCAATAATACTCAAACATTCTTCTACAGTTTCTTGGATATTTATAATAATTAATGCAAACTTTATACAGAAATATCCGAAAAAAACTGTTAAAACAAAAAAAATAATACATAATATTTCTAAATAATAATTCGAAAAATAGTTCATTTATAAATATTCCTTTAATACTTTGTCATATTTGTTAAAAATTTCTTTTCTACAGTAATTTTTAACAATTTCTGATTTTAATTTGAGTGATTTTTCTTTAATTTTTTCATAGTTTTTATATGAATATTCAAGTTGTTTTTTAACGCTATCTTTTCTAACTATTGCCCACTTTGATTTGTCAACAAAGATATTATTATCAATTTTTTCTTTAGGCAAAAAGTTTAAATCATAATCAACTCTTAGAAAATCATTATTTAAAAAGTCTAAGTGTCCTGACCAGTTTGTAGCTATAATAGGTAAACCACATCTAGCTGACTCTAGCAAAGGAAGACCATAACCTTCTCCTTTTGTAAGCGTCAAGTAACAATTAACTTTTTTATGTGTATATAAAGAATACAACTCATTAATAGACATTTCGCCGTGTAGTATATATACTTTCGGATATTCTGAGTCACCTTTGATTTGTTTTATAATGCTACTAAAAACTTCTATTGTTTTATTTCTGTCAAGTGTTGTAGATCTTCCAATAGAGGTTTTTAATATTAATCCTACTTTTTTATCATCTTTAAATTGTGAACAAAAATATCTTAAAGTTTCAATTAAATTTTTCCTATCACAATTTTCATCTTCAGAAGTTAAATGGCCAATAGAAAGATAGTTGAATTCTGTATTTACTTTTTCTAAAGAGATATCCAAGCCTTCAGCCTTCTCTTTGTCTGCTTTATCAAAGTCTGTATGATAATATTCAGCAACAACAGATATTTTATCATTTAATACTTTCTTTTGACTTTCATCTTTTGAAGAGTTTAAAACAATTTGTTTTGTAAAATTACTTGGAACAATCACTAAATCCATGGGCAATGTTTTTTCAATCCACGATTGCGAGCAAATATCAGTTTCAACATAAGCTGAAATTCCTACGTTTTTTCTTGCAAATGTTGTATTCCACTCATTAGGTAGTTGTATGTGTATGCCTATATCATACTCATTACTTGATATGTTTTTGATATCAACAGCTGAATCTATAATCTTACCTATCAATCCATTTTCAGCATCTTTATTTACAAACCAAGAAGTATTACCCCAAGGCAAAATAGCAGAATAGACTCTGACATCTTTTTTATTTAAAAAATAATCAAATACTTGTCTACTATGATAACCATATCCTGATATTGATAGCAATGGCCCGACAATCAAAATGTTTTTCAATTAAAATTCCTCCAGATAAATATTTTGCCTTTTTTTCTTCCAGTTTGTTATAGTGTAATCTATAGAATCATGCCACATATCTATTGTTTTTTCGTAAGAAAACTCTTCTTTCGCATATTTCTTAACTTTAAAAGAAAGCTTTTTGCGTGATTTTTCATCTAAAGAATACATTTTCAATATGCCATCAGCAACGTCTTCAGTAGAAACATAGTCTTCGTATATATAAGGAACATTTTGACTCCCTACTAGATTTTTCAAAACAGGCTTTATCGCAACGCCATTTTCAGAATTGTCTCTATGATCAATTACTTGTCTTGTTAAACCACCTGTTGTTATAGATACAATAGGCGTACCAGTTTGCATAGACTCAAGAGTTGATAAACCAAAACCTTCAGCAAAACTTATGTTCAATGTAATATCTGATATGTTATACATTATATTCATTTCATCAAAATCAATCTTGTCAGTTGATATTGCAACATTTTTTTCTATGTTTAACATTTTTATAATTTTAGGAATGTTAACACCTTCGTTATCAAAAGGGTCAGTATGCAATATCAACATTGCGTCTTTCTTATCTGTTTTATCTAGGAACAACTTCCAAGCATTTAATAAATCACCAGGCCTTTTCCTTCTTGCGTTACGATTTGCCCAAAAAGCAACAAAATGATCTTTTTTGTCTTCACCTAAAACTTTAGTTTTATATTTTATTTTTTCTTCATCAGAGATTTCGTGAAAAATATTTTCTGGTATAGCATGAGGTATAAATCTGGATTTTTCTGGAAAATTCTCAGAACACATCTGGTATGTTAAATAAGAATGGCAGTTAATAGCGTCTGTTGCTTCATACATCCAACTATTAAATAACGGAGTAGGTCTATTATCCCATACATGCCACCAAAAAATAGGACATACTTGATGAATTTCGTCTTCTATTTCAAAAAGCCAAAGAAAAAATCTTGGATCTGTAAACAATATAATTGCGTCAGGTTTTTCTGTAATGAGAATATTTCTCATCATATCTTTATTTCCAAAACCGTCTATCGGCTTAATAACAAAATCATCATTAATTTGTTTTAAACTGTAGTCTGTGTGCTTTATTGCTGCACCTAATTGCTTAAATGACCAGCAACCTTTTTTTATCAAGCCATTTATTAAGTGTCTAGTCTGTACGCCTACACCACTTGTTGAAAGTGCGTGATCGCTTAAAACTATTATCTTTTTTTTACTCAATACTCAGTCTCCTGTTTTTATTATTCTATAAACAATTCTTGGTATTGTAAAACTCGCAAAACATACAGGAATTTCTATTTTTAAGATACCTTTTTTGTTCAACAGTTTTTAACATACTACTCATTAGCTTTAAAGATTTTTCCATAGTCTTGGGCCCTGTTGCCACTTTTATTAATTGACAAGTTTTTTCCATTTTTTTTGTTTTTTTCAATAGAACAAAGCCACAATTAATTTCTCTCAAAGGAATATTGTGCTTTTTAGCCCAAAAGTGTTTATATAGTACTAACTGTGAAGTAAAAGAAATGTCTTGTTGTTTTCTTCTATCCCACCCTCTTGCCGATGAAGTCTTCCAGTCTATTATCCAGTATTTATTACCTTTGCTTGTTGGTACCTTTATAATACAGTCTATATAACCTTTAAACTTTTTATGATTAAACTCTATATCTTCAAACAACTGTTCTTCTGCACCAAACAGAGTGTATCCAGGAAAGTTTTCTTCTAAGAATCCCGGCAATCTTTCAAGACAAGCATTTGACCAATCAACCCAGCTTTCTATACTATTATGTTTATACTTCCAGCCCTGCTGGTTTGCTTTGTTTTCCTGTAAAATTATAAAGTCATTACTATCAAAGCCCGCAACGCCCCAGGTCTTTTCTATTTTTTCCTTTACGACATCTAAGTCAACTGTGCCGCTTTTTAATAGATTTTCAACTGCATCGTGTATTATAGTTCCATAATGAAGATGTGGTGAATCTTCAAACGTACCAATTTTGTCAATATATAAAAGTTTATGACGCCAACCACAATCTTTCCACTGCTTTATTTCAGAAAAAGACACATAATTTTTTACTTTTTTATTTAATTCATCTTCAGACATATTGCTTACTTTCATACTAATATGTCAATATTATATTAAAATATATAAAAAAGAACAAAAAATTATATATTTTTTAAATATAATGCATCACCCCAAGGATGATCCTGATGCATTTTAGTTTCAACTCTCTTAAAGTCAAAGTTAAAAAGATAACTATCTATTTCATCTATTAAAGCACAATCTTTATAAACATAGTCAGTATTAATTTCTGTGTAAACAGCTTTTACTGTTTTAAGAGTATTTTTAGCACCTTTTAAAACTAGTAATTCTGCTCCTTGTACGTCGATATTCATAAAGTCAAATTTTTCTTTAATTTGATGTTCTTTAACTAATGTATCAATAGTTTTTGAAAAAAGACTTATTTTTTTAGTATAAAATATATTAGGATATAAATTTTTATGTTTACCTAATTCAAGAATTGAAGAAGATTGTTCGTTATTAGTAATGTTAAAAATAAATTCTTGATTATCAACATCAGTAATTAATGCATTTATAACTTTTGTATTTTTTTCACTTTCAAATTTTTTACTCAATCTATTTGAAATTTCTGGATTAGCTTCAATCCATACAATATTTTTAACGCCGATATCTTTATACGATTTATATTCTTGACCATCATGAGCACCAATATGTATTACATTGATTGGATTTATATTATATTTATTTTGTAATTCATTTAATTTAATTAGCATTTAGTTCCTCTTGAGAAATAATAAAATTACAATATTGAAATGTTTCAAATTTATCAATATCTTCTATCTCTATTTTAATTAAAAAGTTTTCTTTTAACATATAAATTTTTTAAATATACCACTTGTTTTTTAATCTTTTTTCAATATCACTATTATCTTTTGAGTTGTAAAAAGATGAAGAATAAACTCTATGTAAACAAAGTTCTTCTTGAATATTATAAAATGTTTTGCCTTCTTTATTTAATCTTAACCACATTTCATAGTCATTTAATGCTCTAATTGATTCATTCCAAAAGGCATCTTTTTTATAAAACATTGACGAAGAATTAATAATAGGATTATAAGACATAAAAGTTTTTTTATCAATTAAACCAAAAGGAAGATGAGGCTTGTTAAATCTTTCACCGAAATATTTACAATCTGTTCCTACTACATCATATTTTTTTATGTATTTAATTTGATGTTTTAACTTGTTTTTTTTCCAGATATCGTCTACATCTAATAAGCAAACAATATCATAATTGCATTCTTTTATTAGTCGATTTAATGTAATAGATTTATTTTTAATATCATTAAACTGAAATATTTTTGTTTTTTTATTTGAAGCTGCTATTGATTTGATGTGTGTAAATACATTACTGTCTTTTTGGTGACCATTAATTCCAATTAAAAGCTCCCAATTTTCAAAAGTTTGATTTAATATACTAGAATAACTTTCATGAAAAAATTCATGCCCGTTGTATATTGGCATTAATATTGATATCATTAATTTCTAATCTCGTTATGGTTTTTATCAAGAGCTAAAAGCTTTTTCTTAAATGGCAATTTCCAACTTTCAGGATAACAATATGAGGGTGTTAATACCTTAGTAGGAGGATTATCTAAAAAATACCTGTTCATATGAGATTCATCATGCCATATAGCAATAATATTTTTGTCAAGATCTTTTTGTATATTTTCTGATAAATGTTTTGACATTTTTAAAAATTCATTTCTTGTTCCACCGTTAAATCCACCCGCATAATATACGAGTTTTTCTTTTGGAGAAACATATGCTAAGCTTTCTTTTCTAGTTTCTGGTGTACCTCTTTTACCTAAGAATCCCGGGTGTATTGTGGCTACTCTTTCTGAAAGTATTTCTGTATCTACGTCATCTACAAATAGCATATCAATATCACAGTAAAATAAATAATCACAATCATCAAAAAGCTCGCTACTTTTACTAAATGTTTTATATCTTTCTAGAGTCGGATATGGAAAAGGTTTATGCTCTTTATAAATAATTTTAGTATTTGTGTAATCATATTCCTTATCTGAATCTGTAAATAAAAATATGCATACATTATGATTTTTAAAAAAATGTTTTTCTATAGACTCTATTAGAGGTTCTATAAAAATATCATACTTACCTGTTGCTATTAAAAGTAACCCAATTTTCATAGTCGATCCCAGTTTTCTAAATACATGTCTTTCGTATTATGATTTAGCTTTGGTCCAAACCAAACTTTAGGACAAATTGTATATTTACTATTTGCCAAAAAAGATCCCCACCAAGAAAAAGAAGAATTTGCGATTATATGATATTTACAAAGTGTCATTAAATATAAATCTTCTTGTTCAGAATGATTTTCTGAGTAAATAATGTGATTATTTTTTTCAAATTCAATAAAATTTTTTTTGCACCAAGAAATATCATCACTAAAAATTATAATTTTTTTACAATTAAATTTGTTATTTATTATTTTAATACCTTGACGATAGTAATCAATTGATTGCACAGGATGACAATCTTGCTTTTCAAGATAATCACCTCTTCTAACGTGTATTGCACAAAATTCGTTTAAAGAATCTGTGTTAAATTTATATTTTTTATTTGTAACTTTTTCTTTAAACTTAAAATTATTAAAAATTTCTTCCTTAAATTTAGACCAGTATTTTTGTGACTGGAAATATCCAAAAAAATCAATAATATTATTTTCAACTAATTTCTTGTCAATATTTAGTATACTGTTGTTAAAATGATAACCTGATTCTTTAAAAATAAACATGTTTTTATATTTATTAAGCTGTGGTTGTTCAGGTGAATTAATAATATCAAATGTATTAAAAAGACTAATATTTTTATTTTCAATATAAATGTTTGTTTTAAGTCTATTTGCTACACCAATTAGCATTGAATATTGAAACATTTGATTTCCAAGTCTACCTTGATTTCCTAAGTTTGTGAATGTAATCATATTTTTCTATCTTATTATATAGTATGTTGTAATTTAAACAAACAATTTTATGAATTTCTGGACTGTATTTAGGATTATGTGTTAAAGTATAATCTACTAAAATATCAGGTAAATTTGAAAAATTGAAAAATTTTATAGACTTTAACCAAAGCTCATAATCTTCGGCAAAAGGATATAAATCAGAATAAAAACCAGTTCTAAGAAAAATAGATTTTTTAAATAAAACAGAAGGGTGTGCAATTACATTCATTGCATTTAATAAACAATTTTTAATACTAATATTGTCTAAAGGCCTTTTTTCTTGATTTTTGCTTGCATTTAAATTTTTATCTAAAATTCTAATTTGAGTACCTAAAATATCAATATCAGGATTATCTATCATAAAATTAACCTGTTTTTCTAGTTTTTCTGGATACCAATAATCATCAGCATCTTGTCTAGCAATATATTTGCCTTGTGCATTTAATAGACCAGTATTCAAAGCTGGAACTATTCCTTGCTCATTACAATGTAATATCTTTGTATTGAATTTTTTACAAATATTTTCAGAATTATCAGAACAATTATTTAACACAGTAATGACTTCAAAATCTCGATAAGTTTGATTTATAACTGATTTTAAACTTCTTTCTAGAGTTTTTTCACCGTTATGTATAGGAATAATTACTGATACTTGAGGCTTTGATTTGTTCATTTATCTTTCTTTATCACTCATCCAATTATTCATGACTTCTGGGTGAGTCCAAGTTCTGTTAATCCAAGGTGTAGTATTATCCCAATCAACAGGATTATGAAAAATCCAACCTCCAAGTTCTTTTTCGTATCTATCTGCCAAAGTATTCATATCTTCATCAGTTACTTCAGACCAAGGTTTATCAAACATTATATTATTTTCAGCTGTATCTGAACCGTCTTTGCCAAACAATTCTTTCCAGTGTCTACCCCATAACAATTTATAATCATTTATCTTACGTTTAATAGAATACCAAGAATAATGGTGTAACGTAGGTAACTTATCAACAATATCACTGACAATAATCTGATAATCATATACATCTAAATGATAATGCGCTTTTTGCCTTGCAGTTTCAATTTGACTAGTCATAAATGATGCAACTGGAAGTTGCTCAAATGTTTCTTTATGTATATAATCGTCAGCATCAGAACCTCCTGATGATATTAGATTTCCATCTTCGTCATATTGACGTAAATCTTTTCTTACACCATGAGTAATATGAGGTTTATTTCTACTTAATCGCCATTTCCACGGATTAATGTCAACTCTAACTTTACCGTGAGGACCCCAATATTCTACAATAGGTAAACATAAAATATCAACGCCTTCAGGCAAATTAACTTCGTTAATTAAGTTTTTAATTCTTTGATAATCTTTTTCATGTACAATTTCATCGATATCCATTTGCCAACACCAGTCACCAGTGCACAAAGATCTAGCATATGCCTTGGGTGATTGCGTAAGAGTGCTTACACCTTGACTATTTTCCTGACTTTGGAATAGCTTGATTCTACTTTCAGCTTGAGCTATTTCATTTAATCTTTCCCAAGTCCCATCATTTGAATATGCATCAACAACAATTACTTCATCACTGAAACCTAGTAATGACGTTATGCATTCCTCAAAAGGAAAGTCTTGTGAAATACAATTATAAGTTTGTGTATAACTAGATATAGTACTCATAAAATTAAAATATTTCCTTTATTAAATTTAATTTATTATATAGATTTTCGTATATTGCGTCTGAATTTTTAAACCATTCTTCATCTTTATGTTGGACATTATTATTTAAAATTAGTTCGCAACCTAAAAGCTTTGCTTCTATTACAAGCCTTGGGCAAGTATCTCTGCCATTAGGCAAATAAACAAGACCTTTAGAAGTCCTAAGCTTTTTTAATAATTCACTATATTCAAGGTTCCAGACTTCTTCATATTCAATATTATTCTTTTTACAATAATCAAAAGCTTGATCATAGCCTTTTACCCAAGATGGACTTTTAAGTATTATAAATTTATTGCTCCGTTTTAACTCTGTATTGTCTTTTAGATTTTTTATATAGTTTATATGTGTTTTTTCAAAAACAGAACTCAGAGTTATCTGGTTGTTACACGTAATACGAATTTTATTATTTGTAATTTCTTTTTGCTGATCTGACATCCAGAAAATTCTTTTAGCTTTACTGTAGAAGTTTGAAATAATATGTGTGAGCTGAAGATTTGTATGACAATTACAGTTTACACCCTCTTTAAACTTATGAAGTTCTTCAGATCTATACATACAATATTTATAGTCACATTCTATAACATCATAGTTCTTAACTCTGAAAATTACCATATTTAAAATATTAGCAGAAATATTTCCTATATTTCCAAACAACCATTTTGCATTCTTAAAATTACTCATAATTTGATTAAAAACATCTAAAGTCAAATCACTACAATTAATCTTATGAATGTTATATTTTTCTCTAGTAACATCCAAAAAACTTTCAAGAGTCATTTCTGCACCTCCTGCATATTGTTGCAAGAAAGCGTCAGAAACGACAATCAAATCTTTTTTTTCTTCAAACGGGCTTTTAAACATAATCTTCCTTTAAACAATTAAATTTTAAAAAGATTATGTTATTTGTTTAATACACAATCAAATAGTGTATCAACTGTTTATGATGCCACCCACAATCTTTTCACTATTATTTCAGAATAAGAAACGTCTACTTTTAAAATTATTATGATAAAAGTGAGTCAAATTTATAAATTTAATATTAAAGTAACCAGATTGATGCGTGTTTAATAAAAGCTGTTTATATTAGTATTAAATCATATTGAGCTATACAGCCTAACACACATCAATTTGCTGTGCCAGACGATCATATTATCAGCCAATTAGTACCGTCTGATATCATTGTTACTGCGCTGTATTGTGTTGTCAATACAAATGTCGTTGATCCGTCGATTGTCTCAGAACTATAACCATCAACAGTAACGTTAGCTGTTCCTAAACGTTTGACGTGAACCTTTTTACCTTCAATACTTGCTGCTGTCGGTAGAGTTGCTGTAACTGCTGTACTACCGTTACTTACTGCATAAATAACTTCAAGAGCGTTAAAGTTTGAAGCATTTGACGGCGTAAGAGAAACTGTAAAGCTTGATGTTGTCTGTGCTTTTACTTCTGGAGGAAGACTACTACCACCACTAGCAGCAGACCAAACTACTTTAGAGTTTGAGTTGTCCCAAGTTAATACCTGACCGTCTGAAGGAGAATCTTGACCAATCTTAGTCACTTCACCAGAGGCATCAATTGTTATTGCTGCAGTACCACCAGCTTCTTTAATAGATCCACCGTCATCAAGGATAATGTCGCCTGTCACTGTAACGTTTCTATTAAATGTCGCATCACCTGCTTCAGAACCATCAAGTGTAAGCATTGTAATATCAGCAGAGCCATCTGTTCCCTTGAAGATAATGTCTGTATCATTACCTTGAGCATCAATCGTAATATTTCCTGCTGATGTCGCAATAGTTACTGCTGCATCGCCAGTTGTCAAATCATCAGCAGCGCCAGCGCCGATATATGTTTTAAGATCAGAAGCAGGAATTGTCTTCATTGTACCTGCATCATTAATAATAACACCGTCAGCATCTGCTACAGTTATTGAAGACCCAACAGATGTTCCGCCATCAAGTAAATTAATCTCTGCAGTTGTCGCAGTCACGTCATCTAATATGTTTAGCTCTGCTGCTGTTGCTGTTACTAGTGTTCCACCGAGTTTCAAGCCTTCAGCAGAACCATCGTGATCTGATATGTCAACAGTTGAACCACCTGAGGCATTACCTATAATTGAAAGTGCTGTCCCCATAGAGTTAGAAGCGCCACGAAGAACCCTGAAATCAAGCTCCCCTCTGAAGTCCCCGGTGGCAACATTATTAATAGTTCCTCTTACATCACAGTAAGAATACAAAACACCACTTCCTGCTTTCCCAAGAAAGTCTAAAGAACCAATAATATCGCCATTTCCACCATTTGCTGGGAAATGATAAAATTCAAGCTGCGGTCCTCTAGCAACATCTCCTGAACTCTTTAACGTAAGTTTTGGTTCGTCTGTACCTGCGCCTGTTAACCAAAGATTTAATCCAGTATCATGTACATGCTCAAAGTAAACTTCATTATTATCACCAAAAAATAATTTTGCATTGTCTGAATCTAATTTAATATCATGATTAAAGACTGCTGTACCTGCATCAGAACCATATAATGTTAAGAACGTTGTATCAACACCGCCATCTGTTCCCTTGAAGATAATATCTTTATTACTACCTTGTGCATCTAAGGTAATGTTACCTGCTGATGTCGCAATAGTTACTGCTGCATCGCCTGTAGTGATGTCATCAGCTGCTGTTGCACCGCTTAGACCACTAACAAAGTTTGCCTTGGTCATCTTTCTCAAAGCTGTTGCTGATGTGTCATAAACCAAAACCAAATCGTCATCAGCGATAGATGTTTCAGCAGTTTGTCCGGTCAAAACATTTGCATTTACCATTGCAGTCTCAACTGCGCCGGAAGCTATTGTTAATGCGCCTGTGTCAGAAGCCGTTGCATCACCACTTACTGAAGAGAAAACATATTTCTTCATTCTTGAAAGTGCAGATTTACGATTTGTCCCGCCAGCTCCGTCGTCTACAACAACAAGGTCAGCGTCAACAAGATCAGCACCAATATCTGTTCCGCCGTCTAAATCAAGCGATGAAAGCGCAACTTTGTTTGCTGTGGTTAATTGATTTAGTTTTGAGTTGGCAATAGAACCTGCCAACATAGCGCTTGTGATTCCTGTTGCTTTAACACGAAGTGCGTCAGAACTAACTTCAACTTCAATTGAACTATTGTCTACTTTAACGCTAAGAGCATTACCACTCTTTTCTAAAGCATCACCTGCAGTAATATTTCCTGCGCCACTAAACTGTGTAAATGCAAGTGATGTTGTGTCCAAGGTAATAGAACCGTCAGTTGTTAGTACAAAGCCTGCATCTGCATTTGTCGTTCCTTCTTCTACGAAGATAAATGCACCTTTAGCTACTTCTGCATTCTCATCGAAATCAACTGATCTAGTCGGTGCGCCTGAAGCATTAACAGTATACACACCGTTTTCTGGTCCAGATGTTTGATTCTTTAGAAGGATTCTGTCACCTGTTGCTAATGTAACTCCATCAATAGCTTGACTATTTGCAAATGCTGACGCTAGAGTTCCGTCAACAGTTGTTGCTGCTCTAACAGAATCTTTAGCTGATAAGCCTTGAGCAACCCCATCTACGTAGCTCTTTGTTGCAGCATCATCGTCTGAT
>Ga0233439_10000814_pt1 | contig 43079 bp, 29 predicted proteins | sample SI_123_September_6_FD_182713 | JGI IMG/M metagenome (GOLD analysis project Ga0233439, IMG submission 182713) | Seawater microbial communities from Saanich Inlet, British Columbia, Canada - SI_123_September2016_100_MG | ecosystem: Environmental > Aquatic > Marine > Inlet | place: Canada: British... | reverse complement strand
GAACGCCGCCGTCAATCCATTCTATGGTTCTGCCCTCGACATTCCCGACGATGCCTTTGATAAAACCATGGACGTGAACATCAAATGCAATTTGGCTTTCTGCCGGAACGTGATACCGGAAATGCAGGCTCGAAAGGATGGCGCGATCATGATCGTTTCATCCATTGGCGGCCTGCGCGGCAGTACTGTTCTGGGTGCCTACTGCATCTCGAAAGCGGCCGATATGCAGATCGTGCGTAATCTGGCAGCTGAATTCGGCAAAGACAACATTCGGGTCAACTGCATTGCACCAGGCTTGGTGAAAACCAATTTCGCCCGCGCGCTGTACGAAGACCCCGAAATTGCCAAAATTCGCGCCGATGCCACGCCCATGCGCCGCCTGGGCGAGCCGGAGGATCTGGCCGGTATCGCTGTCTATCTTGCCTCAAAAGCCGGGTCATGGACCACCGGACAGGTCTTTTGCATCGATGGTGGCGTTACCACCACCGGCGAGGGCTAGGACCAGATCAAAGGGGCATGCTGGCAAAATGACATCGGGGGACGCATTCACGGACCGGCGAAAGGTCATTGACCGGGCGGAATTGAGCCAGGCATTGAGCGATCTTGGCGAAGACTATGCCCCCGACAGCCCCGCCATGCGTACAGCCGTATTACAGTTGTTAAAGGATGCCCTGTCGGCGGGCCATGACGAAGTGCAACGTCGTTTCGATGCCAGCGGCAGCGGCAATCTGGTCGTGACCGCCAATTGCTATCTGATGGATCAATTGATCCGGGCGCTGTACGACTTCACCACGGGCGTGGTGTTCAATGCAGCCAACCCAACAGATTCCGAACGCATCGGACTGGTCGCCATCGGCGGCTATGGCCGTGGCGAATTGGCCCCCCAGTCCGACATCGATCTGCTGTTCCTGCTGCCCTACAAACAGACCCCCTGGGGAGAGCAGGTAATCGAATACATGCTCTACATGCTGTGGGATTTACGCCTGAAAGTGGGGCATGCCACGCGTACCGTAAATGAGTGTATCCGCCTCTCGCTCAGCGACCTGACCATCCGCACCACTTTGTTGGAAGGACGTTACCTGTGGGGCGACGAAGATCTGTTCAAGGAAATGAAGGTGCGCTTCAACGAAGAGGTGGTGGCCGATACCGGCCCCGATTTCGTAGAAGCGAAATTGGCGGAGCGTAACGAGCGCCACCAGCGCATGGGCGACAGCCGCTATTTGTTGGAACCCAACGTCAAGGACGGCAAGGGCGGATTGCGTGATCTGCATACCCTGTTCTGGATCGCCAAGTACCTTTATCAGGTTGATGATGTGGCAGAACTGGTTGGGCGCGGTGTCCTCACGGAGGCAGAATATCGTCTGTTCACCAAGGCGGAGACATTTCTGCGTAAAGTACGCTGCCAGCTGCATTATCTGGCCAAACGCCCGGAAGAACGCCTGACCTTCGATGTTCAACCGGAATTGGCGGCCCGCCTGGGCTATACCGATCATACGGGCAGTTCCGGCGTTGAACGGTTCATGAAGCATTACTTCCTGGTGGCAAAGGATGTCGGTGATCTGACACGGATTTTCTGTGCCGCATTGGAAGAACAGCACAAACGGCAGCCAAGGTTCCGGCTGCCACGGTTCGGTTTGCGCCGGCGGGAGATTGATGGCTTTCTGGTCGAAGGCGACCGGATAAATCTGCTGGACGATGATGATTTCCGCCGGGACCCGTTGAAACTGATCCGGCTGTTCCACGTGGCGCACGAAAAAGAACTGGATATTCATCCCCAGGCCCTGCGCCTGATTACCCGCAATCTACGTCTGATCGACAATGACCTGCGGGACAACGCAGAAGCCAATCGCCTGTTCCTGGAAATCATCAGTTCCACACGAAACCCCGAAACCACCCTGCGGCGCATGAACGAGGCAGGCGTGTTCGGACGCTTTGTGCCGGATTTCGGGCGCGTCGTGGCCCAGATGCAGCATGATATGTATCACGTCTATACGGTGGACGAGCACACCATCCGGGCCATGGGTATTCTGGCCCGCATTGAAGCGGGAGAGTTGGAAGACGATCACCCCCTTTCGAGCGAGGTTATCGGCAAAGTCAAATTACGCCGGGTCTTGTATGTTGCTCTGTTGCTGCACGATATTGCCAAGGGGCGGGGTGGCGACCATTCGGTCCTGGGGGCGGAAGTCGCCGAAGCGCTTTGCCCCCGCCTTGGCATGGATGCGGCCGAAACGGAAACCGTCGCCTGGTTGGTACGCTGGCATCTGGGCATGGCGCACACGGCCTTCAAGCGCGATCTGGATGATCCTAAAAGCATCAGTGATTTCGTGGAATTGGTACAAAGCCCCGAGCGCTTAAAGCTGTTGGTGGTGCTAACGGTTTGCGATATCCGGGCGGTTGGGCCGGGCATCTGGAACGGCTGGAAGGGGCAATTGCTGCGCCTTCTGTATAACCGGGCAGAGGAATATATGCTGGGCGGCCAACCCCTTGCCAATCGTGAAGAACGCGCCGAGGGGGTCAGGGAAGCCCTGAGGGAGAAGCTACAGGATTGGCCGGAAGCGGCGGTGGAGCGGCATTTGGCCCGAGGCGTCGCAGCCTTCTGGTTATCCGCGGAACTGTCCGATCATGAATATTGGGCCCGCATAATGCGTGCCGCCGATGAAGCCGATCAAGGCATCGCCATCGACGTGCGTGTGCATCCATTTGAATCCTTCACCGAACTGGCAGTCTATACCGCTGATCATCCCGGCCTGTTTTCCCGCCTGGCCGGTGCCATTTCGGTTTCCGGCGCGACCATCGCCGGGGCGCGAATATTCACCACGACGGACGGCATGGCCCTGGATGTATTCTCGATCCAGGATATGGACGGCAATCCCATAGAACGGCCCGAAAGCATTGCCCGTCTACGCCGGGTGATCGGCAAGATCCTTTCGGGCGAACAGCACCTGTCGGTCGCACTTGGGGAACGCCGCAGCCACCTGCCGGGCCGGGCCAGCGTTTTCACGGTACAGCCCGCCGTGATCATCGACAACGAGGCCTCCCGCGCCCACACGGTGATTGAGGTCAACGGTCGCGACCGCCCCGCCCTGCTGCATGATCTGACAAAGGCGTTCTACAGCCTGTCCCTTACCATCGCCAATGCCCGCATTGCGACTTATGGGGAACGCGCCGTGGATGTCTTCTACGTCAAGGATCTGTTTGGCTTGAAAATCACCGCACCCACGCGTTTGGAAACCATTCGCCTCCGCCTGCTGGACGCCCTGGCGGACCCGGACCAACCGACGGAAGAAACCGAACAGCCGGACAAGGCCGTCACAGCCTAAAGCTTTTCCGACTAGGAAATGCTCCGACTCTTAAGAATCGAGCAATTTTTCCAATCACTTAGAATCGCCCCAGTGCTTAGGGCGATTCTCTTTTGATCGGAATTGCTCTAAAACGACAACCGCCGAACCCACGATGTGGACCCGGCGGTTGTTTCATTTATGGACTTCGGTGGTAAGAGCAATTTTCAATTAATCAGAATCGCTAGCGCGATCTAAGTGATTGGTTCAATTGCTCGATTCTTAAGAGTCCCAGCGCCTTGGGCATGTTTAAATGAAACATGCTCTACGCAGCCCTGACATCCGTCAAGAAGGTTTCCACCGTACCTTTCAAAGCCTCGGCCTGTTTGGCCAATTCTTCTGAGGCAGACATGACCTGTGCAGCCGCGGAACCGGTTTCAGAGGTTGCCTCGGAAACAGAGGAGATATTCACCGTAACCTCCTGGGTGCCCTTGGCGGCCTGATCCACATTGCGGCCAATCTCCTGGGTTGCCGCCGATTGTTCCTCCACGGCGGATGCCACAGAGGATGATATCTCGTTGATCTTGCCGATGATATCTCCAATACCCTGCAGGGCATTGACGGCACCATCCGTCTCTTGCTGCATAGAGGTGATTTGGGCCGCAATTTCATCCGTGGCCTTGGCAGTTTGGGTGGCTAAGTTTTTCACTTCGGAGGCGACCACGGCAAAGCCTTTACCGGCCTCGCCCGCCCTGGCCGCTTCAATCGTCGCGTTCAAGGCCAACAAGTTGGTTTGCGAAGCGATATCATTGATCAAACCAACCACATCACCAATCTTCTGGGCCGCATCGTTCAGACTTAGAACCGATTGGTTGGTGTTATCAGTCTGCGTTACAGCTTCTGAGGTGATCCGCGCCGACTCGGAGACTTGCCGGGTGATCTCGTCAATCGATGAGGCCAGTTCCTCGGACGCAGCAGCAACAGTCTGCACATTGGCGCTGGCCTGTTCCGAGGCCGCCGCCACTGCGGATGACTGCTGCATAGTCCGTTCCGCCGTGTTCGTCATGGTGCGCGCGGTGGCGTCCATTTCGGTCGTGGCGGAGGCGACGGTTTTCAGAATACCGGCAACAGCACCATCAAATTCCTTGGTGATGTTTTCAATCTTCTGCGCCCGCTCCTCGCGACCGGCCCGTTCCCGCTCCTGTTCGGCAACCAGTTCGTCATTGCGGATCATATTATCCTTAAAGACCTGAACCGCAGCGGCCATGGCACCAACTTCATCCACCCGATCCTGAGCTGGGATTTCAATGGTCGTATCGCCATCCGCCAGCGTCGTCATCGAAGATGTCATGTCGACAATTGGCTTTGATACGGAACGGGCCAGGAAATAGCCGGCGACGGCAATAGCCGCTGCCCCGATCAGGCCAATGACAATCATCAACCATTTCAAGTGGCTAATCACGGCAAAGGCTTCCGCCTCGTCGATCTCGGCCAGCAGACCCCAGGTTATACCACCATCCAATTCCAGCGGCGTATAGGCGGATAGAACCGGATTTCCATTGTAGTCGATGACGATATCCTTGCCCGTGTTACCTGCCAAAGCAGCCTTGGCCGCATCGGAGGTTACGCTGCCTTTGGCGGGATCAGCGAACGAGGCGACGACGGAATGGTTCGTTGCATCCAGGAAGGAGTCCGAACGCATCAGGTTATCGCTGCCGATAAGGTAACTTTCACCGGTTTCGCCCATGCCCTCACGCTGTTGCATGATGGCATTTATGGCACCTAATGACAGTTGCAGGGCAACGATAAGTTCGGTTTCACCATTTTGAATAACGGGTTGCGCGATAAAGGCCGCAGGCTCGTTATTGGAAGGTGCATAGGGAGCGAAATCAGCCAAACCGTATTTGCCGGTTTTCAACGTGCTTCGGATCAATTTTCCCAAACCGGAGGCGGCGTATTTGCCATCCACCATGTTCGTCTGATAGTCGGATTCACGGGCCGCCGAATAGAAGACAAAGCCCTTGGGGTCGACCAGAAACAGATCATAATAACCATATTGTTCGATGTACTTGGCATAGAATTCCTTGCCGGCAGCATCCACCGGAGAGACGAATTCCGCAATGTCCATCTTGGCGTTTAATGACCAGGTGACGCCTTTGGCAATTTCAACAGGCGTATAGCTAATCATTGTTGGTTTCTTACGATAGTCGACGATGTATTTGACGCCGGTCTCACCCTTTTCAAACACGGCGCGGGTCGCAGCCGTATCCACCTTACCTTTTTTCGGATGACGGAATGAAGCGACGACGGAGCGGTTTTTGGTGTCCAGACGACTGTCGGAACGCATTTTATAATCGGAGCCGACCAGAATAGTTTCCCCGGTTTTACCCAGGCCCGACGTCTCACTCATAATTTCAGTAATACGATCCAGGGGCATCTGGAAAATCAAAACGCCCAGCTTCTGGTTACCGTCATAGATGGGTGAGGCGATAAAGCCCGCCGGTGCGTCGTAGGATGGAGTATATAGATCGTAATCCATCAAAGATGACGTTTGGGGACCATCCTGTGCCATGGCCGCGTGATATGCCTTGGCCAGACCGGATTTGGCCCAAGGTCCATGCTTTAGCGAGGTACCATAATCAAGTTCCTTGAAAACGGAATATTGCACGGTGCCAGTGTCGGCATCGACCAGGAAAATATCGTAATAACCGAATTTTTCCAGATAGTTGCGGATAATCGGATGAACCTGGCCGTGTAACCGGCCATAGCCGGAACCATCGCCCAGACTATCGAGCAGATGCTTGCTGCCCAAGGGGTTCTTGTTTGCACGGATGAATTTGTACTGGAATACAACCGCGTTGTCCGACAGCTTGGCAACTGTACCCGAGGCGTCAAATTTGGCGCTATCGTTCTGGGCGGCATATTCAGTCGAGAACTCGTCGGTATAATATGTCGCCAACGCCGTGCGCATCTTCGCCATTTGGGCGGGCGTCACATTCGTCTCGGCGGCATAGCTTTTAAAGGCACTGTCAAAGCCGAGCATCGCATCCACAATCATGCGGTCTTCCGACAATGTCAGAACCTGATCCCGAATGCCGGCGAAGTATCTGACCACGGCAGCCTTCTTTATTTCGCGGATGGCCTTGAGTTTGCCGATCGCTTCCGTACGCAGGGTATCGACGGTTTCCATCAATACGCCCATGTCGCCTTTACGTTCGGCAAAAAAGCTCTCGATCTGTGCTTTCTTGATACCTCGAACACCTTCCAGCTGATTAAAGGCTTGGTTTGAGAGGGCACCTGACGCACGATCAAGGGCAACAAGGCCAATGACGGCAAACGGTATGATACCGATGATTAAAAATGCCGCGATAAGTTTTGGGCCGATCTTCAAGTTTTTGAGACTAACTCCGGACAATGTATTTTCCCTCCGATATTTGACTTTTTATGTCAATTGCACCTGACGTCAGGCCTAATTATGGTCAAAACAAGGCTTCTACAGATGGTGCAACTAACTGTTTCAGGCTCAGAAATAAGCCACCTCTAATTGCATTTTTGCCCGGATACATGAAAAATATGTTAAGCCTGAATATTATTTAGTTCTGATATGCATATTTTTTGCGCACTAATTGGTACATTATACAGATGCGGAATTGTTAGATTTCTGCCAATATTTGATACTTTTAACATAACCTGTCGCATGAATGCAGACCACCAATTTAAAATATCAATTTTGGCCATAATGCCAAAAGATATACCTATTAATCTGTATCATAGGACCGATCACCAGCATTGATTTGTACCTCTAATTTACATTTTGCCCTTGGCGTTAGATCCATTGGCCGCAACGAACAGCCTTTGTTTGGCCCTATAAATCCGCTATGCAGTCACTATGAATTTGTTCCGCGCTTTTGCCACGGTTGGTGGTTACACCATGTTGAGCCGAATTCTTGGCTTCGTGCGGGACATCCTGATCGCCGGGACCCTGGGTGCCGGTCCTGTGGCGGATGCGTTTTTTGTCGCCTTCAAGCTGCCGAATTTTTTTCGCCGCCTATTCGCGGAAGGTGCCTTTAACGCCGGTTTTGTACCGCTGTTTTCTGATTTATTGGCAAACAAGGGCCCCGTTCAGGCCCGCGCCTTCGCCGAACAGGCGCTAAGCGTCCTGTTGTTGACCCTGTTCATCTTTGTCACTTTGGCGCAGATCACCATGCCGTGGCTGATGCAGGTCTTGGCACCGGGCTTTGTTAACGATCCTGAGCGGTTTAATTTGGCCGTGACTTTTACCCGTATTACATTTCCTTATCTTTTGTTGATCTCCCTCGTCTCTCTGATGGGGGGGATCCTAAATTCCCTGCAACGCTTTGCCGCCGTTGCGGCAACACCTGTACTGTTAAACCTATGCCTGATCGCGGCTATTACGCTGCTGGCCCCTGAAATGCCCAGTCCGGGCCACGCCCTGGCCTGGGGCGTCGCCGTTGCGGGTGTTGTACAATTGCTATGGTTATCGGTGGCCTGCAAAAAGGCGGGCATGAACCTCCGCCTGCCGCGCCCGCGCCTGACCCCGAAAGTGAAGGAACTGCTGACCCTGATGCTGCCCGCAGCCCTGGGTGCCGGTGTGGTCCAGGTCAATCTGGTGATTGATATTATTCTCGCCTCGCTGTTGCCCGAGGGCTCGGTCTCGTTCCTGTTTTACGCGGATCGCTTGAACCAATTACCCATCGGTGTGGTTGGCGTCGCCGTCGGCACCGCGATCCTGCCCCTACTCTCCCGCCTGGTGGCGCAAAACGATCAGCCGGGCGCTTTGGCTGCCCTGAACCGGGCTATCGAATTGACCCTGCTATTGGCACTGCCTGCCATGTTCGCCTTTCTTTTGACAGCGGACGAGTTGATCCTGACCCTGTTCCAGCGCGGCCAGTTCGATGTCCCGGCCGCCAGGGCAACAGCCTATGCCCTGACAGCTTACGCGGTTGGTTTGCCGGCCTATGTTCTGATCAAGGTTCTGGGGCCTGCCTATTTCGCCCGCCGGGATACCCGCACCCCGGTCCTGGTGGGTATTACAGCCATGCTGGTCAATCTAATCCTGAACTTGATCCTGATGCAATATATGGCCCATGCGGGCCTGGCATTGGCGACCGCCATTGCGGCCTGGCTGAATACGGGTTTGTTGGCATGGATACTTCACCGCCGGGGGGATTTGGTAACCGATAACCGTTTGCTACAACGAATTGGCGGCGCGATTGCGGCAGTCTTTGTCATGGCCGCCGTACTATGGTGGCTGAAAGGCTTTTTAGCGGCGCAGTTTCTGGGCGATGAAATTCAACGCATCCTGGCTTTGTTGGCCCTGGTCGCCGCCGGGCTGTTCAGCTATGCCGCCGCCGCGATGGTTTTCCGCGCCCTGCGACCGCGCGAACTTCGAAGCCTGTTGTCCCGCCGCACCTAGAGCAATTCCTTGTCGGAAATGCTCCAGGGCGTTATGCATGGTTCAAATTTTGAAACATGAAAGACGGGTGAACTATGAGCGAGCGCAAAGCCACCGAGCGTAAAGCCACCGAGCGCAAAGCCCTGGCCGGCATCAAGGTATTCGATATGACCCAGGGTGTCGCCGGCCCACATTCCACCATGTTGCTGGCCCAGCACGGTGCCAATGTCATAAAGGTGGAGCCTTTGGACGGTGATTGGGGGCGCGCGCTGGGTAAAACCTATGGTGATCTGTGTGCCCATGCTGTGACCTTTAATCGGGGCAAACGTTCCATCGCACTGGATCTGAAAACGGAAGAAGGCCGCGCGGTCGCCAAGAAACTGGCGGCGGATGCCGACATCGTCGTGGAAAGCTTCCGCCCCGGCGTCATGGGCCGTTTCGGCCTTGGTTACGAAGATATCAAGGCGGTGAACAGGGATGTGATTTATCTTTCCGTCACCGGCTTTGGCCAGGAAGGGCCATATAATGGTCTGCCCGTAACGGATTCCGTGATCCAGGCTTTTTCCGGTCTGATGTCCATCAATCGGGATGGCGAAGGCGCACCGCAGCGGATTGGCATGATCGCCATTGATGTCATGACCGGCCTGTATGCCTATCAGGCTATCTCGTCCGCCCTGATCGCCCGTATGCGGTTTGGCGAAGGTGCCTACATCGATTGTTCCCTGATGCAGTCAGCCGCCGCCTTCCAAAGCGCCAAGATCATGGAACATCATATGGAAGACGGTGCGCCACAGGTTCTCTACGTTCCCGTCGGCACCATGAAGACGGCGGACAGCTATATCAACATCACTGCTATGCGGGATCGTCATTACGTCTCCCTATGTCAGGTTCTGGGGCGCGAGGACCTGATCGACGACCCGCGCTTCAACACACGTGACAAGCGGATTGAGCGTGAAATGGAACTGATGCCCATGATCCGGGCCGAGTTCCTGAAGAAAACCACGGTCGAATGGTGCGAGCTGTTGACGGCGGCGGAGGTAATGAATTCCGCCATCTCTGACTACGGCGATTATCTTGCCAACGAACAGGTCAGGGCAGTTAACAGCGTCGCCTGGGTGGAGCATACGGGCCTGGGCGAATTGCCCATGGTCAACATTCCCGGCCTGCCCGCCATTGAGGGGGCAGATCAATTGACCGAGTGCGCCCATATTGGTCAGCACACGGCCGAGATTTTGGGCGAGGCCGGTTTTGCCGGCGATGAGATCTCAGCCTTGTTGACTGCGAATGCAGCCGGTCAGTACGCCGCCTAGAGCAATTTTCAATCACTTGGATTCACTCTCGTGATCCAAGTGATTGGTTCAATTGCTCTTTTTTTAGGAGTCCGAGCATGTCTAAAATAGACATGCTCTAGGGAAAAGCATGGATCCACAAGATTTAGAGGGTCTGCCGCGCCTGGTCTTTGACGTCGTCCTGGTAATGGTCAAACCACTGTTTGCCTTTAATCAGCACGACTCCTTTTTGTATTGGCCGTTCCTGACCGTGGCATTCATTCTGGCCATCCTGGTCTTCGCGTTTCACAGGCGTGACGGCGACCGCAATTTCTTCAAGCGCTATTTCAGCAGAAAAATTTGGGGCCACCCTTCGGCAAAGGCGGACTACAAATTCTATTACATTAACGGCGTGTTGTTTCCCATCATCTTTGCCCCGCTGATCCTGTCCGGTGCCTGGATCGGCAGTTGGGCAGAAGCGGGTCTACAAATGGCTTTCAGTCCCGGGCTGGAACAGACGCCGGGGACGCAGAGCGGGACGGGCATCTGGATAACGGTTCTCTACACGATCATTTTCTTTCTGCTCTATGACTTCGGACGCTATCTGGCCCACTTCGTACTGCATCGTTTTGATATCCTGTGGCAGTTCCACAAGGTGCATCATTCAGCAGAGGTGTTGACGCCATTCACGGCCTTTCGCGCCCATCCGGTGGACTTGATCGTCATGGCGAGTTTCCCGGCCCTGACCACGGGCCTGGTCAATGGGGCATTCAATTTCTGGTCGGGGGGGACGGCGGGATACTATTTGTTCTTTGGCCTGCACGCACTGGTTTTTGTTTACAACCTGGTTGGAAACCTGCGCCATAGTCCGGTCTGGTTAAGTTATGGTCCTGTGTTGAGTAAGATCATCATCTCGCCGGCGCAACATCAGATCCACCATTCTGTCGAGGAACGCCATTGGGGTTGCAACATGGGCTTTGCCTTGGCGATCTGGGACCGCATGTTCGGTAGCTTGTATATCCCGAAGGATCACGAAACATTTGCCATGGGCCTGGGCGATGGCACTGAGGCGCACTATCACGGCGTGGTAGGCATGTACTGGCAGCCGTTCCGTAATCTGTTTTCCAATTCGGTGAAGCGTGACGGGGACAGTTGACCCGGCCCCTTGGCTGGGCAATAACCCCAGAGCAATGATCCAGCGTTTCCTATCCGCACCTGTTCTTTAGGACCAATTTTTATGAAGAGAATATTTTCCGGGGTACAGCCCACGGGCAACCTGCATCTGGGTAACTATCTGGGCGCCATTCGCAATTTCGCGCGCCTGCAGGATGACTATGAGTGCATCTATTGCGTCGTCGATATGCACGCCATCACCGTCTGGCAGGACCCTGCGGTGTTAAAAGCCAATACCCGCGAAGTCACCGCGACCTTCCTGGCCGCCGGTATCGACCCAGGCCGCCATATTATTTTCAATCAAAGTCAGGTACCGGCCCATGCGGAGCTGGCCTGGGTCTTCAATTGTATTGCCCGCCTGGGTTGGTTGAACCGCATGACCCAATTCAAGGAAAAGGCCGGCAAGCATCGCGAGAACGCATCTGCCGGATTGTACGTCTATCCCGTTCTTATGGCCGCCGATATTCTATTGTACAAGGCCACCCACGTGCCGGTGGGCGAGGATCAAAAGCAGCATCTGGAACTGGCCCGCGACATTGGGCAGAAATTCAACAATGATTTCGGCCAGGAACTTTTTCCCATCGTCGAACCCTTGATCTTTGGTGAGGCGACCCGGGTGATGAGCCTTCGGGACGGCTCGAAAAAGATGTCGAAGTCAGACCCATCGGATTATTCCCGCATTACCATGACCGACGGCCCGGACGAAATCGCGCAGAAAATCCGCAAGGCCAAGACCGATCCCCTACCTCTGCCCGAAACCGTCGAAGGGTTTGAGGGGCGTCCGGAAGCCGCCAACCTGATCACTATTTACGCCTCCCTGGCGGATATGGAGACAGAAGCCGTGTTACGCGAATTCGGGGGTCAGCAGTTTTCCGACTTCAAAAAAGCCCTGACAGAGATGGCCGTGGACAAATTGGGCCCGGTGGGTTCCGAGATGCAACGCCTGATGGCTGATCCGGGCCATGTGGACGGCATTCTGAAGGACGGTGCTGAACGCGCCGATGCCAGGGCCCGGCCCATTTTAAAGGAAATATACGAGGCGGTCGGCTTCCTGAACGTCCGCTAGACCAAGATTACCAAGGGAACGATTGTTATGGACTTAAGCGACATCACCATCCACTTCGCCCATCCCGCCTATCAGCTGTCGGCGTTGTTCGAACAACGCGAAACAGGCATCAAGCATTTCCAATCCTGGAACCCGGAGGATCTACGCGCCCGCATGGGGGATGGCGACGTCCTTGTACTGTCGGGCTATTGGAAGAACGACATGCTGGCCACCGCCGACAAGCTGCGCTTTATCCAGGTCTGCGCCGCCGGCTTTGATCAGTTCGACCAGGATGCCATTCGGGCCCAAGGCGTGCGGCTGGCGAACGCATCAGGCGTCAACGTCAACGCCGTCAGCGATCATGCCATGGCCTTGCTGTTGTCTTTGACCCGACAATTGCATACGGGCCGGGACAATCAGCGCCAGGCATATTGGCGGCCGATGATCTCCGATCTGGCCCAGCGCGAGGATGAGCTGCCGGGCAAAACCATTTTAATCTTCGGTTTGGGAAAAATTGGCGCGCGTCTGGCGAAACTGGCCAAGGCGTTCGATATGACCGTGATCGGCCTGAAACGGGATACTTCGCAATCGGTCGAACATGTGGATGAGCTGTATCCGTCCGAGGCCCTGATGGATCTGTTGCCCCGCGCCGATTGCACCGCATTGACCTGCCCTTTGACGCCGCAGACCCAAAATATCATCGATGGCCCTGCCCTGACTGCCATGAAGCCATCGTCGTTCCTAATCAACGTTGCCCGTGGCGGCTGTGTCGATGAACCTAGCCTGATTGAGGCTTTGCGCAACAACGTCATTGCCGGTGCCGGCATTGATGTCACGGTGGAGGAACCCTTGGCGGATGACTCGCCTTTATGGTCCCTGGAGAACGCCATGGTGACGCCGCATACGGGCGGTGAGACCCGAAAGTACGAAGACAATGTCATCGATATCCTGATGACCAATCTAGATCGCCTTTCGAAGGGCGAAGGACCGCTGCATAATCAGATCATCTGATTGAAGCCATTGATGGCGAGGGCCGTATGAGCAAATCCTCTGTCGGGTCTATCGGCTTGAGCGCAGTGGGCAGTCCATGGCCCAGGCCATGTTTGAACGGATCGTCAGCGGCAGCCAGGATAGATAGATTTTGTTAACCACGAATTCACAATTGCCCTGCTAAATATCTTTGTTTCAGGCCTTTTTCAGGCCCTAAAGGCGATTGAGAATGGACAGCGGCATAGCCACCCAATCCAACAGGGACGATTTGCGGAACGAGCGTGACCGCTTTGTCGCATTTGCCTTTTCCGTAGCAGATGCGTTTGTCGAATTGGATGCGTCAAACAAGGTTGTTTATGCCGCAGGGGCTGCCAAAGCTCTGGCCGGGCATGAGAGCGATGACCTGATCGGACGCAATTTTCAGGATCTGATTTCGCCTGATGATCATGAATTGCTGCAATCTGCCCATGCGACGGCACAGCAGCAAGGGCGTTGCGGGCCCCTGCACCTGCGCATGATACAAGGCAACGGCAAGACATTGCGATTGGAAGTTCGCGGTGCCAATCTACCCGAACACAGCGACGGCCTGTTTCTATCATTCATCCAAGACGATGGCCCTGCCGCTGCCAAACCGATCAACGAAAAATCGGGCATCAAGCCGGTAACGTTTGCAGCGAACGAAATCGTCTTTGACGAAAACAGCCCGGCGGACACTGCCTACATCCTGCGCAAAGGGGCTGTCGATATCCGCATCGGCACCCGAACCTCCAATCCCAACACGCTAATCACGATCGAGACCGGAGAGGTCTTTGGCGAACTGGCGCTATTGGAAAACCGCGCCCACACGGCAGCGGCCATTGCCACGACAAAGTGTGAGGCCCTGGCAATCCCAAGGGCGGAGTTTATCAAGCGTTTGAACGCCACTGACTTGGTCATGAAAACCCTGATCCAACATTTGATCCGCGGCGTGCGTGAGACGACCGCGAAGTACGATGATCTTCGCAAAGTCAACTGGAGCTGATAAACACCACCTCCTCTTAGCCAACCTTGTGCTATCGTCTGTGAAAACAGGTCCGGCGATAGAATGAGTGTATCCCTCCCCCATATCAGTAATCAGCAAGCCCGACGCATTTTCATGGCGCGGCAAGGCCTATGTTTGCCGCCCCACAAGCTGCAAAGCAAAGAGGATTTGCGGGATCTGATCCGGCAATTGGGCTTCGTGCAGATCGATAGTATCCGCACCGTGGAACGGGCCCACCATATGATCCTGTTCACGCGCAATCAGACCTACCGGCCAGAATACCTGCGTCAATTGCTGGAGGTTGACCGCCATCTGTTTGAACATTGGACCCATGACGCCGCCCTGATCCCCACTGACTTTTATCCGCACTGGCAACAGCGGTTCACGCGGGCAGAAGCCGGCCTACGGGAACGCTGGCGCAAAATCCGACCCAAGGGACAAAGCGCTGTGGGGGAGATCAGCTTTGAAGATATGATGGAGCAGGTGAAGACCCACGTTCATCACAACGGCCCCACCATGTCCCGTGATCTAAAGCGGAAGTCAGAGACAAAAGTTGCAAAAAAGAACGGCTGGTGGGAATGGCATCCTTCCAAAACCGCGTTGGAGTTTCTTTGGCGTACGGGTGATCTGTCCATCACCCGGCGGGACGGCTTTCAAAAGGTCTATGATTTATCGGACCGCGTAATCCCCACCCATGCCCGTGGCAATGCCCGTGGCGAAAATGGGCAAACCGACAGCGCCTATATCGATTGGGCCTGTAGCGCAGCCCTTGATCGATTGGGATTTGCCACTTCGGGCGAACTGGCAGCTTTTTGGGGTTCCATCAAGGCGGCGGATGCCCGTGCCTGGTGCGAAGCGAACGCGCGCGGGAATTTGCGGGAGGTCATGGTGGAAAGTGCCGATGGCAGCCCACCAAAATTGAGTTATGCCCGCACCGAATTGCTGGAGGAACTCCCATCCCTCTCCCCGCCACCCGATCGCTTGCGGCTGTTAAGCCCGTTTGACCCTCTGATCCGGGACCGCAAACGCCTCCAACGCCTGTTCGATTTCGACTACCGCATCGAAATTTTCGTCCCCGAAGCCCAACGTAAATACGGCTACTATGTATTTCCGCTGTTGGAGGGGGATAGAATGATCGGGCGCATTGATATGAAAGCCCAACGCAAGGACAGCGCCTTGCATGTTACGGGATTGTGGCTGGAACCCAAGATCAAACTGACCGCTGGCCGAAAGCAGAAGATCAATGCCGAATTGAACCGCCAGGCAAAATTTATCGGCATGAACCGGATCACATTCGCCCCCCAGCTACAGGCCATGGCGTAGAATAATATAGCCGCCCAGGACCAACAGGGCGATGAAGAAGACCCGGCGGAATAATTGTTCAGGCAGCTTTTGTCTGATCCGTTGGCCAAAGGCCATGCCGATAAGGGCAGGCGGTAATGCAGCCAAGGATGTCAGACCGAGTTCCTTGCTCAACAAATCATTGCCCCCAAGCGCGATGCCAAGGGCGACAGTCGAGGCCGTAAATAAGATCCCCATGGCCTGGATCAGACCATCCCGCGGCAGGCCAATGGATTGCAGGAACATGACGCCTGGCACAACGAATGATCCGGTCAACCCGGTCAACAACCCATTTGCCAAACCCAGAACAGGCCCTAACCATACTTCCTGCCGTTTGGAAATTTCGAACCGCAGGCCCAGCAGACTGACGCCTGCATAAATCGCCAACAGGACGCCAAGCAGCATGGAGAGCAAAGACAGATCGAACCAGGCAAGGCCTTTGGCCCCAAGCCAGACGGTCAGGGTTGCGACCGCCAAAAACGGCCACAGGCGGCGCACAATGGCACCAAAACCGGGGCCTTGGCCGCCAACCATGGCCTGCCAGACGTTGGTTACGAACGAGGGCACCAACAGCAGGGCCATGGCTGTGGGCAGATCAATTATCACTGTCAGTATGGCTAGGCTGACGGATGGCAGGCCAAGCCCGATCACGCCCTTGACTGTACCGGCAAGGAAAAACGTCGCAATGACGGGAAGCAGGACGGCGATATCGAACATTCAGCTACGCTAGGCTGCCCGACTGCGATCCATCCGGTCCCGCAATGCGTAATAACTGGAGACGATGGGCAGAAACCATGGATGACCCGTATAAAATGGCCGGCTGGGAAATGGCAACTCGTCGAAGGCGCAGGGTCTGTTCGCCTTGTCCAGGATCTTCAATGCGGTCTGGGTGCCCAGATAGGTCATCATGGCGACACCGGCACCGTTGCAGCCTGCCATGTAATGCACGCCGTTCTGCCGCCCCATGTGAGGCAAATAATCAAAACTGAAGGCAATGCCCCCGGTCCAGGCGTGGCTGATGCGTATTCCATTCAATTGCGGGAAAACGTCCAGCATCTGATTATACAGGATATTGGCGCAGTCGCGGGGATCACCCATGGCCAGGCGGGCCCGCCCGCCAAATAGCACCCGGCGGCCGCCCGGTGCCAGACGATAGTAGTTCAGCACACGTTTGGAATCGGCCATGGTGCGATTGTTCGGGATCAGGGCCTTGATCTCGTCTTCCGGACGTTCCTCTGTTGCGATGATGTAGCTGGCAGCCGGGATCAACCGCCGCCGTAGCCATGGCGTCCCCTTGCCCGTGTAGCCATTGGTGCCGACGACAACTTCGCGGGCCTTTATGATGCCGGTCGCGGTCGCCACCAAAAAACCATCACCCTCCCGACTGATCGCCTGCATGGGGGTATGGGCACACAGGGTCACGCCCTGTTCCTGACAGCGGGCCAACAGACCCATTTGCAGCATGGCCGGATGAACACTGCCCGAACGTTCCACAGTCATGCCGCCATAATAGAAATCCGTCGCGATCTCTCGCCGAACCTCTTCGCGGGGCAGCAATGCCGCGCCGTTGTCACCGGCAGCATTCAAATGCGCGACTTTCGAGGCCATGCCGGCAAAATGGGCCGGCGTATAGGCCCCGACGAAACGACCGCATCGGACATAGTGGCAATCCAGATTTTCCCGCTCAATCAAATTTTCCAAATTGTTCATGGACTCGGTACCACCGACAAGAAGCTGTCGCATCCGCTCGGGCCCCAGCGCCTTTTCAACCGGCGACGTTACCCCCGCCGATGGCCCCTTGCCCACATTGGTACCGCTAACCCCGCCGCCGTTGCGTGAGGATGCGCCATGACCGAAATCCTCTGCCTCCAAGACAACAACATCCGTGCCATTACGGGCTAGCTCCAACGCCGTTGAAAGACCGGCATAACCACCACCAATGACGACAACATCCGCTGCCTCGGGCACGGAATCGTTGATCCGACGCGGCGGGGCAGCTTCCCACCAATAGGGATCAATTTTGAGGTCATCCGTAAACAACGCTTCTGCCATGCTCACACTCCGTAAAGCCGCCCGCTTCGTGCAAAATCATAACACAGTGCCATCACGACAAGTTGCAAGCAATTTGACGATATTTGCCCCTATATGGTGAATTATGCGCAAAATCTGTCTTATTGTACTGTTGTTCGGGCTCAATTCCATGCCTGCCCGTGGGGATATTGCCACCGGTTTGGCAGCCTATGACGGCGGCGACTATGTCCAGGCCCTGGCGGAATGGCATCCTCTGGCCAAAGCAGGAGATCCGGATGCGCAGACCGCCTTGGCGGGATTGTATTTTCAAGGTCTGGGCGTCCAGAGGAACCCAACCGCTGCAGCAGATTGGTATCACAAGGCCGCCTGCCAAGGTGCTGCAATTGCGCAACTAAATCTGGGCGATCAATACGCCCGTGGCGAAGGTGTACGCCAGAACTTTACGGTAGCGCTTGCCTGGCTGAATTTAGCGGCACAAAGCGGCCATACCTGGGCTGCCAGGCGGCGGGACGAAATTGCCCAAGGCCTGTCAAATCGGCGAAGAAATTATGGCCCGTCGTCGATCATGACCCTTTGCAATGAAAATTAGCAAGAATGGCAATTGCGTTAATATTATATTAGATTCTCACATCAGAAATTCATTTATCTGATTGGATATATTTAAAATACTCCTATTTAACATAATTTATTAAGTATAATATACCTATAAAGGAGTATAAATTATATATTGGCGGAACTGAAAAACCGCCGACGGGACAATCGCGGCCTATCTGAAGTTAAACCCCTGTTTGTTTTCCATTTGCATATTCAGTAGAATTTGTAGATATTTAGGCTGCTGAATTCGATTCGTTGAGTATGCTTGACGTTGCCTAATATTTAGTCATTTTCTGGGTCCTATCTGAGTTCTGATAGTTTTTTCGCACCAGACGAGTTGGTGGCGCTTCATTTTTTGGATAGTAGTTTAAATAGTAGAGGGAACGTGAACCGTTTCCAGGAAAGCCATTCATGAGCAATTTGAGAGTTCTTTCCGTCGACGATCATGCGATTTTTCGGGCCGGGCTTCGGCATATATTGCGCCAACTTGACGAAAACGTCGAGATTGTGGAAGCGAACAGCCTTGAACAGGCACTGCAACATAGTCGCCAACAGGGTGAGGAACGTTTTGATCTTGTCCTGACCGATTTGATGTTTGACGGCCTAAGTGGCCCCATTGATTTGGAAGTTTTGTGCGCCGCCTACCATGACACCACGGTTGTGGTTATGTCGGTCCAGGACCGGGCCAGCGATGTGCGCAGCGCCATGAAGCTCGGTGCTTCGGGCTATATTCCAAAATCCGCGTCCGTCGATGTTATGACCTCTGCCTTGCGGTTGATCCTGGCCGGCGGTGTCTATTTACCACCGACCCTTCTCGACACGCCACCCGCAAGTTCCTATCAACCGACGCGCCACAATAAATCCGACGTGTTGACACCACGGCAAAAGGAAGTATTAGCACTATTGGCAGAAGGCAGGTCAAACAAAGCCATTGCAACGGAACTGGGCCTGTCACCGGGCACGGTCAAAGTGCATATGACGCGAATTGCATATGACGCGAATTTTCAAAAGCCTAAATGTCAGTAATCGGACAGAAGCTGTCATTGCGAGCGCGACCCTTCTCGGATCAATCAAGACCGACGGCGACGACATATCAGACCCGGTATCATAGAACCGTTTAGGCTGCTATTCATTTACTTTGAATTGCGTGCCGGGTTTGGCGCAAATACAAATCTGGAAAAATCGTTTCACATCCAATTAATTCAAAATTTCTCTAAGTGACCTGCTGTCAGTGCGGGTGGGCCTGTATGGATTGCGATATCGCGGAACGCAACGCTGCCGGCCGAAACGGTTTTTGCAAAAGCGGAAATTCGTTTTCGGCCGCGTGTTCCAGACTTTCATTGGAAATATCGGCAGTCACAATGATCGCCGACACTTCATATTTCAGCATATCCTTCATTTGAACCACAGTATCAACGCCGTTATCGCCATCTTCCAAATGATAGTCGGCAATAATAAGATCGAATTTCGACGTCTCTCGATCGATGACATCCATGGCTTCAGCGCGGCTTGCCGCGGTTGCGACCTCACAGCCCCAGCGCTCCAACAACATCTTGGTCGCGCGGCGAATAGCAAAATTATCCTCTAGAATAAGCATCCTCAGCCCCGTCAAAGCCTCTGGTGCGGCCATGTCGCCAATCATTTCCGGTGCGGTGGCCGCCACCCTGGCGCACAGGGGAACCTCTATTGTAAAACATGAGCCGCGCCCCGGTTGCGAACTTACCCGGACTTCGTGGCCCAACAGGGCCGCTTGTGCGTTGACGATGGCAAGGCCAAGGCCAAGACCCTTATCCCGATCCCGCCCGAACGTCTCAATCTGCTGAAACTCTTCGAATATGACATTTAGATGCCTTGCCTCTATACCCGCCCCTGTATCCCAGATCTCTATGCGCAGGACCTCTTGCTGGCGACGACAACCGATCAGAACACGTCCCGTTTCAGTATAGCGAATGGCATTGGACAAAAGATTGGAGACAATGCGGGATAGCAAGACCCGGTCACTTCTTATGGTGGCGCTGCATGGTACCAGCGTCAAATTCAGTCCGGCTTCTTCAGCCTGAGGCCGAAAGCCGACTTCCATATCGCTAAGCAGGGCGGCGACGGGAAATTCAACGAACTCAGGCTCGACCATACCTGCTTCAAGACGGGAAAAATCAAGCAACGGGTTCAGCAGCCCGCCAGCTATATTGGCAGCCTGGGCGATGTCGGAAACCAACTCCTGCTGTCCCGGATCTAATGATTGCCGGGCCAGAATTTCCAACATCAATTCCATGGAATGCAGGGGCTGTCGCAGATCATGGCTGGCAGCAGCAAGGAAGCGGGTCTTGGCATCACTGGATTCTTCCGCCCGCGCCATCTGCTGCTGTAAAATTTCCTCGCTCCTTTTGCGTTCTGTAATGTCAGAGATAATGGAGCCAACGCCCGTCGTCCGGCCATCGTAGCTCAGGATCGGAAATTTTGTCGCCCAAAACGTTCGCGTATCATCCCCAACGCGATCAAATTCGTAACTGACTGGGTGGCCTTCGTTCAGAACCTCCAGATCATATTTGCGTTCGCGCGCACCAGATTCTTCTGGATGAATATCAGCGGGGAGTTTTCCGGCAATATCCTCGAATGATTTGCCCAGCCATTTCTCGGCCTCACGATTCACAAGGACATAGCGCCCGTCGATATCCTTCAGCAAAATCGAAAACGGGGCGTTGTCGATAATGCCGTTCAGTCGGGCATCCACCTCTGCCTTCGCTACGGTCGCCGTACGTCGTTCGGTCACATCCAACATGGTGCTCTGCACCATGGGCTGACCATCCCATTCAACCAGTCTGGCCATGGCATGCACCCAAGTTAGGGTTCCATCCTTACGGCATGCTTGGTATTCCTGTTCTATATTCGTCTCTTCACCAGACAATATCCGCCGTCGCCATTCCCTAATGCGGGGGAGCTCATGGGGGGCAATAATTCTTTCAATACTGTCTATTGCCATCATATCTTCAACGCTATCGTAACCGAAGATTTGCGCTGCTTTTGCGTTCACAAAAATCGCCTGCTTGTTGCTATCAGCGACCAAGATTCCCTCTAAAGACCCTTCAATGAGATTGCGGAAGCGTGACTCGCTTTCATGGCGCGCCCGTTCGGCGTTCTTGCGACGATGAATATCCCGCATCAATGCCTTTAGTCGCGTTCCCGCAGGTGTACGATCTACGGTAGCGACAACAGAAACCTCCCGCTGGACACCGTCACGATTAACCAACACGCTTTCATATTTATCAACGACCCCGTTGCGCAGAAGTTTCGACACAGACATCGAATTTTTGGAGAGGGCGTCGCGATGTATCCATTGCTCCATGTTGCTACCGACAACATCGGCGCTGCTTTCAAAGCCTGCCCAATTGGCATAGGTATCATTGGCCAGCAAAATCAAGCCCGACGTATCTGTCACAACCAGTGCCGTTCCCGTATCATCTATTAGTGAATCCATCCAAGTGGCGTCGGCAAAACCATCCCGCAGCGTGAATTCCGCGCCGACCCTTTCGGCAACCAGCTTCAGGAAGTCCCAAACTTGCGGCTCCCAGGCAATTGGTGCTGCTTCAACAACAAAGAAGTGCCCCGCAGGATTCCCGTCAGAACCATGGAACAGCGCCGCAGTAAAGCTGTAGCTACCGCCGCCCAATTTTTCACTATAGTCGGGAAAGCGTTCGGCAAGGTCGTCTGAAATTTGAATGGTTTCCAGGGACGGATTGGCATAAAGCATCTTTATCGGCGTACCCTCTAGTGGAACACGGTTCGTTCCAAAAGGCGCTTCCTTTCCGGCCAAAGCTATATTTCTAACGGATGTGCCGTCATCGGTTAGGTAAGCAATTCCGGCCCAGAGACAACCGGTGCCTTCCAGCAAAGCAGCTGTCGCAGCTGTAAAAAAACCATCACCAACAGCGTGCTTACCGGCCAGTATAGATAAGGCTTTTGCGATATTCGCCATTGCGCGCCCTTATTTGTCAGCAGATATTTCTAAATCGCGAAAATTTACGCACTAATTGTTAGATTATTGATAACAACCCGAAATACGGCCCTTTTGCTGAACCAAAGCCAAAACACCATCAATATTTGGTGTTGATACTTCGCACAATCGTCCCAATTCGGCGACCGCACCAACCAAGGCGTCGATCTCCATGGCGCGACCCCGCTCCAGGTCCTGCAGCATAGATGTCTTGTGGGCACCTACCGCTGCCGCGCCTGCGATACGGCGATCAACGTCGACGCCGAATTTAACGCCTAACCTTTCGCCAATATTCTGCGCTTCTACCATCATGGCCCGGGCCAACGCACGGGTATCAGGGTCGCCGCAAATTTGTTCCAGCGTCGCCCCGGTCAAAGCCGATATGGGATTGAAGCTTAAATTACCCCAAAGCTTAACCCAGATCTCATCACGAATGCGGGGTCGCACGGGCGCCTTGAAGCCAGCCTTTCGGAACGCTTCCGCCAGATCCGTCAGACGCGCGGTTTTCTCTCCGTTAGGTTCACCAATACTGAAACGGTTACCTTCGATATGCTCAATCACTCCCGGCTCGGCCACTTCGCAGGCGGGATAGACGACACAACCAATAGCCCGGCGTCCTTCGATCACGTCCCATTGCCGCCCGCCGGGATCAACGCTTTCCAAACGGCGCTCTCCATAGGGGCCATCAAGGCCATAAAAATACCACCACGGCACCCCGTTAACAGCCATCACCACCGCAGTATCTGCATGAAACAAGGCCGGCAATTGATCCACCACCGCCGGCACCGAATGGGCCTTTAGGGTAACAATTACATAGTCCTGTGGACCCAGTTCATCCGGATTGTCCGTGCAGGGGATGTTCTGGGTGAAACTTTCCCCTGCCATCCGCAGGGTCAGTCCATTGCGCCGAATTGCTTCCCCGTGGGGGCCGCGTGCAACGAGGGAGATATCATAGCCGGCCCGCGCCAGGCAGGCCCCCATATATCCACCAATGGCGCCTGCGCCATAAATACAAATTTTCATATCAATTCATACCATCGCCACGGGCCGCTGACCATCACCCCAACCGGGCAGGCCCGGCATGCACTACAGGCCCCTGGGCGCGTAGATCTTTGGCGCGTAGACCTTAGATGCGTGCGTCCCGCAGGCTGCGGCGACGCACCTTACCCGCATCATCGCGCAGCGGTTCAGAAACGAATTCCAATGTTCTGGGAATTTTATAGCGCACCAGATGCTCACCCAGGTGGGCCAGCAAACCCTCCGCCGTGACATCACCTTCCGGCGCATCGACAACCCCGTGGACCGCATTACCAAGATCTTCATGCGGCAGACCGATCACGGCAGACGACCGCACACCTGGGTACAGATCGATTGCCGCCTCCACCTCCGCCGGGTAGATATTGGCCCCGCCAGAGAGGATCATGTCGCTGCGCCGGTCCGTCAGATAGAGGTAGCCATCGTCATCCACATAGCCCATATCGCCAAGGGATTCCCAACCCCCGACATCTGCCGTCGCCTCAGCACCAATATAAAAATAACTGACACCCTGCCCTTCATCAGGCAGCAAATACACCTCCCCCACCTCGCCTCGGGGCACAGGCCGGCCTTCGCTGTCCACAATCTTCAGGCTGTACCCTTCCACAATCTTGCCGACAGAGCCACGATGCGCCAACCACTCGGTGCCCGAAATGGTGGTGAAACCCTGGGCCTCGGTACCGCCATACAACTCCATCAAAACATCGCCCCCAAACCATTCGATGAAGGCCTCCTTTAACCAAGCCGGACAGGGTGCCGCCATGTGCCAGGCCAGTCGCAGGGAGCTGATGTCATAAGCATCCCGTTCACTGCTGGGCAGACGCCACATGCGTTGCATCATGGTCGGGACCATATAGATCAATTGCACCCCATGTTGTTCGATCAAGGCCAACGTTTCCGACGCGTCGAAACGGGAGGTAATGACCAAATGGTAGCCATACTGCAGGGCGATCATGCCCATGCTGAAGGGGCCGTTGTGATACAATGGCCCAGGCATCAAGGCCACCTGCTCGGGGACCAAGCCCAATTTCTCCCCCAACGGCTCAACGGTGGCGGGGTCTTTCGAGACGATCAGCTTTGGCCGCCCGGTCGAGCCGCCCGAGGTCATCGCCTTCCAATATTTTGCCGTCGCCTCATCCAAGGGCGCATCGGAAAGTGCCGGGTCGGGGACATAGTCTACCGGCAGGGAGGCGGTGTCCGGGCAAACGCCTTCGGCAACACCAACAACCAGAACCGGCTGGCCCAACGCAATAATCTGGAGCAATTCATGCTCCGGCAGGCGATAGGATATAGGTTGTGGCGTCGCACCCAACTTCCAGGTGGCGAAGACCGCTTCGACAAAGGCGATGGAATTCGGCAGGGCGATGGTCACAAAATCATCCACCCCGACGCCCAGTTCCTGATAGGCCCGGGCCAGGCGATTTGTCCGAGCCTCCAACTGGGCCCTGCTTAGGGTTTCCCCGTCGTGGGTCAGCATTGGCTTGTCAGGATCCGCCCCAGCCCAAAAGGCCAAAATCCGGGACAGGGACATTTCACTCATTTACAGCCTCCAAATTTGCACCTTTTGGGTGCGACGACCGGCCACATTGCCGATCAACCTGTTGCACGACGTATAATGTATCAAACATCATTGAGCCTCAATGGCACTGCAGTTGGAGTTCTAAGTATGGCGCACGAAGCCAAAAGCCGTTCCGGCATACCCCTCAAGGCATTCTATGAAAGCCCCGGCGGGGACGCGGATACGCTCGGCGCACCAGGCACCTTTCCTTATACTCGCGGCCGCTTTTCACAAACCCGTTCGGAAGGCAGTTGGATACAACGGGAATTGTCCGGTGAAGGCAGCCCCGCAGAATCGAATGCGCTCATGCGTTATCTGTTGGAGTTGGGTCAGACCGGTGTCGACATTATCGGTGATGCCCCAACCATGAGCATGATGGACCCGGACCATCCCCTCGCGGCTCCCACCGCAGGCACCCAAGGCGTCTCGGCCTGTTGCAGGCAGGATTATCTGGAACTGCTTGACGGCATTCCCATTTCCGAGACGTCCGTATCCAGTTCCATTCCAGCGGTGTTTTCCATTGCCGGCCTTATTCATGCGGCCAGACAGGGCAATGTTGGGCCGGAGAAACTGCGCGGCTCCACCATCCAGGTGCCGCTGTATCAGGAAGATTGCAGTTATCGCATCCATATGCCGGTTAATTTCCGCAGCCGTCTATCTGCCGATTGCGTCGCCTATTGCGCCGAAACCCTGCCACGGTTTCATGTCTTTTTGGAAGACACCTACTATTTTAGCGAATCCGGCCTGACCGCCATTGAGGAGATGGCCCTGGGCTTTGTGGAGATCCGGCACTTGATCCGGCAACTGCTGGGCCGGGGCATTGATGTCGACAGCTTCGCCCCGCGCATCGCCATATTGCTCAACTGTTCCATGGATTTTTTTGAGGAGATCGCCAAGATCAGGGCCACCCGGCGATTGTTCGCCCGCATGATGCGCGATGAATTCGGTGCCAAGGATCCCCGCTCCCACTCCGTTGTGATCACCTCCCATACCTCCGGCTTGGCGATGACCGCGCAACAGCCGGTGAACAATATCATGCGCGGCACCTTGCAATCCCTGTCCCTGGTCCTGGCCGGTGTTCAGGCCATCGAAATCTCGGCCTTTGATGAGGCCCTGCGCACGCCCAGCCGGGAATCCCATCTGGTCAGTCTGCGCACCCAACAGATCATTGATCTGGAAAGCGGGGCGGCCCAGGTCGCCGACCCCCTGGGCGGTTCGTACTATGTGGAGGCACTGACCGACGATATCGAGGCGCGGATTTGGGACATGGTCTTGGAAATCGAGGCCAAGGGTGATGTGGAAACCTTGGTGGATCAGGGTTATTTCAAAGAGATCTTTCACACTGCCATGGAACGGCAAAGCCAGAATGTCGCCTCCGGGGCTGAGAACGTCGTCGGTGTCAACGTGCACCAAATGGCGGAAACGGACGACACCATGCTGCGCGATCTGACAGACAGCAAGTTTCCCCCCTGTAAGGACCATATTGATCGCATCAAGGCCTTTAAGGCCGCGCGGGATCCCATAGGTCTGCAACGTGGTCTTGCCCCGATCCTTGAAGCCAGCAAGACCGACAGCGGCAATCTGCTTGCCCTGACCATCGATGCTTTCGAAGCGGGGGCCACGGCGGGCGAAATCGCCGGCGGCTTCCGCCTGGGCTGCGGCGCGGCCTACGATCCATTCGGGCAGATGGAACCCCCGATCTAAAAGAGTGGTTTAAGAAGAGTGATCTAAGAGGAAGCCATGCAACAGGCAAAAATCATCATCGGCGTCATGGGCGTCGATCAACATGAAAACGGTGCGGTCGCAGTCATGCGGTTTTTGCGTGAGGCACAGATGGAGGTTTCCTATGCTGGCCTTTTCAACACCAGCGAAACCTTGATCGAAAAAGCCCTGGCTGCGGACGTGGATGTGATCGGCATATCCTGCCATTCCTGGGAATATATCCACTATTTGCCTGATCTGATGCAGCGGCTGGCAGCCGGCGGACGCGAGGTGCCCGTGGTTGTGGGCGGCTCTGTCCTAACCGCCCGGGACCGTATGGAACTGACCGAACTGGGCGTGGCCGGAGTGTTCCCCGCTGGCTCCCAACCCGATGAGATGATCGATGCGATCCGCGATCTGGCCGCCGTCCGGGTGCAGGCGCGATCAGAAGCCGCACAACCGGCCTGACAACAGTCGCCACCTTATGTCCCCGCCAAATTTCACGGGGGTGCAAATTTCCGCCATCGCCTTATGATGCCCGTTCAGACAGCACATAGTCATAAAGGGGCCATCATGGTCGGCAACCAACCCTATCAGGCAGGACGCCATTTTCTGCAAATACCCGGGCCCACCAATGTGCCCGACCGCATTCTGCGCGCCATGGATGGCGCCACCATAGATCATCGCGGCCCGGCCTTTGAGGAGTTGGCGCGGCGGGTTCTGGACGGCATCAAGCCGATTTTTCAGACCCAGGATCCGGTCGTGATCTACCCCGCCTCGGGCACCGGCGCGTGGGAGGCGGCATTGGTCAACACGCTTTCGCCGGGCGACCGGGTGCTGATGGTGGAGACCGGACAATTTGCCACCCTGTGGCAAAGCCTGGCAACCCGTCTGGGTTTGGATGTGGTTTTCATTGCCGGCGATTGGCGTCACGGGGTCCAGGCGGGTCAAATTACCGCTGCCCTGGCCGATGACAAAAATAACCAGATCAAAGCTGTCTGCTGCGTGCACAACGAAACCTCCACCGGCGTGACCTCTGATATCGCCGCCGTGCGCCGGGCCATGGATGAGGCCGGACATGGCGCATTATTGATGGTCGATACCATATCCTCCCTCGCCTCAATCGATTACCGGCACGACGAATGGGGCGTTGATGTCAGCATCGGCGGCTCGCAAAAGGGCTTGATGCTGCCGCCGGGATTAAGTTTCAATGCCATCAGCGACAAGGCATTGGCGGCGCATGCGGGCGCGGGGTTGATGCGGTCCTACTGGGATTGGGTGCCAATGCTATCGGCAAATAAAAGCGGTGCCTTTCCTTTTACCCCCGCGACAAATCTGCTGTACGGCCTGAATGAAGCCATCATCATGTTGCGAGAAGAAGGCTTGGAGAATGTTTTCCTGCGCCACGCCCGGCTGGCAGAGGCGACCCGGCGGGCCGTTGCCGCCTGGGGCCTTGAAACTGTAGCGCAGATGGATGCTGAAAAATCCAACAGTCTGACAGCCGTCATGCTGCCCGAAGGTCACGACGCAGATGCCTTTCGTGCCCAGACCCTGCGGCGTTTCAATATGTCCCTGGGCAATGGCTTGGGACGCTTGGCAGGGCGGGTCTTCCGCATCGGGCATTTGGGAGATTTCAATGACCTGATGTTGGCGGGGACGCTTTGTGGCGTGGAAATGGGCCTGGCCGCGTCAGGTGTGCCCCATAACAAGGGCGGCGTTCAGGCCGCTTTGGATTTCCTGGGCGAAGGGTAGGCTGTAGTACCGATACCATTGTCTGCTAATGTGAACTGACGAGCGACTGGGAAGCGGTTGGTGAGATGTATTGGTCGAAAAAATGAACGCACCAAACGGCAACGCATATGATGCGGCACTGAGCTTGCTGGAACGCCCGACGGAGTCGGGTGAAGAGTTTGTTGAGTTAGCCGTCAAAGCCCTAACTCATGGCCTCGGATGCACCGGGGCTTTGGTGGTCGGTCTGTCGGAGGCAGATGGATCACCGGTGCTATTGGCATCCCATTGGCGGGGGCGCGAACCTGGCGGCGCTTTCTCACCCTTTATGTCTCTCCCCCACACCCCGCCCTTTCAGATAGAGCCCGGACAGAAATATTGGTATCGGGCCTCATTAAGTTCAGACGACACGGCCACTTTGGCTGATCAGGTCGCCTCCTGCCATGGCCATTTATTGGCAGATGCAGCAGGCCGGACCTGGGGTTATTTGTTAGCTGTGGATCAGGGTGCCATCGCCAACGATATGGCTGCGGCCATGTTTATACGTTTGGTCGCTGAACGCATTTCCAGCCGGCATTTACAAAGTACAGATGCACTCAAACCGTTGCTGCTTGATCGTAGCGCCGATTATGATCTGGCCCTTTTTGACAGCAGCCCCGTCGCGGTATCCATCACCGATGCGAACGATGGAAGCATTCGCTATGTGAATAATTGGTGGTGCGAAACATATGGCAAATCCAAAAGCGAGATAATCGGCACGGATATCTACGACTTTTACCCTGACCGGAATGTACGGCAAAAATTAGCCGCACGAATGCGTGCAGAGGGCCGCGTATATAACGAAGAAATTGAAGTCCTAAGCCTGAAAAGTAAAACGCCTTTCTGGATCCTATTGTCATTGTATCCAATTACCTTCGAAGGTGCGGATGCCATTCTTGCCTGGACCTATGACATCAACGAAAGGCGTCAGACGGAAACGGAACTCCGAACCAGCGAACTGCGCTTTCGCAACCTTGCGGAAGGGTCGATCCAAGGCATTGTTGTTGTCGATCAGAATTTTGCCCCACTGTATGCAAACCAAGCGATAGCTGACATTTATGGCTACCCCTCGCCCGATATCATTCTTTCCTGGGATAGCCTGGCACCTTTTTATGGCCAGGCCGAATTGGATCGCGTACACGGGATCGTCCGGGCGCGCTTCAATAACGATCCCGCCCCATTGATGTATGAAGCGGAAGGTCGGCGCAAAAACGGCGAGGCGATTTGGGTACAGATAATGGCGCGGGTCGTCGAATGGGATAGTCGGCCTGCCATCCAGGCGACCGTCATTGATATCACCGAACAGAAAGCGGCCGAGAACGCGGTTCGATACAGCGAACAACGTTTTCACGATTTCGCCGAGGCAAGCGCTGATTGGTTTTGGGAAACCGACGAGGCGCACATCGTTACCTATGTCTCGGGCAATTTTGTTGAGGTCGCGCCAATCTCGGCAGACAATATGACCGGCAAGGACTTCTATCGGATTATTTCAAGTGCCGCTGCAAGCACGGACGATTATGCCGTTTTGCGGCTAATTCATGCACGGGAGCCGTTTCGCGACTATGTAAGCTTGTTCCATTTGCCCACACGGGATCCGATCTGTATTAGATCCAGCGCCATTCCCATTCACGATCAGGCCGGAAACTTTATCGGCTATCGCGGGACGACCACGGATATTACTCAGGAAGTAGAATCAAGAAGACGCCTGCAAAGCAATGCAGATAGATATCTCAACGCCATCGACAATATGTCAGAAGGGGTCGCCCTTTGGGATGCCGAAGACAAATTGGTAATCTCGAATCAACGCTTTCGCGAATTCAGCAACTTGACCGAACGCGATTTTAAACCTGGCGTCACGTTCGAAAAATATATTCAAGCTGCCATCGGATCCGGCAATTTCCTGGATGATGAGGGGGGCAGGATTGCAGATCTTCAGGACCGGCTAGCCAGTCACCATAACCCACCGAGCGAAATTGAAGTCCGGCGCAAAAACGGCATCTTTAGTATTCGGGAACAACGCACGCCAGATGGCGGCACGATCACTCTGGCTTTTGATGTCAGCAAGCAACGCCAGTTTGAAGAACAACTGCGTCAGGCACAAAAGATGGAGGCAGTGGGGCAATTGACTGGTGGGATCGCCCATGACTTCAATAATCTGCTGGCCGTCATTTCGGGCAACCTTGAACTACTGGAAAATCGTGTCCAGGGCGATGCCAATCTATCGCGCTTCATCGACCGGGGCTTGGCGGCGGCAGAACGGGGTGCACAGCTCACTACTCGCTTGTTGGCGTTCTCTCGCAGCCAATCACTATTGTCCGAAACGACCACTTTGAACAACTTGGTCAAAGGTATGCAGGATTTATTGGGCCGAACGATAGGCGAGACCATCCAAATTAGGACCATCGTTGATGATGATCCGTGGCCTTGCTCCGTCGATACGGGACAGCTGGAAAATGCCATCCTCAATCTGGCAATCAACGCCAGAGATGCCATGCCAAATGGCGGCACCTTGACGATCGAGGCGACTAATTCTGACCAGACGGACGGAACCGCCGCGGCGAAAGTGAACCTTGTCCCAGATCATTACGTTGCCCTGTCGGTCAAGGACACGGGCAGCGGCATGCCGGCAGACGTTATCGAACGTGCCTTCGATCCGTTTTTCACGACCAAGGAACCGGATCAGGGCACGGGCCTTGGCCTCAGCATGGTTTATGGCCTTGTCCAACAGTCCGGCGGTCAGGTGCATATTGAAAGCACCGTGGGGGTTGGCACAACGGTCACTTTGTTTTTGCCAATAGATCGGGACGGGGCCGCTGACAATACCCTCGACGTTGCCATGCCGCACATAGAAACCGGGCAAAACGAAATGATATTGGTGGTTGAGGACGACCATGAAGTTCGCGAGATCGCCGTAACTATGTTGCAACAGCTCGGCTATCAGGTTTTGCAGTCGGACATGGGTAGCGACGCCATGGACCTTATCGCCGAGGTGGATCAAATTGGTTTACTGCTGTCGGACGTGATGCTGCCCGGCGGGATGAGTGGTAGAGCCTTGGCAGAAGCTGCCCGCGCCTTACGACCTGACCTAAAAATCCTGTTCATGTCCGGTTATGCCCGCGATGCCTTTGACATCGATGGCCTGCCGGACCCAGGCGACGATCTGTTGCCAAAACCTTTTCGCAAGTCCGAATTGGCGACAGCGGTCAGGCATACCTTGGATAGCTAATTCCGGAACACATTTATAGATATTGACAAAAGAACAAAACGTGAATATACATAATGGCAACAAACCCGGCATACGGTCGGCGTTGCGGCAAGTGGCCCCGTCCCTGCCCCGGCAGCCAGATCCTATGGCCGGGTTTCGTGTTTTCGCAGATAAAATTGATGGCAGATATATTACGCCTTGAGGCGACACATTAATTGGTAATCAAGGCCTGACTATATATCCTAATATTTGATTCGGTTTTGCCGCAAATGCGATCAAGGCGGACCCCGGTAAATTTTAAGGCAGTAGATTAAGCACAATGAACGATCTGTTCACACAGTCTGGAAATAAAGTATCGGGCAAAAAAAGCCCCGGCAGCAAATCCTCGTCGACGGGCGGTGCCAAAGACAGCAGCTACACCGCCAAGGATATTGAAGTCCTTGAAGGGTTGGAGCCGGTGCGCCGGCGTCCGGGTATGTATATTGGCGGCACGGACGAACGGGCCCTGCATCATCTGGCGGCCGAAGTTCTCGACAATGCCATGGACGAGGCCGTGGCCGGCTTTGCCGATCGCATTGAAGTTTCGTTGGGCGCTGACAACAGCTTGACGGTAAGCGACAACGGACGCGGCGTCCCCATCGATCCGCACCCAAAGTACAAAGCAAAATCCGCCTTGGAAGTTATCCTGACCACGTTGCATTCCGGCGGCAAATTTTCCGACAAAGTCTACCAAACCGCAGGCGGCCTGCATGGCGTGGGGATCTCGGTCGTTAACGCACTGTCGGCAAATTTGAGCATTGAAGTGGCCCGTGACCGGCAATTGTGGCGACAGGAATACAGCCGTGGTGCCCCGACGACCAAGTTGCTGGACATGGGCAAGGTCGCCAATCGGCGCGGCACCACCATCAATTTCCATCCGGACGCTGAGATTTTTGGTGCCGGTGCCCATTTCCTACCCGCCCGTCTGTACCGCATGGTCCGCTCCAAGGCCTATCTGTTTCGTGGCGTAAAGATCTATTGGTCCTGCGCCCCGGATCTGATCAAAGGCAAGGATCAAACGCCAGAAGACGCAGTTTTGCATTTCCCCAACGGCTTGATCGATTTTTTGGCGGCCTCTTTGCAGGATGGCCCGACGGTCACGCCGCAGCCTTTCAACGGACGCGCCGCACTGACAGAGACCAAGGGTGAAGTGGAATGGGCCATGCACTGGCCCGTTGAAAGTGAAGGCTTCCTGCACTCCTATTGCAATACGGTCCCGACCACGGAAGGTGGCAGCCACGAGGCCGGCCTGCGCGCCGCCCTGACCAAAGGCCTGAAAGCCTATGGCGAGATGGTTGGCGTACGAAAAGCCGGGCAATTGAGCGGAGATGATATTCTGGGGCCGGCAGCGACCATGTTGTCGGTTTTTATTCCGGAGCCGCAATTTAGCGGGCAGACAAAGGAAAAATTGTCCTCGCCCGAGGCAACCCGGTGGGTCGAAGCAATCGTCCGCGACCATTTCGACCATTGGCTGTCCGGCGATCCGGAAAATGCAAATCGTCTGTTGGCCTGGGCCATTGAACGGGCGGATGAGCGCCGCCGTCGTCGGGATGAAAGGGATATCAAGCGCAAATCAGCATCGCGCCGGGTCAGGCTGCCGGGCAAATTGTCCGATTGCTCGCAAAATTCCTCGCTGGGCAGTGAAATTTTTATTGTTGAGGGGGATAGTGCCGGCGGCTCTGCCAAGCAGGCCCGAAACCGGAAAAATCAGGCAATCCTGCCCCTGCGCGGCAAAATCCTGAATGTCGCCTCCGCCAGCGCGGATAAACTCAAGGCCAATCAAGAACTTAGCGATCTTTTACAAGCCCTGGGCTGTGGCACCCAGGTGCGCTACCGGGAAGATGATCTGCGCTATGACAAGGTTATCATCATGACCGACGCGGATGTCGATGGGGCCCATATCGCCGCGCTGTTGATGACGTATTTTTTCCGCGAATTGCCCGAATTGGTACGCCAGGGGCACCTTTATCTGGCTCTGCCGCCCCTATATCGCATCAGCCAGGGCGGCAAGACCTTATACGCACGGGATGAGGACCACCGGATCGAACTGCTGGAAACTGAGTTCCAGGGCCGCGGCAAGGTGGAAATCTCGCGCTTTAAAGGGCTCGGCGAAATGCCCCCTGCACAATTGAAGCAAACCACCATGGATCCGAGCAAACGGACGCTGTTGCGGGTCGTTTTGCCCGATGATAGTGGCGAAACGGGGGAATTGGTGGAGCAATTGATGGGCCGTAAGGCCGACTCACGATATCGTTACATCCAGGACAACGCCCGCTTTGTCACAGACCTGGATGTTTAGACCTCTCGTCCCTATCTTATGACAGAGCTTATTGAGAGATAGGAGCTTCATGATGACAATGCCCGAACAGACAGGAATACGCATCGGTATCTTGCAGCTTATGTTGGGTTTGGTGTATCTGGCCGTCGCCTCATGTGCGCAAGCCGCGACCATCAGCAAAGACGATCAATACCCTTTCTATAACCCAAGCCTGGTGAATTACGTTGCCTCGAAAGGCACCTTCCCTGTCGTTGTGGTTGCCAACCCATTCGGGACAGCAAAGGACGATGCCTTTCTGGCAAATTTGTCCCTACCGGGCTACTACCCCCCCACACCCTTTACAGCCACCACGGCCCGAACCCGTGATGATGGCCATTTGGTCTTGATATTCGCGCCGATCACGGCAGCCAATGGTCACGACGCCTGCCGCAGCCCTATCAGCCAGACAAATGCCGGCCCTGGAAAACATGGGCAGGCCAATAACGGACAAACATTGCGTTTGCAGGCAGCCTTTTGTTACGACAGGGATGTGGTCAGCGAGGCGTTCATGGAAATGCCCGAACCTCGCAATATGGACGATCAGGCCTTCGCAATGGCCATGGATCAATTGCTCGATGTCTTATTGCCGAACCAGAGCCCCCACATTGGTGCCTGCGGCGTCAATGGCACGCAGTGCTAATCCGACAGACTGCGAGAGCAATTCCGATCAAAAGAGAACCACTTTGCGATTCTAAGTGATTGGAAAAATTGCTCGATTCTTAAGAGTCGGAGCATTTCCTGGTCGGAAATTCTCTAGGCCGTCAGCCAATCTCGCATGGCTTGATTGACCGCTTCCGGTCGTTCCATAGTGCTTAAATGGCCGCATTCCTCGATCACGCGAAGTTCGGAATTGGGGATGGCGGCCTGCATTTCCACATGCCGCTCCAACGGCGTCAAAACATCCTGACGTCCGACCAGAACCAGGGTTGGGCAATCGATGTCAGCCAGATCACGGCGGCTGTCGGGACGTCCGATCACGGCTGTTTGTTGACGGACAAAACCATCCCGCCCGACATCCAGGGCCATAGCCTTAACCTTGTCCACCAACGCCGTGTCGCCGACCCGGTCAGGATGGATAAAATTCGGCAACAAGCGGTCCGTGACGCCGAGAAACCTGCCCGCCTGTGCCTGCTTGATATAATTGCGGCGCAGAACACGCCGCGCATCCGTATCCTCGTTCGCCGTAGTGTCCAATAAAGCCAGACGATCAACCCTGTGCGGGGCCCGGCGCATGATCTCGAACGCTATGTAGCCACCGAAAGACAGTCCCGCCAGGGCGAATTTTTCAGGCGCCCCTGCCAATACGGCGCCCGCAATGGCACCAATATCGGTATGACGTGTATGCTCCTCTGTCACCGTTGGATGGGCCACATCGCCCAAGTCATCAACCTGAGCCTGCCAAAGAACGCCATTGCACAGCACACCGGGGATCAAAACCAAGGGTAACGCTGACCTGCTCATAGATGCCCCGTCCATCGACCATCAGCACGGGGGCCGGCGCGGCACGGATTTTGATTTTTCATGTTCCCACCGTTTGAATATACGGGCAAAAGTTTGCGGACAGGCCGCCGATAGCCCATCATAGGGGCCGAACAATGAATACGCGCAGGTGGGATTTCAGACAATGAGAATTGTTATCAACGGACAACAGGCCTTCGGCAAGGACGTACTTGAGGCATTGATAGAGCGGGGCGACGACGTCATCGCGGTTTACTGCGAACCGGACAGCGAGGGCGGGCGGCCTGACCCAATCAAGCAGGCGGCCCTCGACCGGGGCCTTCCCATCTATCAGCCGGCTTCGTTTAAAAAACAGGAAGTCTGGGCCGAATTCGCCGCCCTGAAACCGGATCTATGTGTCATGGCGTATGTGACCAAAATTGTGCCGGAGGAATTCCTTTACACGCCCACCCATGGCACCATTCAATATCATCCATCCCTGTTGCCCCGGCATCGGGGCCCAAGCTCCATCAACTGGCCCATTATTCAAGGCGCCACTAAGACCGGCTTAAGCATTTTCTGGCCGGATAACGGCCTCGATACCGGACCAATTTTGTTGCAGAAGGAGGTCGAAATCGGGCCAGAGGACACTCTTGGCAGTATCTATTTCGGCAAGTTGTTCCCATTAGGTGTTGCCGCAATGCTGGAGGGCGTGGATCTGGTCAAGGCCGGTGATCCGCCAAAAATTGTTCAGAACGATGCCGATGCCACCTATGAAAGCTGGTGTACGGACGATGACGTCGCCATTGATTGGTCGCAAGCGGCAACGGGTGTGCACAATCTGATCCGTGGTGCGGACCCGCAGCCCGGGGCCTGGTGCAGCCATAATGGCGATCGCGTCCGACTTTATGATTGTACATTGTCGGAAACGACCGGCGGCGCGCCGGGTGAAGTCATGGCGATTGACGAGGCCGGCATGACGATCGCGACAGGTGACGGCCAAATCTCGATCAAACGCATGCGCGGGGCCGGGAAAAAAGTCACTTCAGCTGAATATGCGGCAGAGGCAGCCCTGGCTGTCGGCATGCATTTGCGGTAGTGCATCGGAGACCGCCGTAGCGGCCTTATGCCGCAGTTTTCCCGCGATAAACCAATGTAATCTTGACAGGTTGTTGGGGAACGACTATGTCGCATTGCAGCAATCTTTGATTTGCCAAACTAAGGCCAGACGTCTGGCCGTTTTCTATTGAGTTTATGATGAATTCGATAGGGAACTTTTGCGCCCCTGACGATTTATATTCACGGATTTACATGCCCTTCGAAGAGCTTGGCCTTAGCACCTCAATTTTAAAAGCAGTCGGTGAAGCTGGTTACAGCGAACCGACGCCGATCCAACGCCGTGCGATCCCCTATGTCCTGCAAGGGCGGGATGTTTTGGGTTGTGCCCAGACAGGCACCGGCAAAACGGCATCCTTCACCTTACCGATGATTGACATTCTGTCCCAGGGCCGGGCCCGGGCCCGTATGCCCCGATCATTGATCCTGGAACCAACCCGGGAACTCGCCGCGCAAGTGGCCGAGAATTTTGAGGTCTATGGCAAACACCATAAACTGAACATGGCCCTGTTGATCGGCGGTGTCTCGTTCGTGGATCAAAGCCGGATTATTGACCGTGGTGCCGATGTCCTGATCGCAACGCCGGGCCGGCTGTTGGATCATTTTGAACGTGGCGGCCTGTTGCTGCGCGGCGTCGATGTATTGGTAATCGATGAAGCCGACCGCATGTTGGACATGGGCTTCATCCCCGATGTGGAACGCATCGTGCAATTGTGCAATCCAAAACGGCAGACGCTATTTTTCTCGGCCACCATGCCGCGCGAAATTCGCCGTCTGGCGGATGTCTTCCTGAACGACCCAACGGAAATTTCCGTCGCACCTCCCGCCTCGCCGGCCGAGACCGTGGACCAGACTTTGACCATGGTATCCTCACGCGAAAAAGACCGGGTATTGCAATCCCTTCTAAAGTCACAGCCAGTTAAGAACGCCCTGATTTTCTGCAACCGGAAACGGGATGTGGATGCCGTTGCCAAAAGCCTGAAAAGCAAAGGCTTTGATGCCCTGGCCCTGCATGGCGATATGCAGCAAACCTATCGCATGCAGACCCTGGAAAAATTCAAGAAGAATGAAGTCAAGATCCTGGTGTGCAGTGATGTTGCCGCCCGTGGTCTGGATATCCAGGGGCTAAGCCATGTCATTCTATACGATTTGCCGATCCATGCGGATGACTATGTCCATCGTATTGGCCGCACCGGACGGGCCGGTATGCCGGGCCGGGCGTTGACCCTGGCGACAAAGGAAGACGGCAAATATCTGGCAGCCATTGAAAAACTGATTGGCAAACCGATCCCCCGTTTTGAGGTCGGCGATCAGGAAAGTGATCGCAACCAAGGCGCGGATGCCGCCGCCGAAATGACGCCGGAAGAATCGGTCGAAGAGACGGTAGCGGAAATTCCAGAAATCGCAAAAACACCGGAAACACCGGAAACACCGGAAATAGTCGTCGAAGCAAACATAGAAACAAAACCAGCCGAGGTTGTCGCCGAAGCTACGCCGGAAGTGGCGATTGCAGAGGAAGAGGCTGCCGTAACGGAGCAGACCGAGGCCACCGCCACCGCCACCGCCACCGCCACTGGGGACGAAGAGCCTAAACAGGAAAGCCGCCCCGCTCGGAGTAGGAGCCGTGGCCGAGGCAGAGGCAGAGGCCGGGGCGGACGCAGCCGCAATGACAGCGGCGGCGAAGGCGATACAGCAACCGGCGGCTCGGAAGCATCCCCAAGCAACCCCTCTAATGAAAATGCCGGCGAGCCTAAGCGCGATGGCGGCCGGGGACGCGGACAGCGCCCCGCCCGGGGTCGCAGTGGCGGTCAATCTGAAGGTGGGCGATCTGACAGTGGTCGGGGGCGTGGGCGCGGCGGACGTAGCGCCAATAGCGCCGGCGGCCGTGGTTCTAATCGCGACAACGGCAACGATGGCAGCACACCGGTTGTAGGGCTGGGTGATCATATGCCGGCCTTTCTGACCCGGGGCACTGGACGCAAAAAGAAGACGGATAAATAACGCCAGCCGAATGCAGCGCATTCGTTCGAGGGAGATGAGGCCATGCAGACCATTTTCGTAATGGCCAAGTGCGAATTGGGTGAAACCTACAATGTTGCCGCCGCCGCCGTTGAAGGCACAGACCTGATATCCGAAGTGCACTCCATTTCCGGTCAATATGATCTGATGATGAAATGTTATTTGGAAGATGGTGCCGACATCGGACATTTCGTGACCGAGACCATTCAGACATTGCCCGGCGTCAAAGATACCTTCACACTAATCACCTTTAAGACCTTCGCCTGAATTTTAGTCCATTAGCATAGGATGGCCCCCATGAGTGCGCCCGCCACCGCCAATACCGACATTGCATCGGCCATCGCGGAGGCGCAGGCGCGCTTTACCGCTGCCAATCCCAACAGCCAGGCACAATTGGAAAAAGCCGCCAAGGTTCTGCCCGGCGGCAATACCCGCACTGTACTATTTTACCCCCCCTTCCCCCTGACCATGACCCGTGGTGAAGGCTGTCATCTTTGGGATCTGGACGACCATCAATATGTCGACTTTCTGGGCGAATACACGGCCGGGCTGTATGGCCATTCAAACCCGATTATCCGCGCCGCCATTGACCGGGCCCTGAACAACGGCATCGTCATGGGCGGACAGAACAGGGCCGAGGCCGACTTGGCCGCCGCCATCGTCGACCGCTTTCCCGCCATTGATCGCATCCGCTTCACCAATTCCGGGACCGAAGCCAATTTGATGGCGGTTTCCGCCGCCAGGGCCTTTACCCAACGCGACAAGGTCATGGTGATGTCAGGAGGTTATCACGGCGGGGTGTTTTATTTTGCCCCCGGTGGCTCCCCCCTGAACGCGCCCTTCCCCTATGTCATGGGCACCTACAACGATGTTGAGGTCTGCCGTGGCCTGATCCGCGAACAGGGAAGCGAATTGGCCTGTGTTATCGTCGAACCCATGCAGGGGGGTGGTGGTTGTATTCAGGGCACGCCGGAATTCCTCTCCATGTTGCGGGAGGAAACAAAGAACGCCGGTGCGCTGTTGATCTTTGATGAAGTCATGACATCGCGCCTGGGCCCGGGCGGCCTGCAGGGGCTGACGGGGATCATGCCGGACTTAACCTCGTTGGGAAAGTATGTTGGCGGCGGCATGTCGTTCGGCGCTTTTGGCGGCCGGGTCGATATCATCGACCGCTTCGATCCGCGCCGGGATGATGCCTGGCCCCATGCCGGTACTTTCAACAACAATGTCCTGACCATGAACGCGGGTCTGGCCGGAATGACCAAGATCTATACCGCGGATGTTGCGGAAAGCTTCAACGCCCGTGGCGATGCCCTGCGAAACAGCCTGAATGCCATGGCGCAGAAAAACGGCGCTGCCATGCAGTTCACCGGGCGGGGCAGTATGATGGCGGTACATTTCCGCCATGGCGATATCCGCAATGTCGAAGACGCCACTGCCGGTCGGAACGAATTGCGCCCGCTGTTGCACATGGACCTGGTGGCCCAGGGCATCTATCCTGCCGCCCGTGGCATGTTCACCATGTCGCTCGCCCATACGGAAAAATCCTTTGCGGCCCTGGAAGCGGCAATGGAAGAATTCATGGTCAGCCGCGCCAGCCTGCTGGGTGCAGCCTGAAAAACAAACTTTGAATTGGGAGTGTAAATAATGGCCGTCGACAGCGATCTGCAAAAAATTCTGGACCTTATTGCAGAGGCGGCACGCCCGCCCCATCGCGAACTTCCCCTGACCGAAATACGCGCCGCCTATCATGGCATGGTCGCGTTGTTTGATCCCGATGATGTTGCCATCCACCGGACTGAAGATCGGACCATTCCCGGCCCCGGTGACGACATTCCCGTACGAATTTATTGGCCCCGCGAACAGGCTACAGACGAAAGCCTGGGCGTCTTCGTCTACCTGCACGGCGGCGGCTTCGTGATCGGCGATCTGGATACCCATGATAAATTATGCCGGCGTCTGTCCACGTTGGGTGATTGCATCGTAATTTCCGTGGATTACCGCATGGCGCCTGAACACCGTTTCCCCGCCAGTTTTGATGATTGCCTCGCGGCCATGAACTGGTCTGCTGCCAACGCCGCCGAACTGGGTGGCGATCCCAGCCGCCTGGCGGTCGGTGGTGACAGCGCGGGCGGCAACCTGTCCGCCGTCTGTGCCATGGCAGCCCGTGACAACGATGGCCCCGCCCTTGCCCTGCAGCTATTGATCTATCCCTGCATCTCGAACGCCATGGACACGGGCAGCCACACTGCCTTTGGCGAAGGCCATCTATTGACGCGGGACAGTATGGATTGGTTTTACGAACAGTATTTTGACGGCGCGGATGCCGCCGGCGATCCCCGCTTTGCGCCCATGGCGGCCGGTTCCCTGGCCGGACTGGCCCCGGCAGAAATTATTGTTGCCGGTTACGACCCCCTGCGCGATGAAGGCATCGCCTATGGTGAAGCCCTGGCCAATGCGGGCGTGCCGGTCAATTTGGTGAATTATGAAGGTGCTATCCATGCCTTCATGCAATTCCACGGTACATCTGCCGCCTGTCGGGAGGGCGTGGCCCATTGCGGCCAGGTTCTCAAGGATGCGCTGGCTAGATAGATCTGGCGATAAGACCTACCGCCTTAACAACAAATTGATCAGCCCCTTGGCCTTCGCACCATAGGGCGGGTTCAGGATCCACATGGCATTCAGGCGGCTTTGATACATCACAGGTTTCAACTTGGAGAACGTATCGAAGCCATCCTGGCCATGATACTGCCCCATCCCGGATGCGCCGACACCGCCAAAGGGCAATGCCTCAACGCCGGCATGCAACAGACAATCGTTGACCAGAACGCCCCCCGAAATAGTCTCCGCCAGCACCCGGTCGATCACGCCACGATCCTTGGCATAAATGTACAACGCCAGGGGCCGCTCACCGGCGTTCACATGGGCAATGGCCTGGCCCAGATCAGCATAGGGAATGACCGGCAGCAACGGCCCAAAAATCTCCTCCCGCCGCACGGCCATCGCCTCTGTGGTATCCAACAGCAAGGCCAGGGGCATCTTACGTTCTGCCCGGTCCTCAACCTTGATTACTTTTGCACCCTGGGCCTGTGCATCCGATAACAGGTTTTGCAGACGATCAAACTGGCCCTGGTTCACGATAGAGCTGTAGTCCGGATTATCAGCCAAATTGGGATAGAATTTCGCCGCGACGGCCAAGGCTTTCTCAACAAAGGTATCCACCTGACTTTCCGGCACCAGCACGTAATCAGGTGCGATGCAGGTCTGCCCCGCATTGAACAACTTCCCCTTGACGATGGAACTGACGGCGGCATCCATGGCTGCATCCGGGCCGATGATCGTCGGCGATTTACCCCCCAACTCCAACGTCACAGGCGTTAGGTTTTGCGCCGCCGCCGCCATCACCTTGCGCCCCACATTGGTAGAGCCAGTGTAGAGCAGATGATCGAACGGCAGGGCCGAGAATGCCGCACCGATTTCGGGTCCACCCTGAACCACAGTGATTTCATCTGCGGTGAATTTTTCGGCAAACATTTCAGCCATCAGCGCGGTTGTCCGGGGGGTGTATTCCGATGGTTTGATCATGGCCCGGTTGCCCGCCGCTATGGCACCGACCAGGGGCGATAACACCATCAACAGAGGATAATTCCATGGCGCGATAATACCGGCCACGCCAAGTGGTTGCGGCAGCAATCGGGCCTTGGCAGGCCGAAACGTCAAATCCATGCTGCGGCGACGCGGACGCATCCATTTTGCCAGGTTGCCCTTGGCATGGCGCACGGCGGAGAGGGAGGTGAAGATTTCCCCCAACAGCGTCTCCTCTCTGGCGCGGCCGGCAAAATCCGCATCGATGGCTGCAATGATCCGAGCCTGGTTCTCCCGCACCATGCGCCCGATCCGGCTTAACCGGTCCAGGCGCAGGGCGCGATCCGGGATGCCGTCGGCCACATGAGCGGCCCGCATGGCCTCGAGCTGGGATCTTAAGATCGCCTGGTGATCCTGGCTGGCGGTGATTTCTGCAATGCTCATAGCAATATCCCCTTACTGGTGGGGAGGTTCATAGCACAAATGATCGTTCCATTGCGCCACGTCCATGACCCTTGTAGGGATTTCGGATTTATTTTAAGCTTAAAATAAATGGATGGACCAAACATGCAAACAGCGACTGCGGAAACAACAAATGATGCCAAGGACGACGGCGGGCCACTCCAGCAACCTCTGGCTGGACGCCACGCCCTGATCACCGGCGGCAATCGGGGCATTGGTGCTGCAATTGCGGAGCATCTGGCAGACCTTGGTGCCAACATTACACTGGCAGCGCGGGACGAAAATGCCCTGGAAGGGCAGCGACAAAAGCTGTCCGCGCGGGGTGATATCGCCGTCTCTGCGCAGACCATGGATTTGCGGGATCCTGCCTCTATCGCCGATGGCGTTGCGGCGGCCCGGGACAGCCATGGTCCCATTGCCGTCCTGGTCAACAACGCCGGCATAGCGCCGGCTGCACCTTTGGCGAAATTGGACCTGAAAACCTGGCAGGAGACGTTTGATATTAACGTCCAGGCTGCTTTTCTATTATGCCAGGCGGTACAGAGCGACATGCAGGATCTGGGTTATGGCCGGATCATCAATGTTGCATCCACGGCTGGGCTGCGGGGCTATCCCTTTGTCGCCGCCTACGTCGCCTCGAAACATGCAGTAATCGGTTTGACCCGCGCCCTGGCGTTGGAGTTGGCGAAG
>Ga0233439_10000812_pt1 | contig 43163 bp, 41 predicted proteins | sample SI_123_September_6_FD_182713 | JGI IMG/M metagenome (GOLD analysis project Ga0233439, IMG submission 182713) | Seawater microbial communities from Saanich Inlet, British Columbia, Canada - SI_123_September2016_100_MG | ecosystem: Environmental > Aquatic > Marine > Inlet | place: Canada: British... | reverse complement strand
GCTCAATACGTCGACCTTGGTTCTCGCTCGTGCGGATGTCGAGCGATTCTTGCAGTGCACCGGACATGAGTGGCAGGTAGTTGAGGTGCCGACGCGTGGCTGAAGTAGAGAAATTTATTCTTCTATGAATATGCTAATTAACGCGTTCTCGGCTCGGTTGGGAGGGGGACAAACGTATCTGAGCAGCTTGTTGGACAATACTCCGGAGCGGGATGATCTGTGCATTTATATTCTGTGCGACGACTCGTTGCGGTTGCCTCCTGGCCGCGGCAATATTCGTAGAATAAAACCTCGTTGGCCGACAAGGAACCCGTTGGGGCGGACGATCTGGGAATATCTAATGTTACCTAGATTGTTGCGGGAGCTGGACAGCGACGTATTGTTTTGTCCCGGCGGAATTGTCAACGGGCGACTGCCGCCCAAGTGCAAGATCGTCACCGTGTTTCAGAATATGCTTCCTTTCCAGCCCGCCTTGCACTCTAGATATCCCCTAGGTTGGGCGCGGCTGCGTCTGTGGATCCTGGCGAAAATCCTACTGGGCAGTATTCAACGGGCCGATCACACAATATTCATATCCGAGCATGGGCGTCAGATTATCGAGGGCTTGACGACGACCCCGTTAAAAAGCACCAGCGTTATTTATCACGGGTTGAGCGAGCGTTTCAAGGCCGGTGACCGCGAAGGTATGGATCCGCCGGTTGTCGCTGCCGGCACCGAGTATCTGGCCTATGTCTCGATCTTCGACTATTACAAAAACCAGGTCGAGGTCGTGCGCGCTTTCGATCTGGTCAAGCGATCGCGCCCCACGCGAGAGAAGCTACTGTTGGTCGGCCCAGACCATTCGCCCTATAGCGCCTTGGTGCGCCGCGAAATACGCGACCTCGGACTCGATGGCGATGTGGTGGTGACGGGCAGTGTCCCCTACGAAGACCTGCCGGGTTTATACGCCCACGCCAAGCTCAATATCTTCGCCTCCGATTGCGAAAACTGTCCCAATGTGATGCTCGAAGCGATGGGCAGCGGCCGGCCGCTGCTGGCGTCCGCCAAGCCGCCGATGCCCGAGTTTGGCGGTGATGCGGTGCTCTACTTTAATCCTGCAAACCCTGAGGACATTGCCGCGAAGATACTCGAAGTCATCGACGACCCTCAACGCCAGCGGCAATTGGGGGCACTGGCCGCTGAACGAGCAGAGAATTTTAGCTGGCGTGAAACGACGCGGCAGACATGGGCGGTGATCGAGGCGTTGCATCGACGGTAAGCCGCCGTGCTGTCGGAAAACCCCACGGCAAAGAGACCGGTTTCCCAAGTGAGAGCCGGGGCACAAGACCGATTGAAGGTCGAGTCGGTTTATATCGCGAATGATGACCGGGGAACTATCCCCCCACAGCCGGGTTTTATGATGTTCTAAGCGGCCCTAAACCAAGATAGTCGTAGATGGCAATGGCACTTTTTTTCGCACCGCCCTGCTCGCATTTCTCCCTGACCTGGCAGGGCGATACTTCTACCATCATCCCGGTTAATTATCACACGCGGTTAGCCGGGCCTCTTTGCTAAACGGACCCCGCGAAGTAGTGGGATGTCGCTCAGATCTGCGAGCCGTAGACCGCGTCGACCAACTCCATGGTTTTGATCGCGTCGTCGAAATTCGTTTCTGGATCCTTTCCCTTTAACATGCAGTCTACGAAGTGGCGGTTGATGTCATAGGTGCCGAAGGCTCGGTAATCCTCTTCGCTTTTGGACAGGGCGAAGGGGTCCAATTCATCGATCGGCTCGGTCTTGTTGTCGGCGTAGAGCTGTCCTCCTTCTTCGGGGTCGCCGAAGAAGGAGATGCCGGGGGAGTGTACCTCGACGCTGAACATGCGCCGGCCGGCCATGAAGTTGTTGAGCAATAACCCGGTGGCCCCGCTGGAGAAGCGGACCATAGCCAGATGGATATTCCAATGGCCGGCGTCGAGGCGGCGCGAGTCGCTGGCGACGGACACGACCTCGCCGCCGCACAAGTAGCGCAGCGTGTCGACGGCGTGGATGCCGTCGCAAGTGAGCATGTCCATTGCGCCGCGATAATAAGGCGCGCCACCGACCGAGTTTTTGTAGAAGCTGGCGTGGGCGGTGTGCACGGTGCCGCGTTTCTCGCACAGCGTTTTGCCGCGGCGGATAACCGGAGCGAAACGGCGTTGGAAGGCGACGCCGGTCAAGACTTTATGGCGGCGGGCCAGGGCGGCGAGTTGACGGATTTGCTCGCTGGTGACGGCGGGCGGTTTTTCGATGATCAGATGGCAGCCGTGCTCGATGGTGGTGGCGCATACGTCGTAGAGGTGGTGCGGTGGCATGATGGCGTAGACGGCGTCGGGTTTTTCGCGTTCGAGCATCTGGCGGTAGTCGCTATAGCGGCCTTTGATTTTGTATTCGTCGCAGACTTTGTGCAGGCGTTGTTCGTCGAGCTCGGAGACGGCGACGAGTTCGGCCTCGGGGATGTCGCGCAAGGAGGGGTAGTGCGCCATTAGGGCGCGGCCGCCCGCGCCGATGATGGCGATGCGGAGTTTTTTGCGGGTCTTGCGTTTGGGCTGGTTTTTTGCTTTTGCTTTGGCCATGGCTTGTGTTCTCCGGAGTATGCGGTTAGATCAAGGGCTGTCTCGCTCATTCTCGCCGACCATACCGGGTCGGTTCCGGGGACTGCAAAGCCGCTGCGGGGCAGCCTTCGGTCTGACCTTCGGTCCATTTTGTAGTGGACCCCGGTTTTTAAAGATCGATTCGAGCAAGTGCGAGGTATTAGAAATCTGAGGCTTTTGCCTCAGGAATGTGATAGAACAAAGCTAGGTGGGGCTCTGGCGACAAGTGTGAAAAATCTAAGTGCTTGTTTATTGTGGTTTGCTCGGCCAGTGCAAAAATATGATGCCTGGCCGGCACGGGCTTTGCAAATAATTAGGGGTAGGAGGAGAAGGTTATGAGATCTTTTGGGATCTTGGCGTTGATCGCGCTTTTCATCGGCGCTTGCGGTAGTTCGGATTCGGTCAAAGTGGAGCGCACTGAGGAAGGCGATCGGGCGCAATTGGCCGCGACGCGGCAGGATATAGAAGCGCTTGTCGGGGAAGCTGCGTGCGGAGCGCTTGAGGATTGTCGTTTTGCAGGATTGGGGGCGAAGCCCTGCGGTGGTCCCTGGGAGTATATAATCTATTCCGTGGCGGATTCGGCTGCGCTCGCCCAACCGCTCGCAGTGTATAACGCCTTTGAAGCCGATATGAACCAGCGCTATGAATATGCCTCGGATTGCTCGGTGCCTAATGAACCGATGCTAGCTTGCAGTGCGGGCCGCTGTATTGACTTGCTGCAAGGTGGGACGGTCAGCATACGTTCGGATCAGGTTGATGAGCCGACACCTGTAGATCCGGGGCGGCCGCGCTTTGCCATGGACATGGCCGTAGCCGGGGATGCGTTCACACTGCAAGAAGCCCGCGTCGAGGGTGATATACTGGCGTTGGTGGTCGGATATAGTGGGGGGTGTGAAGCTCACGTATTTACTTTGTTAGCATCGCTGGCGGCGAGCAAGTCTATCCCGCCGCAGCATATGCTGAAGCTAGTGCACGAGGGCAATGGTGATGCCTGCGAGGCATTTATTACCAGCGAATTGCGTTTTGATTTGACGGTGTTTAGGGGGTTGTATCCAGGCTTGGAGGGCGTGGCTTTTCGGTTAGAAGGGGTAGAGGACCTCTTGCAATACACCTTCTAACGTGGGCGTTCTTTAAAACGTAACAGTCCAATATATTCGTTCGCCAAAACGGCGCTATCGGCTTGCTTCACGCAGGACGCCGGTAGCGCCGTTTTATCTCGCCCGCATCGTCAATCTGCGATCCTTATTTGAGAAGCTGGTGTCTGAACTGTCGCGGCGCTCAACGCCCTTCCCACTGATGCAATGGAAAGGGCACCTGCTTATTTCGACCGGGGATGAAGAGATGGTTTTGAGCATAAAGGGGTCAGAAGTAAGGGTGGTGGATGCAGGGGAAACGACTCATGTGATTTGCGGCGGGCAGGATATCGTGCAGTTGATATGGGGGACGGATACGCCGGAGGATGGGATCGAGCTCAGCGGCGATGCGGAGCCGTTGGGCAAGATCCCATCCTCCGGCGCAGTACCCGATGGTTGGGAATCAAGATTTGTACGTCGCGTGTGAACTAACCTGAGGCGTGTGCTTAGGACGCCCGCTCCACGAAGTTACCCTCTCGCCGCAGCGCCTCGACACCCGATTCGGCGAGCGAGACGGGAAAGCGAACAGGGTTATTACCCTCTAATTGCGATTGGTAAATCGCCATGACCATCTCCAGCGAGCGGCGGCCAACCGCACCGTCGCTGCGCAGCGTGCCTTTGTCTTCTAATGCATCGATCAACTCAGCGAGCGCTTCTACATAGCTTGAGCACGGAGCCGGTCGCTCGACTGCAACCTCTTCTAACGCGCTCCACTCAAAACCGCTGTCGGGTTCGGACATCGAGACCTTGCACTGGAAGAGGTGGACCTGTTCGGCATCCATGCGGATCAGACCGGTGGTGCCACGTAATTCGAAGGCGTGGTCGGTATATTTGGTTAGTTCGGCGCCGCAGATCAGGCCAGTGCTGCCGTTTCTGAATTTCATCATCGCGGCGGAAAAATCCTCGACCGCCCAAGGCCGCGAACGCTGCTCGGCCATACCGGAGAGCCATTCGACCTCGCCGGCGTAGAGATCCATCAGATCGAAGTAGTGCGTGAAATCATGTAATAGCGGGCCTTCGTTTTCGCTGCGCCATGTGGGCGAGGGTTTGCCGCCGTCCATATAACAATAAATGTGGTTGAGTTCACCGATCGCGCCTTCGTCGAGTAGTTTTTTGGCGAGCACCCACTCGGGGTTCCAACGGCGGTTGTGGTTAATTTGCAATAAGATATTGCCGGCTTGGCAGGCGGCGATCATGCGGTCGCACTCCGCTAGCGAGAGAGCCATCGGCTTTTCGCAGATAATGGCCTTGGTGGAAGGGGCTTTGGCGCAGCCTTCGACCATTTCGGCGTGCAGTTCGGGGTGGGTGGCGACGATACAGATATCGGGTTGCACTTCGGCGAGCATCTGCTGGTAGTCGTGGTAGAGGGCCTCGACGCCGAAACGCTGGCCGAAGGCATCGAGTTTTTTGCGGCCGCGGTTGACGCCGGCGACCAACTCGCAGGACGGGTGCTGGCTGATGGCGGCCGCGTGGTTGTCGGGCAGGTCGGAAAAGCTGAACTGATAACCGACGCGGCCGGTACCGATTAGGGCGACGCGATAGGTGGACATAGGGCCTCCGATGGGAACGGTTTTTAAAAGAGCGAGAGTTGGGGATCGGGTTGCAGGGCGCCTTCGAGCTTGAGCAGGGCCTCCTTGATCGGCAGACCGCCGCCGTAGCCTACGAGCTTGCCGTCGCTGCCGATGACGCGGTGGCAGGGCACGATAATCGATAGCGGGTTTTTGCCATTGGCCAGACCGACGGCGCGTACCGCGTCGGGGTTGCCGATGGCGTGTGCCAAGTCGAGATAGGAGATCGTCTCGCCATAGGGGATCTCCTGCAAGGCGGCCCAGACTTCGAGCTGGAAGGTCGTACCTTCCGGGGCGAGCGGCAGGTCGAAGTCGCGCAGGTCTTCGGCGAAATAGGCGGCGAGCTGTTCGACGACCGGATAAGGCAAAGCCTCGACAGCTTGCCATTCGGGCGGGGGTGTGAAGGCATGGCTCTCGAAATGAATGTATTTCAGCGACGCTTCATCGCCGGCAAGCAGCAATTCGCCGACGGGGCTTGCCATGGTAATGTAGGGCAGGTTTTCTGTGGCCATGGTGATCCTTCTGGTTACCCTAATGTAGGCCGGCTTGTCGAACAGGCACAAGCGGCCAGCGCCGCCGCGTCGGCAACCGGGATCGACGAAGAGATCGTTGAGAATCCAAATCGGCTGCATCGAAACCGGAGAAAAGCTCGGGTAGAGCTGGGCCAAGCCGACGATGCGTTCGCCGTTGGTCGCACAGATTATATGTGATGCACGGCGTTGCAATCACTCGGTGAGAAAGGCATGGGCGGCGTCTGGGGTTGATGGTTGTTCGTAGAAGGTGCGATACTGGTCGAATCGTTGGGCCAAGGCGTCGAGGTCGGCTTCGGTGGCGGTGCGGCTATTTATAAGGGGCTATTCCTCTACCCTGCTGAGGTGGAGCAAATTCACGGGGCCGTTTCTGGTAGGAAGGGCCCAATTCATGGATGGGATTTATTCCCTGTTAAAGTGAGCCTAGTCCGTTCGTTTTAGCCCATGGCATCTTTGACGCGGATGCGCATTGCGTCGAGTGCGGGCGCGAGCGCCGGCAAATCTACGCGAGCCGTCTGCCAGAGGACCATCTGGCTGACGCCGATATGATCGTAGGCTAGTTTATCGGGCATGCGCGCCATTTCCCGCCAAGGTATATTGGGATACTGCTCTCTAAGCGACGGTGGCATCTTTTGCGCGGTCTGGCCGACGATGCCGAGGGCGTGTTTTAGCGCGAAGAGGGTCTTATCGTCGTGGCGGAAGGTCTCGTAGCTCATATTTTCGATAAAACGAGCGGTGTGCTTTAGGGCACTGAGCATATCGTCTAGGTAGCTCATTGTTTTGTCGCTTTGCTTCATACTAAAGCGACCTCCTGCTGGGCGTTTTCCCCAACGCGCGCTTTGAGCGCATCCCCCATTGCAAGATCGACCTTTACGCCGATCAGATCACTCAGATAGTGCTCGAGCTCGATATACTTCAACAGACCGGGTGTTTCGCGGAAGGCGACCAGCAGCTCTAGGTCGCTGGTGGGGGTTTGTTCACCGCGGCGATACGAGCCGAAAACGCCGAGCAGGTGTACGTCGTATTGGGTGCGGATAAAAGGCAACTTCTGTCGCAAGGCGGATAAAATAGTTTGCAGGTCGGGCGGTGGTGTCCGCAGTGGAGGTTGACCGGCGATTGGAGAGGCCGGGGAGGTCTGGGGGGCGGGCGCTTGTAGGACCCTATCGTGGAGCTCGGATATTACTGGTGACCCGGTCTCATTTTCAGATGGGATGTGGGAAGTCTTGGGCATCGCTACTGGCGCGTTGCTGGCGCTGGGGGAAGGCGTCCCGAGTGCTTCGATTCGACTATGATCCGGGTGCTGGGTTTTGCCTGGACCTGGTTGCACCAAGGCTTCAAGCGCTGCGCGGCGGATGCGCACCGTGCGGGCGATTTTGCTCGCATCGAGCCGCCCATCGGCAATCCAACGCCGGATAGTGCGGTCGGTGACTTTCATCAGCGCGGCCGCTTCTTTAATGGTGAGTAAGTCGTCCATAGTATTGGTTGGCGGTAGCCTATAATAGCCCTTATTGTCCGTTTATGTCAACAATAAAGGTCATATTTGACCGCTTGTGTCCTTATCTGTCGATGCGTGCAATTAGATGCTCTTGGGATAATATAATGCGAAATTAGACGATAGCTTAAATTGAAAGACCAAGAAATTGAGCTAGTCGGCGGGGTTTAATCCGCGGAAGTCTTTGCCCGCAGGCTCCTGGAAAGCCTGCAGATCGAAAATGGGTATGATGGCGAGTATATGGTCAAAAATATCGCCCTGAATCGCTTCGTAATTGGCCCAGACCTTGTCTTTGCAAAAGACGTAGATCTCGATAGGCAACCCCTTGGGGGTGGGGGCCAATTGCCGTACGAGAAAGGTCATTTCTTGGCTGATCTGCGGGTGATTTTTCAAATAGGCTTCCACATAGGCGCGGAAGGTGCCGACATTGGTCATGCGCCGGCCATTGGCCAAATGAGATAGGTCGACTTGGTTGAGTTCGTTGTATTCGGCCAATTCTTGTTTTTTGTGTTCGATATGGTCGGTGATATACTGGATTTTGCCAAAACGCTCGATCATCTGCTCGTCCAAGAATTTGACGGTGCTGATATCGATATGTACCGAACGCTTGATCCGCCGGCCGCCCGAATCCTGCATCCCGCGCCAGTTTTTGAACGATTCGCTGATCAGGGAATAGGTGGGGATGGTGGTGATGGTCTTATCCCAGTTTTGCACCTTGACCGTCGTCAGCGTCACGTCGAGCACATCGCCGTCGGCGCCGTATTTGGGCATTTCGATCCAGTCGCCGCGCGCGACCATGCGGTTGACCGAAAGTTGGATGCCGGCGACTAGGCCGAGGATCGCGTCGCGGAAGATCAGTAGTAGTACCGCCGTCAGCGCCGTTAGGCCGCTGAGCAGGTAGAACGGCGATTTGCCGAGCAGTACCGAGACGACGAATACGCCGCAGAGAAAGTAGAGGATGACCTTTAGAAACTGTATCAGGCCTTTGATTGATATTTCGCGCGAGGTCTTGGTGCTGCGGTAGATGTCGACGGTTGTGCTCATCAAGGCGTCGATGACCAGCATGCTGGTGAGCACCAGATAGATCTGGACCCCGGTATCGGCTATTTCTTGCAATCGGGCATGGCCGACCAGGGCCAGTGGCGCCAGACGATAGATAACCAGGCCGGGCACCAGATGGGCCAAGCGGTGCAGGACCCGGCGCTCGATTAGGGCGTCGTCCCAATCGGTGTTGGTGCGGCGGATGAGCGAGTCGATGGTGCGCAGGACGGGGCCTCTGGCCAGGCGGTGGGCGATCAGGGCGGCCAGGGCGACCAGGATCGAAACGCCGGTCCGGGCGCCGGTCGCGGCGAAGTCTTCGCCGAGGCCCAATTCGAGCAGGATTTGTTGCAGTATATTGAGCATGGAGTTATCTGCAGGGAAAGTGGTATCTACCTAAGATAGCCTTTAAAGCAGGTCATTGGCTAATTCAGCGTTACTTTTTGCCGGAATGATGCGGACGCAGGCACACTATTCGGCACGCGTGGCGATGCCGTGCAGATCCGCGCCGACTAAGTCGCGTCGCCATCCGCGCAGCAGGCGATGGGCTTCCGGTGCGGCGTCTTCGGCGTCGAGGACGAGGCTGCGGACCTCGGCGCGGGCGGCGACGAAAGGCGCGTCGATTTGTGCCTCGCTGCTTCGCTTGCGCAAGTGGTCTATCGATTCGGAGAGTTTGCGCTCAATGACGTCTTCATCGTAGCGTTTGCGGCGCGGGCGGCGCGGGCACTCGTCGTCGGGGATTTCCAGGCCAATGCGAATTTTTTCGAGGATGCGCTCGCCGTCGCGTGGTGCGTTAATTCCGCGGGTTTGCGCCAAGTCTTCTATGGCTTGCGGTTTGCGCCGGGCCAGGAAGACCAGTGTTTCGTCGGTGAGTACATGGCTGCGCGGGCGGTCGCGGCGGCGTGCCTCGTGTTCTCGCCAGGCGGCTACCTCGCGCAAGACGGCGAATTCGCGGGGGGAGGCGCGGCCGGCGCCCTTGACCCGCTGATATTGCTCGCGCGGGTCCCGGTCTTCGTAAAGGCTTGGCTTGTCGTAGGTCGCCAACTCTTCGGCCAGCCATTCGCTGCGGCCAATCTCCTCGACGCGTTTGATCAATACGTCGCGGACTTCGTGCATATAACAGACATCGTCGATGGCGTAGGCCAACTGTTCCTCGGAGAGCGGTCGCTGTACCCAATCGGTGCGCGTCTCGGTCTTGTCGAGGGATACGCCGATCGTATTTTCCAGCAATTCGGCCAGCGAGCTGGTCGAGCTCATATTGGCGAGGCCGGCGGCGCAACGGGTGTCGAAGATATTGAGCGGAAAGGCGCCGGTAGTTTGGCGCAGAATGGTCAAATCTTGCACGGCGTCGTGCAAGATGAGCACAATATCCGGGTGTTCGAGTAGGGGGGCCAGTGGTGAGAGGTCTTCAATTGCCACCGTGTCGATCAAGTGGCAGTCGTCGCTGGCGAGCGCGAGTTGCACCACACCCAACTTGGGATAATAGGTGCGGTTCCAGACGAATTCGGTGTCGACGGCGACACAAGTTTTCTGCAGGGCGCGTTCGACGAGTTCGGCGAGCGCCTGTGGGGTATCGATCATATGTCCAGCGGAAGTCTCAAGGAATAAGGCTCATACGCGGCCTATAGAAAATATGGTAAGGGTCCGGTGACAGCAAGGTCTAGCGCAGTCGCAATAAACAGCGCACCGAAGTCTGTTCGCGATAGCCAGCTAGCCGCTTGCTCAAGAGCCAGGTGGCGACAAAAGTGAGTTGCGCGGCTGTCAGATAAAAGAGGGGGCCTCTTGCACCGGCTAGTGCCGGTGCCCACTGGAAGAGGGAGCCACCGGTGATGCCGCCGACGAAGCCGCCCAGCGCCGAGGCGTAAATAGCGATGGCAAAACCTTCGGCCTGGTATTCTTTGGAAACGGCATCGAGCATCGCCCGTGACTGGCCCATTTGATGACCGCCGTCCAACGCACCCCAGAGAAAGTAGATTGTACTCGCCCACAGCGTGATCCACGGGAGACCGGAGGGCAAAAAGAGCCAGGCCGGGGCCATTGCTGCTTGCAGGATCAAGGTGATGGTCAGCACACCGCGGCTGCCGTGGCGGTCGACCATCCGCCCCCAACCGTGTAGCCCGGCCATATAACCCAAGGCTTGCACCGGTGTCATCCAGACGAAATAACTTACGGGCAAACCCCAGTCTGTAAGGGCGACGACCCAGAGCGGGAAAGTAGCCGAGAGCACGGCGGTGCGGGCCATAATGAAAAAGGCATAGGCGCGCATGGGCGGTTCGGCGATGACCTGGCGCAGGCGCGGGAGCAAGCCCTCATTGATTACAGGCTGTGCCTTTTCGGCGACACCGCGCGCGAGGAATGCGCCGGCAAAGGTTGAAAAGAGCGCCAGCGCGAAGGGTAGGGCGAAGTGGTTGGCTGTGGGCTGTGAGCCGAGATACCAGCCTACCAAGAGCGGCAAGACCAGTTCGAGCAGGCGTTGTTGCAGGCGCATACGTGTGAGGAAGGAGCCTATGCCACCGCTGGCGGTGTTGTCTTGGACCAAGGGCCACCAGGCAGTATTGCCCATTTGCTGCACCGTGCCGCGGATAGTAAAAACCGCTAGACCGATCCACGCGGCCCAAACGCCAGCACCGCCCTGATAGGCCAATAGCGCCAACGCGATCCCGGCGGGCAGCGAGCCGAGCCGACCCCAGAAAAATAATCCAGCTTTGCCGGTGCGGTGCATAAATTGCAAACCGACGACGCGGCCCATCTTCTGTATATGGTTGCTAGTGGCGGCTATACCGATGACAAAGGGCGAGGCGCCCAACGAGAGTAAGAAGAGCGGGACAATGGAGGTGAGCAGGGCGTTGTTGGTCGAGCCGGAGACGGCGATGGCGATCAGCCGCGACTGGCTTTTGCGGCGCGATGCTTGGGAAGGTGATTCTTCTTCGGTTGTTGTGTCACCGGCGGTTTCGGGCATGGTTCAGAATAACGGAACGCGGGTGAACCTGGGCAAATAGGTTACGGTCGTATGAAGGGAAGGGGACGAACCGTGAGAGATAAGCGTATTGCTACCAGAGGTAGTGGCATATTGGCACGGGAGTTGCCAGTGCTTGGTTGCGAAGTGTTGGCAATGTATATTCCACGAAGGAACTAATTATGAACGAACCTAAAAAGCCCACAGCGACTCCAGAAGAGTATCCACTGGTGATTTCTTTTTTGCGCGAAGATGTGCAGGACTTGCGCCAGGACCTGGGTGATTTCCGCAAAGAGACGCGCTAGGATTTCGGCGAAGTACGGCAAGAGTTCGAGAATGTGCGCCAGGATCTGAACGATTTTTGCAGGGAGACGCGGCAAGAATTCGAGAATGTGCGTCAGGAGTCTGCTCAGGAGTTTGCTAGTGTACGTCTCGAAATCGGCGCAGCGCGGCAAGAGGCCCGTCAGGATTTAGCCGAAGTAGCTCAGCGTTTCGAGTCGCGGCTCAACGGGGTCCTCACCAGTTCGGTTGGCGTCGGTATGTTGGTCGTAGCGTCGGCGCTGACGCCTCGATAGATTGAAGACCGAAGCATAAACAAAAGGCTCGGCCGATGTATTATCACGGCCGAACCTTTCTATTTCTGTATTTGTCGACTCGGCAATATCCTCCCGAATAATAACTTCGTCCTGTAAACAACCCAGCAAAGTTCGACTCGGTTTGTGATAGTGCAACATCCGTTTAGCTATGCGGTCTAAACGCCGCTTTCTCCCCCGGTGTCGGCGAGTGGTCAAAAGCGCCGCGTTTGATGACCGCCTCGGTGCCACCGGCTTCTTTGACGATAGCTCGCTGGCTGGCGAGCGCCTGCTCATCGCTGGCTTCGGGGTCGAGTAGTATCCGCAATTGTGCTTCGAAGTCGCGGAGCATGCTCCTATGTGAGGCCTCTCCAGACAAATCGCTCAGTTCGTTCGGATCTTCTTCTAAATCAAATAGTTGTGGTGTTTTTCCGACATAGTAATTGTATTTGTAGCGCGCATTCCTGAGCATATATGTAGCGTGCTCGGTACCCAGGGCGTGATACTCGCTAAAGACGGTGCGCTGCTGATCGTCTTCTTGCGCGATCTGCCAGAGCGAGCGGCCGGGCAGATCTTCGTCGGTGTGCTCCGCGCCAACACATTCGAGCGCGGTCGGGAAGCTGTCGACCAGCGAAACCGGCGTCTGCACCACTTTTCCCACCGGCACATCCGGCCCGGCGATGATCATCGGTACGGCAGCCGCTTCATCGTAGAGCGTAAACTTGCCGAAAAGGCCACGCGCGCCGAGGCATTCGCCGTGGTCGGAGCTATAGAGCACGCGGGTGCTATCGGTCAGGTCATTGTTCTCCAACGCGCCGAGCACTTTGCCGATCTGCTGGTCGAGATAGGTGGTGGTGCCGTAGTAGGCGGCAGTGACGCGGCGGACCGTTTCCTCGTCTAGCCCATCGGTAAAGCCGAAAAAGCGGCGAAAGTAATCCATCGCTGGATGGTCGGGCCAGGTGTTTGGCGTCCATTGCGGCGGTAGCGGCACGTCTTCGGGGGCGTATTGCTCGTAGATCTCGGGCGGTGCGATATAGGGCGGGTGCGGGCAGACGAAGTTGAGGAAGACGGCCCAGGGTTTTTCGTCGTCCTTGTGCTCGGCGAGCCAGCGCAAGGCGTGCTCGCTGCAGCGGGCATCGTATTGCAGATAGGTCGAGTCGCCGGGGCCGCCCTTTGCTAACTCATCGTGTTTGTCGCGGAAGGGGGGGTTGTCGCGGATGCAGCCGAGCACGTCGCCGGTGCCGTCGACTACGTGTAACGGTTCGACTTCGTCGCTAAAGCCGTGATCGGTGCCCTGGCCTTTGTAGTGCAGCTTGCCGATTGAGTCACAGCGGAAATCCTGCTCGCGCAGGCGCTGGTGCCAGGAGGGGATCGCGCCATCGTAGGGGTGGCCATTGTCCCAATAGCCGATCTGGTGCACGTAGCGGCCGGTGGCCAAAGAGGCGCGGGCCGGGACACAGATCGGGCAGTTGGTATAGGCATTTTGGAAGCGGGTGCCGCGCGCGGCAAGCGCATCCAAGTGTGGCGTTTGCACCACCGGGTGGCCATAGGCGCCGCTGGCCATGCGATGGTGTTGGTCGGATAGAATGAAGAGAAAATTTTGTGGTTTCATGGGAGGCCGGAGACCTTGTCTGCATTGATTTGCGGTGGCGTAGGATAGTGGAGGCCGCGCACGCCGGAGAGGTTGCGATTGGCGCTGGGCGACCATTCTTGGTCCGGCAGGCCGACGAGCTGACCGTCTTGCACCCAGGCTTCGTCGCCGCCGTAGAGGTTGCTCATAAGATGCATGCTCATATGGGCGAGCGTATCGGCATGAGATTCTGCGCCGGCCAGATCGTGCAATTCGCGCGGGTCGTTTTCGATATCGAAGAGCTGGCAGCGGTTGCCGACCGGATAGTAGATCAGCTTGTGGCGGCCCTCGCGGATCATGCGGCAGGCGGTGGCGTTTTCGCCGCACTCGCCGTAGAGGTAGTGCCGCCGTTTTTCGCTGAGCATCGATTGGCCCTCAACCGTATCGGGAATGTCGACGCCGGCCAGATCAAGTAGCGTCGGCATCACATCCTGCCAGCCGACGAGGCGGTCATCGATGGTATGGTGTGGTACCCTGTTATCCTCGCCGCCGAGCAGGATCATCGGCACATTGGCCGCGTGCTCGTAATAGAGTCGTTTGGCCCACAGACCGTGGTTGCCGAGCATATCGCCGTGGTCGGCGGTAAAGCAAATAATGGTATTGTCGAGCAGGCCTTCTTCGCGCAGAGTGCCGATGACTAAGCGCAACTGGTGATCAATCTGTGTGCAGAGCGCGTAGAAGGCGCGGCGGATGCGCAGGATTTCCTCGCCTTTGAGAGGCGCATTAGAGCCTTGGTTTACCTTGAGTGCATAGGGCAACTCGTCGAAGGCACGCGACCAATCGCTGTTGTGCGGTGCGTCGATGTCGATATCGCGGTAGAGATCGAGATAGCTCTGTAATGGTACTAAAGGGGGGTGCGGGTGTCTGAAGGAGAGAAACCAGAAGCCGGGTTTTGTTGGGTCGCGGCGCTGGATCATCCGGCTCATCTGTCGGGTCGCCCAGGTGGTGGTATGGCATTCTTCGGGCAGATGCCAGGGGCGGAAAGAATATTCGTTATTGCTCATGCCGTGCGCGAAACCCTCGCCGGGGTGGCCCTTGTCGGACAAGAAGAGGTCGTAGTCGTCGACAGCGCCCAAGTGCGGGCGACCTTCTTCGTCGAGGAGCACGTCGTCAAAGCCTATGCGGTCGCGCTGCGGGTAGACGTGCAGCTTGCCGACGGCGTAGGCTTGGTAACCGGCGTTGCGGAAGGTCTGCGCCATGGTTGGCACGTTGGGCATCGGCTCGGTGGTTTTGAAGACGCGGTCGCCGTGTGTACGCGGGGTGGTGCCGGTCATCAGGGTGCGACGTGCGGGAATGCAGACGGGGCATTCGCTATAGGCGTTGGTGAAGCGGGTGCCGCTGCGGGCGAGGGTATCCAGAGTTGGTGTGAGGATCGAGGGGTGTTGGGCTTCGCCTAGGAGGGGGGCGGACCAGTGGTCGGTGGTGATCAGCAGGACATGCGGTTTTTCTTTTGGCATATTGGCCTCTGTTTGGTGCTGTGGTTATCACTAGAGTGCGTGCGTTTTGCCTGCGGTTCGGGGGTCTTTCTCCGGGCCAAGCTAAGGCGGCGTGGCAGAGCCACCTTAACGAGCAAGGAGAACCCTTTAACTCCCCGTCCACCGACAGCATCACTTTCATCCTGGAATTATTTTACTAGCACGTAAAAAATTAAGCTTAAACCAGCACTTTTATTTTGGAAGAGCGCCTTCTTTAACAGAAGATTTCCTAAGAAGTAACATGGGTAACGAAATACCAAGAATTAAGGCAATCAATATAAACAACATCGTAAATCCATTGTAAAATATCTTACTAATTAGAACTAACTGCTCAACGTGATTAGTCGACTCTAACAATGCGTATTTCATAATAGCAATTAATGCTTGATATGCATAGAACCCTGGAATCATTGGAATCATTGGAGGTATTGCAAAAACAACTGGCGGATAGTGAATGACATGAGCCAAACGAATACTTAAAAGCCCAATAGTTATAGAAGCCAACAAACTAGCTAAAATAATATTCACTTCAAAATTCAATAAAAAGAATTTGGTGACACCTCCTAAAAAACCAAGTAAAAAGACTGTTAATATTGTTTTCTTAGGAATATTAAACAATACACCGAAACCAACTGCTGCTAATCCAGCCCAAAAACTCACCTCTATAATCTGTAAATAAATACTCATACAAATAAATTATAAATTAATGTAGAAGAAAAAACACCAAATGCAATTGCTGAAGTAATAACCAATCCATTTACCAATCGAGCCATCCCTATTAAAAATCTATTGTCTAACATATCAGAAAAAGAATTAATGAGTGCTACACCTGGAATCAAAAATAAGACAGAAGTTGAAATCGTTGCTTCGGGGCTCATTCCTATTCTATAGTAAGCACTTATATAAGCGACACTCGATGCGGTGAAGGCTCCTAGATAAACACCTATATAATGATTGAATCCTTTTTTATGAGATGATTGAGCAATAAATAGACCGATAAATGTACTTACAAATGCCATCAACATATTCGAGTAATCTCCCCCAAATATCTTGCAGAACCCTGCTCCTGCAATACTCACAGCAAGTAAAACAACAATTCTAGGATAACGAACAATATTTTTTACATTGTCTATTTCTGACTTTATTCTTCCTATGTCCCAACCATCTTCAATAGCAGACCAACTCGCCTTGCTTATGGATGCTATAATTTGAAAATTAATTTGGTGACCAGGAATATTAACTACTTTTGTAAAAGTTTCCTTGGAGTTTTTATCAGACAAAGTGGTTACAATTGATTTATGACTCACGAAACTAGAAGCCTCACAATTTAGCACACTAGAAAACCGTTCAATATTAGAATTTACGCGAGCTGTACTCGCTCCAGAAACCATCAATAAAGAAGATATCTCTAGTATCAAATCCGTCTTTTCTTTTAAACTATTGATTTCGTCCATGTACATTAATTCTCCCTTCCAAAATCAAGTATAATTTATGGATTTAATTCTATTAAATTAGCCTGTTATTTTAGCAAAATAAAATCCTCTATAACTAACGCGCCCTTTATTTTCATATAATAATTAAGAACAACTTTTAATTGATCTTGCAAGTCCTTTGATACTTCTAATTGCTCATTATCCATCGGCTGTTCATTTGTTTTCGTTGGAGTACTCATCATTCCCTGATGCCCTTCATGCCCTGTCATTACTTTACCCCCACGCCCATCTATAACAGCCTAGTGATCTTAAGATCGGGAAGGTGAGGCTGTCAACCGAAGAGGTTGTTGGCATAGGGTCGAAAGATGTATCTTGAACACAAAAGGAGAACGGCTATGAGCGAAAAAGAAATATCGCCGGAAATAGGGTCGCGGTTGTTGTTTGAGAACGACCGTGTGCGGGTTTGGGATTTGCAGTTGGCGCCGGGTCAGAGTACGGGTTTGCACCGGCACGAGCACGATTATCTGTATGTGGTGATCGGTGACGGCAGATTGCAGGCGGCGGGTGCGGAGGGTAAGCGCAGGGAGGCCAGTGATATGAAAGATGGAGAGGTGCGTTTTAACGAGGTCGATGGGGAGGCGGTGCACGAGGCGTTTAATATGGGGGAAGGGCCGTGGAGGAATATCATTGTCGAATTGAAGGACTAGGATTATGACCGTAGTCGAACGATCGTTTAGGGAGATGACCGATTTCTTCCAGGCCATCGGCGCAGCCGATCTGCAACATACCCACAAGACGTATCTGGCGCACGGTATCAGCGTATATACCGACCTCAAGAAATGGCAATGTGACGAAGAGCTGTGCCGGGTGGGCATGTTTCATTCGATCTATGGAACCGAAAAGTTCCAGGCGTTTACTTTGCCATTGCAGCGGCGCGAAGAGATCCGGGCGCTGATCGGCGAGCGGGCCGAACGATTATCCTATCTCAACTGCGCGGTTTTGCGTACCTCGATCGACCCGAATTTGCAAAATGCAGACGGGCCCTTTGTTATCGAGGACCGAATCGCGGAGGAGTCAGTCGAACTGTCGCGGCAGGACTTCGACGATCTGGTGCGGGTGCATTTGTGCGATTGGCTGGAGCAGGTGCCGCGCGCGGAAGAATGGGACTACCGGCGTGGCGCCTATCGCAAGATGGCCGAGTGGCTTGGAGGTGTGGCGTTGGCGTCATTCGACGAGGTGTACGCGGGGCACTGACTTCACGGCGTTTGTTGCGAAATCGTTTCCCGAAGTCCGCTTTCGACTTGTAGTATTGTTGGAGGCCGAGTCGACTGGGATTTTCTTCAGGCGATTTCGAAGTCGCGCTCGGGTCGCGGCGGGTGGCCCCAATGGCCGCTGGGGTCGCTACAGTTGATCAGCACGCCTTCCTTTTCCCAGTTGAAACCGGGCACGGCCCGCACATCGGGCGTGCAGTAGCGCAACGTCAGCCCGCAGCGGCGGCGATCCGACTCGTTGTAATGCGAGCTGTGCAGCAAGAGGTCGGAGTGGATCGAGATCTCGCCGGCCTTGAGTTCGTCGTCGACGAGGCTGCCGTATTGTTCGACGTCTTCAACCGTCTGGTTGAGGACGTTATTTTCTGAAGCCTCGCTGGCGCGAAATTCGAGCTGGCCGGCACGGTGCGAACCGGAGACGAAGCGCATGCAGCCATTGCCGACATCGGCGTCGTCGATGGCCAGCCACACGGTCACCGTTTTTGACGGGGTCAGTGGCCAATAGGAGGCGTCCTGGTGCCAGGAGACTGTCGTGCCGTCATTGGGCAGCTTGCAAAAATAATGCGCGGCCAGGCCGATGATCTCGGGTCCGAGCAGGTCGCTGACGCGGGCGATGATCTTACGATGATGCATCAGGTCGTAAATTTTGGCGTATTTGAGGTGCCCGGAACTGAGGGTGAAGCTGCCGAGACCGGCGGCCTCGGCCTTGGCTAACTGTTCGTCGAAAAACGCCCGGTGCCCGATGATCTCGGGCTCGTCACAGATCTGGATGCCCTTCAAATAGCCGTCGCGGTTAAAGGCTGCGACATCCTCGGCTGAGAGGGTCGTGGGATTTTCTACCTGGCTGGGATAGAAGCGCAGGTCGCGGTCCATCGCCCGCAATTCGTCGTGGCTGGGGTTGCTCTTAAAAGCATTGATGATCTGGCGGGTCATGGAGCACCTTTCCTGGCAGTGTATTTCCTCCAAATAAAACGCAATGTACACATCGCTTCAAGTGTGGCTGGCGCGTAAGTGTGGTGACGCGCGAACCGCAAAGAAGAAGAATTCGCGGGCTGATCCGCGTTATGCGTTCCATTCGATAAAGTGCCGGCGTACGCCGGTGATGGAGCGCTCTGGACTCGCGAGCCCTGCATTCAAAAAGGCGCGGCAGCGGGCCTCGTGCTCGGCATCGCGCGGCGCAGCGGGCATCAGACCACTGGCCGGGTCGTAGACGGACTGATGCGGGCTGCTGCCGTCGGTGTAGAAGATCTTATTGACGATGCGGCGGGTCGTATTGTCTTTGATGCGGCGTTCACCCGGCGGGTTGCCGCCTTCGAGGCAGATAAAGATCAGCAAATTGATCGCACGGAACTGGTCCTCGGGGACCTGGTTTTCGCCGACCATCTGGCCATGGATCTCGTCGAGGTCGTCGGCGTGCACGTTGGCGACTAGTATGTGGCCCTGGGCGGAATGCGCGAAGAAGTCGCGCACGTCCTGGCCCCAAAGGTAGGTCGGCGGCGGGTGGTCGCTGAGCTCGGTGGAGATGACGCAGTGACGGCCCTCGCCGATCTCGGCTACGGCGTCGGGCAAGGCGATTTTAAACGCTAGATCATCGGGCACAAAGCTGAGCAACGTATGCATGGTAGTGGTTTTGCCGATGCCGCCGGGGCCCGAGCCGGTGATATACGAGGCCCCGCGCGACACGAGCGAGACCAACCACGCCGCCAATTCGAGATCGACCGTGGAGATTTCGATAAGATCCAATAGGGAGCGGGACAGCTCTTCGTCTTCGGGGTGGCTGATCTCTTTTAGGACGCCTTGGCTGGAGTCGCTCATTTTACCTCTTGCCCTGTTGTAGGTCTGCGGTTAGTCGTCGTATAATGTGCATCCGCGCCTGGTAAGTTTAAACGCTTCTGCTGTTCACGCCAAAAAAGAAGACAGATGAGAGCTGTTGTGCCACCGCAACCAATGGGTATAGCCCGTCTATTCGCCTACGAAATCGGCTTGCGTTCCGTCTCAATTGATCCCTGCCAGAAGGCGATGCGTTCGCGTTTCCAGGTATAGGTGATGGCCATGCCGGTCTCGGTGGCTATGATCGCCGGATATGAATATTCTCCCTCGTCGATCTCTAGATCCAAACGGCGCGGCCAGGTTTGGCCATTGTCGGTCGAAAGCAAGATGCAGATCGGCGTGCGGCCTTTCTCTATCGGGTTACAGACCAGCGCCAGCGTTCCATCGTTGAGGCGTGCCAGGTCGAGGCCGCTATTGTTGTTGGGCAAATCCGTCGTGTAGAGCGGCGACCAACTGCGGCCGCCGTTCGATGAATCGCTGCGGCCGATTTTCCCACAGGTGGTGCGCACGAGCATATGCACCTGCTCCGGCGCCGATTCCCAGAGCGTGGGTTGGATCGCGCCGTGGCCGGTAAAGACAGCGGGATCGCGGTCGACGAGATCGCTGGCCGTCCAGGTTTGACCCCGGTCTTCGCTGCGGTCGACGAAGACATCCCAGCCATCTTTTTCGAACGAGGCACCGGCGAGCCAAGCGCCGTTACCAAGGATGATCATCTTGTTTTTGACTGGTCCGCGCCCGCCTCGGTCTCTCGCTACCAACTCGCGCGGCTCGGTCCAGTGTTGGCCGCCGTCATCCGATTCGACCAGCCAGGTTTCCCAGTCGGGAATCGTAACGCCGACCTTGAAGAATAGGTAGACGCGACCGTCTTCGTCGATATGGAGGACTGGGTTCCAATGCGCGTCGTCGCGTGTTTTGGCCAGTAGACGTGGAGTCGACCATTGTCCCTGTTGGTAATCGGCGCCCCAGATCCCGACATCGGCGCTACTTTCTTTGCTACCGCCGAACCACGCGGCTAAAAAAGTGTGATCGGCGAACTGGACCAATGTTGAGGCGTGGCATTGTGCGAAGGGGCGTTTGTCGGCGAAGATGTGTTGTATGGCGGTAGCAGGTGTCGCGGTCATGGTTTGGCCTTATTGGCTAATTTATAGACCCCGGCGACATACTGGTCGCCGGGGTCTATAACCTATAAGCGTATAAAACCACGGGCAAATAACGGGCCGTTTATTCGCTTTCTTGAAAGGTGACGTTGACAGCATTTTTTTTGAGACCGGACAGTCTCAGTGTGTCATGTAGTTCCCAGTTGTCGGTTATAGCGGCCGATCCGGATTCACGTCCACCTCGTAGTCGATCCCGTCGAAACCAAAGCCGAATAGCCCGAGAAATTCCTCGCGATAGCTTGTGATATCGGATACGGCTTCTAGGGTCTCGGTGTTCACACTACTCCATAGCGCGGCGACGGCCGCTTGCACGTCTTCGCGCATTTCCCAGTCGTCGATGCGGATGCGGCCCTGGTCGTCGGTGGCGGGCGGGGCGTCGGTGTAGAGGCGGTCGGCGAAGAGGCGGTACATTTGTTGGATGCAGTTTTCGTGGCAGTCCTTTTCTTTCATAATCTTGTAGAGCAGTGAGATATAAAGCGGCACGACGGGAATCGCGGCGCTCGACTGGGTTACCATCGCCTTGTTGGTCGAGACATGGGCGCTGCCGTTTTTGTTTTGCAGGTATTCGTTGAGGGTCAGGCCGGTTTGTTCCAGGTGGTTTTTGGCCCGGCCGATGGTGCCGTCGCGGTAGACCGGGTGGGTGAGCTCGGGGCCTATATAGGTGTAGGCAACGGTGCGCACGCCTTCGGCGAGCACGCCGGCCTCGTCGAGCGCGTGGATCCACATCTCCCAGTCTTCGCCGCCCATAACGGCGGTGGTATGCGCAATTTCTTCTTCGCTGGCCGTCTCGATCGAAATATCGGAGACTTCGCCGGTCTGCACGTTGACGGTTTTGCTGGTATAGGAATCGCCGATGGGTTTGAGTACGGAGCTGAAGCTTTCGCCGGTCTTGGGGTGCGTACGGCGCGGGGACGCTAGGCTGTAGACGACGAGGTCGACTTGTTGCAGATCTTCTTTGATCGCGGCGATGGTTTGTGCCTTGATCTCGTCGGAGAAGGCGTCGCCGTTGATGCTTCTGGCGTAGTGGCCGGCGGCTCGGGCCGCATTTTCGAAGCCTACGGTATTGTACCAGCCGGCGCTCGCGGTACGTTTTTTGTCGGCCGGGCGTTCGAAGAATACGCCGAGAGTGGCGGCGCCCGCACCGAAGCTGGCGGCGATGCGCGAGGCGAGGCCGTAGCCGGTGGAGGAGCCGATGACGAGCACTTTCTTCGGGCCGTCAAAGGGGGCTTGGGCTTTGACCCAGTCGATCTGGTCCTGGACGGCCCGGGCGCAGCCTTCGGGATGGGCGGTGGTGCAGATAAAGCCGCGGATCTTGGGTTGGATGATCATAGATGTTCCCTGCTGTAAATGGTGATAGGCGTTATTTTGAGCCGACCGCGTATAATGTCATTACCCATAATAATAAGAGAAGACACCCTATGGTAGCCTAGTCGTCGTATTTTCCTCATGAGAGGGGCGGCGGGGCCCATAGACAACACAAGTCCAGCCCATAGATTATACGGCTTACCCTTTGGCGAAAGTCCAATTTTTGCACCGACTGCTGTATCTATTTCTTGTCTTGGCGACGAACGCGCAGGCCCAAGACGTGTCCTGGACGCATTATGCTGCTGACGCCGCCAGTAGCAAGTACGCCCCTCTAACCCAGATTAACAAAGATAATTTCGCTGAGTTGAGCGTCGCTTGGCGCTATACACCTCCCGACGGAGGCATTACTCGTCGCTTCGACACCAATCGCGGTACACCCTTAGTCGTCGATGGAGTGCTCTATTATGCTTCGCCGCTGGCGATTCTCTGCGCGGTGGATGCTGTGACGGGTGAGGAGTTGTGGACTTTTGATCCCGAGTCTTGGCGGACGGGCGGCAGTTTTGTCGGCAACTTGCGTGGCATCGCCTATTGGAGCGACGGCGAATACGGGCGCATTTTTTTTGGCACGGCTTCCGACCGCCTCTATGCAATCGACACAGCGACCGGTATGCCCGATCCGGCATTTGGCGCGGGCGGTTATGTGGATGTGGCGGGCGCGCTGCGTCGGCCGATCGACAGGGACAACTACGGGATCACCTCGCCGCCGATCGTCTGCCGCGGGGTGGTGGTCGTCGGTTCGTCGATCGTCGATTGGCGCTTCAGAGAGCCCGCCGAATATACGGCGCCGGGTGATGTGCAGGGCTTTGACGCGCGCACTGGCGCTAAGGTCTGGGAGTTTCGCACGATCCCGCAGAAAGGCGACTACGGCAACGAGACCTGGGAAAGCGACGCCTGGAAGACCTCGGGGTCGGCCAACGTCTGGGCGGCGATGAGCGCGGACGAGGAATTGGGCTATGTCTACCTGCCGGTCAGCACGCCCAGCCACGATTTCTACGGCGGCGAGCGGCCCGGCGACAACCTCTTCGGTGAGAGTTTGGTCTGCGTGAAAGCGGAGACCGGCGAACGCGTCTGGCATTATCAGCTAATCCACCACGGGCTTTGGGATTACGATATCCCAGCCGCGCCGGTATTGATGGATGTTGAGATCGACGGTCGCGCGCGCAAGATCGTCGCGCAGGTGACGAAGCAGGCCTTCTGTTATGTCTTCGACCGCGTCACCGGCGAGCCGATCTGGCCGATCGTCGAAAAGCCAGTGCCCCAGTCGCCATTGTCCAGCGAAAAAGCATCACCGACACAACCCATACCCAGCAAACCGGCGGCCTTTGACCGGCAAGGCCTGAGCGAAGACGATCTGATTGACTTTACGCCCGAATTGCGGCAAGCGGCGCAGGCGCTAGTGATGAAGTTTAGGAAAGGGCCGCTCTATACGCCGCCCTCTGAACAGGGGACCATCCTGGTGCCGGGTTTGCTTGGGGGGGCTGATTGGTCGGGGGCGGCGGCTCATCCGGGCAAAGGCTTGCTCTATGTGCCTTCGCACACCCTGCCGGCTTTGGTATGGACCAAGCGCAACGACAATCCGCTGGCCCTTTCGTCGTATATCGCCGGGACCTCTGAGCCTTTCGCTGGTCCAAGGGGGTTGCCGCTGACAAAACCGCCCTATGGCCGGATTACCGCTATCGACATGCAGACGGGTGAGCATGTCTGGATGAGCCCAGTGGGGCGTGGTCCGGCGGACCACCCGGCGCTTAGAGATCTGGATCTACCGGATTTGGGTTGGGCGAATCGCAGTTTCGCGGTGGCCACGTCGACCTTGTTATTGGTCGCTTCTCAGGATCCGGACTCGTTTTCCGAGCGCCGATCGGCTAGCGCATCGCAAGAGGCGTACGTACGGGCGTTCGACCTCGATACGGGCGATCTTGTCGGGCAGGTCGCGTTGCCGGGCAATGCCTCGGGCAGCCCGATGACCTATATGGTCGCCGGCCGGCAGTATATTGCGGTGCCGGTGGGCAATCGGCGCAGCGGCACCGAATTGCTAGTACTGGCGCTGCCGTTTTAACGAGGTCTCACGGCAGCTATTGGCTTGCTGAGATCGATACTGGTCGCTGACCCTTGCCGCTTGTTTGTGTCACTGCCGCGAGCGAGCGACGTTGCGTGTTATATCCCATGAAAATAGAACTACAGAAAATCGAATTGAGCTTCGGTGACAAGCCGCCGTTATTGCAGGATCTGGACTTTATACTCGACGCGGGTGACTTTGCGTTGATTCACGGTCCGTCCGGCTGTGGCAAATCGAGCCTGTTGCGCGTGCTCAACCGTTTGCAGGAGCCCAGCGCCGGTCGGATTTTGATCGATGGTCGCCCGGCCGGCGAATATGAGGTGACCCAGCTCAGACGGCGCATGGGGTTTGTGCAACAGACTCCGGTGATGGTCACCGGCTCGGTGCGCGAAAATTTGCACTATCCCTTCGCTTTTAAAGCGCAGCGCGGCCAGCAGTCGCCCGGCGATGAGGTTTTGCGCACTTGGCTCGACGACTTGCTACTAGCCGATGTGGCGCTCGACGACGATGCCGTGGTACTGTCGCTCGGCCAGCAACAGCGGTTGGCGCTGATTCGCACCTTGCTCGTCGAGCCTGAAATACTGCTTTGCGACGAACCGACCTCGGCTTTGGACACCGACTCGAAGGAGGTGGTCGACGCTTGGCTGGAGCGTGCGAATGTGGAACGCGGTCTCGGGATAGTACTGGTAACCCACCTGGACTTTAATCCGCAGAAGGCGCGTCTCAAGCGCTATGCCCTGCGCGAGCGGCGCCTAGACGGGACAGCGGCGTGAGTCTTATCGAGATCAGCCCGCTGCAATTGGCGCTCTGTGCGGTCTTCGTGGTGGTGGCCGGTACCGGCTCGGCGGTATTGCGTCTGGGCTTGGAGAAGGATCTGGCCTGGGGCACGGTACGCACCTTCGCGCAGCTTTTTTTAGTCGGCTATGTACTCAAGTTCATCTTCCAGCTCAGCAATCCTTATCTGGTATTATTGATTTTCGTATGGATGGTATTTTGGGCCGCCCATGCTATCCGGGGCAGGCTAAAAGAGAACCAGGTCGCCATTTTCGCGCCGATCTTTGTCTCGATGGTGGCCAGTTACACGACGGTGACGGTGGTGGTCACCGCCTTTATCATTCAGGTCGATCCCTGGTATAGTCCACAGTATTTCATTCCCCTAGGGGGCATGATCGCCGGCAATTCGATGAATGCGATTACCATCGCCTTGGAGCGGATGTTCACCGAGTTGCGCAGGGAGCGGCCTCGGATTGAACTGGCGCTGTCGTTGGGCGGCACGTATCAGGAAGCCACCGCCGATATCCTGCGCGCCTGCATTCGCGCGGGGATGATTCCCTCGATCAATGCGCTGATGACGGTGGGGCTGGTTTCTTTGCCGGGCATGATGACGGGGCAAATCCTGGCCGGTGCCGACCCGATGACTTCGATCAAATATCAGATCATCGTCATGCTAATGTTAGTAGCCTCTACGGCGATCGGTTCGATCATCGTGGTACATGTGGTACGGCGATTGTGCTTTAGCAAAGCGCAGCAGATGGTGGTGCACTAGGTCGCGATGGGGGGATACTGGTTTGCAATACGAAGGCCAGTGGGTGCGAAGTCTTGCCCAACGCAGCCTGAACAGAAGTGCGCTATGATGTCCGTGCCCGACGCAGATAGATTGCCTGCGCGGCTAGCGCTATGGCGATAACGCCGGCGGCGAGCATATAGGGCGCGCGTGCGCCGATATATTCGCCGACCAGACCACCGGCCAAAGGACCGACCAGGTTGCCGCCGCCGAGGATGGTTTCGTGGATGCCGATGCGCCCGCCTCCGGGTGCGGTGGAGTGTAGGCTATAAAAGCCGCTGGCGGTATAGGTAAAACCGATCATTACCCCCAATAGCAAAAGCCCGCCGGCAAAGGCGATGAGCGAAGTGCTGAAGGCCAATACGCCGAGTGCTAGCATCGCTGCTAATTGTACCGCTACCAGCGGCCAAAGCCTAAACTGCCAACGCTCGGTGCGTGAGATCAGCGCGAAAGTTGCGAGTTGGGCCAGGCCGATAAGAGCCATCAGATAGCCCAGGTGTGCCGTTTGTACCCCGAGGTCGGTAGCCAGTTTGGGGAAGAGCGAGCGGACGATGCCGATGGCGAAGTAGGTGGAAAAATTGGCGATCCAGGCCACGGGTAAGAAAATGCGCGCGGCGGCGAGCGAGGCCGTCTCTGTCTCCGTCTCGTTGCCCTGTTCGCGCCCATCCTCGCGGACCTGCAATAACACGACCCCGACAAACATGGCGAAGAACAACGCGGCGAGCAGCGCGAAGGAGAGCCCGGCATAGGCTGCGTAGAGCGCGCCGGCCAAGCCCGGCCCAACGACCATGCCCAACGACCAGGACATATTGAAACTGCCGATGCGCCGTCGCAGACCGTCGCTTCTTTGCCCCTCCGCAAGCCAAGCCTGTAGTGAAGGCCAGAACGCGCAGGTGGCGATTCCGGTCAATAGCGCCAAGCCAAAAAGCTGCCATACCGCACTGACATAATAATAGCCGGCAAAGACCGGTACCAGCAGCAGGCAGCACGCGGCCATCGAGCGCTGATAGCCGATGCGGTCGGCCAACCGCCCGAGCCAGAAAGCGCCGAGCGCGTAGGTCAGCGAGTGCGTCGCCCTGAGCGCGCCAAGATCGTCGTAGGTACCGCCGACGCGAATGGCCAGCAATGGAATGCAGAGGCTGGCCAGGGCCAGGCCGCCGTCCATCAGAAAGGCGGACAGATAGAGGAAGGGTGCTTTGCGCATGGGGGCAGAAGGTAGCCGAAGAAGGGTTCGGACGCGAGACCGGGCGCGATCTTCTAAAAGAGATAACGCTCTTCGACGAAGCGGCAGATTTCGCCGACGGTGCGCTCGCTGCCCTTGAGCGCGTCGTGCACGCGGGAGTGCCAGGGCTCCGGACCTAGGTGGCCGCGCCAGGCGCGGATGGCTTCGATATTGGCTGCGCCAGCCTGGCGTAGCCAGGCGAGATATTCGCGCATGCGGGTCTGGTCCTCCGGGTCGTTTAGCACGCTTGTCGCCAACAACTCGGCGACCTGCCAGATGCGGTGGGCGAGGTCGATATAGGTCTGCACCACGGTGGTTTCCAGCGCGAAGTCTGCAGGCAAGTCATGTACGAGGTCCAGGGCTTGCGTGCAGGCGGCTTTTTTTTCGTCAAAGGCCTCCGGTGTATCGTAATAGCGAAACATGCCCTCGCCGAGATAGGGCCTTTGACGCCGGCGGACTATTTCGATCGCCTGATTCTGCGAATAACAGACGGGGAAATCCGAGTCAAAAACGTCGAAGGCGATTGGTCCGAGCAACTCGGACCAATCAGCGACGCGCTCGGGATCGGCAAAACCTTCGCGCGTGGCCCAGGCGGCGGCAAATTCGCGGGTGTCGCGCCCGTTGCTGTTCCACGACCACTCGGCTAGGGCGGCGATATTGAAGCCATTGATCTCGCGGGCGAAAGTGCCCCAGGCAATCATGCCGTAGGCCCCCTGATAACCGCGTCGGTGCAATTGCCCGACATAGTCCCGCATGCGCTGTGCCGAGCGCTCGGGTATTTTAAACTCCGGCGTATCGACATCGCCGTTGACGCCGATGGGCGCGTCGTAGCTGGCGATCCAGCGGCCTTCTTCAGCGTAGCGGTCGTAGAGGGGGTTGGCGAAGAGGTCGCGGGGTTTGTGTGCTACGCGTTCCAGCCCCATGGCGCAGGCGCGTTCTATCTTGATTTCGGGCGGCGTTTCGGCGAGCACGCGCCAGTCGCGTTCGAGGGTGGTGGTGGAAAGGAAGAGGCGGATTTCGAGCTTGGGGAAGTTTTGCCTGGCGCGGCGCCAGGCCTGTACGAAGGCACGGGCTTCGAGCGCGAACTGACCCGTGGCGGTGCAATCGGCACAGCCGCATTGGCCGGGCCGCTCGCTGAGCCAGCAACTGATATCGAGCCCATCCTGCTTGGCGATCGATTCCATCCACTCGCTCAGAATATCGACCAATACGGGTTGTGAAGCGCAGGGCGCGCGGTGTTGGTTGCCTTCTTTGTGTGCGAAGTAACGGCCGGTTAGCGCGCTGTCGCCGATGCCGGCCAACTCGGGATAGGCGCGGAAAAGGCCGCAGTCGTGCAGGAAGTTTAGGTGCAGGATATAGGGCGAGTAGTTGAAGGCGCGACAGCGGCTTGCGAGCATCTGCTCTTTTTCGATAATGGCCTGGTTTGTTTTGTCGCGTTCGATCGTCTCCAGGCGTGTCGCTGCCATTTTGCCGTAGTTGAGTTTTAGCGCGGCGAGCTCGGGGATCCACTCGGCTTCGTCGGGGAAGTTCCACAGGCCGCGCTCGTCGAAGTCGGGCCAATCGGTGATGTGGGCTAGGGGGACGATTACGCGTTCGGGTGTGAGCGTGGCGGCGAGCAGTTGTTGCAGGGTGCGGGCGCCGTAGTAGAGGCCGCGGCCGTTGAGGGCGGCGATGAGCAGTTGTTCTTGGCCGACGGGGCGGATGAGATAGGCTTGCTCGTGGTGCCGGGAGAGCGGGGTGTTTTGCGCGACGGGCAGGTTTTGCAGGCGGGGGATGTCGACAGGGGTATTGGCTAATTCGCCCTGGTCGTCGGGGATGCCTAGGGTGATGGTGAAGCGGTCGCCTTCTGGGGCGCAGTTGGCTTTGTCGGTGAAGAGCTGGCGTAGTTCGGTGGCGGCTTGTTCGGCGAGGGGGCCGGCGTTGGGGGTGAGGTGGAGGCCGATTTCGGATGGGTGGAGTTCGAGCAGGTTGTCGATGGCGATTTCTTGCGGTAGGGGGAGGAGGTGGCGTAGCAGTTGTTGTTTCATGTGAAGTTCCTTGGAAGTGCTACTGCAGTTTTGCAGTTATTTGTTTGCGCTGTTGTGAGGAGTGCGAGAGCTGCGGGCTGACCGCGCTGGCTATTTCTAATGTTCTATCGCATGTGCAATATAGCAAATAGCCTGTCGAATCTACTAGGCGATATCGCCGTTTGCCCCTATCCATCGCACGGGCGAACTTTAGGGCATGAGTAATAAACTACCGACTTTTAGCCAAGCACCGGTCTACGAGTGCGACTGGCTACTCGACGCCTCGCCCTATAAAGCCGGCGTCTACGCAGGTGAACATCCAGCCGAAATCATCCTCACTAATGGCCTCTTAAATCGCATCTTCCGCGTCACACCGAATGCTGCCACCGTCGGTTTCGACAACCTCGTCACTGGCGCATCTATCTTGCGTGGGGTCAAACCCGAGGCGAGCGTCGTTGTGGACGGGGCCTCTTATGATATCGGCGGACTTGTCGGCCAGGAAGAATACGCCTATTTGCGCCGGGAGTGGATCGACGGTTTTGCGAGCGATCCCGCGGCCTTTCAGTTTGTCGACTTTGCCGTTGGCAAGACGCAGGCGCCCTTTGCGTGGAAACGAGTGCGGCCCTGTCCGGATTTGCCGTGGCCGCCGCCGGGCGTGCGTTTGACGTTGAATTTTGTTGGCCCGCAAGATCTCGCGGCAGCGATCGTCTACGAGCTCTACGACGGCTTGCCATTGTTGGGTAAATGGTTGGAACTGCATAATGGCGGCAATAGTGCCGTGCGTCTCAATACCTTCAATAGCGAGATCCTCGCGGTGGTCGAAGGCGAGGTTTCGGTGGATGCGCCCGCCGAGTGGGTTTACCCGGACCTGCACGTCGAGAGCGACTTCGCCTTTCACGGGATGACGCCCAAGAGCGCCAATGCGACGACGCATTGGGTTACAGACCCGCAGTATACGACGCAGGTCAATTACAAATACGCCACGCCCTGCCTGTTGGAGAGTCGTTTGCCGATGGGCCCCGAGGTCGATATCGCGGCGAGCGAGACCTTTAAGAGCTTTCGCACCTATGAACTCGCGCCCGACAGCAGCGATCGCGAACGTCGCGGTTTGGCGCTGCGCCGGATGTATCGCACGCTCGCTCCTTGGACCCAGGAGAATCCGATCCTGATGCATGTGCGCAAGGCCGATCCCGAGTCGGTCAAGGCGGCGGTGGACCAGTGCGCCGAGGTTGGCTTTGAGATGGTGATCATGACTTTTGGCAGCGGCTTCGATGCTGAGAGTGAGGATACCGACTATATCGCCGAGCTCAAGACGCTGGCGGATTACGCGCATAACAAGGGCGTAGAGCTGGGCGGTTATTCGCTATTGGCCAGTCGCAGTATCGACGCGGCAAACGACGCGATCAACCCGGAGACCGGTGCGCCCGGTGGTGCGATCTTCGGTCAGTCACCGTGTTTGTGCAGCGATTGGGGCGAAGATTACTTTCGCAAAGTCGAAGTGCTCTACACCGCGTCCGGTCTCAATATTTTTGAACACGACGGCTCGTATCCGGGCGATGTCTGCGCCTCGACCGCGCACCCAGGGCATGCAGGGCTGGCCGATTCGCAGTGGCGGCAGTGGCAGCGCATTACGCACTTTTATCATTGGTGCCGCGCGCAGGGTATCTATCTCAACGTGCCCGACTGGTATTTTCTCAATGGCTCGAATAAAAATGGCATGGGCTATCGCGAGGTGAATTGGTCGCTGCCGCGCGACAGGCAGATCCTTTTGGCGCGGCAAAATGTCTATGATGGCACGTGGGAAAAGACGCCGAGCATGGGTTGGATGTTTGTGCCGCTGGTCGAGTATCACGGTGGCGGCGAAGCGGCGACTTTGGAGCCCTTGGCCGAGCACCTGGACGCCTATGAGGCGCATTTGGCGCAGAATTTTGGCTGCGGGGTACAGGCTTGTTATCGTGGGCCGCGGCTCTACGACACCGACGAGACCAAGGCGGTCGTGAAAAAGTGGGTGGACTTCTACAAGCGTTATCGGGCGATTCTCGAATCCGATATCATGCACCTAAGACGTGCCGACGGGCGCGATATCGACGGGGTGCTGCATGTCAATGCACAGTTGGCTACGCGTGGCTTAGCGCTCTTTTTTAATCCGCTCGAAGAAGCGGTCACTAGGGCTTGGAAGTTGCCGCTTTATTATACGGGGTTGCGCGAGAGGGCGTTGATTCGCGAAGGGGAAGGTGAGGTGCGGGAATATCTGCTGGATCGGGTTTATGAGGTGGAGCTACAGGTGGAGATTCCGGCGCAGGGTTTGGTGTGGTTTGTGGTAGAAGCTGGGGTTTAAATAGGGGATTGAGGTTTTGTGTGACGATTAATCCGCTCGAAGATTGGGGCGTGCGCAGGAGATCCTGCTTTAGTCGGCAGCCGACGAAGCGCCGCATCCGTCGTACGCGGCGTGTTGCATCGATATTGAGTGCGTGATCGAGACGCTATCGCTCGCGTACAGGTTGTGTTCGCTTACTGCTTGCTCTGCCTTCTCGCTTTGCTTTGCTTTGACACCACTATTGGTGGTTTTAACTGATCGATACGATCGCTGGGAGCGTTTGATCCCGGCGGTTTTGTCCTGTCTTTAGGAGTACTTATGTCGTTGATCACCGTTATCGGCCGCGGCCATTCGGGCACGCGCGCCATCTCGCATACGCTCTATGCCAGCGGTGTGTTTATGGGCCATACGCTGAACCGCTCCGGCGACAAGGTGCCGCCGCAAAAGCTCTACGATGCCTGCCGGGTCATGGCCAAATACGTCAAGTGGAAGGGCGGCCTAGAGTGGGACTTCTCCGCGTTGCACGATATGGATATCGACCCGGAGTTCGAAGACTTGATCGGCGAGTACTTGGCCGATGTCACGGGCGATCGTTCTGAGCACAAGGGTTGGAAGTTGCCCGAGACGACGCTGATTTACCCGTGGATCGTGCGCATGTTCCCCGACATCAAGTATATCCACTGGATCCGCGACCCGCGCGACAGCATTCTCAGCGGGCACAAGACCGACGATCTGAGCAATTTTGGTATCGATTACGAGCGGACGGATCGTATCCGGCAGCGGCGGGCGATTTCGTGGAAATACCAATACGAGTTGATGAAGGCGACGCCGAAGCCGAAGGACTGGATGTTGGTGCGCTTCGAGGATTTTGTCTTGCAGCAGGAGCAGGCGTTGACGAATCTGGAGGCGTTTTTGGGTTTTCCGTTGGGGCGGATTATCGTGCGGGAGGATGCGGTGGGGCGGTGGAGGACGGATGATAAGAGCGATGGGGAGTATATGTTCGATTTTTTTGCTGATGCTATGGCAGAGAATGGGTACGAGGTGGAGTAAAACCGAGCAGCGCTAATCGGTGGTGGGTGGGCATTGAGAGCCTCTCTTCGCTCATTCTCGCCAACGCATTGCGATTTGTAGGAATCCCTCACCAGCCCGTATCGGTCTCTACAGAAATCCCCGCGTAGATTTTATAACTCACCCCGCGCGAAAGCATACGACGCCTGCACGATAAGCCAGACGATTTTCAGATCCTCGTTGTCGCGGGGGGCATAGACCAGCAGGTAGTCGACGGCGCGGCTGCCGTGGATTACGGCGGATAAGGGGTGCAATACGGCCCAGCCTTTTTCGAGCACGATTTGCGAGGCGGCGGCCGGTAGGTTCAGATGCATGCTGCCGACTTCGTTGCGGTGCTGGTGGCCAAATTCGCTGCCAGCGGTCAGGTCGCCTTTTTCGTCGGTGTTGAGGCTTTCGCCGAGGATCCAGCTGATCGCACCCGGCAAGAAGTTCGGCGACTCCCAGAGCAGGACGTTGGGCAGCGCGGCGACGGCGGTGATCAATTCTTCCTGTACGACGATGGGGGCGGGTTGGTTGAGTTGTTGGTGGGGGATTTCGAAGGTGGCGGTGGGGTTGGGGCCGGGGCGATCCGGTATGCGTTGTAGGGTGCTGAGCAGCTGATCCATTTCGATCGTGGCCAGGGGTTTGACTTGGGTGGGGGCGTCTGATCCACAGGCGCTTACGAGCAGGATCGTTGAGAGGATCAGTGCGCTGGCATAGCGTTGCACTATTCTGCGACCTCTTGCAGGCGCCGGACTAGTGCGAGGCGTTCTTCGACACCGACCAACTCGTCAGACGAAGCGAAACCCATTAGCGGATCTTCGGCGCCGGTGGAGGTGCCGTCGGTCATTCGTTTTGTATAGAGCGGGTGCATCGCGGCGGCCGCCCCGAAGAGGCCGGGTAGGGCCAGGGCGCTGTGTTGATCGAGGATGCGTTGGATGGTTTTCATATACTCATAGACTCTATGGTTGCGCGGTGGGTTTCAGAAGGGTTTGGCGTCGGCGATAGCCTGGTGCTCGGGCAGGTAGGCGACGTCACGGCGGTCCCAGGCCGCCCGACCCTGCACCGCGTGGATGCCCATTAGCTGTCGCTTTTGCGGCGTGTCGGCCCAGGCGACGATCTCTCGTGCCGGCGTGCGGTCTTCCCATTGCTTTACCCAGAAATGCGTATAGCCGTAGGCGATGAGGCGGCGGTCTCGCGGGCTGGTATTGGCGGTGGCGGTGTGCCAAAGCGCGACATTCCAGATGACGGCGGTGCCGGCCGGGGCGGTGAGTTTTTTCATCTGCGGCATGTTTTCAAGTTCTGATCCGGTGTAGGACGGCGCTTGGGTGCTGGGGTTTTCGGCGAACGAGTTCGCCGACCCCGGTGGGTCGTCCGGCCGAATATGGCTGCCGGGCACGATGCTGAAGGGGCCCATGTCGTCGGTGATATCGTCGAGATAATAGAAGACCTTGGCCTTTAGTATTTGCGTCGGATGGTTCCACGGCGGCCAGTCGCGGTGCCACTCGATATGCGCGTCGGTGCCGGCGGGGTGGTTGTGGGCAATCATTTCGGTGAGCTGCAGGTCGAGGCCGACGACGGCTTCTAGTATGGGGATCACCGCCGGGTTATTGGACAGGTCGAGAAAGAGCGAGTCGTACTGGTACAGGTCGGGGATGACGTGGGCGGCGGTACCCTGCCCGTAGACCCCCTTACCCGTGTCGGCGGCGACGGCGTCACGCCATTGGGCTTCGGTTTGCGCGCGCACTTGTTCGTAGGCATCGCGCACGCGTTGTGGCCCGATATCGGCGAGCGCGTCGGGTACGAGCAGATAGCCCTCGGTGCGGAACTGTTGCCGCTGTTGCTCGCTCAGCATGGTTTGGCTTTCTTGCGGCCGAATCGACTGCGCCATCGCGATAGCTCGAATAAACTAGTGCGCGGAGTATGGCGAGCGCATGTGATGGATGAATGTATTGACGACGATGGTTCCGGGGCGGATCTTATTTTCAGTCAAGGTATGGCTTTCCCTATTCGCTATCAAGAGTGTCTATGCTAAAGGCAATTCTCTGGGACAACGACGGCGTGTTGGTCGACACTGAGAAACTCTACTTTCAGGCCTGTCGCGACGAGTTGTCGGCGCAGGGCATTGAGATCAATGAAGCCGACTTCGTGGCGACCTTCCTCAAGACCAGCGAGGGCATCAAAGCATTTGTCGGGCCTCTGGATGAGGCTGAGTTTACGGCCTTGCGCACCCGGCGCAATGAACGATATAGCGCATTATTGCAGCGGGGCGTCGAGCCGATAACCGGGGTGAGGGAAACGCTCGCAGCGCTGCACGGCAAAGTGCGGATGGGCATAGTGACCAGTTGTCGCGGCGATCATTTCGAGATGATCCACGCCAACGCGGGCCTGTTGTCGTATTTTGATTTTGTCTTAGTGCGCGAAGATTACGAGGCGTCCAAACCCGAGCCTGAGCCCTACCTTGTGGCGATGGAGCGCAATGGGTTGGCGGCGGACGAATGTTTAGTGGTCGAGGATTCCGAGCGCGGGCTGCAGGCTGCAGTGGCGGCCGGGTTGCGCTGTGTGGTTATTCCGCAGGGCCTGACGGAGCAGAGCGATTTCTCCCGGGCCTTTGCGGTTCTAAACGATATAAACGAGTTGGCGCCTTTGGTGTACGCTCTAATACGGGAGGATGCATGAAACTCAGTTTTACGACTTTAGGCTGCCCAGAATGGGGCCTAGATATGATCTGTGCCAAAGGCAGCAAATACGGCTATGACGGCGTCGATTTCCGTGGTTTGCAGGAGACTATGGATATCACGCAGTTGCCCGCCTTTACCAGCGGTGTTGCCGAGACCCGGCGCCAGTTGCAGGACGCCGGGTTGGAAGTCTCGGGCATCAGTTCGAGCATTCGGGTGTGCGTAGCGGAGAAGCTGGAGGACAACGTCGAGGAGGCGCGGCGTTCGATTCCGGTGGCCAAGGCGTTGGGCTGCGGGGCCGTCCGGGTCTTTGGCGGCGGCGATTCCGCAGTTCATTCTAAAGCAGAGCTGGCCGATGTCGGCCGGGATACGATGCAGCAGATTCTCGCATTGGACGGGGCGGCCGACCTCAAATGGCTCTTCGAGACGCATGACGAATGGATCAAGGCGGTGGATTGCAAGCTGTTGCTCGACCGCGTGCCGAACGAGGCCTTTGGCGTGTTGTGGGATATGGGCCACACCGCGCGCGTCGGCGAGGAGTCGCTGACGCAGACCTACGAGGCGGTGGGGCCGCGTGTCGCTTATACGCACATCAAAGACGCGGTCTACGAGCCCGAGCACGCCGAGGCGATGAAGGACGGTTGGCGCTACGTGGCGCCGGGTACGGGCCAACTGCCGTTGCAAGAAGCTATCGCCCTGCTCAAGCAGCACGATTACGACGGCTGGATCATGTTCGAACACGAGAAGCGCTGGCACCAGGAGTTGGAGGACCCGGAGGATATTTTCCCGGTATTCTCCGCTTGGGCCAGGCCGTTGATCGGTTAGTCGGAGATGAAACGCCACTATCCCGAAATCGCCCTGCACGTGCCGACCCTGCTCTTACCGCGGGCGGATGTCCCGCTCGAAACGTGGGCGGTTATCGCCTGCGACCAGTACACCTCGCAACCCGAATACTGGGAGGAAGTGCGGCGGGTCGTTGGGGCCGCCCCCTCGTCGCTGCACCTAGTTTTTCCGGAGGTATATCTCGACTCGGCCAACCGCGAAGAAGTCATCGCCGACATCAACCAAAGGATGCAGGAATATCTGGCGGATGGAGTGTTGGTCGAGCAACGGCCCGGTTTTATGCTGGTCGAGCGCAATGTCGGGCGCGCCTCGACGCGCAAAGGGCTGATCGTTGCGCTCGACCTTGAGCAATATGATTATCGTGACGGGACCCAGAAGCTGATCCGCACCACCGAGGGCACCGACGAGAGTCGCTTGCCGCCGAGGATACAGGTGCGGCAGGAGGCGTCGCTGGAGACGCCGCATATCATGGTGCTGATCGACGATCCGCAGCGCACGGTTATCGAACCGCTCTTCCTGAAAGATCTCGAAGAAGCCTACGACGTCGAGCTGATGCTGGGTGGCGGCCGGGTCCGCGGTTGGCGCGTCGACGACGGCCAACTGATCGACGAAGTCGCCGCGCATATCGCCCGCCTCTCGCGCGGCGAACCGCCGATGACCTATGCGATGGGCGACGGCAACCACTCTTTCGCCACCGCCCGTGCCGTCTGGGAGCAGCTCAAGGCGGAGGCCGAAGACGAGTCGCTGGTGATGAACCACCCGGCGCGCTACGCCATCGTCGAGTTGGTCAACGTGCACGACGAGGGTCTGGAGTTCGCGCCGATCCATCGGGCGGTCTTTGGCGTCGAGGTCGATGATCTCTTAGCGGCGCTAGAGGTGGATTGCGCGGGGCGGGGTTTTAGCCGGCAGACGTTCGCCGACCGGGATGCGTGGGAAACGGCCTGCCAGCAGGCGGCAGCAAGCGAAGGGCATCATATCCCTTATGTAAGCGGGGCCGAACGCGGCCTGTTGAGCATTGCCAAACCCGATTTCCAGTTGGAGGTGGCGTCGTTGCAGGTTTTTCTCGACCGCTATCTCGACGCGCATTCTTTGGCCAGCCTCGATTATATCCATGGGGAAGAGGCACTAGAGAAGCTGGCCGCCGCGCCGGCCAGCATAGGCTTCTTCCTGCCGGTGATGGACAAACACGATTTGTTCGAGACCATTGTCATCGACGGAGCTACACCGCGCAAGACCTTCTCGTTGGGTGAGGCGGAGGAGAAACGCTATTACTTGGAGTGTCGTCGACTGGCGCCGTGAGGCACGGCATCAGCAGGCGGTTTGTAGTCGTGTTTTCGGTTTCGGCTGATATAATCGATCGGCCCGTCGACAAATTCCGCCACCGTCTCCAGTGCGCTATCCGCGAATAATGCTTCAGTCCCTTTGGCGAACAATAGCGGCTTGCCTATGTGCCACCAGCGCGGCCAGTGGATCATCGCGATCATCGGCCGGGCTTGCTCGCTGTGGTTGGGCATGCCACGGTGCCATAGACGCAGATCGCGGATCAGCACGCTGCCTGCGGGTATACTCGGTTGCAGAGGTTGGCATTTGGCGCGTTGGCGTTCTTCGTCTGCAGGTGCAAGTTTGATATCGCCGTCGCTCATGGCGCGGGTGGTGTCGAGGTGGGTGCCGGGCCAGAGTTCGGTGCTGCCGTTTTTTGGGGTGGTGTCGACGATGGGTACGTTGACGACGAGGTTGTAGGCGGGTGTCGCCTGGCGGAGGTCGGGCCAGAGCTGGCCCGAGTCGACGTGCAGCGGCTGTTGGTGCGGGTTGGGTAGGCAGGTGTTGCCGCTGTAGAAGGCATTTTTGACGCCCTCGCCGAGCACGGCCTGCGTCACGTCGACGACGAAGTCGTTGGCCAGCACGTCGCGGAAGAGATAAGGCGGGAAGGGTGGCGGGCTTTGTTGCAGATGGCCGTTTTTGAACTGATAGGGCACATCGTCGAGGGCGAGGATCTCATCGACATCGGCGAGCATGCGCTCGCGCAAGACGGCGATGTGGTTCGGGTCAATGGCGCGGTGGAGGACGACGAAGCCATCTTTGCGGATGGCGGCAACGGCTTGTTGCAAGTGCTCGGGTTTTAGTTTTTTGGCGGCGTGCTCATCGTCGCTCAATTGCAATTCAATCATATATAACGCCTCAGGCGCAGACGGGGTCGTTGGACGGCCAGCGGTTGAAGGTGGGCACGTCTACGCGGCTCAGTTTTTCACGCGTGTCGTACCAAGACTGCGCCCAGGCCTCGGCGTCGCGCAGTTCGCTGGTGGGGTCTTGGCGGCTGCGGGCGACAAAACCGGGGAAGAGTGGTCGACCGGTGGGTTGGCCGGTGGGGTTATAGCGCAGGTCAAAGCTGATGCGCACCTTGTCGCTGACATTGGGCAACGAGGAGTGGCAGGTGAGCCGGTGCATAAAGAGCACGTCGCCGCGCTTCATTTGTGCGGTGACGACGCGGTCTGGGTCGAGGTGTTTGTCTTGCACAAATAGGCCGATGCCATTGCCCTGGCAGTGGTGCAATAACCCGTCGCGGTGGCTGCCGGCGACCACTTCGATACAGCCGTGTTCGCGAAAGGCGTCGGTCAGCGGCATCCACACTGTCAGCATATCGGTCTCGTCGGCTTCGGGCAGCACCACGCCATTGTCCTGGTGCCAGGGCGTGGCACCGACGGCGAAACCGGCGATGCGGCCGTGGTGGTCCTTGGGAATGCCGGGCAAATACTGCTCGGGGGGTTTGATGCGGATGTGCTGGACGGGGTTGGAGTAGATCTCGGGACCGATGAGGTCTTCGATGATGTCGAGCAGTCTTTCATTGCGCAACGCGGCGAAGGCGGAGGGGATGACGGCGATGGGCGCGTCGGTGGTGTTGCCCTGCGGCAGCGAGATGTCGAAGTGCTGGGCGTGCACCTGGCCGGTTTCGTTGTAGATCTGGCACAGGCGCTGGTCGAAGTTGAGGTCGGCGTAGGTGGAGGCTATTTTCTTTTTGGCGAAGAGTTCGTCGGCGAGTTCTCCGAGCACTTTTTCGTATTCGGCGAGTACGGGGTCGAGATCGGCGGCGGGGTCGAGTAGGCTTTCGACGAGCACGTAGCCGTTTTCGCGGTAGTGGTCGAGTTGGGATGGCGTTAGATGGGGCATGTTGGCGGCTCCTATATATAGAATAATGGAAAGCTAGGAGAAAAAAGAGGTAGGCACAAGGAAGTACGTATCTCACGTTGTCGGTAGATGTCTTTTGAATTTCCTATACTTCTTGGTCTATTAATGAGCAAAAAAACCCTTGCTGGTAGAAAATAGATGAGCGCTAGCACCCCAAACGAGCCTCAAGAATCAATGTGTATTTGTGGGTTGAACCCGTGCGGCTAATTCTTATTTTCCTGCTCGGGTGGTCGGGTAATGCTTTTGCGGAAAAAGTCTTTATCGAAGTAAAGGCAGGAGAGCGGGTGCAGGACTGGTGCAAGCGGCTCGCAGCCCAGGACATTCTAACCTGCGGTTCAGTATTGTACCTAGCAAGGACGGAAAATTATCCTGCGCACTCTTTTGTGCCTGGTCTCCGGGATCTGCCCACTCAATCTAAAAACCCATTCGCGGGAAATCGTTTCGAGGGACTGTTGTCACCTGGTGTTTTTGCATTTACAGATCTGGATTTGAAGAAACCGGTGCCCGATGCTGCAGGAGCTTTTGAAGAGCGCGATTTGGCAAATGCGCGCAAAGTAATAAAGCGACTGCTGGCGATAAGCGCGGCGCGTTTGGAGCACTTGCCGGCCGGCAAAGGGTTGCAGCTGCGGGAGCAGATCATTCTGGCTAGTATGGTAGAAAAAGAAGCCGTTTCCAATGTGGATCACGACAAGGTCGCGGCTGTTTTCTACAATCGGATCGCCAGAGACGACAAACTAGGTTCTTGTCCGACGGTGGAGTATGCCCTGGGTTTTCACCGGCCCTTTTTGTTGTACAGGGATCTGGAATCGGTCTCTTCTTCTCCCTACAATTTGTATGCAAGGACTGGGTTGCCACCTACGCCCATTTGTTTTTTTAGCGATGCCGCTCTGGCAGCGGTTAAAAAACCGCGCGCCGATAATTCGATATACTTCTTCGTTTTCGACTGGACCACGGGCAAGTTGCGCTTCGAGAATATTTCAGATTATGCAAAGCACCGTGAAAATGCAGACCGGGCAAAAGAAAATTACAGATTAAAATACGGCGATATAAGACAGCTCTTCCCCGGTAAGTTCTACGAACAATAGCGGTTTTTTTTAAAATACAGGGAATTCTTGCCACCAGGTCTCTGTATTGGTATTTCAGCAGAATCTAGACTCTGGTCTACGCTGCACGCCGTGTGTGAGGGCCACCTCAGGCAGCGGATAGCGTGAGCATCTTGTCCACCGAAATACAATTCGTCACTCAGATCATTTCTGAGCACCCAACCGCTTTGGTCCTCTGGACCTGATATTTGCACAGGGCTATCCATTGGGGGCGCTGTGCCGCTTGCTGCTAAAGGCTGTGAAAATAAATCCACACCGAAACGCCACACTGCCGTAACAGCCTGCGAATATCTTGCCTTTGTCAATAAGGGGGTAGGTATGCGATGGATATAATAAAATGAGTGTAGAAGCAGACCCGCTGGTTGAGCAGTATTTCGGGCACCTAGGTCACAGCGTTGGGCTTTCGTCCGCGATGGAGACGGATATATATCGTCGGATCCATCCCCTTTGATAAAATGACGGGATTGATCAAAGCCCGTACCACTCTCTCGGTGCCGATATCTGAAAATCGTAGCGCTCGATGCCCAACGCGCGCAATACACCGCGCTCCACCAGAGAAAAATCGGCCGGGTCTTTGCGATTAAAATTAAACGGCTCTTTGAGAGCGACTGGAGGGTTGGACATAAAGCGAGGTCGGCCCGAGGGATTCGGCGAAGAGGCGTGTAGCGTAAAGGGGTGGAGAAGGGTCAGGTCGCCGGTTTTGCCGGTCAGCTCGATAAAGTCTTCGCACTGGTCGATAAGGGCGCCGCAAGCACCGGGCTCTGCCCCCTCGGGATGCTCGGCGAGGTAGCGGGCGATGTGTCGAAAGGAATCGCAGGCGACAAAGGTGCCGCCGGACCTAGGGGGCGTGTCGGTCCATTGGATCACGGTGAGCAGGGCTTGTTCGGGGCTGTCGAGGAAGTGCTTGAAGAAACTGCCGTCCTTGTGCCAGCGGGCGGTGTCGGGCGCGGGGGGTCGCCAGGGCTCGTCGGTGCCGTAGCGGAAGTTGACAATAAAGGCGTCGGACCATTTGAACGACTCGACCGAAGAAAAGTGAATCGTTTCCATGCGTCGCACCGTCGGGTCGATGCGGTCTTCGCCGCCTAAAATATCGCAGATCGCACCCCAGGCTTTGGGACAGAGCTCCTTGACGTTAAACTTGTGCGCGTGGTCGAGATAGCGGATTGGCTCGGTCCAGGTGGCCGGGTCATTGGGGTCGCAGCCCATTCGCTCGTAGGCGTGACTGATGAGCGGTTGTGCGAAGTCGCGGGTGAAGCAGCCGGGGATGGTGACGTAGCCCTTGTCGAGGAAGTGCTCGGCCTCGGTGGGCGTGAGCGTTTGCATGTTCACGAGAGCAACTCGCCGATATTGTGGTTGGCCATAATCGCCTCACGCATCGTCTTCGTCGGGCCCGAGCATCCCGGGGAAACCTTCGATATAGCCGTAGTCCCAGTCGAAGGCCTCGTCGTATTCGCGCTTGTTCGTGATCAGGATGCCGATTTCCATGGCTATTTGTCCTTGACCCAGCTCATGCTCTCGCCGCGGACCAAGAAGGAGCGCTCGTCCCAAAACCCTGGGCGGGTGACGGGGATGCGGCCTTCTTCGACGGCGACATCTAAGGGGTTGGCCCGCGTTTGCAATGGCAGCGAGACGCGCTCGTGCATGCGCGCCGACTCATAAACGGCCATCATGATCTCAGTGGCGGCCTTACCGTGTTCGGCCTTGCCGTAGTAGTCCTCGAAATCGCCCTCGATCCAACGGCAGATGCCATAGGCCTGGTCGACGAAGGCGTTGCCGTAGCCGCCGGTGGCTTTTTCGTCAGGCTCGAACTCTTTCCAACCGCCCGAAGACGCGTTCATATAACGCAGGCTATTGTCGTTGACCGCGAGCATGCCGTCCTCGCCGTAGATATGCGCGCCGACCTGGTAGGTGTCGTTCATCTCGTTTTCGATCACGCCTTCAATACCGCCCTCGTAGCCTATAATACCAGCGCAGCGGTCCTCGACCCGGTGCCCGAAGACGAAATGGTCGGTATGGCGTTCGACCGAGCCCATCACCCAGTTGACCTTCGGATCGCCGAGCGCGTAGAGTTGGAAGTCGATGCAGTGCGTGCCGGTGTTCATCATGCCGGCTTTGATGGCCGACCACAGGCGTTGCGGTTTGCCGATGGCTCCGTCGGCGATCATGCGGCGGGCTTCGCGCCAGCAGGAATAGAAGCGGCGCTGGTGGCCGATGGCGAGTTTCACTTCGTTGCGTTGAGCGGCAATGATCATCGCGTCGGCTTCGCCGAGAGATATGGCCATCGGTTTTTCGCAGAGCACGGCTTTGGGGCGGCGCGAGCAAGCGGCGATCGACATTTCAGCGTGTTGCGGATCCCAAGAACAGACGCTGATGATGTCGAGGTTTTCTTTGTCGAGCATTTCGCGGTAATCGGTATAGGTCGCCTTGACGTCGAAGTCAGCGGCATAGCTGGCGAGCGCTTCGGGGTGCGCATCGGCGATGGCGGCGATTTCGGTGTGCTCGCATTCGGCCCAGCCGCGGCCGTGCTCGCGGGCGATGCGGCCGGAGGCGATGACGCCGACGCGGTATTTGGCTGCCATGGTAGGGAATCCTTTCTGTCGCGCCGGGATGGTTGGCATTCGGCGTCTCTTAGATTGTGGGTTTGCTTGCAGGGGAATAGATACGTCAAAGCAAGGTGGGGCGCAAATGGGTAATCGGGCGGGGTGAACCAGATATTTACGGATGAACTTGCTCGCTCCGCTCTTTTCGCGCTTGTTAGGTGAAAAAGAAGGAGTATGCGATGACCCCAGAAGAAAAGTTCATCTTCGACCTCGATGGCTACCTAGTCGTCAAAAACGTCCTGACCCCGGCCGAAGTAGGCGAACTCAACGCGCTGGCCGACGAGGCGTGGCCCGGCGAATACGAGGAAAACGGGCTGCGGCGCACTAGCCGCGTCTCGCTGTGGGGACCGGCTAGCCAAAATCTTATCGATCACCCGAAGGCCCTGCCCTATATGGTCGAACTGCTCGGTCCCAAGGTGAGGGTCGACCACGACTACAGCATTTTTATGCGCAAGGGCGGCAAGGCGGGCAGGTTGCACGGTGGGCAG